>Ga0193955_1000108_pt1 | contig 52676 bp, 57 predicted proteins | sample BB_6_MG_FD_140343 | JGI IMG/M metagenome (GOLD analysis project Ga0193955, IMG submission 140343) | Microbial mat bacterial communities from the Broadkill River, Lewes, Delaware, United States - BB_6_MG | ecosystem: Environmental > Aquatic > Freshwater > River > Microbial mats | place: USA... | reverse complement strand
CTGTTTTAAATAAATCAACTAAATCGTTGTATCCTAAACCTTTAAATTCAAATACTTCTAAACCACTTTCAATTAAATAGTTATGTAAAGCGTTATCATCTTTTAGATAAATTTCGTTTTTACCTTTTTTATATCGGTATAAAGGTGGTTGTGCAATATATAAATAACCTTTATCAATAATTGGTCTTAAAAATCTAAAGAAGAAAGTTAAAAGTAAAGTTTGAATGTGAGCCCCATCAACATCGGCATCGGTCATAATAATTACTTTATGATATCTTACTTTTTCTTCATCAAAATCTTCACCAATACCACAACCCATAGCTGTAATCATATTTCTAATTTCATCAGATTTTAAAATTTTATCAAGTCTTGATTTTTCAACATTTAAAATCTTACCTTTTAGTGGTAAAATTGCTTGATAAACTCTATCTCTACCTTGTTTTGCAGATCCACCAGCTGAATCCCCTTCCACTAGATATAATTCTCTAATTGCAGGATCTTTACTTTGACACTCAGCAAGTTTTCCAGGAAGAGTTCCCACTGTCATTGCATCTTTTTTTCTAGTTAAATCTCTTGCTTTTTTAGCAGCTTCTCTACCACGAGCTGCCATTAAAGCTTTATCCATAATAGCTTTTGCTTGAGTAGGATTTTCTTCAAAATATTTATCTAATACTTCAGATGTTAATTTTTGACAAATAGGTTTTACATAAGAAGATCCAAGTTTTCCTTTTGTTTGACCTTCAAATTGAGGTTCTGGAATTTTTACAGAAATAATTGCAATAAGACCTTCTCTTACATCATCACCTGTAATTTTTGTATCTTTTTCTCTTGCTGCTGCGTTGTTATTTACATATTTAACAATTGATCTTGTAAGTCCGGCTTTAAAACCAGCTTCATGAGTTCCACCATCAATTGTTCTAATATTATTTACAAAAGAAAGTGTTTTTTCTGTATATGTTGTGTTATACATAACTGCAATATCAACTTCAACATCATCAACTCTATCTTGAAATGCAACTGCATCTGAAACAGGAGTATCTTTATTTATATCTTCAGCAAATTGTTTTAGTCCACCTTCAAAATGATAAACTTCTTTTATTTTATGAATTTCATCTTCTAAAGTTATAGAAATAAATGAATTTAAGTATGCAACTTCTCTAAATCTTCTTGCTAAAGTAGCAAAATCAAATGTTGTTACTTCAAAAATAGTATCATCTGCTAAAAATTCAATAGTAGTTCCTGTTTTTCTAGGTGCATCTCCTGTTACTACTAAAGGAGATTTAGGAATACCTTTTGAAAATTCTTGATAATGAATTTTTCCTTCACGGTAGATAGTCATTTTAAGTTCTTCAGAAAGAGCATTTACAACAGAAACCCCAACCCCATGTAATCCACCAGATACTTTATAGGTATCTTTATCAAATTTACCACCTGCATGAAGAACAGTTAAAGCAACTGTAGCAGCAGACATTTTTTCGCCTTCATGATATGCAGTTGGAATACCTCGTCCATTATCTTCAATTCTAACCCAATGATCTTTTGTCATAGTAACTTTAATATTATTACAATATCCAGCCATAGCCTCATCAATTGAGTTATCTACAACTTCGTATACTAAGTGATGTAAACCGTTAACATTAGTATCACCAATATACATACCTGGTCTTTTTCTAACAGCTTCAAGACCTTTTAAAACTTTAATATTACTAGCGCCGTACTCTTGTTCTTGACTCATTATTGGTTTCCTTTTTTCTTTCTATTTTTCTAAAACTATTGGCATAACTATTGTAAAGAATTTTTCATCTTCTAAATAAAATGGTAAGTTTGATTCGTTAAATCCAATAGTTACATTTTCTTTTGTAGTTTGACTTAGAAAATCTAATAAATATTTTGCATTAACTGCAAGATAAAAATCAGAGTCTATATTTAATTCAATATCAATTTGAGTTTTTGATTCTGTATCTTCATCAAGAGATTCAAATATTATTGAATTTGGTTGAAATGTAATTTTAATATTTGAAAATAAAGATGTTACTAATTTAATTGATTCTACTAAAACATTTTTAGGAATTGATAAATTGTATTTTAAATTTGCAGGTATGATTCTTTCATAATCTGGAAATTTTCCATTTATTAATTTTGTAAAAAACTTCATATTTTTATTTGATATGATTAAATTATTTTCATCATATGAAATATTTGCATCATCTAAAAATAGTTTTTGTATTTCAATTATGGCTTTTTTAGGAATAATAAATTGAGCTTCATCATTTGTAATATTTTGTAAAAATGAAATTGCTAATCTTCTAGTGTCTGTTGATACAAAATTTATTTTAGAACTTTTTATGTCTATTAGAGCACCATTTAATTCAAATTTAGGATTATTGTTATCTATTGCAGGAGTAATTTTTTTAATTGAATTAATTAAATTAATAGTTGATATTTCAAGATGTTTTAAATTTTCATTTAATATTAAACTTGGATATTCATCTGCATCATACATAGGTAACTTAAATGTTGATTTGTTTTGTTTTATTATTAGATTATTATCAGTTGTTTCAATTACAATATCTGAATCTTTTAATCTTTTAATAATACCTAGTAAATTAGAACCATTTACTGTAGCTTTTCCATACATAGCTTCAGTTATAGATTCAATATTACATTCTAAGCCTATTTCATAATCTGTGGCTTTTAATATTAATTTTTCATCATTTACTTCAAGATATATATGTGAAGTAATTGAACTTGCATCTTTTTTTTCTAAGAATGGTTGCATTGATGAGATTATATTCTCAAATATGCTTTTTGTTATTATGAACTTCATTTTATTAGCTCCTATTATTTATATTTAAGTAGTGGAAGTAGTAGACCATGTGAAAAGATGAAAATATTATTCTAGAGCTTACTCAGTAGGCTTTTATACCAGTGAATAAAAAGAACTAATAGTTCACACCTTTTCACACTTTCGTCTTAAACTTATTTTTCCATTTCCTTAATGTATGATTTTATTTTTTAAATTTTGAATGATTAATTTAAAGTTTTCATCTGTTTCCATCAATTCATTTGTCTTTTGAATATTCTTTGAAATAGAACTATGATCTTTCATTCCTAAAAACTTAGCAATATCAGGCATTGAATTATGTGTTAAATCTCTTGCCAAGAATATTACAACTCGTCTTGCATTTGCAACTGTTGCTGTTCTTTTTTTAGATTTTATATCACTTGGTTTAATATTTAATTCTGTAGCTACAAGTGCTATAATATCGGGTAATTTTATATTTTCTTTTTTCTCTTTTATTTGTTCTTTTAATAAATTTTGTGCAAGTTCTAAATTTATTTCTTGATTAAGTAAAGATGCACTAGCATTTATTCTAATTAAAACACCTTCAATTTCTCTAATTGAGTTATCAAGGTTTGTAGCAATATAGTTTATAATCTCTCTTGATAAATGAATTCCATTTAATTCAGACTTCTTTTCAATAATTGCAATTTTAGTTTCAAGACCTGGAAGTTGAATATCAGCTGTTAATCCCCATTCAAATCTTGACTTTAATCTATCAACAAGCCCTGCTATCTGAGAAGGAAGCCTATCTGAGGTCATTACAATTTGTTTTTTTGCATTGTGAAGTTCATTAAATGTATGGAAAAATTCTTCTTGAGTTTGTTCTTTTCCACTTAAAAATTGAATATCATCAATTAGTAAAACATCACATTTTCTATATTTACTTCTAAAATGTTCCATATTTTTATTTTTTATTGAAAAAGTAAAATCATTCATAAACTGTTCAATAGTAACGTATATTACAGTTTTCCCATGCTCAATTGAATTATTTCCAATTGCTTGCAAAAGGTGAGTTTTTCCAAGTCCAGTTCCACCATATAAAAATAATGGATTATATTGAACACCTGGCTTATTAGCAACAGCTAAAGAAGCATTATATGCCATCTGATTTGAGGTTCCTACTACGAAAGAATCGAAGGTATAAGATGGATTTAGAATAGTACTTTCAGCTGTTTCATTTTTAGCTTTTTCAGAGATAATCTCTTTTTTACTCTTCTTTTCACCTGCAATTTTTATTTCTACATCAGGCTTTGTTCCATCATAAACTTCAAAACAGTGTTGGATAATTTGAGTGTATTTACTTTTTATCCAAGAAGCTATATATTTATTAGAAACTTCAAAAACGGCAATATTGTCATCAGATGAAATTTTTTTATATGATAGTTGTTTTAAATATTTTTTGTAATCAGCTGGATTAGCTTCTTTTTCAATAATTGTTAAAAACTCTTTGCTTGTCATTAAATACGTACTCTTTATTTATAAATTGTATAGATTATATCTAAATTTAAATTAAAAGTTTTTCCCCTGTGAATAAAAAAGGATTAATATGTGAAAAAGTAAATCCTTTTAAGTGAATATTTATGTAAAACTGACCATTATGTAGGCATCTTTATATGTGAAAACATTAAACAATAGGAAATGTGAAAAGTTGAAAATTTTAGGTATAGACCCCGGAACAATTAATTGTGGATACGCAATAGTAGAGAAAAATGGAAGAGAAATAAAGCTTGTTGAAGCAGGCTTAATTAAAATCAAAACAAAAATCCTTCAAGAGCAAATAGTAGAGATGACAGAGGGATTTGATTTGATTTTTAGTAAACATAAAATTGATGAAGTTTCAATTGAAGATATGTTTTATGCTTTTAATCCAAAAACAGTAATAAAGCTTGCCCAATTTAGAGGTGCAATTTCATTAAAAATTCTTCAAGAATTTGGAAATTTTGCTGAATATACACCACTTCAAGTAAAAAAAGCCGTTACAGGAAATGGAAAAGCAGATAAAACACAAGTGGCATTTATGGTAAAAAGATTACTTGGAATAAAAAAAGAGATAAAACCTTTAGATATAACAGATGCAATTGCAATTGCATTAACACATGCTCAAAGAATAAAAGTAGCAAAGGCTTAGGGCATTAAAGAATAGTGTAATAAGTTTATTTAGAAAGAGTTTTAATTTGTGTTTTAATTATTGAATATGTAAAAATTACTAGCTAACGCTAGTAATTTTTATTTAAATACTGAATCTAATCCAGCAGCATCTTTTACGTATTTAATATCAGATATTTTCCCATTTGTCACAGTATAAACTGTAATATTATCTTCTTTTTTAGTAAATGCTTTTGTTTGTTCTTCATCAACTAAAAGTACAGAAAATGGATAATCTTTCATTTTTGGTAAAGCAAAGAATTTTGCAATTAGACTTGGCATTCCTGAAATATCAGCTACATAGTAAGCTTTATTAGTAGTTAAAAAATTAGCATCTTTAGCTAAAAAATATTCTTTTAATATTGTACTTGTATCTTTATCAGCAGCAACTAAAATAGTTTTTGTATCACTAGCAATTACATGTTTTTTATCAAATTGATCTTTAATCTCAAATGTTGGTGTAGCATCACCAATATTTAAAGCGTTAGCAAAAGTTGCAACAAATAACAAAATTGAAAATAAAATTCTTTTCATTCTTTCTCCTATATTTTAAAATTGAAGAATTCTACTTATAAATTATAAATAAAATATTAATAATGCATAATAATTTTTGTTTTTAATTTATAAAAGAAAAGCATAACTTAGTTATAATTCGCAAAATAAATTGATATTGGATATAAAAATGAAACGAATTGGAATATTATCTTCATATAATGGTAGTGGCTTTGATACTATAAATAAGGCCTGTGAAAATGAAATTTTAAATGCTCAAGTTGTACTTGTTATATCAAATAATTCTAATGCAAAAGTTTTAGAAAAAGCAGAAAAAAACAATATTCCAAATTTTATTATAAATTCTAAAAAATATCCTAATGAAAATATAGATGAAAAAATAACAAATTTGATGAAAGAATTTAAGATCGATTATATTTTTCTTTCAGGCTATATGAAAAAAATAGAAAAAAATTTACTTAATACTTTTAAAAATAAAATAATAAATTCTCATCCAGCTTTATTACCTAAATTTGGTGGAAAAGGAATGTATGGTTCTTTTGTTCATGAAGCAGTTTTAAGAGAAAAAGAGAGCGAATCAGGTTGTACAATTCATTTTGTGAACGAAAATTATGATGAAGGCGAATACATACTTCAGAAAAAAATTCAAATAGATGAGAATGAAACTTTAGATTCTTTAGAAAATAAAATAAAAAATCTTGAGGCTATAACTATAGTAGAGGCTTTTTTAAAATTAAGCGTCTAATTTTTAAATTAAGTTAAAATTTTATATAAAAAACTAGGAATATACATGAAATTATTAATAAGCGATGATTCTAGAATGGCTAGAAAAATGATGAAAAAATCTATTCAAGACATTATAGGTGAAGATATTGAACTTTTAGAAGCTAACAATGGTCAAGAAGCTATTGATATATATAAAGAAGAAAAACCAGATATTTGTTTTATGGATTTAACTATGCCAGTTATTGATGGATTTGAAGCTACAAGAAAGATTAAAACTTATGATAAAAGTGCAAAAATAATTATTGTTAGTGCTGATATACAAGAAGGTTCTATAGAAAAAGCAAGAACTAATGGGGCTTTAGGATTTATAAAAAAACCAATAAATGCTGCAAATCTTTCTGTTATGTTAGAAAAACTAGGACTAAAGTAATGTGTGATTCAAGCCTTACACTAAACGAAGATCAAAAAGATTGTCTACAAGAGCTTATGAATATTTCATATGGAGCTTCAACAGCAGCAATTGCCAAGATAATTGATAAATATGCAACGCTAAGTATTCCTTGTATTAAAACTTTAACAAGTAGTGAATTTAAAAGATATTTTAAAAAAATGTTCGATAAGTATGAAACTTATTATGTAACAAATCAAAAAATAGATGGAAAATTAAATGGTGAAAATATGTTTATTATGGATGAAAAATCTGTAATTAATCTAGCTTCAGAGTTTGATTTAGAAGAAGATGAAATAAACGAAGATGAATTAAAAGATATAATTTTAGAAATTACAAATATAATTTCATCTACAACTTTGAGTAAATTAGCTGGTTTACTTCATGCTTCAGTTATATTTTCTCCTCCTTCTGTTAGGAAAATCAATTCTCCTGATACTTTTGAAGATAGATATAAAACAGAATATAAACATGTGATTATAATTTCTACTGAAATAAAATTTGAAAATCAAAATATTTTTGGTGAGCTAATTTTAATGTCGAAAGAAGAATCAATAGTGTATTTAAAAAATGCCTTAGATAAAATTTTAGAAGAGTATTAGATGTTAACAATTAATCAAAATATTATTTCATCTACAATAAATAATGGTCTTATAATATTAAATGAAAATTTAGAAATTTGTGCTTGGAATAAATGGTTGGAGATTAGAACTCATATCAAAGAAGAAGATGTTTTAGGCAAAAATATATGTGAAGAATTTGATTATATAAATGAAAAAAAATTAAAAAGAAAAATCAATTCAGTTCTTGTTACAAAAAATCCTTCTTTTTACAGTGTAGATCCTCATAAATATTTAATAAAAATTGAATCAAATTCGGTTGTAGATAAGATTTTTGATTATGTGCAACAAGATATAACAATTATTCCATATGATGTGGAAAAAAAGCTTGTATGTTTATATATTTATGATAATACAGAATTACATGAATCAAATATAAAGTTAAAAGCATTAAATGAAACACTAAAAGATTTGTCAAACAAAGATCCAATGACAAATACTTATAATAGGAGATATTTTTCAGAAATTTCTCAAAAATATATAACTCTTTCAAAAAGAAATAATCACAATCTTAGTATTTTGATTTTAGATATTGATTACTTTAAGAAAATAAATGATTCCCATGGTCATAACGTAGGGGATAAAGTTATTATAACTTTGGCTGATTGTTTAAAAAGTTATGTAAGAGAAAGTGATATTGTATCAAGATTTGGAGGAGAAGAATTTGTAATACTTCTTTATGATGTTTCTGAAAAAAGTGCATCTCAAATTGCAGAAAATATTAGAAAAAATATAGAAAAATTAGATATAGAAACTGATGAAGGTAATATAAACTTTACAGTTAGTATTGGTGTAGCTCATTATGATGAAATAAGAGATGATAAGAATTTAGATAAAACCTTAACTCGTGCAGATCATGCTTTATATGAAGCAAAAAATAGCACTAGGAACACAATTAGAATAGCTGATTAAAGTTTTGGTAGCTGCCATTTCCTATAGAAAGCTAAGAGCCTAAGCGTAACACCAGCTATAAATAAAATTGTAAGATTTAGAATTGAATTTTGATTTATTAGGTGTAAAAAATAAGTTATAATTCCTACAATAATAGCAACTGTTCCATAAAATTCTGACACCAAAATAGAGGGAACTTTATTTATTAAAATATCTCTAATTGTTCCTCCTCCAACAGCTGTTAAAAAAGCAAGCATTAAAACACCTAAAACATTAAATTCTTCTTGAATTCCTATAAGTGCTCCTGTTATTGCAAAAGAAACTAGACCTATGGCATCAGAGACTATAAAAGTTGTTTTTCCCTCAAGATCTGTTTTTTTATGAAGTTTAAATATTAAAGAAAGAAAAAGTGTTCCAGAAACTAGAATAATTGGAAGATTGTCATTTAATACATAAGGAGCTTTATTAGCAATAACATCTCTAATCATTCCACCGCCTAAAGCTGTTAAAAATGAAGAGATAAAAATGCCTAAAATATCAAATTTATAATGAACTGCTATTAAAAAACCACTTAAAGCAAAAGATACAATTCCAATAATATCGGCAATTTGTAAAGCTGTCATTTTGAGTCTTTTCCCTCTTCTATTAAGTTTCTATCATCTTTTGGAAGAGCTTTAAAAAGTAGCCTAGCTAACTCTTTTTCTTCTTCTAAGCTTGTTTCTAAATCTCTTAAAGTTATAAATTTTTGTAGATTCTTTAAATCTATTTCACAAGTGATATTTCTTTTATAAACATCAGGAATTAAATCTTGGATATTTATAGTTAAATTTACTAAATCAATTTGTAATGTAACACGTAATTTTTCTAAAGCTTTAATATTTTTTTCATGCTCTAAAAGATTATTCTTTGTTACAATATATTTTGAAGCTCTTAAGGTATCACGTGTTGAAAAAGAATACTCTTTTTTAAGCTCTTCAAGGGGATAAATAGTGCTTTCACTTTTTTTAAAACTTTCTAATTTTCTAAGTAAAGTATTGCTGATTCCTTCTATTAAAAAAGTATATTTAGAGTCTAAAGAGTCATTTTCAAGTAGTTTTATTTTCATTAAATTATTACCTAGATTTTTAAAGATTATACATTAAATGTACTTAATCACATTAAACTTTAATAATTTTTTGGAAAACTAAATATAATTATTGTTCCCATATTCTCTTTACTTTGAACTAAAACTTTTCCATTATGCATATTTATAATTTTTTTACAAATGGCCATGCCCAGTCCAGTTCCACCAGTTTCTTTATTTCTGCTTTTATCTGTTCTATAAAACTGTTCAAAAATCTTATCTTGGTCTTCTTTTGCTATTCCTATACCTTTATCTTCGACACTTATTAGATAAGAGTCTTCATCAGAATAATTTTTTATATAAATCGAAGAGTTTTCATGACTAAAGGTTATAGCATTTTTTATTATATTTTTTAAAGCGATTTTCAAAAGTTTTGAGTGGGCACTTATTTGTTGAGCTTCTTTAATTTCATACTCTATATTAATTTTTTTGATTCTAGCAAAGGTTTCTAGTTCTTTTCCTGCTTCTAAAGTTATTTCATCTAAATAAACTTCTTTTTCAATATTTTGTAAATTTTTTTTGGATTTAGCTAAAAAAAGTAAATCATCCATAGTTTGCTGAATTACTAATACTTCATCCAAAGAGGTTTTTAAAGTTTCTTTGTATTCTTCTTTTGAGCGTTCTTTTCTTAAAGCAATCTCTATTTCACCTCTAATTACAGTAAGAGGAGTCTTCAATTCATGAGAAGCATCACTAGAAAATTGAGAAATTTTTTCAAATGATAATTCAAGTCTTGTTAACAGAGAATTTATCTCTTTTGCAAGTAAGTCTATTTCATCTTCATTATTAGAAGTCTCTAATCTTTTTGATAAATCAGAAGCATTTATATTTTTTAAATGATTTAAAATCTTTTCAATAGGTAAAAATGATCTATAAATTAGAGAGTATCCACCAATAGTTGCAAAAATAAGTACAATAGGTATGATAAAAAGAAGTATATATAAAAGATTTTCTAATGTACTATTTAGATTATTATTAGTAGCTACTTCTAGTAAATAATTAGTATTTCCAAGATTAAATTTTAGTTTACTAATTAAATAAAGCTCTTTATTTTCAAAAATAATAGTATCAAAAGCATAAGAGTTTATAATTTCAAAATCTTCTTTTATTTCTTTTGGAAAATTTTTTGTATTTATGATATTGATTGTATTTTTTTCTTTAGCTTGAACTTGTAGTAATCTAATATATAAAGGTTCAAATTTATACTCTTTTTCTTCATTGAAATCTTTTAAATCATTTATATCTTTTTGCTCTAAAATATCGTCAATAACATCAAGTAAAATTACTTTTAAAGTACTTTGTAATTTATCTAAAGTTGAAATTTCTAAGGCTCTATGTAAAGAAAAAGAGAAAATTACTAAAATACTTAATTGAATGAAGAATACATAAATTAAGAGCTTTTTTTTAATTGAAAGTTTATTCATCATTTATTTTAAATCCCATTCCTCTAACTGTTTTTATAAGTTTTTTTTCATAAGGTTTATCAATTTTATTTCTTAATCTATAAATATAAACATTAACAACATTACTTATATTTATATCATCTAAATTACTTAAGGCATCCAAAATTATTGTTTCTGATAAAACTCTATTTTTATTTTTTATTAAAAGCTCTAGAATTGCAAACTCTTTTGCTGTAAGTGTAATATTGTCATTTTCTCTTTTTGCAGTTTTTGAAAGTAAATCTAACTCTAAATCAGCAATTTTTAGTTTGGTATCAAAAGAGTTTTTAGGACGAAGTTGTACTCTTATTCTTGCAAGTAATTCAGAAAATGAGAAAGGTTTTGCTAAATAATCATTTGCTCCAATATCTAAACCTTTTATTTTATCTTCAATAGAATCTTTAGCTGTAAGCATAATAATTGGTGTTTGTATATTTGAAGTTCTTAATGTTTTACAAACTTCAATACCATCTTTTAAAGGAATCATAATATCAAGTAAAATTAAGTCATATTCATTAACACTTGCTAAATATATTCCTTCTTCACCATTTAAAGAGTAATCAACTGTATATGATTCTTCTTCTAATCCTTTTTTCAAAAAATTAATAATTTTTTGATCATCTTCAATAATTAAAATTTTCATTAGATACCTCTATTCTTAGAACTTTATTCTACACTTTTTGCAATTAATTTAAGTATGCTAATCTCATTATTTGCTTTATATCTATAATCAATACCCCAAGTTCCTAATCCTTTATTTACATAAATAGTTGTTTTATTTCTATAAAAAAGCCCAGATAAAAATGGTTGAAACAATTTTACTAAATAATGAAATGGAAAAATTTGACCACCATGTGTATGCCCACATAAAAAAAGCTCGGTATTTGTTTTTGTTGCAAGGATATAATCTTTTGGCTGGTGAGAAATAAAAATAGTTGCATTATTTTGAAGTAAAAGATTAAGAACCTTTTTTTCATCTCTTTTTATTTTAAAGAATTTTGAAAACCTATCTGCTAAACCTATAATATATATTTTATTATTTTTAAATTCAAAATAAGTAGAGGTATTATCCATAAAGAAAAAAGAATTAAGTTCTTTTTTCATCTCTTCTAAGCCATAAACAATATCATGATTTCCACTTATAAAATATACTGGTCTATTTTTAGCTAAAGTATTCAATATCTTTAATTTTTCTTTTATATATCTTACTTTACAATCTATTATATCTCCTGTTATAACTGCAAAATCATAATCTAAATTGTTGCAAATCTTTACTAATTTATTTAGTGAATTTTCTAGCATCTTTTTATTAATATGTAAGTCACTTAGATGAAGTATTTTTAAACCATCTAAATTAGAATGATTTACAAATACTTCTATTGTTTGAGGAGTTGGAAGTTTCATTGATTAAAATATATTCTCTAGATTTTTTTTCATTACTTTTCCTTTTTGTATGCTAGGGTATATTTTATATCTATTTGTTCTCTTACAGTGAGAAAGAACAAAGATGGTGCTTTTATATTAAATTCACTTAATTTAATTGAAAAATCACCTAATATTTTTAATACTTTGTTTTTTTCTGTAATTGTAGCATTTGATGATATTTCCTTTTTTATGGCATTAAGTGTTAAAAAGCCAGTTATTTTATAGCCTGTATTAGTTTTTTTAATAGTGTTTATCTCAAAATTAATTCTAGGATTAATTTTAATATTTAGAACTTCATACATATGCTTATCTCTATCAATATTCTCACTTTTTAGTGATAAAGACCTGACAGTCATCTTTCCTTTAATAGATTCAAAGTCCTGATTTATCGTTAAATTTGAGTCGATATTTTTTGTTTTTGGATTAATTTGAGAATCACCAAATATTTCTGTATGAGCCATAATTTCACCATCTTGTAATACTAATTTATCTCCAAAAGAAAAGATGCTAAGCAATACAAGTAAAATTAATTTACGCATAATTAAACTCCTTCTTTTGATTTTGTTGTGTGCTAAGTATTTTTAATACAATAAGTAGTAATACAATGGGTACAAATAGAATTAAATTTTCTAAGGCTATAAAAAGACCAGCTCCTGATGCTATCCATCCTATAAAAATCATATAAATACTAATGATACGTATATTTTTTTTCATTATTGTTTGAAGTATTACCACATTGTAATAAGAGATTACAAAAGGATAAACAAGTGATAAAATAAAAGATTCTTCTAAAAAATAAAAAAGATAACTAAGAGCAAAAAGTATTGAAATAAATAATTCTTTTTGATTTTTTGATATTTGATATTTTAAAGCTGTAAAGACTCCAATAATGTGAAATAATGCAATCTCTAAACTGTAGCCATCTCTCCAAATTGAAATCGAAATATCTCTTGAAAGAGTTTCAAAAAGTGCAGAATCTAAAAATACCCATAAAACCATTGCTAATAGTGAAAACTCTTGATAGTTTTTATTGTTTATATCTTTTTTATTTTTATTTGGTAGAAATTCAGAGCATATAAGAGTTAATAGAGTAAGTCCTGTTGCTAAATTACCTCTTAGAGAAGCTTCATAATTAAATAAAAAAGTTCCAACTACATAAGAGATTGATAGTGCAAACCCTAAGTCTATTAAGCTTGCTTTTTTTAATTCATTAATTAAAAGTGGTGCTAATGCTCCTACACTTAAGCCTAAAATAAAAAGCATAAGAACTGATAAATTAGGATAGAAAAAACTCATAATTAGTTGAAAAATTAAAAATAATAATATTTTATTTCTATTTGATATTTTCATATAATAAGTTAAAAATGAACCAATTATTCCTCCAATAGGAAGTGGGGCAATGGTAAAAATATTAGATGAAAAATATTCTACAATTCCTGTTTGTGCAATCAATAAGTAATAACACAATTCAGAAGAAATAAAAAGTATTAAAGCTAATCTCTGTAGTGTTATTTTTTGTAAATTTAATTTTTGCATAAAGACTCCTTTTGATAAAAAAAGATTAAATAAATTAGTACAAATGATAAATCAAAAGCACTAATAATTAAGGCTTCAACGCCTAATGTTTTAGCCATAAATAGGGCAAAGAAAACGGAAGATATAAAAACTCTTATAGTAACTGTGATATTTGTAAGAATAATTTCATGTTCTTTATATTTAAGTGCCATAAAGTGTAAAACACCTGTCATACTTACAAAAGAAAAAACAATATATTCATAAGTTCCTGTAAAAGAAAAGTCAAGAAGTGGGTAAATAAAACTTGCCAAAAGGATAAGCCCAATACCTCCAAAGCCATCACTTAAAACACCTAATAAATTGTATTTTTGTAAAGTACTTAGATTGTATTTATTTTGAATAAAAAAGAGTAAACTTAATATTGTAATAAAGCCAAAGATTGATCTTAAAATCCATAATGTTGAAATATTCATATTTAAAATATCAGCTTGAACAAAACCTGAAAGACTTAGACTAGCAAAGATACCAATTAATCCTAAAAGGTAAAGATAATAAAAAGATACTTTTTTAAGACTATTAATATGCGATGTATACATGGATAAAACCATAAATAAAACACCAATTCCCATTGCTACATGAGCATGGGCAACTATTAAATCATTTCTATGAAATATCCATCTAATATCAGGAATAAAAAGAATATTCCCTTCAATATCAACAAAAAGAAAAGCAAGTATTGATATAAGTAGTGCAAGTTTTGCAAAACTTTCTATATTTGAATCTTTGTACCATCTATATAATAGAGGCACATAAAGAAGTGTTAGATATTGTAAAAACCATTCTTGATTGTATGTTAATGGTTCAAAGAAAATCCTATACAAAACAGAAGAGAAATATAAAAAACTAGGAATAATCCATAAGAGATTCCATCTTGCTATAAACTCATCTTTATTTAATAACTTAATGATTAAATAATATAGAGGAATAAGAGCTAAACTCATTCCTAATGTATTATCTCCATGTGGTCCAGAAACAGTACTTTCAACCTGCCCAATAATTGGATTCATTAAAATTAAAAGGGTAATTGGGGCAATAATCACAACTCTTAAACATACTTTTACCCATACAGGATGAACTTCATATTGTTTGATGAAATTATATAAAGCAATAATATAAAAAAGACCAGCAAAAGCTAAAATAAAATTTAACTCATAAGGAAAATCATAAAATGCCAAACCTCTAGTATTTCCAAAAAGAAGTGAGCTTATCATGAATATTAAAAAAATATACCAAAAAATAGTATATAAATTTAAATAGTGTAAACCTTTTTTACAAGTTCCAATTTCTTTATTAATAAGTAAAAAAGGTAAATATGAAAGCATTAAAGGAATGAATCCATAAAGCATTAAAGAGATATGAAGAGCTCTTATATTTGTAGGTAATAAAGTTTGAGAATCAACTGTAAAACCTAATAAATTAAGAGAATAAAAAAATCCAAATATTAAACCAAGAGCAAAAAATATTAACGATATTTTAAAATGTGTTTGTATAAAAGTATTAAAGTTGTCCATCTTTTACCTCTATTGTTTTATCCGTTTTTGAAGCTAATTTCAAGTCGTGGGTTGCAACTATTATTGTTGTTCCTTCATTCGATAGTTTTTTAAATATGTCAAATACATTTTGTGAATTTATTGAGTCTAGATTTCCTGTTGGTTCATCTGCAAAAATTACTTTTGGCTTATTAATAAGTGCTCTTGCAATAGCAGCTCTTTGTCTTTGACCTCCTGAAATTTCATTTGGATATTTATTTAGAATATTTTTTATTCCTAACAGTTTTAATAACTCTTCTATCTCTTCTTTTGTTGAATTTTCATTTGCAATTTGGATATTTTCTTTTATTGTTAAATAGTTAATTAAATAATGGAATTGGAAGATAAACCCAATATTTTTTTGTCTAAAAGTATCAATATCTTTTATATCTTTGAACTTTGTACCTTCAAAATAAACTTCACCTGATGTAGGTTTTAGAAGAGTTGAAAGTATTGAAAGAAGAGTTGATTTACCACTTCCACTTTCTCCTACAATTGCTACAAATTCACCTTTTTTAATCTCAAAATCAATATTTTTTAAAGCAATATCATTTGAATAAGAGTGTGATATATTTTGTGCTTTTATCATATTTTATTTCCTTGGATTAAAATAACTGGGTCTGTTTTTGCTGCATTAAGTGCTGGAATAACTGCTCCTACCATAGCCATAAGTATTGAAGTTAGGAAAATATATATAGCTAGAGTTGATGAAATTTCTCCATTTACATAACCTTGCAATTGTGATGAATTTTTTATAAAATATAAAATAATATGTGATAAGAAAAAAGCAGATATAAAACTAAAAAAACCAAGAATAAAACTTTCACTCATAATTTGAAAAACTATTTTTTTCATAGCAATTCCAAGAGCTCTTTTGATCCCAAATTCACTTTTTCTTTGATTTATAGTAATACTCATAATACTTACAATTCCAAGTAATCCCATTGCAAAAGCGATAAAAGAAATAGCATTTGATGAGGTTTGAATAATTTTAAATTGGTTGTAGTTATCTACAAAATTATCTGTAGATTTCACTTCTATTTTTGAACTTAAAGTGCGGATTTCTTTTATTAGTTTTTCAATATTTGTATCTATTTTGCTATTTACCATAATCATAGAAGCACTTTTATTAAAAATTTCACCAGCTTCTTTTATATTTAAAACAACTCCCCCATTTTCAAAACCTATTGAGCTTTTAAAAACACCAGAAACTTTAAATGATTTATTTGCTATTTCAATAGAGTTTTTATTTTTAAGTTGCTCATAAATTGATTGTCCAACTAAAACTTCATTCTCTTTTGGATATGAATCTTTTACTAGTTTATAGTTAATAAATCTATTTTTTGTTATTCCATAAACAGCAACAATTGGAAGTTTTTCAACAGGAGAAGCACCAACAATAATTGCAGATGAATCTTTTATATTTGATAGTTTGTTTATTTTTTCAATTAAATTAATATCTACATTTGAAAAAAATGTATCAGATATTTTAGCTTGAGTGATGATTATATCTCCATCACTTTTCAACATAGATGAATACATAGTAATAATACCATTAGAAATAGAACTAATTAAAAATATAGAAGTAATAGAAAATATTAGACTTAAATATATTAATGTAGTTTTTAATCTATTGGCTTGTAATGCCTTTATTGCGGATGAAATCAATACTTTTCCTTATTATAATTTGTGTAAATATAACAAGTTGGTATGACAGTTTAATGAATAGAATATGAAAAAAAATTCATATTCTATTTATTTAGTAAAGATTAGTTTATAAATGGATTATTAGAATAAAATATTAAGTATATTGTGAAGAAAATAAATATAAACAAAAATATTAGAGCAAAAAGTTTTTGAAGAATATTTATTTTTATACTTTCTATATTTTTTGTATTTTTATAACCTTTAAAAATAGATTCTAATGTTCCATGATTTTTGTGAAGTAATTTATCTACTGCAATTCCTGCAAGATGGGCAAAGATAAGAAAATACATAAGATTTGAAAAAAGTTCATGTAAATCTTCAAAAAGTTTATTTTTACCTATATATGAGAAAAATCCTTTTGCTTCTTCTGCTCCTAAAGTTAACATTCCAGTGAAGATTATAATAGGAACAATTAAAAGAATAAGAATCATTACAAAAGAGGCTACAGGATTATGTCCTACATATTTTTGTTCTTTATTAAATATATTTAGTAAAAACTCTTTTGCTTTTTTTAGACTAAGAGGGAAATCTTTAAATTTTGAGTATTTAGGGCCAATTAAGCCCCAAGTTAGTCTAAAAGTAAAAGGGATTAGAATTAAGTATCCAGAAATAATATGGATTGTTAACAGATCATCATCTGTTAATAAACAAATAGAAATAAGTATGGCAAAAGACCAGTGAAACACCCTTGTTGGTAAACTCCAAATATAAGATTGATTCATTAATTCTCCTAAATAATATAAATTTATGGAAGTATACACCTTAATGATGAAAGTATTATGAATAAAATATTAATAAAAATTCATAAACCTTTTAAAAAATAGAAAGCCCTGTTTTTGTGCTAAATAATTCCAAGGCTCTAGTTCCAACTAAAGAGTTTCCATAAGCATTTAGTTTAGGACTATAAACACAAATTGCCATCTTTTTTGGAATAATTGCAACAATTCCTCCTCCTACACCACTTTTTCCAGGTAATCCAACTCTATATGCAAAATCTCCAGAAGCGTCATAATGCCCACAAGTTAGCATTAAAGAGTTGATTCTTTTTGCTTTTAATTCATTAATTATCACTTCATTTGTAGGTGGATTTATTCCATGGTTTGCCAAAAATAACATAGCTTGAGCTAATTCTTTTGTATTCATCATTATAGAACATTGTTTAAAATATGTTTCTATTACTTTATTTGTATTATTATTTATATTTTTAAAACTTTTCATTAAATTTATTAGTGCAATATTTCTAAAACCATGATTTAATTCAGATTTAAAAATTTCTTCATTATATTCTATAGAATTATTATTAGATATTTTTTGTATAAATTTTAAAATTTGTTCAAAAGTGTTATTTTTATATATTGAGAGTAAAGAATCAGTTGTTACAATAGCTCCTGCATTTATAAAAGGATTTCTAGGAATTCCATTTTCATACTCAAGTTGAGCAAGAGAATTAAAGGGGTCACCAGAAGGTTCATGTCCAACTCTTTTATATAATTCTTTACTATATCTTTTTAGAGCTAATGTAAATGTAAAAACCTTTGAAATACTTTGAATAGAGAACTTCTGTTCAGTACAACCTATATTGTAATGCTCATTATCTAAGGTAACTAAACTCATGGCAAAATCATCTGCATTAACTTTTTCAAGTGCTGGAATATAGTTTGCAAGTTTACCTTTTTTTAAAGATCCTTGGATTTCATTTTGTATCTCTTCTAGTATATTTTGGTAGTCCATATTATTCTTTCGCCATTGTATAAATTTTGATTATTATATCAAATTTACATAAAATCTATCTATTATTTATAGCTTAAATTAAGCAAACTTTTAGTATAATCGCGAAAATTTAATGAAAAGTGAACTTAATATATGAGAGATATTAGAAATATTGCCGTAATCGCACACGTTGACCACGGTAAAACTACATTAGTAGATGAATTATTAAAACAATCAGGGACTTTTACTGCTCACCAAGAAGTAGATGAAAGAGTTATGGATAGTAATGATATTGAAAAAGAAAGAGGAATTACAATTCTTTCTAAAAATACTGCTATTGATTATGAAGGTGTAAGAATTAACATTATTGACACTCCAGGCCATGCAGATTTTGGTGGAGAAGTTGAACGTGTTCTTAAAATGGTTGACTGTGTACTTTTATTAGTAGATGCTCAAGAAGGTGTTATGCCTCAAACTAAATTTGTTGTTAAGAAAGCTTTATCTTTAGGTCATAGACCAATTGTTGTTATTAACAAAATTGATAAACCAGGGAGTGATGCAGATAGAGTTGTTGATGAAGTATTTGACTTATTTGATCAAATGGGTGCTACTGAAGAGCAATTAGAATTCCCAGTAATTTATGCAGCAGCTAGAGATGGTTATGCAAAATTAGCTTTAGAAGATGCAAACGAAAACTTAATTCCATTATTTGAAACTATTTTAAAAGAAGTTCCAAAACCAATAGGTGCTGATGAAAATGGTCTTCAACTTCAAGTATTTACACTTGATTATGATAACTTTATTGGAAAAATTGGTATTGCAAGAATCTTCAACGGTACTATTTCAATGGGTGAAACTGTAACTTTAGTTAAAGCTGATGGCGAAAAAATTAAAGGTAGAGTTTCTAAACTTATTGGATTTAAAGGTGTTGATAGATTTGATATTAAAACTGCTGGAACAGGTGATATTGTCGCTGTTGCAGGTTTTGAAACTATTGATGTTGGTGATTCACTTTGTGATCCTTCAAACCCAATGCCACTAGATCCTATGCATATTGAAGAGCCTACGCTTTCAGTTACATTTGCTGTAAATGATTCTCCATTAGCGGGAACTGAAGGTAAATATGTAACTTCAAATAAAATTGATGAAAGATTAGCTGCTGAAATGAACACTAATATTGCTATGAATTATGAGCAAACTGGTGAAGGTAAATTTAAAGTTAACGGTAGGGGTGAATTACAAATTTGTATTCTTGCTGAAAACATGAGAAGAGAAGGTTTTGAGTTCTGTATAGGACGACCTGAAGTAATTGTTAAAATAGAAAATGGCGTTAAAATGGAGCCATTTGAGCATTTAGTAATTGATACTCCTGATGAATTTTCAGGTGCGATTATTGAAAAACTTGGTAAAAGAAAAGCTAATATGACAAATATGGTACCAATGGGTTCAGGTTATACAAGACTTGAATTTGAAATCCCAGCTAGAGGATTAATCGGTATTAGAACTGAATTCTTAACTGAAACAAAAGGTGAGGGTGTTATGAATCACTCATTCTTAGAATTTAGATCACATTCAGGTGTTGTTGAATCTAGAAAATACGGAGCACTAGTTTCTATGGAAAATGGTGAAGCTGTTGGTTATTCAATCTTTAACTTACAAGATAGAGGAATTATGTTTATTAAACCTCAAGATAAAGTTTATAGTGGAATGGTAGTTGGTCAACATGCTAAAGCAAACGACTTAGATATTAATCCAATTAAAGCTAAACAACAATCAAATGTTAGATCATCTGGTGCGGACGAAGCTATTAAACTTATTCCACCAAAAGTTATGTCTTTAGAAAATGCACTAGAGTGGATTGAAGAAGATGAATTAGTTGAAGTAACTCCTATCTCTATTAGAGTTAGAAAAAGAGAACTTGATGCAACTGCAAGAAAAAGAACAGCTAAAAAAGTTAAATTTTCTTAATTAGAATTTAAAAAATAATAGGAGAATTTTTCTCCTATTATAACTCTTATTTCAAAACTCAAAACTACTAAAAAACTCTTATTTAAATAAACTTTTAATTTTCTTTTTAACTAAACTTAGGCCTAATTTTGTCCCACTATATCTCATAACTTTAGCTACTTCTTTCCATTGTTTTTTTTCATAACAAGGATTAGGACAAGTTCTACATCTAGGTTTTATTTCATGGGGACAATCTAATAATCTATCAAAAGAGTATTGAATTTTCTCTAAACATTCAGGACATAAATTTAAATCAATATGAATAGTTTCATTTTTGTAAGTTAATATTTTGGTAATTTTTTCTTTAGGGGAATGCTTATCTTCACAATAAAGTTCAAAAAACTTTTTTAGTGTTTGGGTTTCTTCTTTAAATTTTGTAATTTCCATAATTGAAATTTCACTCTTTTCTTTTAGATTTTATTTAAACTTCTTTTGGCATTTTTATATAATACTAACAAAAATACATTGACATCTATCAAGAAGAGAGTAGATATTTTATTTTTATACTAATTCTAAGTAAGTGATTTCAGAACTAGCTCCAAGCCTCATAGGTGGTCCCCAAAATCCTGTTCCTTTATTTACATAAATCTGTGTTTTTTCATTATGTTGATGTAAACCTTTTACATAAGGTTGTTGTAGTTTAACTAATAAATTAAATGGAGCAATTTGCCCACCATGAGTATGTCCACTTAAGATTAAATCTATATTCTTAACTTCTTTTATAAATCTTGGTTGATGTGCTAGTAAGACAGTAGGTTCGTCATTTATTCCAATTAATGCTTTATTTAAATCAGGCTTATATGCATTGATTCTATATCCAAGTACATCATAAACGCCTGCTAAGAAAAAGCCTTTACCTTTTTCTCCAATATAAACATTTTCATTTTCTAAAGTCTTAAAATTTAAAGTATTAACATATTTGATAATAGAAGCTACACCATGAAAATATTCGTGGTTACCAACTATGAAAAAGTTACCATATTTAGATTTAAGATTTTTTAATTCATTTAAGGCTTCTTTTGCATATATTAAATTTGTATCAACTAAATCGCCTGTTATAACTACAACATCAGCTTCTAGTTTATTTACCCTTTGAACTAGATTTTTAATAAAGGTTTTATCTATTAATCCTCCAATATGAACATCACTTAATTGCACAATAGAATAGGGTTGTTTTAAATTTTTTATTTTAACTTTTACTTTTTCAAGCTCTATATGTTTTGCATTGTACATGGCTTTTGCATTAATAGAACCAGCAATTGCAACAGAACCAATATCCAAACTCTTTTTGAAAAAATCTCTTCTTTTATTACTCATAGGAACAGTATCTAAAATTCTTGATGAGATTTCATAAAAGATTGTAGCAATAAAAAGTAAGAAGATTATGCCAATAGGAATTGAGAGTAAAAAATATGCCCAATTAGGCATACTAGGATTATATCTTGCAAATATATAAGCTGCAACTCCAAGTAGATTAAAAATCAGAAATGTATTGATAAAGATTTTTATTTTTTTTGAAAAATGAACCTTTCTTACAAATCTTCTTGAGATAAAAAATGTAAGAAGTGTCATTACTGATAAAAATATTGTTGCAAATATTATAAAATTCATAAAGGATTATACTTTGCAAAAATTAATAGAAGTTAAATAGATTCATTTAATGCTTTAATTAAGTTATCAATATCTTCAATAGTTTGTGAATAGTGAATAGAAATTCTAAGCCAACCTGGCTTTTCTTTCATTATTTCTTTACTTTTAATCCCAAGTAAGTCATGCCCATAAGGTCCCGCACAAGAACAACCAGCTCTTGTTTGAATACCAGAATTTTTTGAAAGTGTTTGGCAAATATCATAAGGATTTAAATCTGCTATATTAAAAGAAATAATACCTATATTTTTAGATTCCAAATTTCCATAAATAGAAATATTAGGTATTTTCTTTAATTCTTTTAAAAAGTGATTTAAGAGTTTTTCTTTTTGATTTAAAATAAATTCAAAACCAATCTCATTTCTAAGTTGATATGCTAAAGCTGCACGAATTAATTGTAGAATTCCAGGTGTTCCTGCTGTTTCTCTTGCTGTAATATTCTCTTCATATTCTTGGATTTGGGAATTTACATAAGATACTGTTCCTCCTCCTGCAAAAGTAGGGCTAATACTTGTGTCTACTAAATCATTTTTAATAATCAATAAGCCACAAGACCCAGGTCCTCCAAGAAGTTTATGAGGAGATACATAAAGTACATCATAATAGTTACAATCTACGTTCATATAAGGAGAACTAGCTGCTGCATCAAAACAGACTTTTGCTTTATATTTTCTTAGTATTTTTGAAATATCTTTATAGCAAGTAATTATTCCTGTTACATTTGAAGCAATACAAAAACTTCCTATAATTTCTCTATCTTGATTCTTTTTTAAAATTTCTTCAAGCTCTTCTAAATCAACTAAGCCATCTTTTGTAAGTCCTACTCTTTTTATTTCACAAAAAGCTTCTCTATAACTAACTTCATTTGAATGATGTTCATAGGGACCTACTATAACTAAAGGCATTTCTTCTTCTGGAATTTCTATTTTATATCTTTTTTTAGTAGCGGGTGGAATATATAAACCCATAAGTTCTTGAAATTTTTTAATTGCAGCCGTTGCTCCACAACCACTAGGAATAATTGAAAAATCTGCATTTAATTCTAAAGAATTATGTAAGCTTTCTATTGCTTCATTATAATAATCATTTGTAATATTAGCATTTGCAGATTCTTTTGAGTGAGTATTAGCATAAGTTTCAAGAACATCCCTCATGCGATTTTCTATTTGCCTAAAGCCAAGGCCTGAAGCTGTATAGTCAAAGTAGGCTTTTTTACTTTTTCCAATAGTGTTATATCTAATAAAGTCTAAGGCATCGGTATTTTTGTTAAAAAATGCTCTGTATATATCTTTTTTCATTTGATAATTTTAGCTTATTCTAATTATATATTTTATTAATATAAAAGAGAGATTGTTAAATCTCTCTTTTTTGTAACTAAATAGTTTAAATTATAGTCTATATTTATTTTTATTCGTAGTCATATAATCCAGAACTTAAATATCTTTCTCCTGTATCACATAAAATTGTAACTACAGTTTTACCTTTATTTTCTGGTCTTGCTGCTACTTTTTCTGCTGCAAAAACATTAGCTCCCGCACTAATACCAATTAGAAGACCTTCTTCTTTTGCTAAATTTCTTGATGTTTCAATAGCATCTTGATTTGAAACTTGAATAATATCTTTAAATAAATCAGTATTTAAAACATCAGGAACAAAACCAGCTCCAATTCCTTGGATTTTGTGAGGTCCTGGTTTTCCACCACTTAAAATAGGAGAAGCTTCAGGTTCAACAGCTATTACTTCAATATTTGGGTTATGAGCTTTTAAAGTCTCACCAATACCTGTAATAGAACCTCCTGTTCCAATAGCAACAACTATAATATCAACTTTTCCATCTGTATCATTTAAAATCTCTTGAGCTGTAGTTTTTCTATGAATATCTGGATTTGCTGGATTCCCAAATTGTTGAGGAATAAATGAATTTGGTGTATTTTCTGACAATTCATTTGCTTTATCAATAGCACCTTTCATCCCTTTTTCAGGCTCAGTTAAAACAAGTTCCGCTCCTAATGCTTTTAGAAGTTTTCTTCTTTCAATACTCATTGATGAAGGCATAGTAAGAATAAGTTTGATTCCAAGTCCTGCACAAACAGAAGCTAATGCAATACCTGTGTTTCCACTTGTTGGTTCGATTACTGTTGTACCTTCTTTGATTAAACCTTGCTCTAAAGCTGTTTTAATCATATTTGTTCCAATTCTATCTTTTACTGAGTGAGTTGGATTCATAAATTCACATTTCCCTAAAACTGTAGCTTGTGATCTTTCACTTGCTTTTTGTAATTTTACTAAAGGTGTATTCCCAATTAATTCTGTAACATTTTCTGCATATTTCATTTTATATCCTTTTATATACTATTTTTAAATATTGTAGTGTAAAACTTCATTATATTTATCTTGATAATCATCTAATTTTTCTAAACTTATATCAAAAATCTTTTTTGTTTCTTCTTGTGTCTCATTAAAAAATATATTTAATACTGGATTTTTTGTCTTAGAATCAACTATTTTCAAGTCACCTTCTAAGGCTATTAAAATATCCTTTACTAAAATATCTTTTGACTCTCTTGCTAAAATATATCCACCTCTAGCCCCTCTGATACTCTTTACAAGTTCAGCCCGTCTTAGTTTACTTAAAAGTTGTTCTAAGTAATTTTGAGGGATATTAGCATTCGATGAAATCTCTTTTATTTGCATAGGAGATTTATTATCATGTTTACTTAGTTCGTACATGGCTGTGAGACCATATACTCCTTTTGTTGATATTAGTGGCATTTCTTAACTCAATGCTTGTTCTAAATCTTCAATTAAATCTTTTGGATCTTCTAGTCCAATAGATAACCTAACAGTAGTTGGATTTACTCCTGCATTTATTAACTCTTCTTCACTCATTTGTGAATGAGTTGTAGAAGCTGGGTGTACGATTAATGATTTAGAATCACCAATATTCACAACAACTGAAAATAGTTTTGCACTATTAATAACAGTTTTTGCAGCTTCAAAAGACTCAGCTTCAAAAGAGATTAGTCCCGAAGATTTTCCATCTTTGAAATATTTTTGAGCTTTATCATAATCACTACTTGATTCTAATCCTGGGTAATTAACTGATTTAACCTTAGAATTTGTACTTAAGAATTTTGCAATTTCTAAAGCATTTGCAGAATGCTTTTCCATTCTAAGTGCTAAAGTTTCTAAAGTTTGAATTAAAAGCCATGAGTTATGTGGAGATTGAACAGCTCCTATATCTCTTAATAGCGATAATCTACCTCTTAAACAAAAATTTGGAAGAGGAACATCTACATAAACTAAACCATGGTAAGAAGGATCAGGTTGCGTAAATTCTGTATATTTTTCTGCATTTTCTTTAAAGAATTCAGCTAAGCCATCTCTTTCAACAATAATACCACCAATAGCGCTTCCTTGACCATTTGTATATTTTGATGTCGAATGTACAACCACATCAACTCCCCAAGAAATAGGGTTAAATAATGCGGCACTTGCAACAGTATTATCACAAATAGTTAAAACTCCATTTCTTTTAGCAATTGAAACAATGCTTTCCACATCTGCAACTGCAATTTGAGGGTTTGATAAAGATTCAAAGAAAATTGCTTTTGTTTTATCATCAATTTGTTCTTCTAAATTTGAAGCATCAGATACTTTAAAAATTCTAGCTTCAATACCAAATCTTTTAATTGTATGTGTTAGTAAAGTAACAGCTCCCCCATATAATTTGTCAGATATTAAAATATTATCACCTGCACTTGCAACATTTGCAATAGCAAAGAATATTGAACTTTGTCCTGAAGATACACATAAAGCAGCAGCTCCACCTTCAAGTTGGGCAAATCTTTGTTCTAAAACATCAGTTGTAGGATTATTTAATCTTGTGTAAATTGGCCCTAACTCTTTTAATGCAAACAAATTAGCTGCATGTTCAGCATCTCTAAATGCATACGCTGTGGTTTGCGAAATAGGAACAGACATTTCACCGTTTCCCTGCTTCTTGTCATATCCAGCATGAATTGCAATTGTCTCTTTTTGCATTTTGTTTCCTTTTTTTTATTGTTTTAAATTTTTATAGTGAAATTGTAATATATTTTTTTTATTATGTCAAGTAATTTAATCGTAATTAAATAAATATTCTATACTAAATTACTAATAATATAGAAAATCAAATATGTTCATATATTTATTTTTTAATTAAATCCCTATACTAAGGTGTTTAAATATCTCAGATAGTGCTTTAATTTTATAAAAATAAAATTTATAAATTTATAATAAAACTTACTAAATTTATAAATTTATTAAAATAGTCGGGTATAAAATAGGAATTTTATATCTATTTTTTTATAAATTTATTAGAAAAGAGTATATTAAAATTTAAGGTTGTATATGCAATAGTTGTATATACAATTAAAAATAGCTAAAAGGAATGATATGAAAATTGATTTAAATAATTCTATTGCTTTTAGAATTAATAAAACAGCAAATAAATTAAATGTAGCCTTCAATCAAATTTTAAGTAAATATAACATTGCTTTAGAGCAAAGAGTTACTTTAGAGATTATAAAAAAAGAAAAAAAAATTACTTCAACAGAAATAGCCTCTATTTTGTCAAAAGACAAAACTACTATTAGTAGAACATTAAGAGTATTGGAGAGGAAAGACTTAATACAAAGAAGTGAAGCTTTGGAAGATAGAAGAATAAATTTTATTGAATTAACTCCAAAAGGTATGAAGACTATTAAAGATAGTGAAAAAGATATAAATGACTTTAGAAATAATTTGATTTCTAATTTAAGCAAAAAGGAAGTGAGTACCTTATTTAACTTACTAGAAAAAACTACAAAAAACTTTGAGAGTTGTACTGATGATAAAGGCAAGTAATCATTTAGGGCTTGCAATATTACTAGCAGTTTTATCTTCTATAGCTCCTATGGGAATTGATGCATATATTCCTTCAATTCCTGATATTGCGGTTAGTTTTAGCGTAAGTATTGAGAAAATAGAATTATCATTATCTATATTTTTAATTGGCTTTTCAATAGGACAGATTTTTGGTGGACCTTTATCTGATTTTTATGGAAGAAAAAAGAGTTCTATATTTGGGCTTCTAGGATTCTCTTTTTTTAGTTTTATAATAATTTTTAGTTCTAGTATTTATGAGCTTTGGCTTTATAGATTTGTAGAAGCATTTTTTGGAGGAATAGTTGTAGTAAATGCTTCAGCTGCTGTTAGGGATAGATTTAAAGGAAAAGAAGCTGCAAAGGTATTTTCTTTGATTGGTACAGTAAGAAGTATAGCCCCACTTTTAGCTCCAGCTATTGGAGCTTTTATAATTTACTTTTTTTCATGGAAAGCTGTATTTGTCTTTTTATCTCTCTATTCTTTAATAGTCATATTTTTTGTAAGTAAATATTTAGATGAGAGCTACGTATTTGTTAAACAAGATGTTATAGAATCATTTAAAAAAGTATTAAGTCATAAAAAAGCCATGAAACCAATGCTTGTACTAAGTTTTGCCTTTTCAGGTTTTTTTGTTTTAATATCTAAATCATCATTTATTTTTATAGAATATTTTAATATTTCAACTAACCATTTTCCCTTTTATTTTGGAATAAACTTTGTGGTTTTGATGATACTAACAAGAGTTAATATCTATTTACTAAAAACGAATACCCCTCTTTTTATTATAAAAATAGCCATAATTATTCAAATCATCTCAGGATTTTTAATGGCTTTAAATTATCAGAACATGACACTTGTTCAAACAGTTCTTATAATGGCTACATATATGGGCATGATGGCATTTATTTTTGGAAATTGTTTGGCCCTAGCTTTAGATCATTTTTCAAAAAATGCAGGAGTAGCTTCATCTGTTGCCGGAGTTTTACAGTTTGGACTAGGTGCAATTATCTCTTCATTAGTTTTAAGTTTTCACAATGAAACTTTTTTACCAATTGGAATAAGTATTTCAATTTTATCAATTATCTCTTTTTTGATAATAAGAACATATAATAAGGCGTAACATGAGAAACTTTTTTATTTTAATTTTAATATCTAACTTTTTATTTGCAAGTGAGGTTGTCGTTATAGATTTAAGTATGACGTGGATTGGCTTTGTAGTTTTATTTATCTTCATTATTTCTTACTATTTTATAGCAAATGAGGAAAAATATAATATAGATAAATCAGTTCCTGCCCTTTTTGTAGGAATTGTTTCCTTTTTATTGATTGCTATTTATTATTATTTTAATGATATGGATATTCATAATGTACATAATGAAGCAGAAAATGTGATTTTAGAAATTGCTGAAATCTTTTTCTTCCTTTTTGTTGCAATGACATATATTGAATCACTTATTCATATGGGAGTTTTTGATACTTTAAAATACAATCTTATTTCAAAAGGTTATAGCTATAGAAAACTTTTTTGGTTAACTGGATTTATAGCATTTTTCTTATCTCCAATAGCAGATAACTTAACAACTGCACTTATTTTATCAACTGTACTAATTACAATTGAAAAAACAAAAAAAGAATTTTTAGTGCCAGGTGCTATAAATATAGTAGTTGCCGCAAACGCAGGTGGGGCTTGGTCTCCTTTTGGTGACATTACTACACTTATGGCTTGGACAGCAGGAAAAGGAACCTTTTCAAACTTTTTATTTTTATTCCCTGCTTCAATCATAGGTTACTTAGTAACTGCATACTTTCTTTCAAAAGTTGTTCCTACGACGAAGCCAGACTTTGATATTGAAAAGGAAATAAAACCTGTGATGAAAGAGGGTGCTATAAGTATAATCTACTTAGGAGTTTTTACAATTATTTGTGCTGTTGTATCACATCAAGTTTTAGATTTTCCTGCTATGTGGGGAATGATGTTTGGATTAGTTCTTCTTAAATTACACTCTTATAAGCTTACAAATAAATTTGGAAAAGACTATTTTGATGTTTTTCAATCAATGTCAAAAATTGAAAACAATACTTTAATGTTCTTTTTTGGTATTTTAGCCGCAGTGGGAGCTTTATACTTTATAGGATGGCTTAATTTAGCTTCTATGGTATATAAACCAGAGTATTTAGGTGCTACTTTATCAAATATTGGAGTTGGATTTTTATCAGCAGTTGTAGATAATGTTCCTGTAATGTCAGCAATTTTAAAAGCAAATCCCGAAATGGATTTATCAAATTGGATGTTAGTAACTTTAACAGCAGGTATTGGAGGATCTCTAATTTCTTTTGGGAGTGCAGCAGGAGTTGGAGTTATGGGAAAACTTCATGGTATATATACTTTTGGTTCTCATTTTAAATATGCTTGGACTATTTTACTTGGTTATTTTGTATCTATTGGAGTTTGGTATTTACAGTTTGAGGTTTTAGGATTTAAATAAAGATGAATTTAGCACAAAAAGACTTTTACAATAAATTGAGTATAATCTAAAGAATTAAGAACTCTAAGATAAGGTTGATTTTGAAAATAGCTATTATAGGTGCAGGGGCAGCTGGGATTATTGCTGCAATTACTGCAAAAAGATTGAACAAGAATTTACATATAGATTTATTTGATATAAATAGTGGAATAGGGAAAAAGATATTAGCTAGTGGAAATGGAAGATGTAATATCTCAAATACAAGAATAGATAAAGATAATTTTATTGGAGAGAATAACTCTTTTGTTAATTATGCTTTAAAAGAGTTTGATTTTAAAGCTTTTGAAAAATTCTGTAAATCTATTGGTTTACTTCTTGATATAAAAGAGACAAGTAAAGTATACCCTTTATCAAATGAAGCAAAATCTGTAGTAACACTTTTAGAAAATGCAATCGAAAGCTTAGAAATAAATCTAATCTTAGATACAAAAATAGAAGATATAGAAAAAATAGATAATAAGTTTATTGTAAAAAGTTTAGATTCTGATTCTAAAACAAGTAAAGAGTTTAAAGCTTATGATAAAGTATTAATAAGTTCAGGTTTAGGCGCAGCTCCACAATTAAAAGCCACAGAAGATGGCATGAATATTGCACAAAAATTTGGGCATAGTTCAAATCTTACTTATCCTTCCTTAGTAGGACTGCATACAGATTTTGAATACAATAATAAAATGCAAGGTGTAAAAAAAGAAGCTTTAGTATCTTTATATATTGATGGACAAAAAGAGTCTGAAATACAAGGGGATGTTCTTTTTACAAAGTATGGACTTTCAGGTTTTGCAATTTTAGATATTTCACAATATGCTGTTTATCCTTTATCTTTATATCAAGATGTTCAACTTTCAATAAATCTCTTTCCAAATATGAATCGTAATGAAGTTTTAGGAATGTTAGAATCTGTTTTTAAATCACTTCAAAATGAAAAAGCTTTAACTCTTTTACTAGGAATAGTATCAAATAAGCTAGCACCAATACTTTTGGAGGTATGTAAAATAAGCAAAGAATCAAAAGCAAAAGATATAAATGCCAAACAACTAAGAGCTTTAGTGAATACTTTAATAAATTGGCGATTTAAAATTACTAATACCCAAGGTTTTAAACATGCAGAAGCTAGTGGTGGTGGAATACGAGTTGATGAGGTGGATAATAAAACCTATGAGAGTAAAAAATGCAAAGGCTTGTATTTAGCAGGTGAAGTTTTAGATATTGTAGGAAATAGGGGCGGTTTTAATTTACATTTTGCTTGGGCTAGTGGTTATTTAGTTGGAAAAGCTATAGCTAAGTAAATTTTATAAAAGGGTATTTTCTTTATGCAAAAATATCAAATTAAAACCTATCTTTTAGAACCTGAAACTTATAAACTAAGGCAAAATCAAAGTTAGCACTTGTTGTTGTTAAAATATTAATACCATCTTTTTTATCAAGTTTTAGGGCTTTTTCTTTTTTATAATTTTTGCCCTTATACATAAAACTAATATAGTTTTTTTCTTTAATTGCTTTTTGTAAAAAATTTAATTCAATATTCATTTTTGTATCCTTTAGTATGGTTATATAATAATTTTAATTAAATGTTTAGTTTTTAACAAATGATTATCATATGTTCAATTAGTTACAATACAAAAAAATTAACTTAGGATTATATTGAATTTAAATCAAATAAATATGGCTATATATTCAACTTATCTTACAAATAAATATGGCTTTAAATTAAAAAAAGCAAAAACATCAGAAGAAATATTTGAATTAAGATTAGAATATGCACAAAAGATATTAAAAAAATTAAATATTTGTATTGAAGTTTTAAATAAAGAAAAATTACCACAAGAGGGTAAATACTTACTAATCTCAAATCATAGAAGTATAGTAGATCCTTTAATTATAGAAATGGCATTAAAAGATACAAAAATAAATGGCTTTTGGGTAGCAAAGAAAGAGTTATATAACTCTTTCTTTTTTGGGAACTTTACAAGAAATGCAGGGACTGTTTTATTAGATAGAGAAGCTTCAAATATGACACCATTTTTCAAAGCTACAAAAGAAATAGTAACACAAGGACATTCTATATTTGTTTTTCCTGAAGGGACTAGAAATAAAGAAAATACTCCTTTATCATCTTTTAAAGAAGGTTCAAGAATAATTGCACTTAAAAATAGATTAGCAATTCTTCCTGTACATATAAAATCAAATGCAAATGAGATTTTAAAAGATGCAATTATGAATAGAACAAAAGATTTAAAAATTCAAATTCAAATTGGCGATATTATAGATTATAAAGATAAAACTTCTTTAGAAGAAAATTATAAAAAACAGTTTTTTATTTAAATATTTGAGAAGTGTTAGCTTTATATGAAATTATTATTCATATAAAGCTAGAAGAAATTATTTTTTACAGTGTTCTGCGTAAAAATCACCAAATTTAAGGTTCATTCCTGCTTTGTCTTTTTTAACTGTATATTTTGTAACTACAGGATTACATTCGTCAATCCAAGAGTATAAATCATAGATTTTAACAGTATCAAATCCCATTTGTCTAAATGTTTGCGCTTCAATAGATGCCCTAGCAGCCGAATTACAAACGATTATAAGATTTGGTTTAACTAACTTATCGTCATCATCAAGTGCATATAAAGCAATTGCTTTTTCAGGTGATTGTCTTCCTACTCTAACCGCACCTTTCATATGTGCAGCTGACCACTCTTCCATAGTTCTAACATCAGCAACTAACCAATCTTTAGCTTTAAGAGCTTCTTTTACTTCTTTTGTGGACGCATAGTTACCTGCTTTTTTTGCTTCAGTTTTTAGCTTTGTACTTAAAGCTTTATAATCTACAAACTCTCCTGCAAATATCGTTGAAGTTATAAATAATAAACTTAAACAAATCACCTTCAATTTCATAATTCTCTCCTTGATTTTATTTGTAAAGATTATAGTTATATTCATTAATTTAAAACTTAAGAATAACTTATAATTAAACTATGATAATTATAAATTTAAATTATATTAAGAACTTGTTTTATTTCTTCTTTTATCCTAATTGACTATAATTACAAAAAATTAACATAGGAATTTTTAATGGCTAGTATAGAATTAACAAATGAACCCAAAACAGAATTTGATAAAAAGCTTGTGCAAGATGCATATAATGTAAATGTTGCTTTTTATATTCACTTAAAAAGTTTTAATAATAGTGTGAGAGATGAATTAACGAAAAGAATTGAAGAAGTATTTTTTTACTCAAAAGGTATGGAATGGAAGTTTGATAGTTTTGGAATTGAAAAAGCAGGTTCAAGAGGGAAAAATGTTTTAGCATATTTTATTTTTAGAACAGCAAATTTAAGTGAATTGAAAAAACTATTTTTAGATAATTTTAAAGACTATGAAAATGCAATAAAAATTACTTGTTCAGTTGCTGAATACCAAAAAATAAGCGAGACTTTTTTTGAATTAGAAATTTAAATTTTTTTTATGTAATATTTTAACAATTTAATGGTACACAATTAATCTAATTAATATCATTTATTAAGTATATTTTAAGTATACTTTTTCTAAAAAGACAATTATTCACAAATTAGCTTTCCCCCCAAGGTATGAAATTGAAAGAATATTACATAAAAAAAGAGTTGAATCAATATAAAGAGTTAGAAAAACACACACAATTACTTGATAATTATGTAATTACTTCTACAACAAACTTAGAAGGTATTATAACAAATGTATCCCAAGCCTTTTGCAAAATATCAGGATATAAAAAAGATGAGCTAATTGGAAAATCTCATAATATAATTAGAAGTCCAGAAGTGGAAAAAACTTTTTTTGAGGAACTTTGGAATAATCTAGAAAATAATAATACTTGGCAAGGGGATATAAAAAACTTAAAAAAAAATGGTCAAGTTTATTGGCTTAATACTATAATTTCATCAATTATTGATGAAAATGGAAATAAAATAGGATATACAAGTTTAAGAGTAGATATTACTGATAAGAAAAAACTTGAAGAAAAGAATTTAGAACTAAACTCCCTTAAAAATACATTGAGTAATGCAGTACATATGGCTAATTTAGGAACGTGGGAACTAGATGTTCCGACAAAAGAATTTCTGTGTTCTGATATTTTTTATAATATTTTTGGAATTAAAATAGGAAGTACAATAAATTTTGAGTTTCTAGAGAGTTTAATTTATCCCGAAGATTTGAAAAAATATAAAAAAAGTTTAAATAATTGTATAGAGAAAAAAACACATTTTAAGATTGAATATCGAATAAACAAAAAGGGTGAAGTAAGAAAAGTTTTAGCTTATGGATATCCTCTTCTTAGAAACAATACTATTATCAAAATAGTAGGAGTCATCCAAGATATAACAGATATTACAAAGATGCAAGAAGAGTTAGAAGTGGCACAAAGAGTTTCTAGTCTTGGACATTATCATTATAATCTAAATACTAGTATTTACACCTGTTCAAAGCAAGTTGATAAGATATTTGGAATTGAAGAAGATGCTGAAAAAGTTTATGAATCTTGGTTATCTATTATTTATAAAGATGATAAAGAAAGAATTGAAAAATACTTTCAAGATAGTGTTCAAAAAAAAGAAAAATTTGATTGTGAATATAGAATAGTTAATTTTAAAACCAAAGAGATAAAATGGGTTCATGCCTTAGGTGAGTTTTCTTATGATGAAAAAGGAAATGCAATAACTTTATATGGAACAATACAAGATATTACTGAAAGAAAAAACTATGAAGATAGCTTAAAACAAGCTCTTTATATCTTTGAAAATACCTATGATAGTATTCTTATTACTGATGAAAATGCAAATATTATAAATATAAATAATGCCTTTGAAAAAACTACAGGATATACTTTAGAAGAAGTAAAAGGTTTAAATCCAAGAATTTTAAAATCAGGTTTTCATGATAATAACTTCTACAAAAAAATGTGGAAAGAAATTAATGAAAAAGGTTTTTGGTCAGGGGAAATAAGAAATCATCGTAAATCCGGAATTGTTTATGATGAGTTGCTTACACTAACAGCTATTTATGATAAAAACAATCAAGTTTCAAACTATATAGGAATATTTACAGATATTTCAAAGCAAAAGAAACAAGATAGATTGTTATTACAACAAGCAAGAACTTCAGCTATTGGTGAAATGATAGAAAATATAGCCCATCAGTGGAGACAACCTTTATCAGTTATTTCAACAATTGCTACAGGCATACAACTTACAATGGATTTTCATGAAAAAGAAGAAGTAAATAAAGATGAATTATATAAATCTTTAGAAAGTATAAATAGTAATACTCAATATTTATCAAAAACAATAGATGATTTTAGAACTTTTTTTAAAAGTGATTTAGAAGAAAGAAAAACTTTTTCTTTTCAAACAGCTTTATCAAAAGTAAAAGATTTGACAAAAGATGCCTACAATGATAAATTTATAAATATAGTAGAAGCAGTAGATAGAAATGAAATACTAATTAAAGGAAATATGAATTTGCTAATTCAGTCTTTGATTAATATTTTTAATAATGCTAAGGATGTTTTGTCAGAAAAGTTAGATCAAAAAGAAGAAATAAGATATTTCTTTATTACAACAGAAATAAAAAAAGACAAAGTCATACTATATTTAAAAGATAACGCAGGAGGGATAAGCAAAAATAATGTAGAAAAAGTTTTTGACCCTTATTTTACAACAAAACATGAATCAATTGGAACGGGACTTGGATTATATATGACCAGACAGATTATAACTGAGCAACTAAACGGAAGAATAGAATTTAGAAATGTAAACTTTATATATGAAAATAAAAACTATACAGGAGCTGAATTCAAAATTACTTTGAAAACAAATACTTAAATACTAAAATATAAATTTTAGATAGAAACAAACTCAATTATTTGAAAATAGATTAAAAACCACATCATTAATAAGCTGTTAAAATCAAAGGTATATAATTTTAATACAAAAAATAATGAAGAAAAAGGATTTTAGATGAATCTTAAAAAAATCACATCTTTAACAATGTTATGCTCGATTATAGTAATGACTTATACGGGAATAATGTTATTTATAGCACCTCCAGGAAGAATTGCAAATTGGGCAAATTGGAAGTTATTAGGACTTGGAAAAGAAGATTATGCTCAAATACATATTACCTTTATGGTTTTATTTGTTGTTATGACAATTTTACATGTTTTTTATAATTGGAAACCAATTACTAGTTATATGAAAAATAAAGCAAAAGAGATGATTGTATTTACTAAAGATATGATTGTAGCTCTTGTTTTAACATTAATTTTTATTTTTGGAACAATCTTTGCTATTCCTCCTTTTACTACATTCTTAGATTTTGGAGATGGAATTAAACACTCTTGGGAAAAAGACTACGGGACTGCACCTTATTCTCATGCTGAATTATCATCTTTTAAAATGTTTACTAAGAAACTAGATTATGATTTAGAAAAAAGTGAAGAAATATTAAATTCAAATAATATAAAATTTGAGAGAACACAAAGTTTAAGTTATATAGGAAATGAAAACTCTGTAAGCCCACAATTTATTTTTAATCTTCTAAAGAAGAATTTTGAAAAAGATGGAAAAATTACTATTGCATTAACAGGTATGGGTAAAAAAACAATTTTTGAAGTTGCACAAACTTTAAACTTATCAACTGATGAATTTATTTTAAAACTAAAAACCCTTGGGATTGAGGCAAATGAGAACGATAAATTTAAAAAAGTAGTCGAAAAATATGACATGAGTCCAATGGATGTTATTGAAAAATTAGGATATAAAAAATAAAAGTAAGCTTTTTGGCTTACTTTTATTTAAATAAATTTAAAATATCTTGGGGCGTTTTTACTATATGTTTTGCTCCATGTTCAACTAATTCATCAGGGCCTCTAAATCCCCATTCTACTCCAACAGCTATCATTTTTGCATTTTTAGCTGTATTCATATCCACATCACTATCTCCTACAAAAAAGATATTCTCACATGCAATACCAAAACTATTTGCAATTTTACTTGCACCTATTGGGTGGGGTTTTTTAGGTACTTCTTCTTTTTGACCATGAACTTCATCCAATTTTAATGAAGAAAAGAACTCTTCTACGTATTTGCAAGTAAAATAATGAGGCTTATTAGATAAAACCCCAACTTTTATTCCTTTTTCTTTTAACTCTTTTAATAGTTCATAAATACCTTCATAGGGTTTAGTATTCATATGTTGCTCATTATCATAAACAATTTTAAATCTCTCAAGTACTTTTTCTATCATTTCATCAGAAGAGTTTTTTGGCATACAATTTTTTATTAAAAATAAAGCTCCTCCTCCAAGAAAATTTCTATATGCATCAATTTCATGGCTTGGAAGATTAAACTCTTTTAAAACTATATTTGCACAAAGTGCTATATCTTCTAGTGAGTTAATAAGTGTTCCATCCAAATCAAATATAATTGCTTTATCATTTGTATTTTTTTTCATAATTTATTCCTAGTGAACTTGTTTTATTACTTGTTTTGAAAATATAAATAAAATTAAAACAACAATAAAAGTCAAAATGGATGTTATCATAAAAAACTTATAAAAAATATTTGAAAAAGAGCTTTTAATTTAGAATTGAATTTTTATTCTTGCTTTTTTATTTAGTAAAAGTTTGCAATAATATCTTTTCAGAATATAAAAAAATGAAGGCAAAAATATGAAAACTTGGGAAGAAGTTATAAATGAAGAAAAACAAAAAGATTATTATATAAAATTAGAAAAAGAACTTGATAAAAGATATAAAACAACAGTAGTTTTCCCTCCACAAGATAAAATATTTAATGCTTTTACTAAAACACCCTTAGAAAATTTAAAAGTAGTAATTTTAGGTCAAGATCCGTATCATGGATTTGGACAAGCACAAGGGTTTTCTTTTTCAACACCAAAAAATATTAAAAATCCTCCTTCTATGCAAAATATTTTAAAAGAGATAAAAAGTGATTTAGGGAAAGAATCTATTTGTTTAGATGGCGATTTAACATCTTGGGCAGAGAATGGAGTTTTACTTATAAATGCAATTTTAACAGTTGAAGAGGCTAAACCTAAATCACATCATAAATTAGGCTGGGAAATATTTACAGACAATATTATTAAGTATATTTCACAAAATTGTGAAGATATTATTTTTATTCTTTGGGGTGCCCCTGCTATTTTGAAATCAAAAATTATTGATGAATCAAAACATCATATCTTAACAGCTCCACACCCAAGTCCTTTATCTTCTTATCGAGGATTTTTTGGATGTAAACATTTTTCTAAAACTAATAATATTTTAAAAACTATTGGAAAAGAACCGATTCTTTGGTAATTTAATCTAATGATAAACTAATAGTAAGAACTCAACTTTATTTTAATATAATATTAAATATGTGATGAAAAGGTGATTTTATGCAAACAAAATTTTTTATTCAAAAGACTCTTATAGGAGTAGTTTCCTTTGGAACTTTAGTATTCTTAACAGGCTGTGCAACTCCTTCTTTTACAAAAGTAGGAACAAGTGTAACAGGAGAAAAAATAGAAATAAACAAAAAAGATGTTCATGCCCAAACTAAAATGAGTGAAAGTATATTTTTAGAACCAGTGGCAGCTAAAGAGCAAATTATTTATTTCAAAATTAGAAGCACATCTGATGAAAATTTGAATATTGCAGAAAAATTAGAAGCTGAGCTAGAAAAGAAAGGATTCAAAGTTACACAAGATCCTTCCAAAGCTAATTTTATGATTCAAGCTAACTTGTTAAAAGTTGGAGAAATAGATGAAAATGAACAAAGAAATTATTTAGGAGCAGGTTTTGGTGTTGGGGCAGTGGCAGCTGGAGCAACTATTTTAACAGGTGGAGGCGGTAGTCAAGCTGGAAAAGCTGGTTTAATTGGTGTTGCGGTGGGTTTAGCAGTAGAAGCTGCTAGAGTTAAAGATATTCACTATGCACTAGTGACTGATGTTGAAATTAGACAAAGACCTATTCAAGGAGAGCTTATAAGCCAAACTGATAAACAAGTTAGCGATGCTACTTCAAGTTCTGTAAGCACCCAAACTTCTAATTTAAATGGTGTGCAGTGGAAAAAGTATAGAACTCGAATAGTAAGTTCTGCTTATGCTCCGGGATTAGAATTTAAACAAGCCCAAAGATTTTTAGAAGATGGCTTGGTAAAAGCTCTTAGTGGCACAATGTAGTATTAAAGTTTTAATCTATATTTTTTGCTTCTTGCCAAATATATATTTTATAGTACCAATATCTATGCCCTTTTGAAGGAAGTTTTTTTATATCAGAAAATACTAAATCTGTATTTCTTCTCATTTTTTCATCTAAAGGAGATCCTTTAGATAAAAATTGAGAAAAACCTGTTTTCAATCTTGTATAAATTTGTTCTTCTTTTTCTTTAAATTCAAGATAATCCATATTTTTTAAAGAATCTTTATGATATTTTTCTAAAGAAAGTAAATAGTGATATAAATGATTATAAGCAATTGCTTTTTCTTTATTTCTACTTTGGAAAAAAGCTTTAGCTGAAGTTTCTACACAATTTTTTATATCCATGCCCATCTCAATACATTGGGTTGTGATATACTCTTCTTCTCTATTTCTTATAGGTTTACTAATAAAAACTTCTTCTTGTGCAACAAAACTTTTTTCTTCTGTTTGTACATTGATTTTATTTTCAATATTTTCTTTGGAATTCTTAATATCTTTAGTATTTAGTTTTTCTTTTTTTTTAAATATGTTAAACACTTTTGTCCTTCTATTTAATTAATCTAAATCTTTATTAAGCTCTTTTAATAAAGCAAGGAAATTTCTTGTATGTATTTTATTTATCTGTAAATAAATATATGCAACAACAACTACATTAAGATGAATCAATGCTTCTTTAAAAGAGAAAAAAGCAGTAAGAAGACCTATAATAAGTATGAAAACTGGATATGCTAGCTTAATTCTTGATTCTTCTATTTTAAAAGAGTATTGATAATCTTCATAATTTGATTTAATGAATTCTTTATCTTCTTGAGTTAGTTTTTTTTGCTCTTTTAAGTCACTTAAACCTTTTAAAACAGTAAGTTTTTTCTTATATTGATAATATCTAAAAAATAGACCTATTAAAATAACAATTGATAAAAAACTTGATACTAATTCTAAAGGGACGTTTCCACTTTCCATATTTAACCTTTTATATAATTTTATTAGATTTTATTACAATTGTCATTAGATATTAATAATTTATTTACTAAATATTTATTTTCAATCGTATTTAACAAAATATAAAAATATAAAAAAGTCAAGAAAACATAATAAAAGTTAATATTATTTAGTTATAATTTACTACATTATTTAAAAAGGAGATTTATTTATGAAAAAAGTTTTTGTATTAATGCTTTTAAGCGTTACATTTATGTTTGCTGCAATGAATTTAAATACTGCATCAAAAAAAGAGCTAATGGAGATTAAGGGTATTGGAGAAGTCAAAGCCTTACAAATCATTGAGTATAGACAAAAGAATAAGATAAAAAATGTTGAGGAATTAAGTACCATAAAAGGCTTTGGTCCTGCACTTATTTCTAATATAAAAAAAGAAAAAAAAGTTAAGACAAATCAAATGAAAAATACTCAAAAAAAGAAAAAGACAAAAGAATAACTTCTTATGCCTAGATAATCTTTTCTAGGCATTTTTCCCAATTTTTTTGTTAAAATATAATAAAATCCCAAAAAGAGGTTTAATTATGAAAATTTCAGGAAACTCATTTTGCCCCTGTGGTAGTCAAAAAAAATATAAACATTGTTGTCGAATATTCCATTATGGAGAAAATCCTAAAAGTGCATTAGAACTAATGAAATCAAGATATAGTGCTTTTGCTTCAAATGATTCTTTATATATAATCAATACAACGCATCGCGATAACTCAGATTTTACCCAAGATACAAAAGCTTGGCAAGAAGATATTCATAACTTTTCTAAGCAAAGTGATTTTAGAAAACTTGAAATATTTGATTTTATTGATGGTGAAGATGAAGCCTATGTTACTTTTAAAGCTACAATATTTCAAGGTGGAATTGATGTTACTTTTATAGAAAAGAGTAAATTTTTAAAAGTAGATAATCAGTGGTTATATTATAGTGGAGAATTTATGACATAATTTAAAATAATACTCTAAGACTCTTCTTTTAAGAATGTGATAGAATAAAATAAATATTTTATTAAAGGATGAAGATGAAAATACTTTTCTCTCCAAGTGAAGCAAAATTTAAAGGTGGAGATAACAAGAAGATAAGTGAAGATAGCTTTATCTTCCCCAAGCTTTATGATAAAAGATTAGAAGTAATTAATAAATATCAAGACTTTCTAAATAGTGCTACAAATGAAGAACTATCAAAACTCTTTGGAACAAAGAAGCAAGATCTTATAGATTATTATAAAGGTAATTTATTAGAAAAAGAAATAAAAAAAGTAATTGAACGTTATGATGGAGTTGCTTTTGATTATTTAAAATATGAAGAACTTTCAATAAATGAAAAAACTTATATTGATAAAAATGTAATGATTTTTTCAAATCTTTTTGGACCAGTTTTAGCAGGAGACTTTGGCTTACCTGATTATAAATTGAAACAGGGTGAAAAAATAGGAAGTTTAGCTTTAGAAAATTTTTACAAAGAAAATTTTTCTAATTCTTTAGATGAATATTTAAAAGATGAAGAAGTTATTGATTTAAGAGCAGGTTTTTATGAAAAGTTTTATAAGTTAAATCAGCCATATCTAACTATGAAGTTTATTAAAGATGGTAAGGTAGTTAGCCATTGGGCAAAAGCATATCGAGGTGTTATATTAAATCTAATTGCAAAAAATAATATTCAAAATATAGATGAACTTATGAATATGGATATAAATAATTTATCTATTGAAGAAATTAGAAAACAGAAATTAAAAACAGAGATTATTTACAGTATATCTTTATAATAAAAAGCAAAAACAAGGAAAATAAAAATGAAATCTCAAATAAGTAAAATCAAAATATTTAACTTGTTATTTATATTTTCAATTGGATTAATTATATCTTTTATATCAGTTGACATCTTTTATTTTTCAAAACAAACAAAAGAAAGAACACTAAAAAATGCAATTGAGAAATCAAAAGAGAGAGACCATGTTTTTGAACTTTTATTGGATTCTCATAAAAATATTTTAAAATCAGTTTCAGAATCAAAAATATTTGAAAGTTATTTAAGTAGTGATAATCAAGAAAATAAAAATCAAATAAAAGATCTTTTCCTTGCTTTAGTTAAAACCGATCCTAATCTTATGCAATTAAGATTTATTGATAATATGGGATATGAACAAATTAGGGCAGAAAGAGCTGAAATCGCTTCTGAAGCAAAGCTTGTAGAGAATGAGTCTCTTCAAAATAAAAATCGAAGAGACTATTTTACTAGCCCCAAGAATGAAAGACTTGGAGAAATTTGGTATTCAGATATTGATTTAAATGAAGAAAATGGAGAAGTTGAATTACCTTATAAATCTACACTAAGAATAATACTTCCAATAAAAAAAGAAGAGAGTTTTGGTGGTATTTTAATTATAAATTATTTTATGAAAGAAAAATTAAATGAACTTTTGAGTTCAGAAATATTTGAGATAATTTTATCTGATTCAAGCGGTTATATCTTAAGACACTTTAATCAATCAAAAAACTGGTCTTTTTATCAAGATATGAAATATAACTTAAAAGATGAATTTGGTCTTTTATCAAAGTCAATTTTAGAAAAAGAGCTTTTTGTATCCAATGATTTTGTATCCAAAAAACTTTCTATAAATACGAATCATAAGTATTTTCTTATATTTAAACTAAAAGAGTCTTATTTGAGTGCTCAAAAAGAAGAAAAAATAGCAGAATACTTCGTTGTAGCTTTGATTGTATTCTTTATTTCTGCAATATTTTCTTTTATTCTCTCAAGAATATTCTCAAATTTAATTAATGACATAAAATTAGCAAAAGAAGAAGCAGAAAGAGCGAATAGAAGTAAATCGGAATTTTTAGCAAATATGAGTCATGAGATAAGAACACCTTTAAATGGTTTAATAGGTTTAACAGATTTAATCCTAGATACTGAGTTATCAAAGAAACAACATGAATATCTTCTTAAATCTAGAAGTTCCTCAAAAGCTTTATTAAATATTATCAATGATATTTTGGATTACTCAAAAATGGAAGCTGGTAAGTTAAATATTGATAAACATGAATTTAGACTGCAAGAACTTTTGGATAATGTGAATAATTTATTTGGATATAAACTAGATGAAAAAAATGTTGGGCTAATTTTTAAAGTAGATGAAAATATACCTTTAGTTTTAAAAGGGGATAGTTTAAGAATTATGCAAATTTTAAATAATCTTGTTGGAAATGCTGTGAAGTTTACTGAAAATGGAACAATTATAGTTGCTATAAAACAAATAAACAAAGCTTTAAGTGATATAGAATTGGAATTTTGTATTGAAGATACAGGAATAGGTATTTCAAAAGAAAATATAAAAAAACTTTTTTCTGCTTTTGAACAAGGAGATAATTCTAATACAAGAAAATATGGAGGAACAGGCTTAGGGTTAATGATTTGTAGACAAATTATCACTTTAATGGAGGGAGAAATTTTTATTACAAGTACAAAAGATCTTGGTACAAAAGTTACCTTTACAATTAAACTTCAATTTTTAGATGATATTGGACATTCAAGTATGGATGAAAAGAGAATTAATAATAAATACATTTTAGCAGTAGAGGAGAAAGATAAGTCTTTACTCTTTCAAGCAAAAGGGAAAGTTTTATTAGTAGAAGATAATGAAATCAATCAAATAGTTGCTTTAAAAAATTTAGAAAAATATGGTTTGGATGTTGAAATTGTTTCAAATGGTTTAGAGGCTTTGAATAAAACAAAAGAATCTAAGTATGATATAATTTTTATGGATTTGCAAATGCCAATTATGGATGGATTTGAAGCAACGAAAAGAATTCGTGAACGTGATATTACTACACCAATTATTGCGTTAAGTGCTGCTGTTTTGGATAAAGACAAGGAACTAACTTCTGAAGTTGGTATGAATAATCATCTTGCTAAACCAATAATCTGGGAAGAAGTAGAAAAAGTTCTTTCAAAATATTTGAAAACAAAAATGATTAAAAAAGAAGAGCATAAAAAAGAAGAAAAAAAAGACGTTTTAATAGAAGGTTTAAATATTGAAAATACTGTTGAATTTTTAGGATTAGAAGAACAAGAGATTTTAAAATTACTGCTAAACTTCTCAAAAACATATTCTAATATAAGAATTGAGTTAGAAAAACTAGAAATAAAATCTAATGAATTTCTCTCTTATATCCATAAATTAAGGGGAGTTAGTGGGAATTTACAAATTCAAGAGATATATAATTTAAGCTCATATATTGAAGAAAATATCACTTCTACGGATGTAAATGAAAAAACCAATAAGCTTATTAATGAAATTGAAATAATTCTTAAATCAATAGAAATAAATGTCCCTTCTCTTATAATTGGAAATAAGAGTATTCTAAAAAATGATGACTTAGAAGAGTTATTAAATTCTCTTCTATATGATATAGAAAATTTTAATTTTATAAAAAAAGAAAGAGTTGAAACTCTATATAATTCTTTAGAAAATAAAATTGAATTAAAACTTTTAGAGGAAATGCATAGAAGTTTTGAGACTAACGATTATGAAAAATTAGAAGAAATCTTAAAAAATATAAAAAGAAGAATTTATGAATAAAAGCACTATATTAATAGTAGATGATGAAGCTACAAATGTTGAAATATTAGTTGAGATATTAAATAATAAATATGAATTAAAAGTCGCATATGATGGCTTAATAGCTATAAATATTGCTAAAAAAATTCTACCAGATTTAATACTTTTAGATATTCAAATGCCTAAAATGGATGGTTTTGAAGTTGCTCATATTTTAAAAAATAATGATGAAACAAAAGATATCCCTATTATTTTTATAACAGCAAAGACTCAAAAAGAAGTAATTATTAAAGCTTTAGATTCTGGTGCAGTTGATTATATAACGAAACCTTTTTTTAAAGAAGAATTAAAACTTAGAATTGCAAATCATATAAAAACAGCTGTGCTTCAAAAAGAGTTAAATAATAGAAATAAAATACAAGAACAATTATTAATACAACAATCAAAGTTAGCTTCTATGGGAGAAATGATTGCTAGTATTGCTCACCAATGGAGACAACCTTTAACCTCTTTAGGTGGTATTTTAATGAATATAGAAGAGTGTCATGAAGATGGAGAATTAACAGGTGAGTATTTGGAAGATAGAATTGATGCAGCAGAACAAAATATTTTATATATGTCAAAAACAATTGATGATTTTAGAAACTTTTTTATTCCAAGTAAACACAAAAAACCATTTGATATAACGAAATCTATCATAAATGCAATATCAATTGTTGATGCAGCTTTTATAAATAATGAAATAAGAATCATTTTATCAATTGATGATGAAAAAGTATTGGATTACAATGATAATAAATATAAAGATCACTTTTTAGTAGATGGATATGTAAATGAATTTTCTCAGGTTATCATAAATATATTACAAAATGCAAAAGATGCAATATTGGAGATTAAAGCTAGTTCTGAGAATAGAAATATTCTTATAGATATTTATAGTCAAGAAGAAGATATAAAAATTATTATAAAAGATAATGCAGGTGGAATACCACACTCCATAATAAATAAGATTTTTGAACCTTATTTTACTACAAAAGAAGAAGGCAAAGGTACAGGTATTGGTTTATATATGAGTAAAACAATTATTGAGACTAATATGCAAGGAAAGATAAGTGTTTCAAACCATGAAAATGGGTCAATTTTCGAAATTAATATGAAAAGATGTTTTTCCTAAAAATAAAAATCACTTAATTGGATACGACCTTATTTCTTCCTGATTCTTTTGCTTGATATAATAAATCATCTGCTTTTTTAAAAAGCTCCATATCATTTTTTATCTTATTTGCCTGTTCACAATATAGACCAGCAGAGATAGTTACAAATTTGCTTACTGTATTTTTACTATGCTCAATTTTTAGATTCTCAACTTTTTCTCTTATTTGGTTTGAAAAACTAATTGAATTATCTGGTTTTTCAGTAATAAACAAAATAGCAAACTCTTCTCCACCAATCCTAAAACAATAATCCGTTGCTCTTTGCATAGAAGAGTTTAAAGAATTTGAGACTTTTATTAAGACCTTATCTCCTTCTTGATGACCATAAGTATCATTATAAAGTTTGAAATAATCAATGTCAATAATTAATAAACATATTGACTCATTTCTTCTTTTGCAAGTATTTAAAAGTTCAACAATTTTTTCATTAAAATATCTTCTATTATAAATATTTGTCAGAGAATCTTTTATTGATAATTCTTCTAATTTTTTCTTGGCAGTTATATTTTCTCTAATGGAAGAGTAAGCTATTTTTTTACCTTCTTTATTATAAATGGGGCTAATAGTTGCCTGTATCCAATAATCTTGGCCATCTTTTGTTCTATTTTTGATTTCACCTTTCCATGTGTTATCTTTTGATATTGTTTCCCAAAGTTCATTACAAAAAAGCTCACTTATATCTGGATGATAAAGAATATTGTGTGTTTTCCCTAATAATTCTTCTTCCGAATAGCCACATACTTGACAAAAAGCTTTTGATACATAAGTAATAATTCCATCTAAATTTGTTCTTGAACTTATGACATTGTGGTCTATGATTTCATGATACTCTTGTATTATATTTTTATAATATTCATCTCGTTTTTTTAGATTAACAAAAGTAATAGTTTCCTCAACAAGTTGTTTAAGTAGTTTTCTATTAAATGGTTTTAAAATATATCTTGTAACACCTTGATTAATAGCTTCTAGTAAATACTCTTGCTCATTAAAAGCTGATGTTACGATAATTGGAACGGAAGTATCAACTTCTCTAATTTTTTTAATCATTTCAAGACCATTCATTATAGGCATTGTAATATCTGTAATAATTATATCAGGCTTGTTTTTTAAAAAAGAATCAAAGCCTTCTTGGCCATTAAATGCTAAAAAAAGAGTATCACATCTTTTTGAAAAAAACTTCTGATACTCTTCTCTTAAATTTTTATCATCTTCTACATATAAAATTTCTAGCTTAATATCTTGCTCCATCTTTTTTCCAATTACTAGTTTTTTGTTGATTTTTATTTATTATTATACTGATAATTTTCTAAAATAGTAAATATTTGAAAAAAAAATAGTTTTTATTTAACCTAAATACTTAGTCTAAAGTTAGTTTTTATAAATTAAGTTTTTATTAAAAAGAAATAATAAAGAACATAAAGAAAAAATAGAAGAAAATAAGAAAAGATAATCACCATATAAATACCCAGCAATCAAAGCTCCTAAAAAACCACCTAATCCATAAGCAACTCCATACATAAACTGTTGGGCTAGTTTTTTGTTTTCATATAATGTATATAAATAAATAATCACAGCACTATGATAAAGTCCAAATGAGAAAGCGTGTAAACTTTGTGTGAAAAAAACTAGAGAAAGGTTATTAGGAAAGAGGAATAATAAAAGCCATCTAAGAACTGTAACTGCTACAGCAAATCTAATAATATTCAATAAATTTCTTTTTAGTAAAGGAGCTTGAAAATAGAGTATTATTATTTCACAAAGAACACCAAACGACCAAAGATATGAAGTCATTTCCAAACTTATTCCATGGCTAGTTTCATATATAGTAAAAAAGTTATAAAAACCACCAAAACTTAATTGCATAAAAAACAAACTAATCCAAAAAGGCCAATATTTAAAAAATGAAAAAGGCTCTTTTGAAATCTTTTCATTATGGCTTACATCGTCATATTTAAGTAATGAAAGAGCAAATACTACAGTTAGAATATTAACAATTAAATAGTAATGAATTGCAATATATGGTTCTGATAAAAATTTTGCAAGAATAAGTGAAATCAACATAAAGCCAATTGAACCAAAAAGTCTTGATTTTCCATATCTATCTTTGCCTAAAACTTTTATAGCGGTTACTTCTAAATAAGGAAGTATTACAGATAAACAAGCACCTAAAATAGCGTTATTCATCATAAATGCATAAAAATTCTCTATAGTTACATAAAATAAAAGTGAACATAAAATAGATAAGAATAGGGCGCTTTTAAAGATAAATTGATCTAACTTTATATGCTTTAAAAATAAAAATGGGGTAAGAAATCTCATTAAAGGAGCAAGTGCAAAAATTATTCCAATATCAATTGCACTATATCCCAAATCATGTAAGACTTTTGGTAAAAATATTACATAAACACCAACAGCTGCAAAGTAGAAAAAATAAAAGGCTGAGAGTTTGAAAAAAAGCATTTGCTATTTTTCTGGAATTACGATTGTTTTACTAAATATATCTTGTATAGTTTTTTTATCTTTTCTGAAAAAAGGAACAAAAGTTAAAAGAATTGTTGTAGCAGAAATTAAAAATATAAAATATCTAAGAATTGCTTTTCCTAAAGATATATTTTTAAAAGTAGTATCGTCTACAAGTTTTAATGAATAAGCTTTAAACCCAGGTGTTTGACCTTTTACTACCCAAAAAAAGATAATAATAAGGCCATAAACTACAGCTGTAATCCATCTAGCTTCATCACTTCCTTGAAAGTCATCTTTACCTTCTAAAATTAAGTAGGTGGTTACATACATGATTGGCATCATAATCATAAACATATCTACAATAAAAGCTTTGATTCTCAAAGGAATTGCAGTTGAAATTTGAGTTATAGAAGTATCTGAAGAGTTATTATCCTTATGTGCTGGCGAAACTTCTGTTTCTTTTTTAACACTACCTTGTTTTATATCTCTCCATCTACTCATTGAACTAGTTTCCTCTACTTCCTGGCTTGTATGCCTTACTACCTTGTTTACACATTGGACAGTTTTCTGGTGAATACATTTCAAAAGTAAAATCATCTAATGCAAAAAGTGGTTTATCAAGTGGCAATTTACAGTTTTCTTTTGTCTCAACTGTGCTTCCTACTCTTGAACAAAAACCTCTATTTGCTAAAGCAGCATAAGCTACAATATTACCACCATCAGCTTCAACTTGTTTTGCAGCCTCTAAAGCACTTCCACCTGTTGTAATAATATCTTCACAGATAATATAGTTTTCGTTCTCTTTTACTTTAAAGCCTCTTCTAATAGACATTTGACCTTCAACTCTTTCAGCAAAGATAAATCTTACATCAAGTGCAGTTGCTAGTGCAAATCCAGCAATAAGTCCACCAAGAGCAGGGGAACATATAGCATCAACTTTAATTCCAGATTCTTTAATCTGTTTAGCTAATTCTTGTGCTAATAGTTTTGCAGTTTTAGGATCTTCTAAAACTTTTGCTGATTGTAAATAAAATGAAGAATGATTTCCACTGCTTAATTTAAAGTGTCCCTCTAATAATGCATTTGAATCTTTATATATTTGTGCTACATCCATAATTAAACCGTTAAAATTTCTTGTTCTTTAGCTTTTAATGTCTCATCAGCTTTTGTTACATAAGAATCAGTAATTTTTTGGATTTCGTCTAGAGCTTTTTTATTTTCATCATCTGTAAGCTCTTTATCTTTGTGTAAAACTTTTATTTCATCGTTAGAATGTTTTCTGATATTTCTAATAGCAATTTTTGCATTATCAGTCATAACTTTAGCACCCTTAGCACTCTCTTTTCTTTGCTCAACTGTCATTGGTGGAAAGAATAATTTAATTAAGTTACCATCATTATTTGGGTGAACTCCAATATTTGCTGCATTAATAGCTTGCTCAATTGGACCTAAAAGATTTTTTTCCCAAGGATTTATAACTATTGTTGTAGCATCTGCTGCTAAAACAGAACCAACTTGATTTAAATCAGTCATTGTTCCATAATAATCGATTCTTACACCATCTAAAACAGAAGTAGTAACTTTCCCTGTTCTTAATGTTTTATAGTCTCTTTTTAAAGACTCAATTGACTTTTCCATATTTTCTTTTGTTTCTCGATAGATTTCATTTAACATTCTATATTCTCCTTGATCATGTTTTATTCTTGATTTTTTATTTTTGTAAATTTGAAATTGATTATACCATTAAAAACTTTTATGAAAAGTTTTTTATTAAATAAATTGTTATTAAAGTTTTCTTTGTAAGGGTGTAATCTAGGATATGCATCTTTTTGTGCATATCCATAGATTGAAGTTTTTGCAAGAAGTAATAAATACTTCATTAGATTTTTTAGATTACTTACTTGCTGGAATTGTAGGAACAACAGGCACAGCTTTTGGAGCTGCTGGTGCTGGAGTTGAATCTCCTACAGGTGTTGAAGGGATTAATGAATCAGTTTTAACACTATCAATCGCACTTCCAAGTTTTTGTTGGTTATATAAGTATCCTAAAGTAACTGTATTTACTACAAATAAAAGTCCTAATACCATAGTGATTTTCGTTAAAAAACTTCCTGGTCCTTTTGCTCCAAATACTGAATCATTACTTCCACTGTATGCCCCAAGACCTATGCTTGAACTTTTTTGAAGTAATACCGCAATTACAACTAGAACTGCTAAAACAACTTGAACTATTAAAAGTGTTGATGTCATATTAATTTTCCTTTTAAAAAATGGTAGGTATTTTACCTAAAATTCATTAAGATTAGGTTAAAATTATATTCATGTCTGTAAAAGCACAATTTTCAAAATATGCCAATGAGTATAACAATTTTAATATAATTCAACAACTTGCTGCAAAAGCATTAGTTAGAGATATAAAAACTAAGCCAAAAAATATACTAGAAATAGGCTGTGGCTCAGGTCAAGTATTTAAATATATATCTTGGGATATAAATAAATATCAAGCTATTGATTTTTCTTCTTCCATGTGTGAGTTACATCCTAGAAGTAAAAACATTGATGTTTCTTGTTATGATTTTGATAGCCAAGAATTTAGGGATTTTTTAAAAAATAAAAAATTTGATATTATACTTTCATCTTCTGCAATGCAATGGTCCAAAGATTTATCAAGATTAGTTAAATCTTTGTCTTTTTGTACTTCTGAAATAAATGCAGTTCTTTTTACTTCGAATACTTTTAAAACTATACAAAAACTAACAAATAATAAATCTCCTATTTTATCTACTAGTGAAATAAAAGAAGGTTTTTCTAAACATTTTGATTGTGAATTTGAAGTTCATAATTATAATTTAGAGTTTGAGAATAAAAAAGATTTATTTAATTATATAAAAAATTCAGGAGTAAGTGGTTCTACAAATAATTTGGATTTTAAAGCAGCTAAAAAATTGTATAAATTATATGATTTAAATTATTTAGAGTTTGAAGTGATTTTTGTTAAGGCTGTTAAAAGAATCTCTAAATTATAAAGTTCATATCTAATATATTTAAAGTTTTCACTATCTTTTATTGAGATTAGTTTACTAAACTCTTCAAGCACTCTTGCACTCTCTTGTGCTCTTTTAAAGTTTGCAATCAAAATAGAGTATAAATCACTACGATTTTGTTCACTCTTTATAGATTCTCTTAAAACATCATTTTGTATATCTCTAGTTTCTAAAAGTTGAGTGTAGTTTTCAAGTCTAGATAAGTGCCTTAAGGCTTTTAGTTTTGATGAAGTCTCTTTATCATTGTATACATATCTAAAAATATCTTCAACTACTCGAATTCCTTCGCGAAGTCTATTTAAGTTAGCATCAATAAGTCTAAGAGTGTTTTTTTCAAGCATTGAGTAAGTTTTATATCAAAATAGATAATAACAAGTGTAGCTTCTTAAAAGAAGAAGCTACCAAACTTGTTAGTCATCACTATTGAGTATTCCAAGAATTTGTAATAATGAAATAAATAGGTTGAAGAAATCTAAATATAAAGCAATTGCTGCTTCAATTGGAGTTTCAAATCCACCTTTGATAATTTGTTGTGTATCGTAAAGTATAAATGCTGAAAATAATAAAGCACCAACTCCTGCAACACCTAATTGTAATAAAGATGATTGAAAGAAAATATTTGAAATTGAACCAACTATTAAGATAATTAATGCAATAAATAGCATTTTCCCCATACCTGAGAAATCTCTTTTAGTAGTCATAGCAAACATTGAAATTCCACCAAATGCTACAGAAGTCATTAAAAATGCTTGGGCAACAATAGAAGCACCAGCTGGCATACTTAATATACTACTTAATAAAGGTGTAATTGTTAAACCACTTACAAAAGTAAAACCAAATAGTACAGCCAAATTAATCCCAGGCTTCTTTTTAACAGCAAATAAAGCAAAAAGTAATATAAATTCAAATATTACTAAACCCCAATACCAGCTTGCGATTGTTGAAACCATATCTAAGCCAATATAAGCTCCTGCAGTAGCAGCCAATAAAGAACCAGCAAACAGTTGATAAGTTGCTTTTAAAAAACTCATCAGTTGTGTTCTAGATGAATCTTGTGTGCTGTACTGAGAACTTTCTTGCGAAAGATAATCTCTGTTATACATTGTAATCCTTTTAATTTTTTTGATATTTTAATATGTTAATCTTAATAATCACTTTAAGAAGTAAGATTACATTTAGATTGTAATTAAACTTACCATATATAATATTGTTAAAAGTTAATTATTACTTAAAAAGCAGGAAAATGAGGAAAACTTCATAAAATTCAAAATTTAAGGTAGATGAAAGAATAAACCCTTGACAAGCGTGGAAGAATCTATTATAATTCCCGTCCAAAAACAGACGAACGACATCAAACGAGAGTTAGATGGAGAGAGTGTG
>Ga0193955_1000105_pt1 | contig 53595 bp, 49 predicted proteins | sample BB_6_MG_FD_140343 | JGI IMG/M metagenome (GOLD analysis project Ga0193955, IMG submission 140343) | Microbial mat bacterial communities from the Broadkill River, Lewes, Delaware, United States - BB_6_MG | ecosystem: Environmental > Aquatic > Freshwater > River > Microbial mats | place: USA... | reverse complement strand
CTAGTTCGATGGGAGATACCGAAGTTGAGTTATTTTTAAATCATTTGGTCAACACCCGAGATGTTGCTAAAGGCACACAAGCGCAAGCATTAAACGCGCTGTGTTTTTTATATAAAGAAATAACAAGTTCAAACCGAACTGAATTTTATTAATAAACGGGGCAAGTACAGAGTTTAACCAGTACTTGCCCAAAATGTGTTTATTGTCTGTTTGAGTAACCTGTTTTTAATGACTATTTAAAGCGTATTTTCAAACAATTTATAAATACGGCGATATTCATTTAACCATGAACTTGGTTGAACAAAACCATGCGGTTCTACAGGGTAAATAGCCGTTTCAAAATCTTGTTTTTCTAATTCAATTAAACGCTGAACTAAACGCACAGTGTCTTCAAAAAACACATTATCATCTACCATTGGCGCGTTAATCAATAGCGGCTTAGCTAAACCTTCTGCAAAATAAATAGGTGAGCTGCGCTCATAGGCTATTGCGTCATCTTCTGGAGTATTCAGTATGTTTGAAGTATAACCATGATTGTAATAAGCCCAATCAGATACTAAACGAATGGCAGAGCCAGATTCAAATAACGTTGGGTCGGTAAACATTGACATTAACGTTAAAAATCCCCCATAAGAGCCACCGTAAGTACCTACACGTTTAGGGTCAACATTGGCATTTTCAACAATCCAGTTTACACCATCGCGCATGTCTTCAACTTCTACCTTACCCATATGACGATAAATACTTGTGCGCCAATCTCTGCCGTAACCAGCTGATGCTCGGTAATCCATATCGATAACAACATACCCTTGTTGTACTAACAGTGAATGGAACATAAATTCACGAAAATAACCTGACCAACCAAGGTGAGAATTTTGTAAATACCCTGCTCCATGAGTAAACATTACAGCACGATTTTTTTCTTTCTTCTTATCAAAATTATGTGGTAGATAAACGCGGGAATATATTGGTTCTTCTTGGTGAGAAGATGGAATAGCCACAATACTTGGTGCAACCCAAGGCAGTGATTTAAATTGGTCAGATACTGTAAAGGTAATTTGAGTCGCTTGCGCATTTCCATTTAAGGATTGAACATATAACTCTGGTGGCATGGTTAAACTAGAATGCTCAATAAGCAATTTAGATTCATCAGGGCTTAATGCATAATTATTTTTACCACCCAAGTCTGTTAACGCAATTAAATCTTTTGCTAAATCAACTTGATATATTTCATAAATACCTGGGTGCTTTTTATTCGCCTTAAATATAAAACGTTGTTGGTCTTGTGTTAACGTAACATTACTTACTTCAAATTTACCCGAAGTAAGTTGCTGAGCTTGCTTATTATTTAAAGCTTTATAATAAAGATGAGAATAACCACTTTCTTCTGATAAATAATAAAGGGCATTATTTCCTACCCAGTCAAACTCATTAAAACTCCAGTTTATCCATGCATTGTCATGTAATTTATGTTGATTTATTAAAGTGTCATTTTCAAAATCAACCGTTGTTAACCATCGAGTTTTGTTATCCCATGCTTCTAACATTAAGGCAACTTGGCTTCCATCTTCATTCCATTTAACAGGATACCTCATTTGTAATACATGAATATTTCGAGGTTGTTTTTCACTTATGTATTTTTTACCTTCACGTTTATGGTTTTCTCGTTTTACTGATGCTAAAACATCGGTATCAAAATCGGGTAAAGTTTCATAACCTAAGGGGGTTTTTTCGCCTGTTTTCAAATTTATGTAAAACAATTCCTCTTTATATTGACGATTATCAGCAACGCGAGCACGTACTTTTTCAGCTTTAATAACGCCGTCTGCGGTCACGTAATTTGGCATAATATCTGATTCATCACGGCTGGAGGCTGCAGAAGTGATACTCACTAATAGTTTGTCTCCTGCGGGTGATAAACTAGCATGACTAACACGGTTATCTTTACCAAAGTAATACTGAGTATTGGTAATAGTGTTATTGTTTTCAGTCAATGTTTTTATCTGCTGTGCTTTTAATTCACTATTACGTTGTTGTAAGGCAATATATTTAATGAGTTTGTGTTGTTCTTTGGCTAAATAGCTTTCTGGTACTTGTGTACCTTGCGGTTTTTCAGACATTTGTAAATTAGCTAATTCAATTACCTGCCCTGTTGTTAAATCATGGCTGTAAAAAATATTGTCTACTCTGTAAGCAATATTTCCATTTGTTAAAAACAGTGCGTCTGTTTCAATGGCTGACGTGTAAGTAATTTGTTTAACTGATTTGTTAGCAAGATTTTTAACAAAAACGTTGCCCTCAAAAATATAAACTTCATGGCTATTGTCTTTATTACGCTGAGCATTATCATCAGAAACAATATGTAAATTCTCTAAACTTACCTGTTGCGCTTGCTGAGCATCTGCTGAATTTAATTTTTTAACCCATAAATCTTTTAATGGATTGCCCAACTGTTTTTGCTTGTAAAAAACAGTATTACTATCATCTCCCCAATACCATAACTCTGGTGCACGGCCAAACCAATCGGGATCTGCCATAATCTGTTCTAGCGTAATCTGTTGGTCGTTGTTTTGTACTGGTGCTATATCATCAGCAGGTATAACAGTCGCAAATGTTGTTAAAGGTTTAGCACTTGTTTGTAGAGTTTCTTGTGTGTTTACACAAGCAACTAATGAAATGCTTAAAGCGGCGGCTATTAATTTTAATTTCATAAATTTATAGTCTCTTAATTTGAGAAGAATAATTGAATCCAATTAATACATAATCAATTAATACATAATATTATGCATAATAAAAAATTGAATTTATTTGAATATTCATAGTTATACTCATCATAGCTATTATGATCAATACACATAGCTTAATAGAATATTTTAGTTTTATAGTAAAGTGTAAGGGAAAACCACCAGTTGCCCAGTTTATGCGATAAACCGTACAGTTTCTTCACCAAAGTGTTTTATGTTAAAATGCAGATCAATAATAGCAAAATACTATCGCTAAATTTGCGCTAAATTAGCCATATCAATAATTACCTATGACAATCAAAAATAAATGTTTTTGTGGCGCTAATGCCACCTTTGAAAATTGTTGTTTACCTTATATTAATAGTGAAAAAACTCCGCGCGTATTCCCTCAAACACCAGAGCAATTAATGCGTTCTCGATTTAGTGCTTACGCAAGTGGCAATAACCAATATATTTTCGATACTTATGCTAAAAATAGTCAATTATCGCAATCAGTGAAACAGATTAAAGCGTGGGGAGATTCTTGCAAATGGATTGCCCTAAAAATACATTCAGCGAGTACAATCGAAAAGGTAATTTGCAACACAAAGCCAAATTCTTCTGAACAGTTTGTTGAATTTTCAGCCTTTTATATTACCGAAAACACCTTGTTTGAGTTAAGAGAAAACTCTCGTTTTGTCTTAGAAGCTAATATTGAAGATACAGACGGTCACAGCCTACATTGGCATTATCTGGACGGAAATATTATCAAGCACAGCGAACTGACAGAAATAAAGCGTAAAGACCTTTGTCCTTGTAACCTTTATTCAACCGCTTGGTCACTAAAAAAAGGAAAAAAATATAAGCAGTGTTGCGGTAAATAGTATTGCGGTAAGGTTAATTAAACCAATACATACGGTGACTATGTGAATAGCGTTATTATGCCGCTGCATCAACCAATTTTGATTCAACCACAGAATTTTGAATAGATTTCAACCAACCGTCTACATTCATGTTTAAAGGTTTATTAAGCACTTCTTTTTCAGTGTTTGTATGCTTTTTTTGGCAAACTACGCTGGTATTACTAAGAATATTAGTTGGAATATGTTTGTATTCATCACGAAAAGCGAGGGGTTTAGGTGATAGAGCATTAGCTAAATGCAATGATAATAAATCATTGTCTGCTATCAATTGTCCTTGATTATATTGCTCTACTTGCTCCATATTTTTTAATGATAAAGGTGCTTTTTCAGGCAAGTCAAAGTGCTTTCTTAACGTTTGGTTATTAGTTAATGCTTTATCTGTTGATGTGCCATCAATAGGTGAAGATTTAGGTAAAATAAATTGACTCTGTTCCCTAACATCATCACAAAGCATCGCCAGCATTAACGCAAAGTCTGAGCGTCTTGACTCATGAACACATTGGTTTAACCGCTCACCTAATTGCAATTCATGCAACAAAGGTTGTGAGGTTACCGTGTTATTGTTAACTGTGTCATTGACTACATTTACAGGCAAAGGAACATTCTCTTAGTTTATACTTCAACCACTAAATAAGTTATCGACATCAAATATTAAAACTTTAAGTTTTTTTTAAAATTATTTTTAGTCCAATTAATCATGTTAGTAAAAGCAATGCTATTAAGTTCTTTGTCTGTCAGTTCCGATAAATTTAAAAGAATTGATGCACCCCTAAGTTACTGGTAATAACTAGAGTTTTTTAACTAGGTTTCTGGTAGCATGGCAAACAAATTTTTAAGTCTTCTTTGAGTTTACATTATGAAAATTATCTCTTTTAATATAAATGGGCTTCGCGCTCGCCTACACCAACTACAAGCAATTATTGATAAGCATCAGCCTGATATTATTGGTTTACAAGAAATTAAAGTACACGATGAAATGTTTCCATTAGAAGCGGTTGAAGCCATGGGTTATCACGTTTATTTTCATGGGCAAAAAGCACATTACGGTGTTGCTATGTTATGTAAAAAAGAGGCTGTAAAGGTGAAAAAAGGCTTCCCTACTGACGATGACGAAGCTCAGCGTCGTATGATTATGGTAGAAACAACCAATAATAAAGGTGAAAAAATTACCGTGTTAAATGGTTATTTCCCTCAAGGCGACAATATTAATCATGAAACCAAATATCCTTATAAACGACAATTTTATAAAGATTTAATGACATATTTAAACGAACATCATACAAAAGATGAAAAAATTATTGTCATGGGAGATATTAATATTTCTCCGCTTGATTTAGATATTGGTATTGGTGAAGTAAATCGTAAGCGTTGGTTGAAAACAGGGAAATGTTCATTTCAATTAGAAGAGCGTGAATGGTTGTCAACATTAATGGATTGGGGGTTTATTGATACTTTCAGACAACTACATCCTGATCTTGGTGAGAAATATTCATGGTTTGATTACCGCTCTCGGGGTTTTGATGATAACCGAGGCTTACGTATTGACGTAGTTCTAGCAACAAAAAGTTTGAGTGAACAATGCATAGAGTCAGATATTGATTACGAATTACGTGGTATTGAAAAACCCTCTGATCATGCGCCTATTTGGTCAACTTTTAACGGTTAGCTCTACAGGTAAATTATGTCTCAATTGGAACATTATATTTGTCCTCTTTGTCAACAAGCTTTGACGCTTACTGACAAAACTTACCGTTGTATAAATAATCATAGCTTTGATCAGGCAAAACAAGGCTATGTAAATTTACTTCCAGTGCAATTTAAACACTCTAAAGCACCTGGAGACAATAAAAATATGGTTAATGCAAGGCGAGCATTTCTTGATAAGGGTTTTTATCAGCCACTGGTTGATAAAATGCTTGAATTATACCAACAGTATGGCGAACAAAATGCACCATTACTTGATGCTGGCTGTGGTGAAGGTTTCTATACACACCAACATAAAACCATTACAAATCAGGTTTATGGTGTTGATATTGCCAAAGAAACAATAAAAATTGCAGCGAAGCGTTATAAAAACTGTCATTTTAGTGTTGGCACATTATCCAAATTAAGTTTTGCAGATAGCTACTTTGGTTGGCTAATATCAGTTTATGCACCAATTTTAGAAAATGAATTCACGCGATTATTGGTAAAAAATGGCTTTCTTTTAACGGTAACACCTGCTGAGCAACACCTGCTCGAATTAAAGCAACTTATTTATAAGCAAGCTAATGAGCACAACACCAATAAAAGCCCTATTAAAAATTTAACACTCATTGAAGAACATAAATTAACCTATCCAATGCACTTTAACAGTAGTGATGATATATTAAATTTACTTGCCATGACACCTTTTGCTTTTAAAGCACCTAAAGAATTAATTTCACAAATTAAATGCATAACACAGTTTACTTGCCAGGCTGCTTTTGTTTTACGTTTATACCAAAAGAAATAGCGCTAATATATTCATGATCATTTATAAAATGATAAAACAACAAAACCTCAAGATGTAGAATTTACATTTTGAGGCTTTTAGCGATATATTCTAAATATTTCGAGAAGAAAAAGTAAGTTGTAATAACTGGGCTAAATCAATAAATTTGGGGTTAGAAACACTTAAGTTAGTTAGTTTATTTTCGCCACCTTGTGCTTTGGCTTTTTCTAACCCACTGCGATACCACGATGCTAATGAAGGCGGTAAATACTTATCTGCTTTCACCCCTAAAATTACCAATGCTTGCACGGGTATTGATAACAGAAAAACACCATAAACTAATGCCTTAGGTAAAGCATTTATCGCCTTATTTATCTCGCCAGAACCTGTAAAAAAACCTGATGCAAAATAAAGCTGCATTACCACAGTAAATAATGCAAGTGCAGGAAAATAACGACAAACAAAACGAGCACTTTGCACAGCTCGATAGTCAGCAAAATACCTTGATAATTCAGCTTTTTCTGGCCAAAGCTTACAATATCTTTGGCCTAGCTTAATGAGTTCTACAACAGATAAGTTCATAAATTAACTATAGCATTAAACAACAACAGGGAAAAGTAACTCAAAAAAGTAATAGTATATTTAATATATATTTTGCCTTGTATCAACTTTTTTCATTAACTAACCGTTATAATGACGATATATTGATTGTTTTTATTATCTATTTTTTAAGGCATTATTTAAAGCATGAAGCATTCCCTTCCCTTGTCTAAAACGCAAAATACGCTCGCTATTCTGGTAATAAACTGCGGCAGCTCTTCATTAAAGTTTTCTTTAATACAACCTGAATTGGGTACGACTTTATTATCAGGGTTAGCTGAGTGCTTAACTACGCCTAATGCTAGCATTAAAATTAAACACAAAATTGATAATGAAAAACTGACAACTAAAACTGAAGCATTAGGATCACCTTATAATCACCAAGAAGCCCTTAAAACCCTAGTAAATCAACTAAACGCGTTGAATATTGTACAAAATATTTGCGCTGTTGGGCATCGGGTTGTTCATGGTGGTGAACTCTACTCTGAACCCACTTTAATTAATGATGATGTTAAAAACACTATTGAAGATCTTGCCAAGCTTGCACCACTGCATAATCCAGCTAACTTAATAGGAATCAATGCATGCCAACAAGCTTTTCCTACATTACCGCAAATAGCAGTGTTTGATACCGCTTTTCATCAAAGTATGCCAGAAAAAGCTTATTTGTATGGTATCCCTTACGCTCTGTACAACGAACACGACATTAGACGCTACGGTTTTCATGGTACTAGCCACTATTTTGTTGCTAACCAAGTGGCAAAAATAATTAATAAGCCAATTCACGAGTGCAATTTAATCAGTGCTCATTTGGGGAATGGTTGTAGCGTTACTGTGATTAAAAATGGCAAAAGTGTTGATACCAGCATGGGTATGACCCCGCTTGAAGGCGTTATGATGGGGACTCGCTGTGGAAATATTGATGCTGGCATTATTTTTCATTTAGTTGAGCGCCTTGGTTATACACTTGAGCAAGTTGATACGCTATTAAACAAAAAAAGTGGTTTATTAGGCGTATCACAACTAAGTAACGACTGTAGAACGTTAGAAACAGCTATGTTAGATACCAATAACCCTGAATCAAAGCTAGCCAAACTAGCATTGAACATTTTTTGTTACCGTATAGCTAAAAGTATTGCCTCTTTCAGCGCAAGTTTAAGCCAATTAGATGGCTTAATTTTTACTGGCGGTATTGGTGAAAATTCATCGTGGGTAAGAGAACAAATAATTAATCAGCTCAGCTTATTAAATTTTCAGATTTGTGATAAAAGCAACCAAGTTGCCCGTTTTGGTGCTAATGGCAATATCACAACAAAATCATCAAGACCTTGTTGGGTAATTTCAACTAATGAAGAATTAGTTATTGCACAGCAATCAACGCAACTACTTAGCGCTAACTAAATTCAACACCTGCGCAACACTATGTGTTAACTAAAATATGTGTTAAATAAACTTAGCACTGATAAAATACTATACAGAATAAAAGAGACGTAAGCATGTCAAAAAGCACACAATCAAGTAATGTCAATACAGCTCCAAACCAATCTCATCGTATTATGCTAATCCCTGTTGGTTCTGGTGTTGGTTTAACCAGTGTAGCACTTGGTTTATTGCACACTTGTGAACAAAAAGGGATTAAAGTGGGTCATTTTAAACCCATTAGCCAACCCTCAAGAAACTCTTTAGCCAAAAAAAATAAAACCATTGAGGCTATTAGCCTTTCTCAAAATAGTCGCTGTATTTCTTTAAACTATTTTGAAGAAAAAATGGCAAAAGGCGAACATGATATTGTACTAGAAGAAATTGTGGCCAACTTTGATGATTTTAACAAAGATCAAGAAGTTGTTATTATTGAAGGACTTGTTCCCACAACTAGACAACCGTACGCTGGCAGAATAAACCGCGATGTTGCAAGAACACTTTGTGCTGATATTGTGCTAGTTGCAGTACCTGGCAATGACTCAGCAAAAGAATTTGAAGAAAGACTAGAGGTTAGTGCTGAAACATATGGTGGTACTAAAAATAAGCATTTATTAGGCTGTATTCTCAATAAATTAAATTCACCAGACCAAGATGAATTTGGCTTATTGCCACGAGAAGAAGATATTAATACAAATTTTGATATAACCGTTTGGCAAGAGTTACCTATTTTCAAAAATAAAAGATTTAATTTATTAGGTGCTATAACTTGGGAAATGGATCTTGTTGCGCCAAGAATTAAAGACATTAGCAATTATCTTGAAGCGAAAATAATTAACGAAGGCGAAATGGAACACAGACGTTTTCGTAGTGTTGCTTTTTGTGCCCGCAGTGTTAGCAACTTAGTTAGTTATTTAGTACCCGGTCGATTAATTGTAACCCCTGGCGATCGCACTGATATTATCATTGCTACTTGTCTATCTGCCTTAAATGGAACTAAATTAGGTGCGTTAATACTAACAAATGGTTATGAACCATCAAAACAAGTGTGGGAATTATGTCAACAAGCACTTGATTCGGGTTTACCCGTACTGTCTGTTCCTTGGGACACATGGCAAACATCACGTCATATTATGAATTTTAACCCTGAAATTCCACAAGATGATATTCAACGCCATGAAAAAGTAAAACAGCATGTTGCTGATAATTTATCAAAAGACTGGATTACGCAACTTTCGGCTAAAGTTGAATCAAATTACTTGTTATCGCCGCCTGCATTCAGACACAAATTAACTGAACTTGCCAGACAAGCCAATAAACTTATAGTATTACCTGAAGGTACTGATATACGTACAATTAAAGCCGCTGCTATTTGTTGTGAACGTAATATAGCACGCTGCCAGTTAATCGGTAATAAAGAAGAAATTTTACGTATTGCAGAGCATCAAGGTATTCATTTACCTGAGGGTTTATTAATAACTGATCCTGATAATATTCGTGATAATTATATTAACCCACTGGTTGAATTACGTAAAAACAAGGGCGTAACAGAAGTTATTGCTAAAGAACTATTACAAGACAACGTAATGCTAGCAACCATGATGCTTAAACTTGGTCAAGTAGACGGTCTAGTTTCAGGTGCTGTCAATACAACGGCCAATACAATAAGACCAGCTTTACAGTTGATAAAAACCGCACCTGGTAGTTCATTAGTGTCTTCTATCTTTTTTATGCTATTACCCGATCAAGTACTTGTGTATGGTGATTGTGCGATTAACCCAGAACCCAATGCTGAAGAACTGGCCGACATTGCTATACAATCAGCGGATTCCGCAACAGCTTTTGGCATACCACCACGGGTTGCTATGATCAGTTACAGCACTGGTAGCTCTGGCCATGGCGCTGATGTTGAAAAAGTAACAAAAGCAACAAAATTAGCCCAAGAAAAAAGACCTGATTTAATTATTGATGGGCCTTTACAATACGATGCAGCAATTATGGAAAATGTTGCCAAGAAAAAAGCGCCTAATAGCCCTGTAGCCGGTAAAGCAACTGTATTTATTTTCCCTGATCTCAATACAGGAAACACAACTTATAAAGCAGTACAACGTTCAGCCGATTTAGTTAGTATTGGGCCAATGCTACAAGGTATGAATAAGCCTGTGAATGATTTATCACGAGGCGCTTTAGTTGATGATATTGTTTACACTATTGCAATAACTGCCATTCAAGCAACACAATAAGCAATATTTAAAATTGATAAAAAACAAACATAGAAATATATTGTTAAAAATCAATAAATTAAGTATTGATTTCACGATTACACACAGAGATGTCCACAGGTTTTGTGGACATCTCTACCCTCACTAAAACGTTAAGCCTTGCTAGAGTTAATATCAAAAAATGGTTATAGTAGTGTTCTTTACTAGCTAACAACTCAGATATAGAACAAGTAATCAATATGAGCAAAAGTATTACCCTGTATGGGATCAACAACTGCGATACCGTTAAGAAATCAATAAAATGGCTTGTAGCAAATAATATTTCACATGAATTTTACGACTTTAAAAAACAGCCCTTAACAAAAGAGCTGCTTACCCTTTTTGTGCAATTAAGTGATTGGAATATATTACTAAATAAACGAAGTACAACTTTCAGAAATTTAAGTGATGACATAAAAAACAATCTAACTGATGAAATTGTATTTGAACAAGTACTAGCACAACCTACTTTGTTAAAACGTCCTTTATTACTGATTCAAACAAAAAACCAACCTAATTTAAATGATGACAGCCAACAGCTCTATTTGGGATTTAAAGCAGATATTTACCAAAATATTTTCAATAACTCTATCTAGTTCATGCTCATTCAAATTAATTTTCCATACTTTAAGGGTTTATATGTCAACACACACTAGTGATGTAATCAAACTAGCAATAGATTTAATGTCTCGCCCCTCAGTGACACCTGAAGACGCAGGCTGCCAAGAGTTAATGAAAAATCGATTAGAAAAACTTGGTTTTACTAACGAGACTATGGTGTTTGAAGACACCACAAACTTATGGTCAAGACGAAATGGCAATGAAAACACACCTGACACAAATGCCCCTGTATTTTGTTTTGCTGGTCATACTGATGTAGTGCCTGCGGGTAATCTAGAACTCTGGCATACACCTCCTTTTGAACCCACGATAATAGATGGCGTACTTTATGGGCGTGGTGCTGCGGATATGAAAGGCAGCTTAGCCGCCATGATTGTAGCAACAGAGCGTTTTGTTAACGATCACCCAAACTATTATGGTGCTATTACCTATTTAATCACCAGCGATGAAGAAGGCCCTTTTATTAATGGCACAACACGTGTTATTGACACGCTAGAAGCACGTAATGAAAAAATTACTTATTGTATTGTTGGTGAGCCTTCAAGTACAAATACCGTGGGCGATATCATAAAAAATGGCCGCCGTGGTTCTATTTCAGCTGAAGTTGATATAAAAGGTAAACAAGGTCATGTCGCCTACCCTGAACACGTTATTAATCCAATTCATATGGCAATGCCTGCCTTGGCTGAATTAAGTCAATTTCATTGGGATCACGGCAATGAATATTTTCCTGCTACCAGTTTTCAACTATCAAATATAAACTCAGGTACAGGTGCAACTAACGTTGTGCCAGGCCACTTAAACGCCTTATTTAATTTACGATACAGCACAGAATTAACAGATCAAATCATTGTTGAACAAGTTGAATCAATACTGAATAAACATCAATTAGACTACGACATTAAATGGACTTTCAATGGAAAACCTTTCATTACAGAGCTTAAAAATAAAGCAGGTGACTTTTTAACATCAGTTACTGATGCCGTAAGTTCTGTGACTGGCTCAAAACCACAGCTTTCAACCTCTGGTGGTACCTCTGATGGACGATTTATAGCGCCAACTGGTGCCAAAGTGATTGAATTAGGCCCTTGTAATGCAACCATACATCAAGTAAATGAATCTGTCGTTTGTGATGATTTAGATAAACTTTGTGATATATATTACGCCTGTTTACAACAAGTATTACTCAAAGATGAAAAGTAAAAAATGAGCAATGACAATAGCACTAGTCAAAAGTTAACTGGTGATATAGCAGCACAGGTGCTTGGCTTAACAGAACAACACATTTATTTTTTTGAGCCCGAAATGAACAACAAAAGACTGGGTATTCATCAACTAATGCTCAATGACTTTTTAGCCCTTAGTAAAGCTGCTGCTCAGGCTGATATAGAATTAAAAATTGCTAGTGGCTATCGGTCATTTGAGCGACAGTTACTTATCTGGAACAACAAATTTACAGGTAAAACTGCCATTAAAAACGCAATAGGTGAAACGGTAAACATCAGCCAATTGAGTGACATTGAAATTATCAATGCTATTTTGTTGTTTTCTGCCTTACCAGGTACAAGCCGACATCATTGGGGAACGGATATTGATGTCTATGCTGAAAACCTGTTAAACGGAGAAAAGCTGCAATTAGAGCCATGGGAATATGATAAAACAGGCCCTATGGCAAAGTTATCAAGCTGGTTAACAGATAACGCAGGAAAATTTGGCTTTTATTTTCCTTATGATCAATTTCGTGGCGGTGTTGCTATTGAGCCTTGGCATTTATCCTATGTCCCCCTTGCTAAACAGTATCAATCTGTATTGAATATTGAATTACTACAAGTGTTATTGGCTAAAACCAATATAGCGGGACAAAAGATGATAACTAAACATATACCCCAAATTTTTAAACAATACATTAACAATATTAATGTGGTTTAAAAATTATTAAATAGAAATTTTAAACTACACAACTAACAGCACATAATAGAAATATTACAAGTAGCAACAGGATCAAATATGGATGACTGGATAGCGTATATTATAATAGGCATTGCATTGGTGCTTATTATTGGAAATTTTAGTACTTTTCAAAAAAGCACTCACCATAGAATGCGTAAAAAAAGTCTTAACGATTTAGAAGAAACCTTGCCAAGAACTCATCGAACCGAACATAAAATGTCTACAATCAAACATGACAAATAAAAAAACGCTGATTTCTCAGCGTTTTCTATCAAATAGTTTTAACAGCCTTAATACAGATCTCTAAAAGATAACCCTTTTTCTACTACTGGGAATACTTGTTCTAAGACTTCCAACGGCAAAGGTTCACCCTCTGCATCATAAACAGTAACAGAGGTTTTCTGATTTTTAGCATCAACAGGTGCAAGCACAAATTGATATTTAGCATCATTTATCTCAATAACAGGTTGATTATCACCCCAAATACTATCCCAAATACTCGTTTCAGGTTTCACAAAATCTACATAATAAATTTTATTGGTTTCATTTAAATCACTAATAATAAAACCGTACTTTTCAAAGAAAATAGGCATATTTTCCCAAAGATTGTCCAACCCCATTTCAACGATAAAAGCAGATTCTGTCGCTTTATTTTCACCAATACTAACCAGTTTCTGATTAGCACGCATTAATCTATTCTCTCTCTGCTCTAGTCGATAATTAAAATCAACCTGAGCAATAACTTCATTCAACATAGCCATTTCAGCGCGTTGCTTGTCAATGGGATCAATCGTTTTACTTCCGCCCTCTTTATCCGTTTTCATGTAATCAATTAACGATACGTTTAATGACACACTACGTCCATGAGGCTTAAGGTAGAATTCATACCGAAAACGCATACTGGTTGATAATTCAAGTTCTTTAAAGAGCCACCCTGTTTCTACTTCATGGTGGTACCATTGTGATTCATATGCTTCATACGAACCTTTCAATTGCGCTTGCTTAGGCACGGTAACATCAACTTGTTCATAATCTACACCGTCTGACTCTAATTGGTTAATAAGTGCTTTTTTAATAAAAGTCAGTAAGTCTTTATTTTCTAATACTTTATCAAACCAAATAATCGCATCACTTGACTCTGGTATAACACGTGAAGACGCGGCAACAGGTAATACTAGAGAAGGTGCTCTAATATCCATATTTTTGCCTATTGGCCCTTTATAATTAATTTTATTAGTGATAATAAATTCTTTTTGTACGGCTGGCTTGTCCAAATTTTCAGGTACAACAAATGCTTTAGCTTCTTGTTTTTGTGCATAATCAAAATCTCCCTGCGCACGTTTATTATCAACACTGCTACATGCAGATAATGTAAAAGTGAACACAGAAAAATAAAACAACTGACGATTCATTAAAACTCCTGAAAAACCCACGTTGGGTCAATAAAATAGTATTCTTTTGATGGTTTAAACTCTATTTGGTTCAATTGTGTTATCGAAAATAATAACCTTAAAACAGCATCAATTAGTTAGCGCTCCATGGTACTTGCCTGTTTTTGCAAACACAAGCGTATTATTATCATTAAGTAAGGTTATTTTTATTTTTTAGATGCGTTATAATTCTTTTTTTATCGACTAGGTAAAACAATGTCCCAATATTTAGTACTCACAGCTATGGGCTCTGATAGAACAGGCTGCGTTAGCGAACTCACTAAATTAGCTAGTGAGTGTGGTTGTAATATTTTAGATAGTAGAATGGCTATTTTTGGGCAGGAGTTCACCTTTATAATGCTATTAAATGGTGATAATCGTGCTATTAATAAAATTGAAGTACGCCTACCTATGGTGGCTCATAACCTTGAGTTAATCACTATGATGAAACGTACTTCAGGCCATAAAACTTATGATTTGGTAGAGCATTACCAAGCTGACTATACAGGTATTGATCAGCCTGGTATGTTAAAAGCAATGACCGCTTTTTTTGCTGCACGAAAAATAGATATTTCATCATTAAGATCGAAAATAAACCCTCAAACGCAAAATATGAGTGCTAGTATTTCTATAGCCGTCACACAAAAGATAAGTATTGATGAAATTGAAAATGATTTTTTACAACTGTGTGAGCAATTTGGTGTTCAAGGTTGTATTAAAGAAGCACCCCATAATTTTTTATAGAATATTTTATTTAATAACTTCATGTTCACGCAAAACTAAAAAAGGCTCCTATGAATACGTTAACTGTTGGCGATAAAGCACCATTATTTGTATTAAAAGACGAAAATGAAACAGAGGTTGCACTCAGTGATTACCTTGGTAAAAAACAAGTGTTGGTTTATTTTTACCCAAAAGCCATGACTCCCGGTTGTACTGTTCAAGCACAAGGCCTTAGAGACAGTAAAAGCCAACTGAATGATTTAAATACGGTTGTATTTGGCATTTCTCCTGATGAACCCAAGCGCTTAGCAAAATTTTGTGCGCGCGATGAATTGAATTTCACTTTACTTTCTGATGTTGATCACAAAGTAGCTGATGATTTTGGCGTGTGGGGACTGAAAAAGTTTATGGGTAAAGAGTATGACGGCATTCACCGTTTAAGTTTTTTAATCGGTCTTGATGGTAAAATTTCTCACGTATTTAATAAATTTAAAACGAAAGATCATCATCAAGTAGTGCTAAATACCCTGAATGAATTAGCCAAATAAAGCTAACTACCCAAACATGATGTATGACTTCACTAAACTAAATACCGCAAGCAAGTCATACATCACTTTCAAATTAATCTATTAACAAATATTAATTTTGTTTAATAGCTTGTCTTGCCGCTTTTTGTAAACGCCCCATTGATACACTAAAGACCCAGCGGATAAATTTTGCTGTGAATTCAATAGGTACACTCGCACCTTTACCAGCAAAAACTAACATACAAGCTAATAGTCCTCTTAACGGCTCGGTTTGTTCAGTTTTAATTTTAACAATATCAGCCAAGGTACGTGCCATTACATCATACACTGTGCCAATACTCGTCCCAATAACCTGTAAACTAGCAATAATAGCAGTAGCGCCACCATCAATCATAATGGTCATGATTGCTGCAGCTATTTTATCTGCCCAATGTGTTGAATAAGTTGTTTGCAAACGATTATTATAATTGAGTACTACACGTTGGCTAATAGAAGTAGCTGCTTGGCGATATAAACCATCCCAGCTGCTATGATTTGCGGTATTAATATAACCTGGTCCCCTAGGCATTGAATGAGCAGATAAATCTATACCTTGAGCGCGAGACAAAACGTATTCATTACCATTTAATGGTGCATGATAAAACGGCCACAGCGGTATTTTGGGAACAGGATCTGCGCCATGAACACAGCGGAACATTTTGTCAACTCGGCTACTATGATGTATAACAAAATCTTTTTTACCAACACGTGGCGAGCCAAAGGTGTACAAATAAACTTTTTTCTTGAACTCGGTTTTTATCCAATCAGCGGCTAATGTTGCTAAACCACCACCAAGGCTATGGCCAACACAATGGACTATGCCTTTTTGCCTTCTAATTTCATCTTGATTAAAATAAGTGTAAAGTGAATTTCTCATTGAGGCAAAACTACGTTGAAAACCAGTATGCACCGCATGACTATTGTCACTATTGGTACTATGGCAAGTCATATCCGTCAATGCGTCAGCTAAAGAGTCTGTTCCTCGAAAGGCAACCACCTGATCTTTTTTATGCAATAAACCGCGTCCTTGACCAATAAGCGCAAAACCTGTTTCTTTACGCCAGAAAAAACCACCTGAAGTGCCTTTGTGAACGTTTTTAGATAAATCGAAGTTAAAGTGTTCTGTCGTTGCTTCACTTACTTTAAGCTTGTGGCCTTTAATAACATTATCTTTAATTTCATAAGCAGCCAAAGCGAGTTCCGATGCCATTTTTGGTGATATTTCAGGCATAATATTTCCTTATATATGTTTCTAATAATAATTTAAATAAGTTTAATTAATCTCATCATATGAAGTAATGAGTTTATGTTTGTAATAACTAGAAATAAATTCATCTTGCCAATAGCAAATTGAAATAATCACCTGACTAGGTCTACCACCAAAATCTTGGGTATCTATTTCATGATGTACTTCTTTGTTTTGTATATCTGCATTAAGCTTCAATAATAAATCAGATAATGGTTTGATGGGCTCCCACGTTTTACTCACTGACCATAAAGAATAGAGGTTATCGCCTCTCTCTACATAAACCGCTTGCATCACAGGCATATTTTGTCCAAATATATCACCCGGCTTACGTGATTTAATAATCATAGCTTGAAACGAAAACTCGCCATTGTCATCAGTCATGGTATGTTCCAGTTGCTCTTCACCGTTTTTGTAACCTTCGTATACAAGACTACGCGCGACTTGCATTCCTATTACGGGTTTACCTCCATCGGTAATACGGCCACGCACTTCAGGTGACATTTCAACAGTATAGCGTTTAAAAAGACCGAACATAGCTTGTACCTCGGATGAACTGGCGAACAGCGTCAGTAAGCAAGTGAAAAGAAGGGTAATAACTAGATTTCGCCGCCAATGAGGCTGCTTGAAGATCGAAACTTGATGTTGTGTTGTTGACTTGTTTTGTTTCGCATTGTGTCGTTTTTTTTGCCATAACAATAGCGTACCTTCCTTGTTACCTATACGAATAAGCTCAGTATACTATGCTTTTTATTTATACCTTTCAAGAAAAAATGTCATTAGTCAATGAGCTATCAAAACTATATTAACATTCATTATTATTGGTATATAAGTGGAATACGAGGAAAATGGCAAACAGATTTTTTGCCATTTACTAATAAAGGATTACTGCCAAATTATTGAGTAGGTTCATAATCTTCTTGGGTGCAAGACCATGCATTAATGACCGCTTTCACTAAGGTTGCTAGAGGAATTGCAAAAAATACGCCCCAAAAACCCCATAATCCGCCGAATAGAATCACAGCAATAATAATAGTGACGGGATGTAAATTGACCGCTTCAGAAAACAACAACGGTACAATAACATTACCGTCAAGCGCCTGAATAATGCCATAGGCTAACATTACATAGCCTAATTCATTACTATATCCCCATTGAAATAGAGCAACTAAAAAAACAGGAATTGTCACAACAGTTGCACCTACATACGGAACTAATACTGATAAACCAACTAATACTCCTAATAAAACAGAGTAGCGTAAATCAAGCATAATAAAGGCTATTGTTGTTGAAACACCAACAATAATAATCTCAATAACCTTACCTCGTATATAATTCAATATTTGTTGATTCATTTCTTTACCTACCTGAATAGCCATACGACGTTCTTTAGGTAAAAAGCGGCTAAAACTTGAAAATAAATCACCTTTATCTTTTAGAAAAAAGAAAACCATTAATGGCACTAAAATTAAATAAACCATAATAGCAACAAGATCAGAAATTGAGTTAAGTGATGCAGTTAAAGCCACTTGCCCCCACTCTATAAGTTTTTCTTTAACGGCAGAAATAAAGGTTTCTATTTGTGAAGCTTGAAAAATATCTGGGTATTGTGCAGGTAATGTTAATAAATATTTTTGCCCTTCTGAAACCATATGTGGCACTTCTTGCAAAAGATTACTACTTTGTTTCCAAATTATTGGCATCAGGCCAAACATAGCAATAAGCGTTATACCAACAAAAGCACCCACAACAATAACAGTTGCCGCCGTTCGAGAAAGTTTTAAGTTGGTCAATTTGTTTACAGGTAAATCAAGCAAAAAAGCAATACACAAAGCAACAAGTACAGGCATTAATAACTGGCTAAACAAAGCGATAAATAAAAATGAGCAAACCAAAATTACCGCTAGTGTAACCGCATGCGGGTCAGAAAATTTTCGGGTATACCAGTCGCTAAACAGCTTAAACATATGTTTCCTTTAGTCTATTTTTGAGTAAATTTATTCACTTTTAGATAACGTAATTTCTACAATATCATGGTCTATTAAACGTTGATTATAACAATAGCCTAATTTAGTTAATAACTTAGGGATACTTTCTTTTGAACCCAAATCGTTTATTTTTAATACACAAACATCTTCTGTTTTCATTTTTTTCAAAATTAATCGTAAATTAACCAAAGGCAGAGGACATTTTTCTTGGCTAGCATCATATTGAAAAATCATTAATTATTTCTTTTTTTTAACAAAGTTATCTGCGACAATTATTTCATTATCTTATATTATCTATGTGGATTTAAATAGCTAAATTAAATGGCTTATTATGCTATTTATGAAGAAATTTAACTTTTAAGCGAATCTTTTAATCTAGCTGAGGTCAAAGCGTATATGTTTAGCTATTTTGATCAGAGTTTTATGCCAACACAACGATAAGTTTTGAAAACAAATTTTCAAAACTGACGCGCATCAACCATAAAAAAGACAGGACCGCATATTGTTTAACAAAAAACCGCTATTGGTTAGCATTACACTTACCGTAATAATAGCCAAAATTTTTGCTTTTGATGTTAAGGCCAGTGAACAAAATAATAAAAACAAACTTCCTGAAATAGGCATTTCAGGTTTTAGTGTTCTCTCTTTAGATAAAGAGCGGCAAATTGGTGATGCGATGATGCGTCAACTGCGTGCGAGCCAACCTATTATTCAAGATCCAGTGCTAACTGAATATATAAATCATTTAGGTAATCAATTAATTAAAAATGCACAAAATGTTAATTATGCCTTCGAATTTTTTCTTATCAATAATAATGAATTAAATGCTTTTGCATTTTTTGGTGGTCACGTTGGTATTCACAGTGGGTTATTAACTACAGCAGACAACGAAAGTGAACTTGCTTCAGTGATTGCTCACGAAATATCTCATGTAACGCAACGTCACTTAGCTCGTCGTTTAGAGTCTCAAACTAATTCACAAGCATTAAGCATGGCTGGTATGGTGTCAGGTATACTACTTGCTTTGGTTAATCCAACGGTGGGAATGGCTGCATTAAGTGCTTCTATGGCGGCGTCACAACAAGCCAGCATTAACTACACTCGAAGTAATGAAAAAGAAGCAGACAGAGTAGGGATTGCGTTGTTAGCAAACAGCAATTTTGATCCTCAAGGCGCACCTAGCTTTTTTAATAAAATGTCAGAACAATATCGCTATGCAAGCAAACCACCAGCCATGCTATTAACGCATCCACTGCCTGAGTCTCGCATTACAGATGCTAGACAAAGAGCACATCAATACCCTGTTAGGCATTTAGCTCCAAGCCTTAATTTTGAATTAGCTAAGGCACGTATTAAAGCACGCTACCAAGGTAATCCTAGTGATAATATTGCCCACTTTACACAACAATTAAGAAAGCAAAGTTATGGCTTACCTGCTGCGGCAAATTATGGACTAGCACTTTCCTATTTTGAAAATAAAGATTACCAACAGGCAAAAGAACTTTTAGAAATTTTATTAAAAGAAGACAAAAACAATTTATTTTATATTGATGCGTTAACTGACGTATATCTCGCTTTAAAAATGCATGAGCAAGCGTTGAGTATGCTAGTTAATTTAAATTTATTAATGCCTAACAACCAAGTGATTTCTTTAAATTACAGTAACGCGTTATTAGAATCAGGAAATTATGATAAAGCCGCAACAGTGTTACAAGACTTTTTACTCATAAAACCTGACAATTATATTGCTTATGATCTGTTAACTTCTGTTTACAGGAAACAAGAAAAAAAAGGACTTATGCATATCACAAAAGCTGAAGTATTCGCTTTATTAGGTGCATACAATAAAGCGGTGGATGAATTACAAACCAGTTACGATTTTGTTGAAGATCAACCTCTTTTACAAAAACGAATTAAAGCAAGAATATTGCAACTACAAGAACAAGAAAACAAACTCAAACGTTTATAATCCATCATATGTTCTTTATAATGTGCTGCAAGCACACTGTACAACGAATAGATTAACTAAAAAGCCAAGCAAGGAATCAACCATGTTAACCATATATCACAACCCAAGATGTTCAAAAAGCCGAGAAACTCTGGCGTTGCTCAAAGAAAATACCAGTAAAGAAATTAAAGTGATTGAGTATCTTAAAGACCCTATCAATGAAGAAGAAATTGAAAAGCTGCTATCAATGCTAGCATGTTCACCAATTAAAATGATGCGTGTAAAAGAAGCCGAGTTTAAAGAGCAAAATCTTGATGGCGCAGATGATAAAACATTAATTTCAGCTATGGTGACAACACCTAAACTTATTGAACGCCCTATTGTTACTGATGGTAATAAAGCAGTGATAGGCAGACCTCCCGAAAATGTTTTAGCGTTATGCTAAATTTATCGTTGTAAATAACACATGACAACTCAAAAAATATCTACACCAAATTTAAGAAAAATAGCGCTATTAGGTTATTTTTCTTTGCTTATTTTTATGCCTTTATGGTTGTTAGTACTGTCGCCTAGTGAGAGCTTAAGTACATTAACAACTTTAATATTATTTACTTTACCATTGCTTTTCCCTCTAAAAGGGCTTTTGCAAGGTAATCCATTCACTTATGCTTGGTCTAATTTTATTGTGTTAATTTACTTTTTACACTCATTAACAACTTTATGGGTGCTGCCAAGTGATCGCCTTTGGGCCATTTTAGAGCTTGTTTTTGCATCAACCATGTTTTTAGGTTGCAGTTATTATGCTAAATATAAAGGGCAAGAACTTGGTTTAAGTATTCGTAAGCCTAAAGAAGACAAATAGAAGCAAGTTGTTAAAACTCGCTTCTATTTACCTATCAATATTAATTTATTTTGCTATCCAAGAGGCTGAAGTGAGTATCTCACTGCCTCTTTTTACTTTTACTAAAAAGTGAGTACCAGCGACTATTTGACCAACACCTTTTGGCGTACCAGTCATGACAATATCGCCATCTTCTAGGCTCATAAAACTTGAGAGTTGAGTCAAAATAACCTCAGGTTTGTACATCATTAGGCTAATACCACCAGCCTGAATTAACGTGTTATCAATTGTTAGTTCTAAACATAAATTATCGTCGATTGACTCAATAGCAACAAAATCACTAAAAACAGCTGCTCCGTCAAAAGCTTTAGCGCGCTCCCATGGTAGCCCTTTTGCTTTTAATTTGTTTTGTAACTGTCGTTTAGTTAAATCTAAACCAACACCTACCGCTACAAAACTTCCTTTTTCGTACACAAAGCATAATTCAGCTTCGTAGTGTAAAGGCTCTTGATGAACCGCATGTAAATTTTCAGCAATAGCCGAATTAGGTTTTAAAAATACAACCATTTCATCAGGTATTTCATTGCCTAACTCTGCTATATGATCAACATAATTACGACCAATGCAAATTATTTTAGATGGAGTGATCGTTTTTCCATCAAGGTTTACTGTTCTCATTGCCTACTCTTTTTAATTCATCAACAAGATGATTTTAAGAAATATTTAAAACATCTTTAATAAAAGGAATTGTTATTTTACGTTGCTCTCTTATCGAGGCTTTGTCTAAAATATCAAGTGATGTTATCAAGTTTGACATAGTTCTAGATAAACGGTTGATTAAAAAATTAGCCGCTTCATCGCTCAGTATAAGACCTCGTTTTAACGCCCTAAACTGTAAAGCCATCACTTTTTCAGCATCACTGAGTGGTTTAAGCTGTTCAGTTAAGCCCCAACTTAACCGAGAATGTAGATCAGGTAAGGTTAAGCCTAACTTAGCGACACTCTGGTTACCACTAACAAGTAAACGATTATTGTGCTCTAGCACTCTATTATAAAAGTCAAAAATAGCTTGTTGCCATACTTGGTTGCCCGCTATGAGCTGGATGTCATCTAAACAAATAAAGTCTATTTGCTCAAGCCCATCTAACACCTCAACTGATAACTTTAATAACTCCGCACAAGATAAACACACTGAAGTTTTTCCAAGTTGTGAAGCATATGCACTGCTAGCATGGAGTAAATGAGATTTTCCAACGCCAGTTAAACCAAACAAATAAAAGCAATTTGGCTGACTTGAGCCTTGCTTTTCAGTACCTTTAACAAAAATATTAAGCTGACTTACTACGGTATTATTAGCGTTACTTAAATAGCTATCAAAAACCTCATCATCAGGCAATTGAACAGACAAAGCGAGTTGTGCTGTGTTTGTCATTATTTTCCCCAATTAAAAATTGGAACTAAAGGTTCATTACCTTCATCCAAGACTGGCTGATTAAAATGTGCCAATGGGTCAATAATTTGAATAAGTTTATTATCGAGTTTAAGTGACGCGAGTAAAGCTTCTTTAGAACCAAGTAATTGTAAATTAAAACGCCTTGCTCTACCCTTTGCGCTAACTAGCGTTACCGCTTTAACCGAAGATAAACCTTCTAAAAAGTGAAAAATATCGATATAAGTTGCTAACGAGTCAACATTGGTTACTTCAATAACAAAATTATTTTCACTGGTAGTAGATAACGCATAGTATTGATAAATTAAATCAGTTATATCTGCCAAACCTTGTTGTAATAAAGCTTGCGGGTCATTACCTTGATATTGTTGACTAAACTTCTGCTGGCCTTCAATTAAACTCCAGTCTAATAAGCTCCAGTCTAATACATATTTTTTTGCATTCACTTGAGACTCTGTGCACAGTAAATCACAATTATTAGTGTTTTCTGCTTTATTTTCATAATCAAACGTCACTAAGCTTGAGTTAGATAACCTAACGACCGCAATAGCTTCTGCAAAATAACGGCTAGACGCTTCCTTAATTGGTTGTTGAAATCGTCCCCACACATCACTTAATTTAATTTTATTAGCATCGGTTAAATCCATCAATGGCAACATAATAGGTAAACCACGCTGAGAAGAAAACTCACTAACAACAAACGGTAAATTAGACGCAGATGAATTGGATATTATATTACGAGACAAACCTTGCTCATCAACCAACCAAAGTAAAACTTGTGGACGTAAACTTCCCCATAAGGGTAAATTTGCTTCATGAAACAATTGATTAATTTTTTCTTGGTTGAAGCTAGCCAATAAAAACAATTGTTTATTATTAGTTAATTCGTCTGCTACTTGAATCGATTTTTGTTGGTATCGATATTGATTTAAATACGAATTATAGTTATTTAAGGCAGTTTTGATCAAAGCGTTGTCTAAAACACTTTTTTCCCCACCAACCTTGATCATAACAGCAGCTAACGCTTTTTTTAGCGCACGTGCTCTATCCTTACTATTTTGGGAGTCAATAGCAACACTGGCTTGATACAAATCTATTACTTCAACCGCTTTAGTGGCAGTAGAAGATAAAAAAGCAATAATAACAAACAGTAAAAAAGTAAATTTTTTAAACATATAAAGTAAAGCGAACTATTTTGTAAACCTGATACTATCATAATCAAACCGATCTTTACCGCCAAATAAAAATATTTATTTATTTGAGATAAAGATTTTGAGTATGTGTCCGTGCACTGGTAGAATACGCATCTTTTTAAACCTTAGATGAGTGTGATTTTACGCTTATGTGGGGTAACTTTCTATCGATAATTTTTTGAGGTTTCTCGTGAGCGAACAAAAACAATCTTTAAGTTATAAGGATGCTGGTGTTGATATTGATGCTGGTAATGCCCTTGTTGAAAACATTAAAGGTGCAGTAAAGCGCACTACCCGCCCTGAAGTTATGGGTGGATTAGGCGGTTTTGGTAGTGTTTGTCAATTACCAACAGGCTATAAAGAGCCAGTATTAGTTGCCGGCACAGACGGTGTAGGAACCAAATTACGCTTAGCTATTGATTTAGCAAAACATGACACCGTTGGCATCGATTTAGTTGCTATGTGTGTAAATGATTTAATTGTGCAAGGTGCGGAACCTTTATTTTTTCTAGATTATTATGCAACAGCAAAACTTGACGTTGCTGTGGCCTCTTCAGTTGTAGAAGGAATAGCGGAAGGTTGTATTCAAGCAGGTTGTGCATTAGTCGGTGGCGAAACAGCAGAAATGCCTGGCATGTATCATCAAGGTGATTACGATATCGCTGGCTTTTGTGTTGGCGTTGCTGAAAAATCAAGATTGCTTGACGGCACTGAAGTAGCGACGGGCGATCAATTAATTGCATTAGGCGCCTCAGGCCCTCATTCAAATGGTTTTTCACTCATTCGTAAAGTATTAGAAGTTAATAATACTGATACCAGCGAATTACTTAATGGTAAAGCGATTAGTGAACATTTACTTGAACCAACAAAAATTTATGTAAAATCGGTATTAGCTTTATTAAAAGATGTTGACGTTCATGCTTTATCTCACATTACTGGCGGCGGTTTTTGGGAAAATATTCCACGTGTTTTACCTAACACAGCACAAGCGATTATCAATGGTGAAAGCTGGCAATGGCCTGAAATTTTTAACTGGTTAAAAGACAATGGCAATATCACTGAACACGAAATGTATCGCACATTTAACTGTGGTGTTGGTATGATCATTGTCGTTCCACAAGATAAAGTACAACAAAGTATTGATATTTTAAGCGCTCACGGTGAAAAAGCATGGCACATTGGCGCTATTGCTGACAAAGCTGATGGTGAAGAACAGGTTGTTTTTTCATAAGCTGACGTAATTTTGTCAAATATCAATAAAAAGGAACAACAATGTCTAGCCGAATAGTTGTATTAATTTCAGGTAGTGGCACGAATTTACAGGCAATCATTGATGCCTGTAAAGCTGAGGAGTATCCTGGTTCTGTTGTTGGTGTAGTGTCAAACAAAAGTGATGCTTACGGCCTAACTCGTGCCAAAAACGCCAACATAGCAACGATTGAACTTTCACATAATGATTTTGATAGTCGTGAAAATTATGATAATGCACTGATTGAGAAAATCGACCAATTACAGCCTGATGTCATCGTACTTGCAGGGTTTATGCGTATATTAACGCCTAATTTTGTACAACATTATCAAGGTAAGTTAGTTAATATTCATCCGTCTTTGTTACCTAAATATCAAGGCCTTAACACACATCAACGTGCTATTGATGCTGGCGATAAAGTTCATGGTGTTAGTGTGCATTTTGTAACTGAAGAATTAGATGGTGGACCCGTGATCTTACAAGCTAAAGTGCCTGTATTTGATGGTGATACCAGTGATGATTTAGCTGAACGTATACATGAGCAAGAGCATAGAATATACCCATTAGTGGTAAAATGGCTATGTCAAAAACGACTTTACATGCAAACGAAAGACCAAAATGAATACGCAATTTTGGACGGTAATACTTTACCAATTTCTGGATATGCGAACGACTAATAAGCTGTTAATATAAAGGTAACTTATGTTTGTTACCTTTATATTTTTATAGGATTATTTGTGTTGAAAAAATCGCCCTTATTTTTTTTATTCACCCTTTTATTACCTGCTTGTTTTGTTAATGCCGAAACAGTAGAGCAACTTGATAAAGGTAAACAATCTCTACCTCCTTTTACTGCGCATTATAGTATTTTACATAAGTCAGATGTTGTTGGCACCGCAGTGAGACAATTGAGCTATCAAGCTGACGGCAACATTAACTATCATTATGAAACCAAAATAGAATGGTTGATTTTTTCTCAAACGCGTAGCGAAACATCAATTCTTTCCATTCATAATAATCAAGTCATTCCACAACATTATACTTACACTCGTGAAGGTGCTGGTAAAGATAAATATTATGAATGGATTTATCATGCCAATGACAACACCGCTCAAGATTTAGGTAGAAAACGTGATGTTACCCCGCTTGATTTTACACATAACCTTCAGGATAAATTAAGCTACCATTTACAGCACAGATTAAACTTAATTGCTGATGCTAAACAGAAAGAATATATTTACTCTGTTGTAAATACCTCGGGCACTGTGTCTGATCATGTATACCAATATGATAATGAAGAAGAATTAATTTTGCCGTACGGTTTAGTAAAAACTATTCGCTTTAAACGTGAAGTGAAGGAAAAAGAACGCATTACCTACGCATGGTTCGCACCAGATCTTGATTATTTATTAGTAAAACTTTATCAAGTTAAAGCAGGCAATAGCCAATTTGAAGCTCAGCTATCGAGTATTGAAATGAATGATGGCACAAGCCTAAAATAATACATTAAAAAAACCTAAAGTAATCACTTTAGGTTTTTGTCATTTTCTTTACCCTTATTCTTTATTATTAGCAATCCAAGTATTAACTCGACGCTCTAAAATAGAGAGTGGCATAGCTCCTCCGCCTAAAATAGTGTCATGGAAACCTTTAATATCAAATTTATCCGCAAGTTCCTTTTCAGCATGAGCACGTAATTCTAAAATTTTCAACATGCCTATTTTATAAGCTGTTGCTTGCCCAGGTAGAACAATGTAACGTCTGATTTCTGATGTAATCGCTTGAGGCGATACCGGTGTTTTCTCTTTGAAATAAGCAATAGCTTCTGCTTCAGTCCACCCTTTAGCATGCAAGCCTGTATCAACAACTAAACGTACAGCTCGCCATATTTCATTGACTAAACGCCCAAAATCAGAAAAATCATTTTGATAACCTCCCATCTCTTTTGCTAATAACTCAGCATAAAGACCCCAGCCCTCTTGATAAGCTGTAAAACCTGCTTGAGTTCTAAACTGTGGAATAGAGGTTAACTCTTGGGCAATAGATACTTGCATATGATGTCCTGGGTTACCTTCATGGTAAGCAACCCCTTCCATTTCATTTTTAGGTAATGAGGTCATATCAGACAAATGTATATAATAGGTACCAGGTCTTGAACCGTCTGGCGTACCAGGAAAGTAATGTTGTGCTGCTCCGTCTTGCTCTCTAAATGCTTCAACTCGTTTAACAACAAGTTCAGCTTTAGGCAAAATACCAAAAAAGTAGGGTAACTGCTGATTAATTTTCGCTAAGTAACCTTCAACATCTGAGATGTAATTTTGACGACCTTCATCAGTATTAGAATAGAAAAATTGTGGTTCTGTTTTCACAAATTTAAAAAAGGCTTGTAAATCCCCCTCGAATCCAACTTTATTTTTAATCGCTATCATTTCTTTAGTAATACGAGCAACTTCAGACAAGCCAATTTCATGAATTTCATTTGCTGTTAGTGTCGTTGTTGTTGATGCTTTTAATCTAAAGTTATAATAGTTTTCACCATTAGGCTGTGATCCTACACCTGCTGATACTTTATCAGTGTTCACAATATCTTTCTCAAACCAAGCGATAAGCGATTGATATGTGGGTAAAAATTTAGTATTTAAAGCTCTCTTAGCTTCTGCAAGTAGTTCATCAGCTTTAGCCTGATCTATTTTATTTGCATCAAGCAAACTTGTGATTTTACGTTTAGCATCAGCCCATAAGGCTGAATCATCACCTTCGTTTGTAAAAGGCGCGCCAGTTATCAATGCTTGTGCTTGTTCAATTACGCCTTCATAAGCAAACTTAGGAGGTCTAACCCCTTTGCTTGCATTAAATTGTGCCCTGACAAGTAAATCGGCAATAGCTTGAGATATACCAGAAATACGCGATATATAAGCAAGCATATCTTTTTCTTCATCAACTTTATGAAAATTAATCAAAAATTGTGCTACGAAAGCCTGAATACCTTGCATTTGAGTAAAAATATAAGCATTTTGATTGAACCGACGTTCTTCTACGGCTTCTTCATATTGATGAAGCCAAATGTCATAAGAAATCTTTGCTTCATCATTCAGTTCATCATAATCAAAATTTTCTTTAAGTTCTTCTACATCTCGCTTTTGCAATGCTAATTTTCTAACTTCTTCTGCTTCAGTCATCACATCAATTTTATCGTAATGCTCTTTACGACCTAAAAACGTTAGCATCATAGGGCTTTCTTGTAATTGCTCTTCGTATTTTTTAGCAAACCATTCATTTATGCGTTCGCTTTCACTTTGTGCAACAGCAACCGCTTTAGTTGAATTGCCTGATACTACATCCTTTTGATTATTGCTGGTTGTATTAGGCTGACAGGCCGCTAACATAACGGCCAGTGCTACTACGGATAATGGTGTACGCATGGTGAATCCTTTTCAGTGATTATATTTTGAAGCTAAAAGCAGCTAGTTCTTTTTCTTTTTTCTATTGTACAAACAATTAACTTACTTACCACAACAAATGGATACACCTAAACGAAATAAATGCCAGCTTCCTGGTTCCATTTTGTGCCAAGTTTCATCTTCGGTTAGCGGTTGAGTGGCTATTACAGTAACAATATCATTTGCGGTCGTTTCTTTATGAAAATCAACCGCCATTTCAGCATCAATTAAACTGGCTCTACCAAACGGTGCACAGCGTGTTATCCAATGTAAATTATTTGAACAATAGGCAAATAAACATTCACCATCGCTAATAATAATATTAGCAACACCAAGCGCATCAATTTTATGAGTTAATGTGGCGATAAATTTAAATAACACTTTTGATGAAGGTTGAGTAGCACCAAATTGATAATGCAATTGGTCTAATATCCAACAAAAAGCATGTTCACTATCCGTTGTACCAATTGGTAAGTGAAACTTAACAGGTAACGTTTCCTTAAAAGCTTTTAATTGACCATTATGCGCATAAGTCCAATTTTTACCCCACATTTGTCGAATAAATGGGTGGGTATTTTCTAAACACACGCCGCCAGAGTTGGCTTGGCGTATATGACAAACAACAGATTCACTTTTTATAGGGTATCTGGTAACCAAATCAGCAATAGGGGAATGCGCGCTTGGCTCGGGGTCTTTAAAACTACGACAGCCTTTGCCTTCGTAAAAAGTGATTCCCCAACCATCTTTATGAGGACCTGTATTTCCTCCTCGTTGCATTAAACCACTAAAACTAAAACAAATATCGGTTGGTACATTAGCTGACATGGCTAACAGTTCACACATAACTAAACCTTTCGCTTAAACTAAAAAAAATACAACTTATGGTAAGAGTAACAATAAGGGTTAAATCAAAATAGATCATTAAAAAACCAAAACAAATGCTTGGTTATCTTGTAAATTTACTCTATAACTAGATTATACAACTAATCATTAAAATAGTTTTAATTACTTTATTTCTATTTAACAACAAGGATATTTTGTGGATACTTTTATCTGGATAATTACAGCACTCTCACTCATTACCTTTATGAGTTATTCTAGGGCTTCCTTATCAACATTTACGTTTGCCTTTATTGCTTTAATGGCTATAGGTACTTTTTTCAATATTATTGGGTTTGTGTCTTGGTTACTCTTTGGGGTAATTGCTTTACCACTTAATATTGATAATATTCGCCTACAATTTATTAGCATGCCATTACTGACATTATTTAAAAAAATAATGCCACAAATGTCTGAAACGGAACAACAAGCAATAGATGCTGGAACAACTTGGTTTGAAGCTGAACTTTTTCGTGGCAATCCAAATTGGTCAAAACTACATAATTACCCTCAACCTCGTCTTAGCGCACAAGAAAAAGCCTTTTTAGAAGGCCCCGTTGAAGAAGTTTGCGCTATGGTTAATGATTGGCAAACCACTCATGAACTGGCTGATCTTTCTCCTGAAGTATGGCAGTTTTTAAAAGACAATAAATTTTTTGCCATGATCATTAAAAAACAATATGGCGGTTTAGATTTTTCAGCCTATGCACAGTCTAGAGTTCTACAAAAGTTAACTGGCGTTAGCTCCGTACTTGCCAGTACAGTAGGCGTACCTAATTCCCTTGGTCCTGGAGAATTATTACAAGAATACGGTACAAAAGCCCAACAAGACTATTACCTACCCCGTTTAGCTACTGGTGAAGAAATTCCTTGTTTTGCATTAACCAGTCCTGAAGCAGGTTCTGATGCAGGCGCAATTCCTGATACTGGTATTATTTGCCGACAAACTTTTGAAAATGAGGAAATATTAGGGATAAAATTGAATTGGGATAAACGTTATATAACCCTTGCTCCCGTAGCGACAGTGTTAGGTTTAGCCTTTAAACTTGAAGATCCTGATGGCTTGTTAGGTGATGAGAAAGAACTCGGTATTACCTGCGCATTAATTCCAACCAATATGGAAGGTGTTACTATCGGTCGTCGACATTTTCCATTAAACATTCCTTTTCAAAATGGTCCTACCCAGGGTAAAGATGTTTTTGTGCCTCTAGATTACATTATTGGTGGGAAAGAAATGGCTGGCCATGGCTGGCGTATGCTAGTTGAATGTTTGTCAGTAGGAAGAGCAATAACATTACCTTCTAACAGTACAGGTGGTATAAAAACCGTTGCACTAGCAACTGGGGCCTATAGCCGAATTCGTCGTCAATTCAAATTACCAATAGGAAAAATGGAAGGCATTGAAGAACCATTAGCCCGTATTGGTGGTAATGCCTATTTAATGGATGCTGTTACAACATTATCAACTGGGGCAATTGACCTAGGTGAAAAGCCCTCTGTAGTGTCAGCTATATCAAAATATCATTTAACTGAAAAAATGCGCTCTTCAATTACCGATGCTATGGATATTCATGGTGGTAAAGGCATATGTATGGGGCCTAGCAACTATCTTGCAAGAGGTTACCAAGGTGCACCTATTGCAATTACTGTTGAAGGTGCAAATATTTTGACTCGCAGTTTAATCATTTATGGTCAAGGTGCAATTCGTTGTCATCCTTATATTTTAGCTGAATTACAAGCAGCCAACGAAGAAAATGCAGAAAAATCATTACACGATTTTGACCATGCGTTATTTGGTCATATTGGTTTTAGCATTAGTAACATCAGCCGAAGCCTCTGGTGCTCGCTAACTGGAGCCCGTTTTTTATCGGCTCCTTTTAATGATCAAACAAAACACTATTATCAACTATTATCACGCTTTAGCTCAAATCTAGCCATGCTAAGCGATATTGCTATGATGGTACTCGGCGCAGATTTAAAGCGTAAAGAGCGTATATCTGCACGTCTTGGTGATGTACTCAGCCACTTATATCTTGCTAGTGCCTGTCTTAAACGATTTAATGATGAAGGTAGACAACAAGACGATTTACCCTTATTACAGTGGGCGGTTGAAGATTCATTGTATAACATTCAAAAAGCCATTGATGAGTTACTAAGTAACTTTCCTAATAGAGGGGTTGCCTACATGTTAAGAGGCATTATTTTCCCTTTTGGCACCTGGTTAACAAAACCCTCAGATGATTTAGACCATCAAGTAGCTAGGTTATTGCAAACCCCCAGTGAAACAAGAAATAGATTGGGTAAATGGCAGTATTTAACAAGAGATGGTAAAAATGTTTTTGGCATTTTAGAACAAACTTTGGAAGATATTATTGCCTGTGAACCAATTTTTGCAAAAGTATGTATTGCATTAGATAAACAACTACCTTTTTATGACTTAGACAACGCGGCGGCACTCGGTTTAGCGGCTAATGCTATTACTGAAAAAGAAGCAGAATTACTGATTAAAGCCGAACATGGCAGAAAAGCAATTATAAGCGTTGATGACTTTGATAATAGTGAATTGTCAGTGTCTACTTAAGCATCAACAAAAAACGAATGATTAACGAGTGTAAATAGGTATTGTGTAATCAATACCTATTTAAGTGTTAAACAAGTCCAAGGTTTACGTTATTTTAGAAAGTAATACAAAGCCTAATAAACCTCAGCTCGGCTTAGTAAATCTTTCTATTGTGGCTATTTTTACTAACGTCTTCGTTAAATTCACTTACAATAGGCCAGCTATTGACGCGTAAATTTGCCTTGAATTAAGCAAAACTATCTCACTATAATGAACATTAAAAAATTAAACATTAATTTACAATGAGTTAAAAACTTATTAAACAGAGTTGAGGTTAATAAGTAAATTTTCACTCTGGTTATTCAAACTAAATTATGTGTTTACAAACAAAAACGCACAAGTGTTAGCTTGTGCGTTTTTATTATAAAAAATGATTCTTTATTTTATGAAAAAGATAATAATTCTTGATCCAGTTGCATCAAAGTTTTAGGGTCTGCCATCATGGTTTTCGCCAGTGACTTAGTTCTAGGCAACATGCGTTCAAAATAAAATTCAGCTGTTTTAATTTTTGCACGGTAAAAATCACGATTTTCAACACCTTCAGCTAATTTTTCATAAGCTGATTGCGCCATTTGAGCCCAAAAATACGCCATCACAATATAACCAGAGTACATTAAGTAATCAACTGATGCTGAGCCAACGATATCTCTATTATTTTTTGCTTTCATCGCTAATCGTAATGAGTACTGCTGCCAATTTGCAACAGCTTTACTTAACGGCCATACAAATTTGTTCATTTGACGTTTATGTGGATTACTAGAAATCATACTTCTATCTTTACAGAAGATTAATACTTCTTTAGCAAAAGCCTTTAATGATTTACCACGAGTAAGTAAAATTTTACGTCCCAATAAATCTAATGCCTGAATACCTGTTGTTCCTTCATAAAGTGTAGCAATACGCGCATCTCGAACAATCTGTTCCATGCCCCACTCTTTAATAAAACCATGACCACCAAATATTTGCAAACCGTGGTTAGCACTTTCTGAACCAAGTTCTGTTAAAAAAGCTTTAAGGATTGGTGTAATAAAACCTAAACGTTCATCAGCAGTTTCTTTTTCAGCATCTGTTTTGGCCATTTCTATTTCATCAACAATTTTAGCCGTGTAATAAATCATGGCACGACCACCTTCAGAAATGGCTTTTTGTGTCATCAACATTTTACGTACGTCAGGGTGAACAATAATAGGATCTGCAACTTTATCAGGAAACTTCTTACCCGTAAGAGAGCGCATAGACAAACGTTCTTTTGCGTACATTAGCGAATTTTGGAATGCTAACTCTGCACTACAAACGCCTTGTAACGCTGTGCCTACTCGCGCAGTATTCATAAAGGTGAACATACATTCTAACCCTTTATTCATAGGTCCAATTAATTCACCCACAGCATTATCAAAATTTAATACCGCTGTAGAAGAAGCTTTAATGCCCATTTTATCTTCAATTGAACCACAAGTAACATGATTAGATTCACCCACATTACCTTGAGCATCTGTTTTCATTTTAGGTACAATGAATAGAGATATACCACGAGTACCAGCAGGTGCGTTAGGAAGCCTTGCTAACACAATATGAATGATATTATCAGTTAAGTCATGCTCGCCTGCTGAAATAAATATCTTGGTACCCGTTATATTGTATGTACCATCTTCATTCGGCTCTGCTTTTGTTTTAACTTGTCCTAAATCGGTACCACAATGTGGCTCCGTTAAACACATAGTGCCCGTCCACGTACCTTCAGTTAAACGTGTTAAATACAATTCTTTTTGCGCTTCGCTGCCATGTGTTTGCACTGTGTTCATTGCACCATGACTTAAACCTGGATACATTGTCCAAGACCAATTAGCTGTACCCATCATTTCTGATTTGGCCATACCTAACGATGGTGGTAGCCCTTGTCCACCATGTTCAACAGGATGAGACAAACTTTGCCAACCACCAGCAACATATTGATCGTATGCTTTTTTAAACCCTTTAGGCGTTGTTACCTTACCGTTGTTAAAGGTACAACCTTCTTTATCACCACTTTGGTATAAAGGTAATAACTCATTTTCAGAAAATTTAGCACATTCTTGAAGAATAGCATCAACCAAATCAGGGGTTGCCTCTTCAAATTCAGGATATTTTTTGTAATGACCATAAAAGTCAAATACATCTTCAATTAAAAATTTTATGTCTGCTATGGGTGCTTTATAACTAAGCATTGTTTACTCCTACCACTGAATATATTTATGGCGTTGTTTCGATGACGATAATACTAATTAAAACACTGGTCGTACCACCTATACAAGTTATTTTTAAAGTTATTTAATTCACCATGCTGAAATTATTTATTAAGATACTGTTAGTATTAATAAAATATTGAAGTATATTTTTTCAAAAATGATAAAATAATAGGCCATAGTAAATTATTTACAATACAGAGAACAATATGTCAGAGAGCTATTTAGAAATACAACTTGATCAACAACCCATTGAGTTATGTAAATTACTTAAAATTGCTGATTTAGTTACCGGTGGCGGTGAAGCAAAAGTTGTCATTAGTGAGGGCTACGTATTACTCAATGGCGAGGTAGAATATCAAAAAAGGAAAAAGGTATACCATAATGATATTATTGAATTTAATGGAGAAGTAATACAAGTTGTAGTTGATGAGAATTTACAACTAGAAGAACAGCCAAAACCTGAATTAAATGAAATTATTCAGCCAGTCACTCACACTAAAGCAAAGCAACAAGAAAATAATGAACAAAAAAAAGCAGTATCACTTCAAGAGGATACTGCTAAGCAACATAAAAGAAAGCCAATTTCTTTTTAAATGACAATATGATGTAGTTTATTTTACAAATGCCAACGCTTCGTTAGACAGTTTAGTAATTTCAGACCAATTTTTGTTTTCAACTGCACTGTTCGGGACCAACCAAGAGCCTCCACAACACGCCACATTGGGCAACGCTAAATAATCACGTATATTTTTCAAGTTAATTCCCCCTGTTGGACAAAAAGTAATATCAGGAAAGGGACCGCCAATTGATTTAATAGCGTTCACACCACCAGACGCTTCTGCCGGAAAGAACTTTAAATGATCATAGCCTAAATCTGATGCATCCATTAAATCTGAAATTGAGGATATACCTGGGATTAACGCAATTTCACCTTCGTTACCCGCTTGTAATAAATCTGTTGTTAAACCAGGACTTATTGCAAATTTAGCACCCGCATCAACAGACTGCTGTAGCTGTTGACGGTTTGTTACTGTACCGGAACCAACAACAGCTTCAGGTAATTCTTTAGCAATAATACTAATCACATCAAGTGCTGCTGGTGTACGCAAAGTCACCTCAAGCACTTTAATATTGGCAGCCAAAAGTGCTTCTGCAATTGGCAAAGCATCTGCTACTTTATTAATCACTAATACTGGAACTATTGGCCCCATTGCGAAAAGTTCCTTTGGCATGATTTGCCAATTTTTTAATGCTGTCATAAATCCTCAATTCTTTTTACATTTAATAATATTTAATACGTAATCCCCGTTAATTAACTCAATAATTAACGTGTTGCTTACCACTCTTTATTCTGTGAACAAAGAACAAGCACCTGTTTCTGCCGAACTTAGATTACGACGCATAAAGCCAAAAAGTTCACGTCCCATACCTTGATGATGCCCATTTACTTGGAATTGCGCATTATCACGTGCTGCTAGTGTTTGTTCATCAACTAACAAGGTTAATTCACCAGTTTCACCATCTAAATTAATCATATCGCCTGTTTGCACTTTTGCGATCAAGCCACCATCTAATGCTTCAGGACATAAATGAATGGCGGCAGGCACTTTACCTGAAGCACCAGACATACGTCCGTCAGTCACTAATGCTACTTTGAAGCCTTTATCTTGTAATACCCCCAATGGTGGGGTTAATTTGTGTAATTCAGGCATACCACGCGCTTTAGGCCCTTGAAATCGAACAACGGCAACAAAATCTTTTTCTAATTCACCGTTGTCAAACGCAGTTTGTAATTCATGTTGATCTTCAAAAACAATTGCTGGGGCTTTAATAACGTAACTGCCTTCACGTAATGATGATGTTTTTAATACAGACGTACCTAAATTACCTTTTAGCGTTTTCAAACCACCGTCATGCTTAAATGGCTTGGCAACCGTAGCAATAACTTCTTCATCAAGTGATTTTTCTACTCCATCTACCCAAACAAGTTGGCCATCTTCAAATACTGGTTTTTGGGTATAGCGTGATAAGCCTCGACCACAAATAGTTTCCACATCTTCATGTAATAATCCCGCATTGATTAACTCTTTAAACAATAAAGCCATTCCACCCGCTTCTTGAAAGTGATTAATATCAGCTTGACCATTTGGATAAATACGAGTTATGAGTGGCACAACATGAGATAAATCATTAAAATCTTGAAAATTAATAATAATGCCAGCAGCTCTAGCAAATGCAATAATATGCATGGTTAAATTCGTAGAGCCACCAGTTGCTAATAAGGCAACAATGGCATTCACTATAGAACGCTCATCAATCATTTTACCTACAGGCATATAATTTCCAGACTGGGGTGTTAAACGAGTCACTTGTCTAGCCGCTGCTTTAGTTAACTCTTGACGCAATGGAGTATTAGGCGCGACAAAAGAAGCGCCTGGTAAATGTAATCCCATCACTTCAACCACGAGTTGATTAGAGTTTGCAGTACCAAAGAAAGTACAAGTACCAGCAGCATGGTAAGAAGCTGATTCTGCTTCTAATAGAGCTACTTCATCAACTTCACCTTGAGCATATTGTTGACGAACACGCGCTTTTTCTTTATTAGGAATACCAGAAGGCATAGGCCCTGCAGGTACAAACACTGTAGGTAAATGTCCAAAGGTCATGCTAGCAATAAGTAAACCGGGAACAATTTTATCGCAAATACCCAGCATTAAAGCGCCGTCAAACATATTATGAGATAAACCAACAGCCGTTGCCATTGCGATAACATCACGGCTCATTAGGCTTAAGTCCATACCAGGTTGCCCTTGTGTAACACCATCACACATTGCAGGAACACCACTGGCAAACTGCGCAACACCACCCGTTGACTTAACCGCCTCTTTGATTATTTGAGGATAAGTTTCATATGGTTGATGCGCACTTAACATATCATTATAAGCAGAAACAATCGCAATATCTGAGTGGTTTAACCCCTTAATTGCTTGTTTATCTTCTTTATTACAAGCAGCAAAGCCATGGGCTAAATTACCACAAGACAAACTGGCACGATGCACCGTAGTCGATTTAGCTGCTGTTATTTTAGCTAGATAGTCTTTTCGTGTTGCAGCACTTCGCGCAACTATACGCTCTGTAATGTCTACTATTTCTTGTTTCATTGCTATTTTCATAAGCCTACTTTTTGATATTTATTTGTTGATTATTTGATTAATTTTTACAATCGACCTCTATTTAGCCCAATATACTTGGGTATCAATAGTGTTACCTTGTAAAAAAGCACGAATTGGCATTTCAAAAATATTATTATCGCTGAGTGCTTTCTCTAACACTTGTTTTTTACTATCACCACAAATATGTAGAAAAACGTGTTTACTTTGTTTCAACGCTGCAAAACTAAAAGTAATACGCTGATTGGGTGCTGTTTTAGGTTGAACCTTTATTAACGCATTTTTATTAGATTCATCTAACCCTGCTGCTATTTGCTCACTGCAAGGAAACAGCGATGCGGTATGTCCGTCTTCGCCCATCCCTAAAATAACAACATCCAATGGCAGTAATGTATTTACTGCCGCAATATTTAAATCAGCCAATATTTCTTCGCTAAGTGTTTCACCTTGCTTTAAATGAAAAAACTTTGCTACAGAAGCATTGTTTTGTAATAAGTTTTCGTGCACTAAACGGGTGTTACTTGCATCAGAATTTAAATCGACCCAACGTTCATCAGCCAACGTTATAGTAACTTTCTTCCAGTCTATTGATTTGTTAGACAATACTTTAAAAAAGCCTGTTGGTGTTGAACCACCCGACACAGCAATACTCGCTTTGCCTTTTGTTGCAATAGCTAACTGTAGTAATTGGCTAACTTTTTCTGCTAATGCTTCATCTAAATCTGCTTTACTGTCAAAATTATTCAATGTATGCATAATTATTCTACCCACTGACGATCGTCACGCGCTATTAAAGAAATAGAAGAGACGGGACCCCAAGAACCAGCAGCATAAGGTTTAGGTTTTTCATTTGTGGCTTGCCATGCATCAATAATGCTATCCGCCCAAGTCCATGCGGCTTCAACTTCATCTCGACTAACAAATAATGATTGATTACCGTTCAACACTTCAAGCATTAAACGTTCATACGCATCAATAACGCGTTGGTCTTTGTAAGTATCGCTAAAACTTAAATCAAGTTTGTTTTCTTGAATATTCATTTGTGAGGCAATACCTGGAATTTTATTCATCATTTGCAGCTCAACACCCTCGTCAGGCTGCAAACGAATGGTTAATTTATTGGCAGGTAAATCACTATAACTTTCTTTAAAAATATTATGCGGTTGGGCTTTAAAGTGAACAACAATCTCACTGTGTTTTACCGGCATACGCTTACCCGTTCTTAAGTAAAATGGTACGCCAGACCAACGCCAGTTATCAATTTCCGCTTTTATAGCAACAAACGTTTCTGTTTTACTTAACGTATTAGCGCCTTCTTCATTTAAATAGCCGGGAACTGCAACACCATTCAAAAAACCATCTGTATACTGACCTCGTACTGTTTTATCTTTAATGTTTGAGCGATCGATAGGAGACAGTGCTTTTACTGCTTTTAGTTTTTCAGCCCTAATACTTTCAGCACTCAAATCAGCTGGCGGCTCCATTGCTAATAATGATAAAATTTGCAACAGATGGTTTTGAATCATATCGCGCATCTGACCTGCTTCATCATAAAAACCCCAACGCCCTTCTATACCAACACTTTCAGCAACCGTAATTTGCACATGATCAATACTGTTTCTGTCCCAATTATTAGTAAAAAGAGAATTGGCAAAACGTAATACCAATAAATTTAAAACCGTTTCTTTACCCAAATAATGGTCTATACGATAAATTTGGTTTTCATTAAAAAAACGAGACACTTGATTATTAATAACTTTTGATGACTCTAAACAGTGGCCAATGGGTTTTTCCATAACAACACGATCATTATCAGCAATTAAATCTGCATGATTTAATCCATCACAAATATCACCATAAATAACGGGTGGTGTTGAAAAATAATATACGCGGGTTTTATTTGCACTTGTTGCCAATGTTGTTGCTAAATTTGCGTAATCACCAGCTTCTTTCATATCCAGTTTTACGTAAACAAATCGTGCCATAAAACGTGCTAGCACACTTTCGTCAACCGACTCTTTTACAAAGGTATTAATATTTTCTAATACAATTTCTTTAAATTCTTCATCAGTATGTTCGTTACGGGCTACACCAACAATACGACTTTGCTCATTAATTAAACCACATGCATCTAATTGATATAAAGCAGGTAATAACTTGCGTCGAGATAAATCACCTAAAGCACCAAAAATAACGATTTCACTAGCTGATTGACTATCTAATTTATTCATAAAAACGTTCTGACCTCGTATCTGAGTATAATAACTGCATATTAGTTACCGTTTTAAAACTGATGCTGCTGCATAATGAAAGCTAAATTCATCGCACACAACTCTTTAAAACCCTTTATTACAAAGAAGTCACTGATTATGACGTAACTCTTAAAGTAATAAAATAGCACTGTAACTAAACTACATATGCATCTAATTTAGCTTCTGATTGTTCATCAGTAAAGAACTTTTTGTAATTTTATTACATTTTATACAAAAAAACGCTTAATTTATAGATTTTGTCAAAATCATATAGGAATATTTGACTTTATTCCTAAAAAAACAATAAAAATGTTATTTATATCTCTGTTTGATTATTAAACATTTGCAAATATTCTACATTTTGCATAATATTACGGTCAACTCATGAAATAAAATTTCATTATTTCTGTTATTTAAGCAGAAAATAAATTACAGTAGCTAGGTATAGCGGCATCAAATTAGCTATGTATAGCAATTAAATATCAACGTTATTAGGCCATATATTTGGCTTATAAATGAGTAGAGCTAGGATCAAAAAATAATGAATATATTAGAAAAGATCACTAACGAACTAGACACCCTAAGTAAATCTGAGCGTAAAGTTGCTGAAGTTATATTATCTTCTCCAAGCACTGTTATTCACTCAAGTATAGCGGCACTCGCTAAACAAGCGAATATTAGTGAACCCACAGTAAACCGATTTTGCCGTCGTTTAGATACGAAAGGCTATCCAGACTTTAAACTACATTTAGCTCAAAGCTTAGCGAATGGTACGCCTTACGTTAATCGCCATGTAGACGAAAATGACACCGCTGAAGATTACACCGATAAAATTTTTGAATCGACCATGGCTAGTCTTGAACTAGCGCGTAAAAGTTTAGACCCTTCTTTGATCAACCGTTCTGTAGATGTACTTACACAAGCCAATAAAATCTCATTTTTTGGTTTAGGTGCATCGGCCATTGTGGCTCATGATGCACAAAATAAATTCTTTCGCTTTAATGTACCCGTTGTTTATTTTGATGACATATTAATGCAACGTATGAGTGCTATAAATAGCCGACAAGGTGATGTTGTCATTGTAATATCTCATACGGGACGAACTAAATCATTGGTTGAAGTTGCTAGTTTAGCAAAAGAAAATGATGCAACTGTCATCGGTATTACCACAACAGACACACCATTAGCTAAAGAATGCAGCATTGTTTTATCGGTTGATGTTGCTGAAGACACTGATCTTTATATGCCTATGTCATCACGAATCGCACAATTAGCATTAATTGATGTTCTCGCCACAGGTTTCACACTAAGACGTGGTAGTAAATTTAGAGATAATTTGAAAAAAGTAAAAGATAGTTTAAGAAGCTCACGCTTTGAACGTAAAGACTAATATTTTATAAGTTGAGCACCTCAATGCTTAACTTACATTGTAAAACACACTAAAAAGTATAAGGATTAAAATGCCTAGAAGAACGAAAATTGTTGCTACCCTTGGTCCAGCAACAGATGACAGAGCTAAATTAAAAGCAGTGCTTGCTGCGGGTGTAAATGTTGTAAGACTTAACTTTTCTCACGGCGTACCTCAAGACCACATCGACAGAGCAAATAATGTTCGTGAAATAGCTAAAGAATTAGGTGTTTATGTTGGAATACTAGGTGATTTACAAGGTCCTAAAATTCGTATATCTACTTTTAAAGATGGCCCTATAAAACTTGCTATCGGGGACAAATTTGAATTAGATGCTCTATTAGAAAAAGGACAAGGCTGCCAAGAGAAAGTTGGTATTGATTATAAAAAGTTAGTTCAAGATGTTAGCGCAGGCGACATATTATTGCTCGATGATGGTCGTGTTCAACTGAAAGTATTATCAACCTCAAATACTTCAGTTTTTACAGAAGTTACTGTGGGTGGCCCACTTTCAAATAATAAAGGTATTAACCGCCAAGGTGGTGGCTTAACTGCGCCTGCTCTTACAACAAAAGATAAAGCAGACATTATTACAGCAGCAAAAATCAATGTTGATTTTCTTGCCGTTTCTTTTCCTCGCGACGCCGCAGATATGCGAGAAGCACGTTTACTGGCCCAAGAAGCAGGATGTGATGCACGTTTAGTCGCAAAAATTGAACGTGCTGAAGCCGTGAATGATGATGAAATTCTTGATGGCATTATTTTAGCATCTGATGTTGTAATGGTTGCTCGGGGCGACTTAGGTGTAGAAATTGGCGATGCAGAGCTCGTTGGTAAACAAAAACATATTATCGCCCGTTCACGTCGTTTAAACCGGGTTGTTATAACAGCAACACAAATGATGGAAACAATGATTGAACAACCTATGCCAACCCGTGCAGAAGTCATGGATGTTGCAAACGCGGTATTAGATGGTACTGATGCAGTTATGCTAAGTGCTGAAACAGCGGCAGGTAAATACCCCGTAGAAACAGTGACAGCAATGGCCAATGTGTGCCTTGGTGCGGAAAAGCATCGTTCGGTTAATATTTCTAATCACAGAATGGATCTTACGTTTACCGAAACATCTGAAACTATTGCTTTATCTGCAATGTACGCAGCTAACCATTTAGACGGCGTTAAAGCTATTATTGCCCTTACTGAGTCAGGACAAACCAGTAAATTAATGTCTAGAATTACTTCTGGTTTACCTATTTACTCATTATCACGTCATGCTAAAACACTAAATAAAACGGCTATTTACCGAGGTGTTTACCCTATTGCTTTTGATTCAACACAAAGCAGTCATGAAACATTGAGCGATGATATTTTAAAAGAGGTTTGCCAAAAATCTGATTTAACCATTGGTGATAAAATCATATTAACGCATGGTGATTTAATGGAAACAGTCGGTGCTTCAAATACATTAAAAGTTCTAACCATCACGAAAAATCATGTAACAATAGACTAACGTACAGCATATGAAAAAAGCCGTTAGTATTCATTTATACTAATGGCCTTTTTTATAGGGTATGTGTAAACTAAAGTGAAGTAATACCAATTAAATTAAATTTGTGATCTAATGAAGGTATGAAATATATTTCCCAAAAAGAGCTTGAAGAAAAGCTCAAACCTATTGATTTTAAATCATTGATCTCAAAAAACCAATGGACGATTAAGGATGAGATTGTTAGCAATGTCACATATTCGTGATGGTGCTGATCGTACTGAAACGGCTAAACATTAAAAGTAAATCGTCGCATGGTAAATGATTGGGCTAAACGTTTTTTCAATGAAGGACTCGATGGTTTAAAAGAAAAACCAAGAACAAGTCGCCCTAAAAAACTTACCGCTGAACAACTAACTAAATTTACACAATACGTTAAAAATTAAGCCGTTAAACCTAAGGGCGGTCGGTTTAACGGTCATGACTTTGCTCATTATATAGATGAACAATTTGGTGTTTGTTACACCGTTCAGAACGTGTACTTTTTACTTCACCTGCTAAATTTTTCATGGATCACAAGTCGTTCTCGAGCCCCTAAACAATCGGAAGAAATTCAAGAAGATTTTAAAAAAATTCCAAAATGAGTTGATCGAACTAGTGCCCAATGATCTTTCGTTAGATCATATTGATATTTGATTTCAAGATGAGGCACGTTTTGGGCAACAGAATACGACGACTCGTATATGGGCCGAAAAAGGTACTCGACCCAGAGTAGTAAAACAACAGCAATTTACATCTGCCTATTTGTTTGGTGCCGTTTGCCTCAAAACAGGTACAACCGAAGCATTTGCGGGTAAACAGTCTTCATCATCAGGCAATCAAGAATACGGGAGAAATCTAAAGGTTATAGGAAGGGATCTGGACGACATTATCCAAGCTGTGGAGTCAACAGAAAATAACATCATAGGTCTACAATGGCATCCTGAATACTTGTTTTATTTACCCTCACATTTTGCCATATTTCGTTGGCTGGTGAACTGTAGTCGATGATATTTAGTTTCCAGATGTGAAGTGAAGATAGCTAACGTGAGGTGATGTTCGTCAAGCGTAACTTTTCTGTAATCTTATTATTTTTATACAGTGATGTTAAATAACCAATTCCATTAATAAATTTTCCACTAGTATCCAGTCTTTAGGTATAATTTTATTACTCTGGAGGGGCAGTTATAAAGCAATTCCAAGCCCAGCTACATTCATCAACAATATCGTCACTCCCTTTGAAGCATCTATTGGTGAGTTCATTTTGACGTGCCATTGTCACCAATGAAATTAGATTTTGGCCATCTAAAGCTGGCAGAGCTACCATATCAGTCTTTAACAATTTAAGGTCATTACTAAAAGGACACTACAATATAGGTATTGGTTTACATATTTTGCATTTATTTTGTTTATGAGCTATAAAATAACTAGGATATTTTTTGAACAAAAGTGACTTGTATGGATAATAACCAACATTTTTCAATGGACGAGCAACAGTTACATTCACTCATTCACATCATCCCTTCTAGTGCTATGATTGTCAATAATTTAGGTTGTATTTTGCATTGTAATCAACTACTTACTGATGCATTGGGCTATAGCGCTGGTGCGCTAACCAATGCCAATATCGAGCAACTATTACCCAAGGAATACCGCAGTTCTCATCAATCTCTGATGAAACAGTTTTTAGCATCCCCTTCAAAACGACAAATGGGCAAAGGTAAGGAATTATTTGCACTAAAGAAGGATGGTGAAAAAATCCCGATAGAAATAGGCTTAAACCCGATAAAAGTAGGTAGTGATATTTTAGTTCTGGCGACACTTGTTGATATTTCTACGCGTTTACGAATGAACCAAATGTTCAAGAATTCGGTGAATCATGCTCCATACGGTGTTTTGGTTGTCAGTACAGCTGGTGTCATTGCCTTTGCGAATGATTCATTATGCAACTGCTTTGGCTATAATATTGAGCAATTGCTTGGTAATCCGATAGAAATGTTACTTCCTAAGCGCTATCGTGGCGATCATCAAGGTTTACGTAATGCTTATATAGAAAAACCAACCGTTAGAATGATGGGCGTTGGCAGAGACTTAACCGCTTTACATGCTGATGGTAGAGAATTTCCGATAGAAATAGGCTTAAAGCCATTTGTTGATGAAAATAATAAAAAAATGATCTTAGTTTCTCTTGTCGATATTACCCAACGTAAGCGTATGGAAAATGAATTAAAAGAAACCAATACAAATTTAGAAGAATTTACTTATGTCGCCTCACATGATCTGCGCTCACCATTACGTGGAATTTCAGATTTATTAGAATGGATTAAAGAGGATTTACCAACCGATTGTCCTGCTGATATTAACAAAAACATCGATCGCATCTCAATACGGGTTGATAAAATGGAAGCATTAATTGAGAACTTACTCACTTATGCTCGAGCAGGTAATTTACATTCAGAAATAAAAACCATAAATATCAGTTCATTAATAGACGATGTTTTAAGTTTAGTAGCGATCCCAGATAAATTTTCCGTAGCACTTGATATTTCCGTTGATGAACTTGAATCAGCACTAACACCATTAGAAACAATCTTACGAAATCTTATTAGTAACGCGGTTAAGCATCACGATAAAGAAGTTGGAAAATTAAATATCACTTGTCGTAGAGAAAACAGTATGTTGCATTTTATGGTTTGTGATGATGGTCCAGGAATACCAGAGAGTGCTATGAAGAGAATTTTTAGATTGTTTCAAACGGTCAGCTCTTCTGAAAGAGGTGCTTCAGGCATTGGTTTATCAGTATGTCGACGTTTAGCCGAAACCCATGGCGGTCGTATTAGTGTCAATAATAATAGAGACCTAAAAGGTGTCACCTTTCACTTATGGTGGCCTCGTTTTATAAGGAAAGATACCCATGATTAAGAATCTTAGCATTTTATTAGTTGAAGACGATGATGTTGCCGCAGAGTCTGTAATGCGCAGCTTGGCTAAAACTGCTCCTAATATTCCAATCGTGCTAGCAAATAATGGTCAAGAAGCACTCGATATAATATTAACGGATAATAAAAAGAGCCCGCTAAGTCGTCCTTTTATTGTTTTATTAGATCTTAGCATGCCGGTAATGAATGGATTAGAATTTTTAGAGGTGGTACGACAATCGAAAGATCTTAAAGAACTGGTGATCTTTGTCTTAACCACTTCGGATGCAGAAACCGACCGTACTCAAGCTTACTATCACAACGTCGCCGGTTATATGGTGAAATCTGCCGTCGGCCCACAGTTTTCAAAACTTGCTTCTCTTTTGCTCAGTTACCAAAAAGCGGTAGCAATGATACCGTAATTTTTGATATAAGGATGTTGACATAAATGAACGCCACTTCACTAAAGTTACTTGTTGTCGATGATGACGATGTCGATAGAGAAAAAATACGTCGTATGTTGAAGTCAGTTGATTTATCAGCCTTCATAGAAGAAACGTCTACCGTTTACGATTCTATTGCGGTAATAGAAAAAAGCAGCTACGACTGTATTATCGTTGATTATCGCCTTGGTAAAGAAGACGGTCTAACATTGCTTCATCAAATCCGTAAGCGACTAGCCAAAGATTGTGCAGTGATTATTATCTCAGGGCTAGGTGATGAAGAGGTCGCTGCTGAGGCAATGCGGCTAGGCGCTAATGACTATTTAGTCAAAAGCAATTTAAAAGCAACGCAATTATTCAGTGCCATATTAAATGCAATAAGTACAGCGAAGCATAAACAGGAAATTGACAACTTAGCTCATTATGACAGTTTAACAGGTTTAGCTAGTCGCCCCTTGTTGCTGGATAGATTACGACAATCGATCAAACATATTAACCGACAAAAAAAATTAGCTGCGTTAGCCTTTATTGATTTAGACCACTTTAAGCCTGTGAACGACACGTATGGACACGAGGCTGGTGACTTTGTACTGATTGAAATAGCCAAAAAATTAAAAAAAACCTTACGTACAAGTGACACCATAGCTAGGATAGGAGGTGATGAATTTGTACTTTTGCTTGATGATATTGACGATGTACAAAAATGCGAAGAATTACTGAAGCGAGTTTTACTGGTATTAAGCATACCAATTCAGCTGCCAAATCAATATTTTGTCAAAATATCTGCGAGTATCGGCGTCTCTATCATTAACAATGGGAAATTAGATGCAGATACTATACTACGTAGGGCTGATCAAACCATGTATCAAGCCAAAAATTCAGGACGAAATAAAATATTATTCTTTGACCCAAAAGAAGAAAAAAAGCAAGAGCAATACCGAAAAATGTTAACCGACGTAGACATCTCATTAGATAAAAATGAATTTACTTTATTGTATCAACCGAAAATAAACACGATATTGAATGAAATCATTGGTGTTGAAGCATTAATACGATGGAACCATCCAACACAAGGACTGTTGTCACCCGCTCATTTTGCTCACGCGTTAGAACATTCGACGCTTAGCGTTAAAATTGGCGAGTGGGTCATAGAAAAAGCGTTAAAACAGTGTGATTTATGGCGTAAAGCGGGTAGTCATATCAGCGTCAGCGTCAACATATCTGGCCCGCACATTCTCAAAAGAGATTTTATTGATTGCCTGACTGAAAGTCTATTTGAATACCCAGCAGTGACCGCCACTCTACTTGAACTAGAGGTGTTAGAATCAGTATCAATCAACAACATTGAGCTCGCGGTGCAAAGACTTGAACAATGCAGAGCTTTAGGGATGAGAATTGCCTTAGATGATTTTGGTACGGGATTCGCCTCACTCAATTACTTGAAAATGCTACCGCTTGATACGTTGAAAATCGATCGATCATTTATACAAAATATAGAAGAAGATAAAGCAGATGAAGCGATCGTTAAAAGTATGATTGAGTTTGGCAAGGTTTTTAATTATCGTCTTATCGCAGAAGGCGTAGAAACTAAAGCACAACTTAAAAAGTTCCAATCGCTTGGCGGTGAATATGTTCAAGGATTTTACTTTGCCAAGCCCATGGAAGGTAAATATATATTACACTGGATAAAAAACAACAAATTTCAATGTGAAAAACAGGCTTAAAAAATTAGGATGTGTTTCGCACAATGACACTTAAGCTGTAGCAGTAACGCTGTTTTCCGCTATGTATTAGTTTGTCCATAAATTACCGTTTAGCTTAGTGGAAACAGTAAAAGCAAACGACATTGAGCCGTCAGAGTATTTTATGACGTTACAGTCACAAGCAAAGACACTGGAAGATTTGGAAGCAATACTGCCTTGAAACATTAATAAAGTGGTTGGTTAGTGCTAGGACAGCATTCAACGGGAGGAAAGCCAACCTTGTTGGGAATTTCTAAACGCGGAAATGCTTATTTAAGAACGCAGCTGATTAACGGCGCCAGAGCAGCGTTCAGGCATTGTAAAAATAAAACCGACCAAGTGAGTATTTGGGCAAAGTAATTGAAAGAGCGCAGTAATTATAATAATTCCACGGTTGCTTTAACGAATAAAATGGCGCGAATGGCTTGGGCGATGCTGCACCACCAAGAAGATTACAAATACAAAAGTGCAATCAATTAACAGAAAAAATAGTTTTTAGAAAAAAAAGAAGAAAACAACCTTGTAACATTGCTAGATAATAGAGATTGATGGGATACAGTTCAGCACTGCCCTATAGGAAACCTTTTAATACCAAGGGCTATTATAAGCCGCGAAATTGATAAGGTAATAGGGGCGGAAATCCATCAGGGCTAGAGGCATCTAATGATACCTCAGCTAAAAGCCGAATATATGGCTGCAATGCACTCTATTTCAACGATTTAAATTGTCTTGCAATCGGAGAGAGGGTCCATATATGGTATAATTGCAAATAATTGCAAGTTACTTTTTTATTTGCTTAGGCTTTATAAACCCACGCTAAAAAACTTTTTGAATCATTTACATTAGTAAATTTGATTAATTTTGCACCATCTTGATCAGTAACAACAACATTGTGTTTGTTAACTGAAATTGAGGTTACTGGTGATTTAATTGAATAAACCATACCTTTGTATGTATAAGACATAATAGAACTCTTTTAATTTGCGTTAAAACGCATGAATAATAAAAGCTATATTATTGTATGAAAACTTTTAGATATTTTTAAATATCAACTCAATTTGAGACTATATTTTTGATAACTCAGACAATAATTTAAGCTTAATAATTTGAGTGTTGGCTAACTGTGAAAGGGAAAGACAAAACATGGTTTACCACTTAATAGATATAAATAGGTAACCAGTTAAATAAACGAGAGGAGAGTAAATAACCACGCAACTATATAAGTTAAATAAGCATAAGTAAACTAGTTTTTCGTTTTTAATTGAAATATAGCAATTACTGAGTTTAATTTGGTTTAATCACCCTAAAATTACAGCTATTAATTTGTTTACCCATTATCCACTTAATCACGATTGCACTATAGTATGGATTTAGGTATCCTGCCCACCATTAAATTTTATACAAAAAATAATGAAAACCAGATTATATCTCGCTCGACACGGCGAAACCCTATGGAACAAAAAACGCCGATTACAAGGACACCTTAACAGCCAATTGACACCTTTAGGTAAATTGCAATCGGCACATATTGCTGAAAAATTGTCAGCTATAGGTATCAACACCATTATATCTTCTCCGCTAGAACGCGCCGTAGAAACGGCTTTTATTTGTCAACAAGCCTTCAATATTCCCCATAAAACGTATAACAGTTTACTGGAGAGAAATTTAGGTGATTGGCAAGGAAAAGACGTTAGCTACCTTCAAACATTACCTGAATATAATGAGCTGCTAAACCAAGTAACCTCACTCACAATTAATAATGCAGAATCCGCCCTTGACTGCGGAAAACGTATTTTTAGTGCTTTGCAACAACTGGCTAATGCACATTTAGGACAAAACTCCTTAATAATATTTCATGGTGAGGCAATGCGTTGTTTGTTTTTTCTGCTTGGACAAACACAAACAACCAATGCATTTAATCTATTTGCAAATGGTTGTATTGTTGCTTTAGATTATCAACAGACCCCTCCTTATTTTACGATAAAAGAGAATTAAAATTTGACGACTGATAGTAGCTTTGTAAACAGTATGATGCTGTTAGTCATACCATTTAAATTAACACTGGTTTTAGCATTTGCCTTATTACTTGATTACTTAATAGGCGAGCCTAAAAAATATCATCCATTAATCGGTTTTGGACTGATAGCGAATAAAGTAGAACAATGGTTAAATAAACCTATTCATCACACGCATTACTTTTCAAAAAAAAGCGCCTTACTCGGTTTTTCTGCATGGTGTTTACTTATATTACCTTTTTGTTATCTGTTGTACCTTCTACTCGCTATATTACCAGCAAGCGTAAAATTTATTATTGAAGTCGTTTTTTTATATTCAGCCATTGGCTTAAATAGTTTACACCGACATGCAATGCAAGTTTTTACACCACTAAACCAAGGAAACCTAGCAACTGCGCGCCACTTCACTGGTTACCTTGTAAGTAGAGAAACCCAGAAGTTATCACCTGAAGAAATGTCACGGGCTACTGTAGAGTCTATGCTTGAAAATGGTCATGATGCAGTTATCGCTTCTTTGGTTTATTACTTGATTGGTGGAATTCCTTTAGTCATATTACATCGACTCGCCAATACACTTGATGCCATGTGGGGTTATAAAACAGACCGCTTTAATTCTTTTGGTTTTTTTGCTGCACGAGCCGACGATGCGTTAGGCTTTGTCACAGGGAAAATTTGTACTGTTTTATATGCCGTACAACAACCATTTTGTCAGGCATTAAAAAATGCTTATCAACAAGGTAATGAATATAAAAGTCACAATGGCGGTTGGGTTATGGCCGCTGGTGCTACTGTAATGCAGATTTCTCTAGGCGGTAATGCTATCTACAACAATAAAAAGATAACATCCCCAACCTTAGGCTTAAATTTAAATGAAAATACCATAGTGAAAGTAACGGATATTCCTCGCAGTATAACAGTAGTAAAACGAGCAGTTATGTTATTAGTTTTATTCATTTTTATCTATCAACTAACCCACTACATTATCGTATAAATCTTGTATATTTCTTGTATAATTAACACTATTTATAAAACTAACATTCAGGTGAATCAATTTTGGCTTTGATCCATGGCGGACAATTACAACAAGTAGCAAAACAATACAACATTCCTGCAGAAAACTGGTTAGATTTATCTACTGGTATAGCCCCATTTAGCTACCCTGTTCCATCTATTCCTGAAAAACTCTACCAAGTATTGCCACAAGCAAGTAATGATTTACAGACTGCTGCAAAGCGCTACTATAATGCCGACAACCTACTCGTTACCAATGGTAGCCAAGCCATCATAAAATTATTACCCACGCTTTGGCATGAAAAAAACCCGCATTCAACTATCGTTTATTTACCAGAACAAGGTTATAAAGAGCATGCGCTTGCGTGGCAAAATTCAGGGTTTAGAGTTTGTTGGTATCAAGATGAATTGCCCAACCTTAGTAAAATTGAAAACAATGCTGTTTTAGTCGTTATTAACCCTAATAATCCAACAGGTCAGTTATACCCAAAACCTACCTTAATTAAATATCAAGAAAAACTAGCAAACAGTAACGGCCTATTCGTCATTGATGAAGCCTTTATTGATGTAGTAAGCCCTTCACAATCCATGACACATACAATTAACGACAATTTGATAAACACCAATATAAAGACTAATGTAAACACCCTAATTTTACGCTCTTTTGGTAAGTTTTTCGGCTTAGCTGGTATTCGCATTGGTTTTTTAATTGCTTGCGAAACTTGGATAGCCAACTTTCATGAGCACCTAGGGCCATGGCAGGTAAATGGTCCTGCGCAGTTTATTGCAAAAACAGCATTGGCTGATTATCAATGGCATGAGCAACAAAAACACAAGCTACAACTTTTAAGTGCTCAATTACGTACAATACTCATTGAAAGTATACCCAGTGAATACATTGATAAAATAACAGGAACGAATTTATTTCAAACCGTTTATTTTATCAAAAATACTGAAGAACAAAGCCGCGCTGAAAATTTCTACGTTTCACTATGCCAACAGGCAATATATGTACGCTTAAGCGATGACAAACAAGCATTAAGGTTTGGCTTAGCTAAACAAGGCCAACTAGAACGGTTAAAGAATGCATTAACATTAGTTAATTTGGTAAAGAGCCTTTAATTCTTGCTGAATAATATTGATGCCCGCGGTAATTTTCTCAGGACTTTGGGCGTAAGATATTCTTATACATTCTTTTTTGTGTTGCCACTTATCTAAACCAATAAAAAATTCCTCACCTGGTATCACTAAAACCCCTTTAGATTTCAATTTTTGATACAGTTCATTTGAAGTAATAGGTAAGTCTTGTAACCATAGCCAGATAAAAATAGCTCCCTCTGGCACATGAATTCTATAAGGTATTCCTGTAAGTGCCTTTTTAAACGCTTGAGTAACAAACTCAACTTTTGTTTGATAATAATGACGCACCGTTTGGGTTAAAGTTGTTATTTCATCATTATTAAATATTCCCGATATTAACGTAGGCCCAGTACTGCTAGTGGCTAAATTACAAATAGTATTAACCCGAGTAAATTGCTCAATAAATTCTTCATTGGCGATAACAATGCCTGTTCTTACGGCAGGTAGTCCTAATTTAGAAAGACTCAGCACTAAAATAGTATTGTCATTCCAGTGTGGTTTTACTTCAACAAAAGTGATATTAGGAAAAGGTAAACCATAAGCACCATCGATAATTAATGGAATATTATGCTGCTTTGCCAACGCATCAAGCTGGTTAATTTCATCATCGGTCAATACATTACCCGTTGGGTTTGTTGGCCTTGATACGGATAATGCCGCAATATTATCGTTAACTTTTAGTTGTTCAAAGTTAACATGATACTTAAACATATCGTCACCAATAAGTTCAATATCAGGTTTGGTTGATGAAAAAAATAAGTCACTTAAGCCCGCATTAGCATAACCTACATACTCTGGCGCAAGAGGAAAATGTATTTTCTTTTTCTCGCCATTTGGCATTTCACCTGCCAATAAATTATAAATCGTAAAAAAGGCCGATTGACTACCATTTGCGAAAGCGATATTTTTTTCAGTTATTTTCCAGTGAAATCGGCGGCTCAGATAACTTGCCATCTCTTTACGTAATTGTAATTCGCCTTGGGGGGATTGATAAACACTTAACAGGTTAAACCTAGCATCTTCACTTTCTGTAATTTTTTTGAGTCTTTGATGAAAATAATCTTCTATTTCAGGGATACGGGCAGGATTTCCTCCGCCCATAAAAATTAAATCAGGATTTTCATTAAGCGCTGTACCTAAATCTTCCATTAAACTAACAATGCCTGATTCTTGGGAAAATTTTTCTCCAAATTTAGAAAGTTT
>Ga0193955_1000104_pt1 | contig 53853 bp, 58 predicted proteins | sample BB_6_MG_FD_140343 | JGI IMG/M metagenome (GOLD analysis project Ga0193955, IMG submission 140343) | Microbial mat bacterial communities from the Broadkill River, Lewes, Delaware, United States - BB_6_MG | ecosystem: Environmental > Aquatic > Freshwater > River > Microbial mats | place: USA... | reverse complement strand
AATAATGCTTCTTCATTATATAATCCACCTCTTGCACAGTTGATAAGAATAACTCCATCTTTCATCTTTGCAATTTGCTCTTCATCAATCATATTTAAAGTTTCAGAGTTTTTTGGTGTATGTATTGTAATAATATCACAAGCTAAAATATCATCAAAATTTGATGTGTATTCAATACCTAAATCAGTTGCTTTAGTTGATGAAATGTAAGGATCGTAAGTTACTACATCCATCTCAAAACCTTTACATCTTAGTGCAACTCTATGTCCGATATTACCAAAACCAATAACACCAATTCTTTTTCCATAAAGTTCTTGACCATACCAATCTTCTCTTTTCCAGATTCTATGATCTTTTAATTGAGAATGTGCATAAGGCATTTTTCTCATACAAGAAAGTAAGTGAGTCATTGTAAGTTCTGTTGCTGCTAATGTATTCGCTGTTGGAACGTTCATTGCAATTACACCTCTTTTGCTACATCCATCAATATCAACATTATCAACACCAACACCGGCTCTTACCACGGCTTTAAGGTTCGTCGCTGCATTTAAGAACTTTTCATCAACATCTGTTGAACTTCTTGTGATACAAACTTGAGCATCTTTAATTACATCTAAAAGGGCAGTTTTATCTATATCAGCTGCATATACATAATTTATATCACTAGTATTTTTAAGTATCTCTAAACCACTCTCGTGGATATGGTCACATACTACTACTGTAGGTTTATTCATAATTTTCTCCATTTTAACAGTTAAAGTATATTACTTTAACTGTCCTGCAAGTGCATCACCAAGTGTCATCGTAGACTCATCGTTAACTGATTTTAACATATCTCTATCTTTTTGAGATGCTAATCTTCTAACTGATAATCTTACTCTGTTTCTTTGTTTGTCAATATTAACAACAACAGCTTCGATCTCATCACCAATTTTTGCCTCTTCTTCACCCTCTTCTGGTTTCATCATATCTTCTTTTCTGATAAGTCCATCTAGGTTGTTTTCAAGTTTAACAAATACACCAAAGTCTTTAATATCTTTGATTGTAGATTTGATGATATCACCTGTATTATGCTCTTTTTCAAATTTTTGAGCTGGAGAGTCTTGTAGTGCTCTTACACTTAAAGAGATATTTTCTTTTTCAGTATCAATTTTGATAATTTTTACTTCAATCTCATCACCTTTTTTGTAAATATCTTTACATTTTGCAGTTGATTCCCAGTTTGCTTCTTCATTATGTAAAAGTCCATCTACTGTTCCAAGGTTGATAAATGCACCAAAATCAGTTAAAGTAGCAACTGTACCAGTTACAACATCACCAGTTTTATTTTCTTTGATAAATGTTTGGAATGGTTTTGGTTGTAATGATTTTAAAGAAACTCTTAATCTTCTTTTATCACAATCTAAATCGATAACTTCAACATTAATCTCTTGACCAATCTCTAAGTAATCTTTAGGGTTTTTAACATTTTTATTGTGACTAATTTCAGAAATATGTAATAAACCTTCGATGTCATTACCTAAATCAACAAATGCTCCATAAGATTCAAAATTAGAAACTGTAACTGTAATTGTATCACCAGTTTCTAATGCATCTCTCATCTCTTCCCATGGATTAGCTAATGCTTCTTTAATAGATAAAGATAAGTGACCTTTTTCTTTGTCATAAGATTTCATAACAGCAATAACTTCATCGCCTTCTTTGTAATAAGCAGATGGATTAACTGGACCTTTGTATGAGATTTCATTGTAGTTTACTAAACCATCAATTCCACCTAAGTCTACGAACATACCATAGCTAGTGATTTTTTTAACGATACCAGTTTTTGGTTCATTATTTTCCATTAACTCTGCTATTTTAATCTCTTTATTTTTTTGAGCTTCTTCGATTAGTTTTCTTCTAGAAATAACAATACTTGATGTTTCTGGTTTTGCTTTAAGAACAACAGCTTTTATTTTTTTACCAACTGCACCAACAGCTTTTAAGAAACCTTGTGCCATTGGCATAAAGTATTCCATACCTTCATCATCTTGTACGATAAATCCTGCTCTTGGTTTAACAGATGTTACAACACCTTCAACAATTACATTTTCTGGTTCTTCACCATATTGTGCGAAAAATTCATCAAATTTAGCTTTTTGTAAAACTTTTTTGTACGATAAAGATAAGTTTTCACCTCTTGTACCTGTAATCATAACTGTAATTGTATCACCAACAGAATACTTAAGTGTTCCATCTATGTTTGTAATCTCATTTAATGGGATTCTTCCCTCTTTACCTGCGATACTTACTGTAAAGTTTTCATCACCAATAATAACGATTTCACCATCTGTTACTGAATTTGTTTCAGTGTTCTTTTCGCTCTCCTCCAACATTGCTGCGAAGTCTTCACCTTCTGTTTCAAAATCTTCAAATTTCATTTGCTTGCCTACCCTTTTGTTTTTTATGGGTGATTATAACAAAATTTGACTTAATTTTTTTATAGTTAAATTTTTTCTATGTTTTCTATTACTTTTTGGATAATCCAGTCTGGTGTTGAAGCACCTGCTGTTACACCACAGATATTTTTGTTTTTGAACCATGACGAATTTAATTCAGTTTCATCTTCTATGAGATAACTGACACAATTTTCCTGTGCAATATTAAAGAGCTGTTTTGTATTTGATGAGTTTTTACCACCAATCACAATCATAATATCAACTGTTGCTGATAATTCTCTCGTAGCTGCTTGATTTTCAAAAGTAGCGTCACAAATAGTATTAAATACCCTCACTTCTTTGTATTTTAGTATTAAATTATTTACAATTTTTAAATACTTTTCTTTTTGTTTTGTTGTTTGGGCAACTGTAGCAATCTTGTCATATTTAAATATTAAAGAATCTAATGCTTCTGGATTTGGGACTACGTGTACATCATCTCCATAGCTTTTAACCCCTTTTACTTCTGGATGATCTTCATCTCCAAAAATTACTATGCTGTATTTGTCTTCAGACATTTTTTTTACAATTTGTTGTGGAGTTGTCACAAAAGGGCAGGTTGCGTTAATAACTTTTGTATTATTTTGTTTTAATTCAGCTAAATCATTTTTAGGAATACCATGTGTTCTAATAATTACTGTGTCATGAGCTTTTGCTTCATCAATAGTTGAATATAAATCTACATTAAAATTCTTTTTTAATCTATTTATCTCTTTTTGATTATGTATTAATGGTCCCATTGTTGCAGAATTTTTATTTTCTTCTGCAATCTTAATGGCTCGTTTTACTCCGAAACAAAATCCGTAATGCGATGCTACTTTAACTTTCAATTATTATCCTTTTAATGATGTAAGAATATCAGTAAAATTAGGGAAAGATGTTTCTATACATTGGGTATCTTCTATATCCATACCACACAATAATCCTGCTATTGCAAAACTCATGGCTATTCGATGATCTCCATGTGAATTAATAGTTGCTTTTTCTAAAGTAGCATTACCCATTATTTCATATCCATCTTCAAATTCTGTGTAGTTTACTCCACATTTATTTAAATTAGTTACAACTGCAGTGATTCTATCACTCTCTTTTACCCGTAACTCTTTTGCATTTTTTACAACACTTTTTCCATTTGCAATAGACATAGCAATACTTAATGCTGGTAATTCATCAATTAACCATGCAATATTTGAATCAACAGTAACCCCATTTAATTCATTGTATTCTACTATTATATTACCAATAGGTTCATACACATTTTCTGTTTGGATATAAGATACTTTTGTACCCATTTTTTCTAAAATTTTGTATGCTTCAATTCGAGTAGGGTTTAATGTTACATTTTTTAATGTTACTTTAGAATTTGGAGTGATTGCTGCAGCAACTGCAAAGAAAAATGCAGAAGAGGGATCAGTAGGAACAGTAATATTAAGTGCTTTTAGTTTTTGACCATTTAATGGTGATATCTCGATCCATCCATCCGTATTTGTTTGAATATTTGCACCCATACCATTTAACATTCTTTCTGTGTGATCTCGACTTAATAAATCTTCTTTATAAAAAGATTTTTTATCACTCTGAATACCCGCAAGAATTAAAGCAGATTTTACTTGTGCAGAATCTATTGGACTATGATATTGAAATGAGTCAAGTTTTGCTCCACGTATATGAAGTGGTGCTTTATTCCCATTTTCTCTTCCATCAATAGATGCACCAATATCTCTTAACGGTTCAGCAACTCTTTTCATGGGTCTACTTCTAAGGTATTTATCTCCAGTAAGTACAAAACTTCCTTCAATACCTGCTAAAAGTCCAGCATAAAGACGCATCCCTGTCCCTGCATTTCCACAGTCCAAAATATCATCTGGTTCAGATAAGTTTTTTGGTGGTGTTATTTTAATAACCTTTCCATCATCTTCAACTACTGCACCAAGTTTTTGAGCAATTCGAAGAGAATCCATTGTGTCTTCACCTCGAAGGTAGTTTTTTATTGTTGATGGCTGATCACTCAATAAACTAAACATAGCACATCTATGTGAAATTGATTTATCACTAGCTATGTTATCTATAACAATATTAAATGCATTATTAATCGGTGTTATGTTTAGTTGTTCCATTATCTTAAACCTATTTTTAAATCTTTTTCTAATTTCTCTAGCACTTTATCCATTATTTTATTTATATCACTTTCTTCAAATGTTTTAGTTTCTGATTGTAAGATAAACTTAATAGTTAAACTTTCGTAATCTCCTAGTTTCTCATCACTATAAATATCAACAAGATTAAACTGTTTAATTTCGTTTATTTTTAAAGAATTGATTGCTTTTTTGATATTTCTGTATTCAAGATCTTTAGGTGCAATAATACTTAAATCTCTTTTTGATGCCTGAAATTTAGAAATGTTTGTAGCAATAATTGTTTCTTTATGTAATAAATCAAAATTAATTTCTGCAACAAAAGTATCACTTGAAATATCAAAATCTTTTGCTGCACTTGGATGTATCTTATAAATAAAGCCTATTGCTTTCCCATTTTTAAGAATTGTAGCATTTTGGTATGGATGTATAAAATTGTTAGTTACTTTTTTCATAGGTTCTAATTCAAATACTCCTACAATACTAGCAAGCTTTTGAGAAAATGCAAAAAAATCAATATTTGCTGGTTTTGCTTTATTGGCAATAGATTCTGCTTCAGATTCTCCAGAAAAAATCAATCCCAGTGTTTTTGTCTCTTCCCTATTTTTATTAAAAATAGTACCAATCTCAAATAAACCAATAGATTTATAACCTTGTTTTGTATTGTGTGATACTGCTTGTGCAAAATTGAGTGCCATTGTTGTTCTAAATGTATTGAGTTCATTTACTATAGGATTTAAAATCTCTTTCTTTTTAATAACAGTAGGGAATTTATATTTTTCCAATAATTCTTTGTTGGTAAATACATAAGTAAGTGTTTCGAAGAAACCATTTTCTACTGCTTTTGTTCTAATCTCATTTTTTAATTGAAGATTATTTGAACAGGCATTAATATTTGCTAGTTCTTGTATTTTAAGTGGTTTTGATTTAATGTGATCAATACCAATCATTCTTACAATCTCTTCAGTTACATCAGCAATATTTTTTATATCATGTCTAAATGAAGGAATAGTAACGTTGATTGTATTTTGTCCATCTTGTTTTACAAAAAAACCTAATGATGTTAAAATTTGACTTACTTTACTAGGCGTTATAGTTTGCCCTACAATGGCGTTTAATCTTTCGTTATTTACATTGATTGTTGTTAATGAAACATCATTTATAAAGTTTTTACTTCCATTATAAATGGTAGCTCCATTTTGAGATAATAGTGAAATAATAGAGTCTATTCCAGTATCTAAATTTGGTTCACTTCCTCTTGATGCTTTATAGTAAACATCCCCTGTTTTTTGTTTTTTATCAAAAACATGTTGTGAGAGTTTTTCTGGATTAATATAACTAGCTTCAATAATTACTTCATCTGAGAGCTCTTCAATTTTTCCTATTTCAATACCAATAGTACTTACAAGTTTTTTCCCAATTACTGTATCGAAATTATTTTTATCTTTTTTAATACTAAATGTTGATAATTTATCTGCTTGTTTTTTTGCAACTGCTTGCGTATAAACATTTAACAGTACTCCTGATGCATGTGTGGTATATGCAATAGCAGTTTCTATATCTGTATCTTTTAATTGTGAAATTATTCCTGCTCGTAAATGATGCAAGAGACCCAATTTAAATGTTTTAATAGAAGCTGCTTTATAAATAAGATTTGCTTCACAATTCATATCAAATGTAACATCAAATACTTGGCCAATCCCTTTATTATTACTACTTACAACAGAATCAATATTTTTCATTGGAATATTAAAATATGTACTTAATTCTCTAGCAACTCCATTTATACTTAAACAGTCACCTCTATTTGCTGTTAACTCTATTTCTATTACTTCATCGTTAATTAATGAGTATTCGTTTAATTCTTTTCCAATTACTAATTTACCAATAGAATCATCAAGTTCCATAATTCCATCATTTGTTTTTGGTAAACCAATTTCAGTTGAACTACAAATCATACCATTTGATGGTACTCCTCTTAATTCAGCTTTTTTGATTTTAAAGTCTTCTCCTAAAACAGCACCAACTGTAGCAACTGCAACATATTGTCCTGCATCTACATTTTTTGCACCACAAACAATTTGTTCAATTTTATTTCCAATATTTACTTGACAAATATTCAGTTTGTCTGCATCAGGGTGTTTCTCTTTAGATTCTACAAAACCTACAACTACATTGTTTGGTATTAATGTTCTTTGGGTACTATCCACTTCTAAACCAATAGAGTCTAATGCTTTACACATTGAAAGTGTACTTATTTTTGAAATATCAATATATTCTTGTAACCATTGTCTTGTAACTATCATCTAAATTGTCCTAAAAGTCTAATATCACTTTCAAATAGAGATCTTAAATCTCCAATTTTATGTATAAGCATTGCAAATCTTTCAATACCTAAACCAAACGCATACCCGCTTACTTCTTCATATCCTACTGCTTTAAATACGTTTTCATCAACGATTCCACAGCCAAGAACTTCTAGCCATCCTGTATGAGAACATACTCTACATCCACAGCTTTTTCCTGTTGATTCATCTTTACAGAAAATACATGAGATATCTACTTCTGCTGATGGTTCAGTGAATGGAAAAAATGAAGGTCTAAAACGTACGGCAACATCACCAAACATATGTGTTAAAAATTCTTCCATCACAAACTTTAAATTTGCAAAAGAAACTACACCTTCTTTTTCTACTACTAGTCCCTCTATTTGGTGGAACATTGGAGTATGTGTGATATCAAAATCTTTTCTAAAAACGGTACCAGGGGCAATCATTCTAATAGGTGGTTTTTGACTCATCATAGTTCTAATTTGGACTGGTGATGTATGTGTTCTTAAAACAGCACCATCATTACAGTAAAAAGTATCTTGCATATCTCTTGCTGGATGGTATTTAGGAAGATTTAATGCTTCAAAATTATGAAAGTCATCTTCTACTAGTGGACCCTCTTCTACACTAAAATTTAAGTTTTGGAAGTATGTAGTAATTTGATTTAATGTATCAGCAACAGGATGTTTTGCTGCATTATTAAAATTTGGTGTAAATTTAGTAACATCAATTTTTTCAGCTTCTAGTTGAATTTCTAATTCTTTTGCCATTAAAAGTGTTTTTTGGTTTTCTAAAACTTCATTGATTTGTGATTTTTGAGTATTTAAATTTTGTGCAAATGCTTTTTTTTCTTCATTTGGCACACTTTTCATTTTTGAAAATTCAAGTGTTAAAATACCTTTCTTTCCCAAAATATCTATTCGTAATTGTTCTAGTTGTTCTAAAGATTCACTATTTTGTATCTTTTCAATCCAATCTTGCAAATGTATCTCCTAATCTAATTATTTAATTGTAAACTGTAATATTGTGGGATTATACTCAAACTCTTATTACAGTTTGATAATACCTTTTGTATCTCAAAAATTGTCGTGTAGTAATTAAATTAAAATTGGATAATATCTTCCATTTTTAATATTTTTCCTTTATTTTTTAAAAGGTTTAGGTTTTCAATTTCATCAGAAACTTGGGTATAGGAACCTGGTTTAATATGACTTATATAGACTGAAACATCATCTCGTTGAAGTTTTGTTAATTCATTTTGAAGTAATTTTGGAGTTAAGTGTTTACTTTGAGCTGCTAATATATCCATAGAAGAAGGAAATGAAACATCTACAACTACAGAAGAGATTTGTTTATTAGTATTTAACTCATCCCAGATTGAATTACAAAGATAAGTATCAGAGGTAAGAAGAATAGAACTCTTTGCTTTAGTAACAATGTATCCATTACTTGTATTGGTGTGATTGTTTTCTATTGCTTTTACTTTACAGTAGTCAAGTTCAATCTCATCACCAATACTTAACTCAATAAATTTGAGTGCTTTTTGAGTGCTATTTAATAAATCAATAGTACTAAAATCAGGCCAAATATCCCAATTAAATATATATTTTTTTAAATTTAAAATAGTTCCTTTTGATCCGTAAATATGTAAAGGGGTTTCTCTTTGTTGAAATGTTGTATCAATTAAAAGTCCAATATCAAGTATGTGATCAAGATGTGTATGGGTAATAAATATATGATTAATTTTTAAAATATCTTTTCCCATTCCATTAATTATATTACCAGCATCAATTATTGTGTCATCAGTAACTTGAATGGATGTGAGTTCCATGTTTTCATTTTTTCCACCATCAGAACCAAGTATTTTAATATGGGAATTTTTATTAAAATTGTTCATCTATATCTCCATTAAAGTGTTTCACAATTTCTTTTGTTAATAAAGATTGTTTTTTTTTGATTATTGGTAATTGATTAATGTCAAAAAAACGTACTTCACTATTTTCATGTGAGAGGTGTTTTGTCTGGAGAACTCCATTTAGAAAATAGCGATCTGCATTGAAAATTGAGTTGTAATTTACTAAATATATTCCAATATTTTTTAATTCATTTTTTTGAAAATAGTAGTTTTCTAAATTCTTTTTATCTACTAGTATTCCAGACTCTTCAAAAAATTCTCGTATTGCAGTTTCTTCAGGTTGTTCATTTAATAGTGCAACACCCTTTAAGAAACCCCATCTATGAAAACTTTTGACTGACTTACAAAGGAGTAATTCAATAGAATTTTGCTTGTATTTATATAAACATATTCCATATGCTTTAATCTTTTCCATTTGTACTCCTTTGTATAAATTATAGATTTTTTTTATTGTATATAATAAATGCAATTATATAAAATAATAATATAGGAAGTATTATAGCTATTTCTGCTAAAACTATACTTCCTAATGCTAGTTTTTGTAATAAAAATAAGAGTCCCCATATCGAAAGACTTAAAAAAATCATTCCAGAAATAAATAAAGCACTATTAAAAAATCTACTGCTTGGAGTTGTATAAACAAAAATGATAATTATAAGTGGTAAGATAAAAAAAGGCATTATGGTTTGAGCGTACAAAATTGCCTTTATTTTGTTGGTATTAAAGTCTTGTATATCTAACAGTAAAATGGTTCTGATTGCATCAACTATAGAATATTGAGCTTTCCCTTTATAAACATTACTGATTATTTTTGGTTCAAAACCCTCTAATGTATATAAAAATTTTTCGTAACTTACTTCAAGTTTAGAACTATTCCAATTAATATGAGAAGGCTTTTTAGTAATTTTTGTATCAATAACATACCATTTGTTATTTTGATAAAAGGCTTTTTTCCCTACTATACTTTCTACTATATCATTATCTTGTGTTTTAAAAATATGTATATCGATTGCTTTTTTTTCAATAGGATATAATTTTTTAAAGTAAACAAAATATTCATTGTATTTTAAAAAAATATTATTTTGTTCATTTACAAAATATCGATTTTGAAGAATTTTATTTTTTTCTTCATAAGAATATGCAAGTGGTGTACTTTGTAAAGAAATGAGTATCAATGTAAAAAATGTTGTAATAACTAATATAGGAACTAATATATCTTTTTTTGAAATCCCTAAAGCATAAAAACTTACAAGCGCATTGTTTTTTATCAAAAAAGTAAGTGTAATTATCCATGAAAAAGCAAGTGACAAAGGTAATGCAATTGTAAGTGTAAAAAAAACATTATATATGATATATAAAAGTTGAAGATTTGCAGAATTAGGTAAGGATTTAAAGTTTTGTAGTAGGTCTATACCCACAAAAAATAGCTCCAAAGAGAGTAAAATAATAAAAAAATATTTGGTATATTTTACTAATAAATATTTTGTAATAATTTTCAATTTTGAGCTTTAATTGTAAATGTAGACTTTACTTCTTCTAAAGATAAAGTTTGTAATGCTTTTATAGATTTAATAACATGAATGATGATCTCATTTAGCTTTAGAAGTTCCTCTTTAGAGAAGTCAGATAAAACGTAGTTTGCAACATCACCTTTATTTTCAGGTTTTCCTATACCTACTCTAATTCGTACATAATCTTTCCCTATATGGCTATCTATCGAACGTAAACCATTGTGACCACCATGACCACCACCTACTTTAAATTTTACAGTACCAAAGGGTAAATCTAAATCATCGTGTATTACTATAATATTTTCATTTGGAATATCATAATAATCTACAATACTTAAAATTGCTTCCCCAGAAGCATTCATAAATGTTTGTGGTTTAACATATAAATTAGATAAATTTTTTTGAACAATTGATTGGAAATTTTGATTATTGATATTTGTAGTCGTTAAGGTTTTAGTTATCTGATCGATAACTAAAAAACCTATATTATGTCTGGTATTTTTATATTTATCACCTGGGTTACCAAGTCCAGAGATTAAGTTCATATTCTTAAAACTTTATACTATTTAGCTTTAATAACACCAACAATTGGTACTCTAGGATCTAAGAAACATTCTACACCAGTTGGTAAAGTAAGATCTCTTACAAGATAATTATCACCTGTATCTAAATCTGTAACATTAAAATGGAAATTTTCTGGTAAATTTTCAATTGTAGATTTAACTGCAACTCTATTTCTATGAAATGCTAATAACCCTTTATTCTTAAGACCTTTAGGTGTTCCTTCTGTTGTAACTGGTACGTAATAAGTTGACTTAACACCTGGTTGTGCGATCATTAAATCTACGTGTAATAGTGTTGAAGTGATTGGGTGTTTTTGATATTCTTGAACTACTACTTTGTAAGTTGTACCTGCTATCTCTACGTCAAATGCTAATGTTTCTTTATTTTTAAGAAATCTAATATAATCATTTAATTTAAATGCTGCGTTAATATTTTCGCAACCTTTTCCGTAAATATTAGCAATTAGATAACCATCTCGTCTTAGTTGTTTTGTTGATTGTTTTACGATACTATCTCTAAGTATACCTTGTAACATTGTATGTCCTTGTTTTAATTTAATTGCGAATTATAGTGTAAAAATATTAAAATCTTGTTAAAGTGATTTAGTTTTTTAGAAAATAACTCTCTACACCATCTGCTATACCCTTAGCAATAAGTTTTTGATATCTTTTTGTAGATATACGATAACCCTCTTTTGGATGGGAAATATAGCCAACTTCTACAAGAACTGATGGCATTTGTGCTCCAACTAACACCCAAAATGGCCCCTCTCTTACTCCCCCATCACGTATATTTTTTTTACCATATTGTTTTCTTAAACTATACAACATATTTTTTTGAATATCTATAGCCATTTTATTTGCAGCAGTAATTTTCGCACGATTTAAAATTGTTAATAAAGAATCTTTACTGCTCCATCCCATACCTGACATATCACCCTTATTTTCTAATGCAGCAACTCTTTTAGCTCTTGCACTTCTTGCTGGTGATAAGAAATATGATTCAATACCATGTGCTTTATGTGCACGGCTTTTTCTTGCTGCATTTGCATGGATAGAGATAAATACATCAGCGTGTTTTTTATTGGCATATTTTGTACGATTTGAGAGCTTTACATATTTATCACGTGTACGTGTTAAAAAAACTTTAAATCCTTTTCTTTGTAATTCAGTTTTTAAATATTTACTGATTTTTAAAGTGACATCTTTTTCAAATCTTTTTCTTTTATAACTAGCACCCCCATCACGACCTCCATGACCTGCATCAAGAACTATTGTTTTTTTAATGGGATATAATATATTCTTTTTGATAACTTTTACTTTTTCTTTAATTTTATTGGGTTTTCTTTTTTGTGTATAGGTTTTTTTTAAATTTAAAACTTTGATTATAATTTGACTTTTATTAATTATATAAATTGTTTTTAAATTTCGTCTATGTTTAAAAACTAGAGAAAGTAAATTTTTTTTCTTTTGGTAGATGCTAATTTTATCAACACCTTTTATTGAAAGTTTCGTTGGTTTAGCATCTTTGAAATTTCCTTTTAAATAAAATTCATCATAGTAGTTTTTACCCACTTTTTTTTCTTGAAAGTCTATATAGGAGCTATTGATTTTTTTATTAAAATTTATAGTTATACTATTTGAAGATTGTGTGACTGATTTTATAGAATATGTTTTTCGTAGAATTGATTTTGTTTTATTTCTTATTATAGGTTTTTTATCTAATCTATTGAGTTCTTTTTTATATTTCCATGTTGATATTTGCAGTTTATTGCCATATTGAATTAACTTTTTTAAATATTCTATCTCTTTGTTTTTATCACTAGACATGATAGAACCAAGATACAATTTTTTTGTTGCATTAAATTTATTTTGATAGTATTTATTATCAATAGCAAAAACAGATTGTGATAATAATATAAAAATTATAAATGTTTTTACTATTGTGTTCAATATTACTCGCCGTTTGTAAGTTTATCCATTAGCTCTTTAACGCTTATGATCTCTTTTACTCTATACCCATTAGTTCCTGTGAAAAATAATCCAGTTTCTGTATCACCCATGTAAGCGGCACTTAATCTATCTGCAATACAATATCCGACAAGTTTTGCTTCCACACCTCGATTACACGGACCAACACAATTACTAATACAAGCAACTTTAGGGGCAGTTCCTTCGTTAATTGTTTTTTGTAAATTAGTCATAACACCACGAGCAGGTAAGCCAACAGGAGATTTAAGAAGTTTAATATCTTTATCTTCTGCTTTTACAAGTAGATGTTTCATTGCAGAATCAGCATCGCACTCATGAGTAGCAATAAATCGTGTTGCCATTTGTACTCCAGCACAACCCATTTCCATAAATTTATCGATATCGTTTTTATCCCATACTCCACCAGCGGCAATAATAGGCATATTCCCCCAATTTTTCGCTTCTTCAATTACTGGTGGGATAATATTTTCAAGTTGAAATTCTTCTTTGAAACAGTCATCATATTTAAAACCTTGGTGACCACCACTTAGTGGACCTTCAACAATAACAGCATCAGGTAATTTATTGTAACGTTTCCATTTTTTACAAATAAGTTTTAATGCACGAGCTGAACTTACAATAGGGATTAAAGCAACATCAGGAAAGTCTTGTGTAAATTCAGGCATATTAGTTGGTATTCCTGCACCAGTAATAATAATATTAGCACCTGCTTCACAGGCATCTTTTACAATCCTACCATAATCATTTGAAGCATATAAAACATTACAAGCAAGTGGTTTATCACCACAAATTTTTCTTGCATTTTTAATGATTTCAGTTAAACCAGCTTTTGAATAAAAATTTAACTCTGTATGTGGTTTATCTTTTACATTTTTTAGCGAAAATTCTTTATTTTGATAATATCCAGTACCTACACCACTAATTACTCCTAGACCACCTTCAAATGATACAGTCCCAGCAAGTTTATCCCAACTTATTCCAACACCCATTCCACCTTGAATAATTGGTTTTTCTATCTCATATTTACCTATTTTCATATCTTGTACCTTTGATTCTTTATTTCACTATAACTTTAACGAAATTCTTTTTACCTTTTTGTAATATAAATTCGCCTGTTTCAAAACAGTATTTATCATCATCAAGTTTTTCTTGATTGATTTTTACTGCACCACCCTTCATATCTCTTCTAGCTTGTGACACAGAAGGAACTAATTCACATTGAACCATTGCTTGTAATATACCTATACCGCTGTCTAATTCAAACTCTTTCATATCAGTTGGTATATCTTTTTTAGCGAAAATTTTACTAAACTCTTCAGCCGCAATAATCCCTTTACCCACTCCATGAAACCTATCTACAATTTCAATAGCTAATAACTCTTTTACTTTTTTAGGATGTAAAGTTTTGTTCTCAACACCATTTTTAATCTCTTCTATCTCTTTTAAACTCTTAGCTGAAATTAACTCAAAGTATCTCCACATTAATTCATCTGAAATACTTAAAACTTTACCAAACATATCATTAGCTTCATCTGTAACACCAATATAATTTCCTAAAGATTTTGACATTTTTTGAACCCCATCTAATCCTTCTAAAATAGGCATCATCATAACAACTTGCTGTTTTTTAACATTATAAGCTTTTTGAAGCTGTCTTCCCATAAGAAGATTAAATTTTTGATCAGTTCCACCTATTTCAATATCTGATTGTAAATGTACACTGTCATATCCCTGTAGTAAAGGATAGATAAATTCGCTCACAGCAATAGGAGTATTAGATGCATATCTTTTTGAAAAATCATCTCTTTCTAACATTCTAGCAACTGTTAAATTGGAAGCTAATTGCATCATTCCTGATGTTCCTAGTTCTTTTAACCAATCATCGTTATAGACTACATTAGTTTTTTCTTTATCTAAAATTTTAAATGCTTGTGTTGTGTAACTTTCAATATTTCGTATAACATCATCTTTAGATAAAGGTTTTCTCATAGTATTTTTACCAGTTGGATCACCAATCATTGCAGTGAAATCACCAATTAAAAACTGTACAATTCCGCCATATTTTTGAAATACTGATAGTTTTTGTAACAGCACAGTATGACCTAAATGTAAATCAGGTGCTGTTGGATCAAAACCAGCTTTTACGTAAAAGTTTTCACCATTTTCAAAATAATTTCTTAATAATTTTTCTAATCTAACGTCATCTATAATTTCTGCAGATCCTCTTTGAATCTCTTCTATTGCTTCTTGTATTTTAATTTCCATAATTTTCCTATTTGTAGGCATCTATATTTAAATAGAATTCTATTACTTTTGCTTTTTGTTCTATAAGTTCTTTTACTTTTTGTTTATTATCATTTTTAATCTCAAAATCAATACTACAATATTGTTGAGCAGAATACTTATCTTTTCCATATTCAATAAATAAAATTGTTGCTTCATGATCTACTGATAAATGTTTTAATAGTTTTGCAATCTCACCTCTAACACTAGGTATGCTTACTACCATTTTGTATTTGTAGAATTTATCCTTTACCCAGTCACAATAAAGCATCTGTTGTTTTTCTTTCATTTTGCGATATGCTGTTTCACACATTTTATGGTGAACAACCACATCTTTTGATTCTTTTAATGCTACTATATCATCTCCAAATTTTGGATGACAACAATGGTCAAATGATACAGAATTTATACTAAAATTTGAATATACTAAAACATTATCAAACTGAATTCTTTTTAGGTTTAAGGTTTGTATTTTAAATCTTGCTATAAGACCATCTTTTTGCCGTATATGATCTAAAATAGTTTTTTTCATATGTTTTAAATGGTCTAAATTATAAGCGATTTTTTGTAAATTGGTTAAATTTAATTCTTTGATCTCATCTAAAATAGAATTTTTATATCGTGAAAATATTGTATTTATGATATTTTGACTTGTTAATTGATCAATATTATTCAGCCTACTATGGCATAAGGATTTAATAGATTTAATAGCTTTTGTTGTTTTTACCATATCTTGCCAAGTACATCTTGGAATCACATCCTCACCTGTTTGAATAGAAACGATATCACCACTTTTTAGCTCTGTTAGAAGGGGTTTTTTGCTTTTATTTACATTTGCTTGAATTGCTTTATTACCAACATCTGTATGAATATTGTAGGCAAAATCAAAAGCAGTTGCCCCTCTAGGAAGTGTAAATATTTCACCTTTTGGAGAATATACAACGATATCTTCACTATATAAATCTTGTTTTGCATCATTATAAAACTCTTCAACATTTTCCTCATTTGATGCTAAAGAATGAAGCCAATCAAGGTTTGGTCCTTTTGATGTATTTCCACCATTTTTATATTTCCAATGAGCTGCAACTCCAAACTCTGCAATGTCGTGCATATCAAATGTACGTATTTGCACTTCATAAATTTTAGAGTTTGAAAAAATTGTACTGTGTACCGTTTGGTAACCATTTTCTTTTGGAACAGAGATATAATCTTTAAATCGAGCAACTAAGGGTTTGTAGTTAATATGTATTATTCCTAAAATATTATAACAATCAAGGGGTTCTTTTACTAAAATTCTAATAGCATACAAATCAAGTACTTCATCAATACTTACACCTTTTCTTTGCATTTTGAGATATATAGAATAATAATGTTTTACCCTACTATAGATTTGTATGTCACTGGCTAAGTAACCATTTTTTTCTAATAATATTTTTGTACTTGACAAAAATTCATTTAAATTTAATTGCGTTTTTTGTTGATATTCTTTGATATGTTGATCAATTTTTAAATACTCTTCAGGATAAAGAAATGAAAAAGATAAATCTTCTAGGGCATTTTTGATAGTTGATATACCTAGTCTATGGGCAATTGGAGCATATACTACTAAAGTCTCTTCTGATATTTTTTTCTGTTTTGCAGGGGGTAGTGCAGTTAATGTTAGCATATTATGTAATCTGTCACATAATTTTACTACCATAATTCTAACATCTTTAATTGAAGCGATGAGCATTTTTCTGAAAGTTAAAGCTGAAGATAAAAGTTTTTTCTCATCTCCTGTATCAGTGAGTTCATGTTCTCTAATTTCAACAATTTTAGTCAAACCATCAACTATGCAGGCAACATCTAGTCCAAACTCTTGTTCTATTTGTGAAATGGAAACATCAGTATCTTCTACTACATCATGTAATAAAGCTGATATTACCATATGTTCATCATTACTGTAGTATGCAGTAATAGCAGATACTAATATGGGATGAACAACATAAGGCTCACCACTTTTTCGAAATTGTGTTTTATGCGATTCTATAGAATAGTGAAGTGCTTTTTCTACAGTAGCAGTAAAATCATAATTTGATTTTAAAAAATCTATAGCACCATCAATGGTGTTAATAGATTTAATGGATTCTAAAAATTTATTCAACACCATCAATCACTAATACACCAGATGCTATCTCTTTGATGGCTATATCTGTGTATTTCATGTTTTTTGTTTGCTCACTATCTAATAAAGGTTTTGCCCCTTTACTTAATTCGTCTGCTCTTTGCCCAACTGCGATACTTAATATATATCTATCATTATTTGTTTTATCTAATGCTTGTGCTAATATCTCTTCTAATCTCATTTTAATTCTCCTATTTTACTATCGAACATTGGCTATAGTCGCCATTTACTATATTTAAAAGATTACCTTTTGTATTCATATTTGCTACTACAATTGGTAATCCATTGTCTTTTGCTAATGCAATTGCTGTATCATCCATCACTTTAATATGATCTTTTAATGCTTCATCGTAACTGATTGTATCTAATTTGACTGCATCAGAATATTTAGCAGGGTCTTTATCATATACTCCATCAACTTTAGTAGCTTTTATTAACATTGAAGCTTCTATCTCACTTGCTCGTAAAGTTGCAGCTGTGTCAGTTGTAAAAAATGGGTTACCAGTTCCTGCACTAAAGATTACAACTCTTCCTTTTTCAAGATGTCTTTTTGCACGTCTTACGATATAAGGTTCTGCAATTTGTTCCATTTTGATTGCTGTTTGTAATCTTGCACTTATTCCAATGTGTTCTAAAGCCTCTTGCATTGCGATACCATTAACAACAGTAGCTAACATACCCATATAATCACCACTAGTTCTTTTAATAACTCCATCAGCAGCAGCAGTAACACCTCTTACAATATTACCTCCACCTATTACGATACCAACTTCTACATTATTGTTTACTAATTCTTTGATCTCATGAGCGATATAATCTAGAATTTTAGTATCTATTCCATATCCATTTTCCCCAGCTAATGCTTCACCAGAAAATTTTACAAGAACTCTTTTGTTCACGGCAACTCCTTTTAGAACTATTTATTTTTGCGATTATAGCGAAATATATATAATTATATGGTTAAGTAAAATAAAAGATTTTATATTCAAAATTTTGAACTTACACTTAACTTACGTAAGAGTGATATACTTCTGTACATTTATAAAAAGGAAAGAAAATGAATATAAGAAAAAAAATAGTAGTTTTAGCAATTCTTGGTATTACAAGTTTATATGCAACGGATTTGAATGAGATTGGAAAGTTAGCAGATAAAATTAAAAATACAAAAGATATTATAGTCAAACAAGAGCTTATCGTTGAACTTAATAAAGAAGTTGAGAAACTCAATGAAAAAGATGCGTTAAAAGCTCAAAAAATTATTGATAGTAAATTAATACCTACAAAATAATAAAGGGAACAGATGCGAAAAAAAGTATTTTTGCTTTGCTTTTTAGGTCTAAATGTTTTATTCTCTAGTACGTTAAAAGAGATAGACTTACTTGTAGATAAAATAAATAGTAGCAAAAACATAAAGTATAAAGAAAAGTTATTAATACGGCTAAATAATAAGATTGAAACATTGAATCAAAGAGATTATTATGAAGCACAAATAATAATTCATGGAAATTTAAAACCATTAAAATAACTAAAATAATTATAATCTATTTTTAATAGATTATAATTATTTAAACTCTAATTTTACAACTGTACCTATACTAGTAACGCTTTTTATAGTAATAATAATATCCAAAATATCACAGAGCTGTTTGACAATACTCATACCGATCCCTAATCCATTTTCATTCTCTTTATAATATCTTTGAAATACTTTTTTTGTATTTTTAATACCTATTCCTGTATCTTGTATCGTTATTCTATTAGAATCTATTACAACATCTACTTTTCCATTTTTTTGATTGTATTTAGCTGCATTAGTTAGTAGATTATCTAAAATTCGATCTAATGCATTTTCATTACTATTTACTACAATATTGTTTGTATTTTTTGTAAAAGAGATTTTTGGGTAGATTTTTTGTAATATAGTGATTTTTTTATTGATTAATTCATTTAAATTTACAAGTTCATTATTGCTTATGTGACTAGGTGTCATTAATTCGAGATTTTTATACAAAGACGCTATCCCTTTTGCACAAAGTTCGATACGCTCAATCTCTTCAAAATCTCCACGTTTTCTGAGTAATCGTGAATTTAATAAAATAGAAGTGGCTGGAGTATTAAGATCATGGATTAAGTCTTTTAAAAAGTTTTCCAATAAATATAAAGCTTCTCTCATAGGTTTTAAGGCATAAAAAGCAAATCCTAAAGATAAAAAAAGTAGTAAAAAAAATATTGTAAAAACTAGCAGTAAGATTTTTTTTACTAACCCTGCATAAAGTAACTCATATTGTGATTTTTCATAAATTATTTTTAATAAATAAGCACCTTTAGATGGTATTTGAAAATAAGCATTAAGATTACCTTCTTCATGATAAATAGTAAATATCTTTTTTGTTTTATCGTCTTCTACAACATCAAGAGAAAAAGTATCTCCTTTAAAATCATAAGAATATTCTTTCATTTTATAAAGAATATCTTTTTCCATCTCTTGGAGCTGTTCATTGTGATACATATATAAAACTACACTAGAAAGTAAAAAAAGTGGGATGAAAAATAAAATTAAAGTGGTGAAAAACGATTTTTTTTCATAATTTTTCAAGTTTATATCCTACCCCTTTTGTATTAGAAATATTTAAATTTAGAATTTTTTTTAGCTTACTGATTACGGAACGAAGTGCCGTATCACTTGGTTTGTTCATACACTCGAAAAACCTTTCTTTGTTTATAGTTGTATTGATATTTTTTAGAAGTAAGGCAAAGATGTCTTTTTCTACATTTCCTAAAGAGACTTCTTTATTCAGTATTGTAACTCTTTGTTCATATAAATCAAAAACTATATCATTGTACTGGATTGTTGGATTTTTTCGTTTAAGTACTGCTTTTATTCTTGCTAAAAACTCATCAATATCAAAAGGTTTTTTTATATAATCATCGCAACCACAATCAAACCCTTGTAAAATCGAGCTAGTATCAAGTAAAGAAGTAATAAAAAATGTAGGTGTAGTATCTTTTGCATTTCGCAATAGTTTTAAAGTATCCATCCCATTTAAAAGTGGAACATTTATATCAAATAAATATAAATCAAATTTGTTGTTATAGGTTGACTCTAGTACCTCTTCTCCATTTTCTACTAAGGTTACTATATAGTTCTCTTCACTTAATATTTGAACCATTGTTTGAGCCAAGATAGCATCATCTTCTAGTAATAAAATTTTCATCTTAATTAATCGCTTTTAAAAAGTTTTGAAGGTAACTTTTTTTTGGCTTTTATAATTGCATTTGCCTCTTCTCTCTCTTTTTTATTTACTTGTGAGAGTTCTTTTTTTAATAGTTCAAGAAAAACTTTTTTTTCTTTTTTTGTATTTGATTGTTGTACTTTTTCAATTATATTATCTATTTTTGGATTACTTGCAAAAGTAGTAAAAGGACAAAAAATAAGAAAAAAAATAGGAATAAATAAAGATTTCATATTTATTTAGAAGTAGATTTTATAATTCTACTCTCCAGCTTCTTAATCTTATTTTCTATTTGAGATAAAGGAAAGTTAATATGATTTCGTAAATTACAATTATATTTTTTAGCGAGTTGATAATGTTTTTTATACGATGTATTTGCACTATTTATATTTTGTGCAAACGGACTTTGAGATTGATTTTTGATTAAAAATAGTTGTGCTTTAGCTCCTAAAATGTCTTTGTTGAAAAAATAGCCTTTATCAAATTCATTTACGATATACGTAAAAGCATACTTCATAGTTTTTTTGTGTTTTTCACAAATTTCTTTAGCTTTGATTTGTAATAGTGTTTTATTTTTTTTTGGCTTTTTTTGCACTATTTTCTTTTCATTTTGCACAACACAACCTGTAAGAGATAAAAGAGTGATTAGTAAAAATATTTTATAAAACTTCAATGATCTATTTCCTATATAAATTTTATAGTATTCGTATTATTTTCTTTGACCAATGATTCTTTTACCACGTTGTTTTGCAATCGTTTTTTGCTCTTTTTTCTTCTTTTTATTTCCAAAAGCTCCACCAGTTTTTTTTCTTTTGATATCATCTTTTGTTTCAACAATTGTTTTTGTTGCAATCATTTTCATACGAGTTCCAACTTCAAAACCTTCAAGGTCTAATTTTGGAATTTTTTGACTGATATATTTTTCTACTTCTCTAATGGTAGCTACATCATACTCATCAAGTAATGAAATAGCGATACCATTTTTTCCTGCACGTGCAGTTCTTCCTATTCTATGTACATAATCTATAGGCATAAATGGTAAGTCAAAATTAATTACATAAAATAAATCAGTGATATCTAATCCACGTGCAGCTACATCTGTTGCAACTAAAACTCTTATTTGTCCCTCTTTAAATTGTGTAATAGCTTTTGTTCTAGCTCCATGTGTTTTATCTCCATGAATAGAAGCTGCTTTTAATCCATCTAGCTTTAAGTTTTTTACAATCTCTTCAGCACTCGCTTTCGTTTTACAAAAAACTAAAACTTGTTTCATATTTTTAGAACCAATCATAAAAGATAACATCTCAAGTTTTTTAGCTAAAGTTACAGGATAAGCAACTTGTTCTATCCTTTCATTTACTCTGTCGTTTGATTTTATCTCTATAACTTTTGGATTTATCATGATTTGGCCGGAGAGTTTTTTGATATTTGGTCCTAATGTAGCTGAACATAAAATTGTTTGTTGAAGAGTCGTTAATGTCTCTAAAATATCTTGAATATCAGCTACAAAACCCATATCCAACATACTATCTGCTTCATCTAGAACTAATGCATCTATTTTTGTTACATTAATTTTATCTTTTCTGATTAAGTCCATAAGTCTACCTGTAGTAGCAATAACTATATGTACTTTAGATTCTAGTTTTTTGATTTGTGGTTTTATATTAGCCCCACCATATACACTACAGATTTTGATATCTAAATATTTTGCATACGATTCAATACTTTTTTCTAACTGCAATACAAGCTCTCTTGTAGGTGCAATAATAAGTTTTGTTAAAACTACATTATCGTTTTGTTCTTCTTTTCTTCTCTTTTCAATATCTTGTAATAATGGAAGTACAAATGCAGCAGTTTTTCCTGTACCTGTTTTTGCAATGGCAAGTAAATCTCTTTTTCTTAAAAGATGAACGATTGCATCCTCTTGTATTTTAGTAGGTGCTTCATACCCTTTATCTTCACAAGCTTTTACTATTTCAGAACACAATCCTAGTTGTCTAAATGTCATTAATTTCTCTTTTTATTGGATTTATTTATAATTTATTATATCTTAATTATACTTTAGAGAAGAATTTCATATAAATTTTAATGTTATTTCTATATAATAAGTTAATTTAAAAGGTGGAAACATGATAGAAAATAATAATATTATAATTTTTGATACAACTTTAAGAGATGGTGAACAATCACCAGGGGCTTCTATGAATACTTCAGAAAAAATTCAAATCGCTCAGCAACTTGAAAAACTAAACGTTGATGTGATTGAAGCTGGTTTTGCTGCTGCATCACCTGGGGATTTTGATGCGATTTCTCAAATTGCAAAAACAATTAAAAAAAGTTCAATTTGTTCTTTGGCACGTGCAATTGATGGTGATATTAAAGCTGCTGGTGATGCTGTAAATTCTGGTGGAAATGGAAATAGAATCCATACATTTATTGCAACGAGTCCAATTCATATGAAATATAAATTAAAAATGGATTCTGCTGAAGTTATTAAACGTGCAGTTCACGCTGTAGAATATGCAAAAACTTTTGTTGATGATGTAGAGTTTTCACTTGAAGATGCAGGAAGAAGTGAATTACCTTTTATGAAAGAGATTACACAAGCTGTAATTGAAGCTGGGGCAAAAACTATTAATCTTCCAGATACTGTTGGGTATAGATTGCCATCGGAAATCAAGTATATGGTTGAGCAGATGGTTGGATTTGTAGATTCAATTAAATCTGACGCTATTATTTCTCTTCACAACCATAATGACTTAGGTTTAGCAGTTGCAAATACTTTAGCTGGTATTGAAGCAGGAGCTAGACAAGTTGAGTGTACTATAAATGGATTAGGGGAAAGAGCAGGAAATGCTGCAATGGAAGAGATCGTAATGACTCTTAAAACGAGACAAGATTTATTTCCAGGTATTACAACAAATGTAAATACAAAAGAGATTTTTTTAGCTTCTAAAATGGTAGCAAATATTACAGGTATAGAACCACAACCAAATAAATCTATTGTTGGTAAAAATGCTTTTGCTCATGAAAGTGGTATTCATCAAGATGGTGTTTTAAAGCATCAAGAAACGTATGAGATTATGAAACCTGAAGATATTGGTATTGAAAAAAACAATTCTATTGTTCTAGGAAAACACTCTGGACGTGCAGCATTTAAAGACACTTTATCTCACTTAGGATTCGAAAATCTTGATAATGACAAATTAAACGCAGCTTTTGAAAGATTCAAAGTAATTTGTGATAAGAAAAAAGAGATTACAGATGATGATATCAGAATGATTGTTGCAGATGAACAACTAAATGACAATAAAACATACGAAGTAACAGCAGTTCAAATATCTGATTTTTCTGAAGGTTTCCCAAGTGCTGTTGTAACAATCAGACATAATGGAGAAGATATCACAGATGCAAGTATCGGTGATGGAGCAATGGATGCTATTTTCAAAACAATCGATAGAATTACAGGATATAACGGTACACTTATTGACTACAAAGTAAATTCTGTAAGTGAAGGTAAAGATGCATTAGCAAAAGTAAATTGTAAAGTTACATTTGATGATGGAGCTCACACTATGTTAGGTCATGGACTAAGCCTTGATACGATGATTGCAAGTGCAAGAGCTTACGTGGGTGCATTAAATAGTTTTTTAAGTGTACAGGCTATGCTTGAAAAAACAAACTCTCACTAAAAGGGGTTAATTAAGGATTTTAATGAATAGCTTTTTTATTAATATTGCATACTTTTTAGAATCCTCAACAAAATACTACAATATAAAACATTTTTTCTATCAAGTTTTAGAAGATAATAATTCAAAGAAAAGAAAATATTTTGATTTTTTCATGATATTTTTAGTTTTGAGTACTGTAGCTATTCTTATTTACGAAGTAAACCATGAACTTTTACCATGGCTAGATACCTATGAAACAGTAGCTGTAATTATTTTTATAATAGAGTGGTTAAGTAGGTTCTGGGTGAGTTCTCATTCCCATAAACATATCATTAATGACTATGAAAAAAGTCAGCTATTAGATTATAAATATAGTTTAGCTCTCTCTTTGAAAAAAATAGTAAAAGAAAAGTTGTCTTTTATTTTTTCTCCTATGTCTATTATCGATTTATTGGCTATTTTACCTTATTACCGCCCTTTAAGAATTTTAAGAATCTTAATGCTATTTAGACTTTTTAAAATTTTAAGATATACAAATTCAATAAAACAATTCCGTCATGTTTTTTTAGAAAAAAAGTTTGAATTTTTAACACTTGCAATTATGTTTTTTATGGCTATAGCATTTGGTTCTACTATTATATTTATCTATGAAGGTGCAGGAGTCAATCCAAACATAAATAATTATTTTGATGCAATTTATTGGTCGGTGATAACTATCTCAACGGTTGGATTTGGAGATATAAGTCCAGTAACTATTCAAGGAAGAGTTGCTACACTGTTTTTAGTTGTTGGTGGTATGGGAGTTATTGCATTTTCTACTTCTATTGTTACGACTGCTTTAAGTGAAAAACTTTTAATTTTAAAAGAAGAAAAAGTTATTGGGGAAGCTAATAGTTTAAAAGATTTTATTATCATTTGTGGTTTTGGAAGAATGGGTAAAGTTTTATCGCATGAGTTTATGAAAATAGGGCAAGATTTTATAATCATTGATCAAGATGAGAAAATATTTGAACATGCTGATACTCAAAAAATTCTTGCAGTTCATGGAGATGCAACTGATTCTAGTTTACTGTATAGCATTGGGATCAATAATGGTGCAACTACCATTATTGCTATTACTGATAATGATGCAGTAAATTTATCTATTATTTTAACTGCACGATCATTAAACCCAAATATTTTTATCATCGCTCGTGCAAATGATCAAAAAGCAAAAGAAAAACTTCTTTTAGCCGGTGCATCTGAGGTGATTTTATCAAATGAAATTACAGCACTTGTGGCATCTGAATATATAGGGCAACCTGTAGCTTTTGAAGCAATTGATGATATTTTGTTAAATTCTCAAGGTGCAATAATGGATGAGATTGAAATTTTAGATAAATCAAATTTTATAGGATATACTTTAGAAGATATTAATTTAGAAACATATAATTTAACCTTAATAGGTGCCATTGAAGCTCATAATAGAAATGAATTTATTTTTAATCCTAAAAAGGAGAATTATATTATTAAGGAAAAAGATATTTTTATCATTATTGGACATAAAGAATCTATTATACAACTTAAAATTGATCTACTTTCAAATAAACCTAAAAGAGTTTTAGATGCAAAAAAATAAAATCGTAATTTTTAGTTTTTCAAAATTAGCAGTACAAATTGCAAATAGTTTGAGTCAAAAAGGATATGAAATAATTATTGTAGAAGAAAATTTCAAACTTATAGCTGAAGCAAAATCTATGAATTATGAAGTTATAGAGACCTCTTTAATGGATGATAAAGATATAATATCATTAGAACTGGATAATAAAAATATGAAAGCTTTCTTTTGTGTAAGTGATGATAAAAATATCAACTTATTTGTTACTCTTAGTGTTAGAAATCTTTATAAAGAACTTAAAATTATTTCTGTCTCCTTTGCAACACAAGATAATAAAACAATGCTTTTAGCAGGTGCTAATAAAGTGATTAACCCTTATGAAATTGGGGCTTTAAGAATTTTTAGACTACTGAATAAACCTTATATTTTAAATATATTAGACAATATTTTATTTAGTGAATCAAATATCGAAGTTTCTGAGTTAACAATCCAAAAAAATTCTATCTTAGATGGAATATATTTAAATGATACAGATATGATTGAAAAAAATAATCTTATACTATTAGGTATTTTAGATAAAGAGATAAAAGATAAGTTTATTTTTTATTCAAATGGAATTAACCATAAAATAGATGAAGGTGATACGATAGTTTTATTAGGTAAAAATAGTGATTTAAAAAACTTTATATTGTTACTAAATAATTACAATTAATTTTTTTATTTATATTTTGATTAAATTTTAGATATAATATATAAATTAAATAATAAAAGGTTTTAAATGACACAGTTTTACTTTTTCTTACGACTTTTAAAAGAATCGTTTAGAGATTTGATTCCTATTGTTGTAGTTATTCTTTTTTTCCAATTAGCTATTATTCAAGCTATCCCTGGAGACTGGATGAGAACAACTATTGGATTAGTTATCGTTGGTATTGGTCTTGCTATTTTCTTACAAGGTCTAGAAATAGGTATATTCCCAGTGGGAGAAGGTCTAGCTAGAGATTTTGCAAAAAGTGGATCTACTATGTGGATCCTTATTTTTGGATTTATGATTGGTTTTGGTACAACGATAGCAGAACCTGCACTTGCCGTTATCGCAGATAAAGCAGCTAGTATTAGTAGTGGTAGAATTGATGCAGACATGCTTCGTTATGTTGTTGCTGGTTCTGTTGGTTTTGCTATTTTCTTAGGTGTATTTAGAATTATTAAAGGTCACCCAATACATTACTATATCATCGCTGGATATATAGCAGTTGTATCTGTTACTTTTTTTGCACCAAAAGAGATTATTGGTCTTGCATATGATTTAGGTGGGGTTACAACTTCTACAGTTACAGTACCACTAGTAGCAGCTCTTGGTATTGGTCTTGCTTCTACAATTAAAGGTAGAAATCCGATGATTGATGGATTTGGTCTAATTGCATTTGCGTCACTTACACCTATGATTTTTGTTCAAGTATATGGTATTTATGTTTATACATTTGTTGATGCAACAGAAGTAGCAAAAATTGTTGTTGAAGCTACAGTATCAGAATCTGCAACTATTACTGTAGAATCTATTACATTAGGTATTATTTCAGTTACTAAAGATGTTGTACCTATTTTAGCTGTAATTTTCTTTTTTCAATATGTAATTCTTAAAAAGAAAATTGATAATCTTAAAACAGTTATCATTGGATTTGTATTAGTAATCTTAGGATTATATGCATTTATCCTTGGTTTAGAGATGGGATTATTTGCCTTAGGTGAATCTATGGCTTACCAATTAACAAATATGAATAACGTATGGATTATTTTTGCATTTGCTTTTGCAATTGGTTTTTCTACAACGATGGCAGAACCAGCTCTTATGGCTATTGCCAAAAAAGCAAAAGAGATTAGTGATGGTTCTATAAATGATATGACATTACGATTATTTGTGGCTTTCGGTGTTGCTTTTGGTATCGCTTTAGGTGCATTTAGAATTGTAGATGGTGGACATATCCATTATTATATTATTGTTGGATATATGATTGTGGTTGCTTTAACATTTATTGCACCTAAACATATTATTCCTATTGCGTATGATTCAGGTGGGGTTACAACTTCAACTGTAACTGTTCCTTTAGTTGCTGCTCTTGGTATTGGACTTGCAACTAATATTGAAGGAAGAGATCCTTTACTTGACGGTTTTGGTCTTATTGCATTTGCTTCATTATTCCCAATGATAACTGTTATGATATATGGTATTATTGCTGATAAACTTCATATTAAAAGTGATAGTGAGATTGCAGAAGAAGATGAAAAAGCAGGTGCAGCTAAAATTCATGGTTCATTAGAAGGTGTTGATGATATGAGTTTATCTACGATTAACCTTGATGCTACTCATTTAAGACACTCTATGAATCTTGAATTTTCAGCTGTTATTATAATCGTACCTAAAGAGAAAAAAGATGATGCTTTACATGCAGCTAAAGATGCAGGAGCTAGTGGAGTTACTGTTTTAAATGCTTCAGGTATGGGTCTTGCTGAACTTGATAACATCTTTAGACATTCACATGAAGAGACTGATGTATTATTACTATTTATAGTTCCTAGTATGATTGTTGATAATATTATGAAAGAGATTATAAGAAAACTGCATATTACAACAAGTGGAGATGGAATTGCTTTTACTGTTCCTATTACACATATGAAAGGTATTAGTATGCGACAAGAAGATATTTTTGAGCATGAAGTAGAAGAGTTAGAAAAAGAAGCACAACTCAAAAAATAATATTTTGCCCTTTTATACTAATATAGAAGGGCATCATTTCACTTAGAAATTCTTATAACTTCCTCCTTATTATTGTTTAGCTATACTTATATATAAAATAACAAGGAAATAATATGTGCATATTTTGTGACATAATTGAAGGTAAAATACCGAGTACAAAAATATTAGAAAATGATAATTTTTTCGCATTTGAGGATATCAATCCACAGGCTAAAATTCATGTTCTAATAATACCAAAAGTTCATATCCAATCTTTTAATGAAATGACACCAAATGTAATGGCTGAAATGACACCATTTATTCAAGAAGTGGCATTAACATTGGGTGTGAAAAGTGATGGATATAGACTTATAACAAATATAGGTCAAAATGGTAATCAAGAAGTTAAACATATTCATTTTCATCTATTAGCTGGTGAGCAGTTAGGAAGATTAGTTTAATGCAAGTTTTTGGAAAATTTAAAGAGTTGCATGAGATAGAATATTTAGTTAAAACGTATCTTTATATACCCGAAAAAGATGAAAACAATGAAGATATCACCATTGGTGTAGATCAATTAAATCTTTTACTCAAAAAGAAAAACAAAAATGTTGCAGGAACTATCTTTTTATATAATCCATGTACAGCACCATTAGATTTAAAAGTAAATGAAAAATTAATAAATCAAGGTTTTAGATTTACTGATATATTTCATGAACTCCATGTAGAAAATGAAGTACGAATTATTGGTCGAAATCTTAAAAACTATAGAGGAAAATTAGTAGAGATTAAGTACTTATTTAATTATAATAAAGAAAATATTGAACCAACAGCTGTTTTAGAAGTATTTGATATGGACTTAGGAAAATTAAATTCAACTCAATTAACAGTATTTGCAAAATATGATAATTTTCATGATGCAAAAAATATTAGTTATAATGGAAAATTTATATTTTTTGCGTGGGGACACAAATTTGATAGACATCATAATGAGATATCATTGTATGCGTCAAACATAGCACAGTGGGCAAAGAAATCAGGAAAAGATATAGGTTTTATTTACGATAGAGTAAAAGATGAAGCAGATAGCTTTGAATACACAAGATTTTTTAAACCAGTTAGTTTTGGGAAGTTAAAACTTGTTATTCCCTCTGCAATAGAATCAGTTTTTTCAAAAGAAAAAATAGAACCTTTTAGAATATAATAATCTTTTATTAAAAAAAATAAAGAGATAATAACTTAAATAAATAAGTTATAATCTCTTAATACCTTACTTTACAAGATTTCAAAAAATTAAATAATTACACTTTTTCATAATAATAATAAAAATTAAGATATAAATTTAAGATTCATTTGTTACAATACTTATGTAAAACTTAAATAATAATATTTATTTATATTATTATGCTTTTATAAGTTTAAATATTCAAGGAGCGAAAACATGGTAAAAGAAAAAGAAAAGTCTTTTTTATCAAATTTAAAATTAGGTGCACTATTTGCAATAGTGATGAGTACGGCAATGATAACAATTACAACGGTATTGTATATGGTTACATATGAAAAAACAAAAAGTGCTTTAGAACAAAAACTCGTTTCAAAAGCAGATTCAGTATTAGATTTCGCAGATGTTTTATTGGATAGTAGAAATGAAAAATATTTTTCTAGAGAAAGTCATGAAGTACCTCAAATTATTCAAAATGAAGTTTTTACAAAATTTACAGCTATCTCTAATGGGGAAGTGTTGTTTAACCAATCATCAAAAAAACCGATGAATCCAGATCATTTAGCAAAAAAAATAGAAGCTGAGATTATTAATAAGTTTGAAGGTGATCTTAGTACAAAGTCAGATAAAAGATTTGTAGAAGAAGATGGAAAAGAATATTTACTTGCATCAAGAGCTTTATATGCTGAAAAAAGATGTTTAGAGTGTCATCCTACATGGATAGCAGGGAATGTAATAGGGGCTGAACATGTACGAATTAATACAAGCACTTTTCATGCAGATTTATTTAATAATAAATTACTTTTAGCTGGACAATGGTTGTTAAATATCGTTTTAATTATTGGAGTATTATTAGTTTTATTTAAATCAATTGTATCTAGTCGAGTAAATAGATTGCTTGGTATGATGAAAAAACTTTCAAATGGTGATTTTGTTCTTCAAAATGAAGTTGAAAGAGAAAATATAAATAAAGATATTACAAATAACGAGATTGATAAACTTTTTGTTCAGTTATCAGAAGTTGCGGATACTCTTAAGCCAAAAGTAAAAGAGGTAGTAGTTCAATCTAAAGATGTTGCATTTAAAGCATCAGTAGCAGCTACTAATGTTGTAAAGTTAGAAACTAATAATGATTTTAAACATACTATATTAGATTTAGCAAAAAACAGTGCTTCTTTAAAACATGCTAGTGATGAATTTTCTGTAGTATTTGAGAATAGAGTTGCAAGAAGATATGTTGTGGCACCTGCTGTAAATGGACAAGTTGTTTTTGAAGATGGTTTTGTTCTTGAAGATGTATACATTTTTGATAAATCAACAAGTGGAATTGCATTTTATATGAAAAACCTTGATGCATCACTTGCTAAAAAAATAGCAAACAAAAATGCTACAATAAAATTTTCATCAGAAGTAGATGGAAAACTGAGTTATGATATGCGAATTGTATATTGTATTAATTCTAAAATTGAGAATATATCTTTTTGTGGATGTGAAATTAGAAAATAACAAAGCAATGTGCTTTGTTATTTGTGTATAATATAACTATAAGATTATTAATGTTAAAAGTAACCCTTATTTATGGAATTTATCACCATTTAAAAGGAAAAATAAATTAATGCAAAAAGATATAAAAATATGAAATGGCAAATATCAAAACAGTTTGATTTTTGCTATGGACACCGTGTTTGGTCTCAAGAACTCAATACTGAATTTTCTTTAGATGATTGTTTGATGTGTAGACATCTTCACGGTCATCAAGGAAAAATTTTAGTTCACATGGAAAGTGAAAAACTACAAAATGGAATGGTTACAGATTTTAAACATCTAAATTGGTTTAAAAAATTTTTAGATGATACTATTGATCATAAGTTTATAATAGATATCAATGATCCATTATTTCCTACTCTTTTACCTCATTTTTCTACAAAAGAAAATCTTATTTCAATGAAAGAAGATTATAAAATACCAGATTTAACAATATTAAAAAATGAAGCGTTACATATCTATGAGATGTATGAGGGGTTTATAATAGTAGATTTTGTACCTACAAGTGAAAATTTATCTGCATGGTTACTAAAAATAGTACAAGAGAAAATGGCACAAATTGATATAAAAGTATCCCATTTAGAATATTTTGAAACACCTAAAAGTAGAAGTGTTGTTTATTCGTAAAAGTAAAGAGAACAGATGTTAGAAATAAACGAAATTTTTGGACCTACGATTCAAGGGGAAGGAAAATATACAGGTAATCCATCTGTATTTATACGTTTTGGAAAATGTAATATGCAATGTCCAGGTTTCGAAGTAGAATATGAAACACCAAGTGGTATTAAAAAGTGTAGTTGTGATAGTTTTTATGCATCAGATAGTGCTTTTAGAGAGGAATGGAAAAAATATATTACTGCTGATGAGCTGATTGCTGAAGTTGTAAATTTTTTACCAAAATACAAAGTTGATATTGTTTTAACTGGGGGTGAACCACTTTTATATTGGAATGACAAAGAGTTTCAAAAATTTATGAAATATTATATAGAGAATGGATTTAAAATCACAATAGAAACAAATGCCTCTTTAAATATCGATTTACATGAATCATGGCATCAAAATATTATTTTTTCAATGAGTGTAAAACTCAGTAATAGTGGTGAAAAGTTATCTAAAAGAGTAAATACAAATACTTTAAATAAAATTATCAAAGTTTCAAAAGAGAGTTATTTAAAATTTGTAGTTGATAAAAAAAATATTCAAAAAGAAACATTAGAAATTGATGCTATTGTATCAGAAATTTTACCTTGTGAAGTGTATCTTATGCCTTTAGGGGATACTTCAGATATCATTGATCAAAATAGTTTAAGTGTAATTGAACTTGCTTTAGAGAAGGGTTATAAATATTCTGATAGACTACATATTAGAGTATGGAATAACAAAAGAGGTGTTTAAAAAATGAAACTACTTATAGCTTTACTTATGTTAAACTCTTTACTTTTTTCTAAAGAGTGTTATTTTAATAAAGTAAAGGAAATTTGTTATTATAAATATTTTGATACAGTAAATATTTATAAGGTAAAAGCAGATGAAAATTACTATATTAATAAAAAAGGACAAATTTATGCCTTTGATGACATAATAGAAGTAAAATTTAATAGTATAGGTGCTATTTTTACATTAAGAAATGATTTTGAGTTAGAATTTGTTGATAAGATAAAACGGGAAGTTTATTTGTTCAGAGTAGAGGATAGGCGAGATTTATTTCCTACAATCTCGAAACTTAATAGATTAAAAACGGTGATGAAAGCACAACCTTATAAAAAAAGAAAATATACAAAATCACATATAGCATTAAAAAAGAAAGCAAGAAAAGAAAGAGTTGCAAGAGTATTAGAAAAGAAGCAGAATAATTTATCTAATAAAAAAGAAATAAAGAAAAAAAATGTTGGATTTGACCTTCCTGTTGTAAGCCAAACAGAAGAGAAAAAGTCGTTCTTACAAGGAAACCTTTAATAAAATGAGATTACCAGCAGAATGGGAAGAGCAAGAGTTTATACAAATTGTTTTTCCACATGAAAATACAGATTGGAATGAGTATTTAGAAGATGCGATTAAAAATTTTGTAGAAATAGTTACTACTATTAGTGAATATCAAAATTGTCTAGTAATAGCAAAAAATTTAACTTATGTTAAATCATTATTTTCAAAAAAAAAGAATTTAACTTTTGTAAAAATAGATAGTAATGATACATGGTCAAGAGATTTTGGGGGAATCACAGTAGAAAATAATGGTTTATTAACAATTTTAGATTTTAAATTTAATGCGTGGGGTAAAAAGTTTCCCTATAAGTTAGATGACCAAATTACTAAACAACTCAAATTTAAAGGTTTATTAAAAAAATATAAACATAAATCAATTGCTTTTGTATTAGAAGGTGGTGCAATAGAGAGTAATGGTAATGGTATTATTATGACCACCTCAAAATGTATGATGGAAAAAAATAGAAATCCACGTTTAACTCAAAACACAATAGAGCGTAAAATTATGGAGTATCTAGGCGCAAAAAAAGTTTTATGGTTAAATAGTGGTTTTTTAGAAGGTGATGATACTGATAGCCATATCGATACTCTTGCTCGATTTGTAAATGAAGATACAATTGTTTATCAAAGTTGTGACGACGAAAATGATGTTCATTATGCAGAGCTTAAAAAAATGGAAATTGAACTGTCCCATTTTACTCAAATGAATGGGAAAGCATTTAATTTAGTAGCACTACCTTGGATAAAAGCTAAATATTATGAAAATGAAAGATTACCTGCAACGTATGCAAATTTTTTGATTATTAACGGAGCTGTTTTAGTTCCTTTGTATAATGATGATAATGATAATAAAACAATAAAAATCTTTGAAAAATTATTTTCAAATAGAAAAATAATAGGGGTAGATTGTACTACTTTAATCAAACAACATGGTAGTTTGCATTGTGTTACAATGCAATACCCAAAAGCTTAAAAGGTAAAATATGAAAGCATCATTAATACAACAAAAATATTATACTTGCAAAAAAGAAACAATTCTTCAAACAGTAGAGAAAATAGAAGAAGCATCACAAAATGGTGCAGAGCTAATAGTGCTTCAAGAATTACACCAAACACACTATTTTTGTCAAAATGAAGATGTTAATGTTTTTGATCTAGCAGATTCTTGGGAAGAAGACATTTTATTTTGGTCAAATATAGCAAAACAAAATAGTGTAGTTTTAGTGACATCTTTATTTGAAAAAAGAGCAGCTGGTCTTTATCATAATACGTCAGTTGTATTTGAAAAAGATGGTTCAATTGCAGGGAAATACAGAAAAATGCATATACCAGATGATCCAGGATTTTATGAAAAATTTTATTTTACCCCCGGTGATTTGGGTTTTGAACCAATTCAAACAAGTGTAGGAAAATTAGGTGTTCTAATTTGTTGGGATCAATGGTATCCGGAGGCTGCACGACTTATGGCATTAAAAGGTGCAGATGTTTTGATTTATCCTACTGCAATTGGTTGGTTTGATGAAGATAGTAATGATGAAAAAAAACGGCAATTGGAATCATGGATTGCAGTTCAAAGGGGTCATGCTATAGCAAATGGTATACCTGTATTAACAGTAAATAGAGTTGGTTTTGAAGTAGATAATTCAGGAGTATTAAGTGGAACCTATTTTTGGGGTAACTCTTTTGCTTTTGGACCACAAGGTGAATATCTTGTGCACGCAAATCATCAAAAAGAAGAGATTGTTTACGTAGATTTAGACTTAAATAAAAGTGAAAATGTTCGTAGATGGTGGCCATTTTTACGAGATAGAAGAATAGAATGTTATAATGACATAACAAAAAGATATATAGATTAAATTAATAAAAGGAAATTATATGAAATTTACAGGTACAAATGTATTAATAACGGGTGCGAGCAAAGGAATCGGAGCAGAAATAGCAAAAGAGTTAGCAACATATGGTTTAAAAGTATGGATTAATTATAGAAGTAAACCAGAGATTGCAGATGCATTAAAAGAAGAGATTGAATCTTCTGGTGGAACAGCAGCGGTTATTAAAGGTGATGTATCTATTGAAGCTGATTGGGCAAGTATTGTGAAAACAATTGTTGAAGCTGATGGAGCAATAAGTTATTTAGTAAATAATGCTGGTATTACAAAAGATAAATTAGCATTAAGAATGAGTGTTGATGATTTTGACGATGTTATTAATGCTAACTTAAAATCTACATTTATAGGGTGTAGAGATGCTTTAAAAGCAATGAGTAAAAAAAGATTTGGTTCTGTTGTTAATATCTCTTCAATTGTTGGAGAGATGGGAAATCCAGGACAAACTAACTATTCTGCATCTAAAGGTGGAGTAAATAGTATGACTAAGTCATTTGCAAAAGAGGGTGCCGCACGTGGAATTAGATTTAACAGTGTAACTCCTGGATTTATCAGAACAGATATGACTGATGAATTAAAAGAAGAAGTAAAAGAAGAATATACTAGAAATATTCCACTTAAAAGATTTGGAGAAGCAAAAGATGTAGCTGATGCTGTGGCATTTTTATTGAGTGACCACTCTGCTTATATTACAGGTGAAGTTCTCAAAGTAAATGGTGGATTATACGTATAATAAATGACTAAAACCATACAAAAAGAATGGTTTTAATCAAATTATGCTATAATTTTTTGAATTTTAATTAAAAAGGAAGAATAATGTTAGAAAAAGTAAAAGCAGTAGTTGTTGAACAACTAGATTGTAATCCAGAAGAAGTAAAAGAAGATTCAAAGTTTATTGAAGATTTAGGTGCAGATTCACTAGATGTTGTTGAATTAGTAATGGCTTTAGAAGAAGAATTTGATATTGAAATTCCTGATGAAGATGCTGAAGGTATTTTAACAGTTGCAGATGCATTAAAATACATCGAAGATAATAAATAATTTTTCTAGATAATTATAGATAAGATACTATTCTTATCTATAATCTTAAAAGTAATCTAAATAAAGTTAAAAGAGTTTAATTTTCTTTAAATTATAAATTACAAGTAATGGAGATATAAGATATGCAAAGAGTTGTAGTAACTGGTATAGGTATGATAAATTCACTAGGATCTAACGTTGAAGATTCATTTAAAGCTATTATTGATGGTCAAACAGGTATTGATACAATCACACTTTTTGATGCAAGTGATTTTTCTGCGCAAATTGCAGGAGAAGTAAAAGATTTTGATCCAACTGCGATAATGGGTAAAAAAGAGTCAAAAAAAGCAGATAGATTTATTCAATTAGGTATTCATGCTGCTCAAGAAGCGATGGAAGATTCAGGATTAGTGAGTGATAACGTAGTAAGCGAAGATATTGCAGAGTCATTTGGTATTGTTGCTGCTTCAGGAATTGGGGGATTAACAAATATTGAAAAAAATTCAGTAATTTGTGGAAATAGAGGCCCAAGTAAAATATCTCCATTTTTTATCCCTTCTTCTTTAGTAAATATGCTTGGTGGTTTTATCACTATTCAGCATAACTTAAAAGGACCAAATATCTCTGCAGTTACTGCTTGTGCTGCTGGTACACACGCTATTGCAGATGCTTATAAAACAATTGCGCTTGGTGGAGCAGATAAAATGTTAGTTGTAGGTGCAGAATCTGCTGTATGTGGAGCTGGTGTTGGTGGATTTGCATCAATGAAAGCATTAAGTACAAGAAATGATGATCCTAAAACTGCTTCAAGACCATTTGATAAAAATAGAGATGGTTTTGTTATGGGTGAGGGTGCTGGTGCTTTAGTTTTAGAAACTTTAGAATCTGCAGAAGCACGTGGAGCAAAAATTTATGCTGAAGTTATTGGTTTTGGTGAAAGTGGTGATGCAAACCATATTACAACTCCAACAATGGATGGTCCATTAAGAGCTATGAAAGCTGCTTATAATATGGCTAAAAAGAATAATGGTGGGGAATTAAATGTAGATTATGTAAATGCACATGGTACATCTACTCCTGTCAATGACAAAAATGAAACTGCTGCATTAAAAGCATTATTTGAAGGAAATCAAGAGTGTCCTCCTGTAACATCTACAAAAGGTCAAATTGGGCATTGTTTAGGTGCTGCTGGTGCACTTGAGGCTATTATCGCGATTAAAGCTATGGATGAGGGGATTATTCCACCAACAATTAACCAAATTGAATCAGATGAAAATTGTGATTTAGACTACGTTCCAAATGTTGCAAGAAAAGCTGATTTAAATGTAATTATGAGTAATTCATTTGGTTTTGGTGGAACAAATGGTGTAGTAATTATGAAAAAATATACAAAGTAGGTAACAGTTATGGCTACATATTTAGATTTTGAACAAGATTTAAAAAAGATTGAAGACGATATTATTGTTGCGAAAACAAAAGCAGATGAGTACGCAGTGTCAATTTTGGAGAAAAAATTATCTAAAGCGGTAGAAAAAACGTATTCAAATCTTACAGATTTCCAAAAACTAAAATTGGCTAGACATGTTGATAGACCTTATGCAATGGATTATATCAGAGGTTTAATGACTGATGAGTATGAAATTCACGGTGATAGACATTTAGCAGATGATCAAGCTATAGTATGTTTTTTAGGTTATATTGGTGATACAAAGTGTGTAGTTATTGGAGAACAAAAAGGGAGAGGTGTAAAAAATAAAATCAAAAGAAATTTTGGTATGCCTAACCCAGAAGGTTATAGAAAAGCATTAAGAGCTGCAAAATTAGCAGAAAAATTTAATTTACCAATTCTATTTTTAGTAGATACTCCGGGTGCATATCCAGGTATTGGGGCTGAAGAGAGATCTCAAAGTGAAGCAATTGCAAGAAACTTATTTGAACTAAGTGATTTAGATACTATTATTGTATCAGTAGTAATAGGGGAAGGTGGTTCTGGTGGAGCACTGGCTATCTCTGTAGGTGATAAATTAGCAATGATGAGATACAGTGTATATTCTGTAATTTCACCTGAGGGTTGTGCTAGTATTTTATGGAAAAACCAAGATATGGTAGAAACTGCTACGAGCGCTTTAAAAATTACACCTTCATATTTAAAAGATTCAAACTTAATTGATGATGTTATTAATGAACCTTTAATTGGTGCACATAGAAATAAGGAAGATGCGGTATCTGCTTTAGGTGATTATTTCTTAGATCAAGTATCAGAACTACAAAAACTTTCTAAAGAGGAAAGAGATCAAAATAGATATGATAGACTTATGTCATTAGGAAGCTTTGCTTAATACTCTTATTTATAGTATAAAAAAAGCCTCTATTATTTTATAATAGAGGCTTTTTTATTAGCGAGACTTATTTTACTAAATTATACATCTCTTTTATCTCTTTATCCCAAATTGTTTCATCAATTGTTTCAAGTATCAATGGAATATCATCCATTCTAGAATCATTCATTATGTATTCAAAAGCATCCCAACCAATCTCACCCTCACCTAAACTATGATGTCTATCTACACGGCTTCCTAGAGCTGGTTTGGAATCATTTATATGCATACCCATTAAAAATTCACGTCCTACAATCTTATCAAATTCATTCCATGTTTTATCGTAAGCTTCTCTTGTTCTTATATCATAGCCAGCTGTAAACATATGACAGGTATCAATACAAACGCCAATTCTACTTTTATCTTCAACTCTATCAATTATATATTCCAAGTGCTCAAATTTATATCCTAAATTTGTCCCTTGGCCTGCAGTATTTTCTATAACTGCCTTTACATTTTTTGTTTTATCAAGAGCAAAATTTATAGAATCTGCAATTAAATCTAAACATTCTAATTCTGCATAATGAATTTTCTCATTATATTCAGGATCTTTTTTCCCAAACTTTTGTAAATGACTTCCTGGATGAAAATTAAGCCTATCTAAACCTAAAATATCACATCTTTCTAACTCATCAATGAAAGCATTTCTTGATTTTTCTAATTTTTCATTATCTGGATTTCCTAGGTTGATTAAATAACTATCATGAGGTAAAATATGTTTTGGTAAGATTTTACTCTCTTCAAGGTTTTTAAACCATGCATCTAATGTTTTTGTTTCAAATGGTTTTGCATCCCATCTTTTTTGATTTTTTGTAAAAAGTGCAAATGCATGAGCACCTATTGCCATTGCATTTAAAGGTGCATTTTGTACTCCACCACTAGCACTTACATGTGCTCCAACAAATTTATTCATTTTATTTTCCTTATTTAACTTTGATTAAAATTTTCTTTTTTATATCTTTAAAATAGATACGTTTTTTCTGTAAAAGATTATACAAAAAGTCATCTTTATATGAAATATCTAAATATTTTTGATTAAATTGAGAAGATGGTATACATTTGAAAGTACTTTCACATATTTTTTCTTTATATATAGAGATATCAAATAGAGTATTTCCAACACTCAATAACTGTAAGTGAATATAATCATCATAATATGAAATAAAACCAGTATCGTAAAACTTTAGAGTAGGTGTTTTTATGATTATTGTAGAACTGATTGATTTATGTGGCTGTATGTTGGCACAACTTGTCAATAATATTATCATAATAAATACAGATATAGTTTTGATAAATTACCTTTTTATATTTTAAAAGAAGTTTACAATTTTTTACTTAAATAAAAGTTATGGTATAATCCACGAATGTTTACAGGACTTATAAGAGAAATGGCAGAAGTAACTAGCTTCTCCAATAATACATTAACAATAAAAGCGGACTACATACCAAAAATAGGTGATAGTATTGCGATAAATGGTGCATGTTTAACAGTGATTGAACTTTATGAAGGTACTTTTAGTGTAGAATTATCTCCTGAATCTCAATCAACTTTAGCAATGGAAAATTATTCTGGAAAGGTTCATATTGAACCTGCTATGATGATGGGTGATAGATTTGAGGGTCATATTGTACAGGGGCATGTTGATTGTATTGGAAAAATTACAAATATTATGCAAAATGGAAATTCGACAGATTTTTTTGTTTCTATTCCCAAAAAATTTATGAAGTATGTTATCGATAAAGGTTCTATTACCATAGATGGTATCAGTTTAACTGTGAATGAAATTGTTAATGATTCTTTTCGATTAACAATTATTCCACATACGATAGAAAATACTTTATTTCAAACATATAATATTAATTCAAAGGTAAATGTAGAAACTGATATGTTTGCACGATATATATTTAATATGTTTAAAAAAGAAGATACAGCATCTTTATCTTGGGATGCTGTAGATAATATTATGTCTACTTATTAACTTCTTTAAGTAGATTTGAATTATCGTATAGATAATAATTTCTATTACCTAAAGTTTTAGCATAAGGAGTTACTTGAATCTCTTGTATGTTATCTTGAATATTGATATCTGTTACTTTCCCTACTTTTATGCCGTATGGAAAAATACTATCCATACTACTAGTAATCACTTCATCTCCTAATGAGATTTTTTTCCATATAGGGACATATTTAATTAATATTTTCCCATTATTTTCTACTCCACTAGTAATTCCAGGAGCATTTTCTTTTCCTATAAATACAGTATAGTTACAACGTTTATTTTCATTTAAATATGCAATAGAGGAGTTGTTTTTATTAAGGACGATTCCAGCACTATATCCATCAAAAGTAATAAGTGCATATATTTTTGTTTTGTCTAAATCATTTTTATCGATGACAACTCTAGAGTAATCATTGAACTTATAATATGAAAGTACTTTTACTTTTTCTAATTCTAAGTGAAGGTCACTATTGTTGAGCATATCACTATTTCTCTTCATCTCATTGAGTTTATTAAGTGTTACATCATATAATATCTTATATTTTAAATGCAATTCATTCGATGATTTTAATTGAGTTATATAATCTAGTTTTACTAAATATTTATCAATTGTATTATTAATTGTTGTAAATAATTGTATAGATGATGATTGGATAGATTTATTTAATAAAGAAAGTTTTTGTTGTACAATTCTTTCTATATTAAATATGTATAAAATACCAATGATAACTATTATTGAAAAAAGTAAAAACTTTTTATTCATTCGAGATTAATCTAAGTAATGACTCTTCATCTAATGTTTTACTAGTTCCATAAGCAACAGCCAATAAAGGATCATCTGCAACACGTACAGGAAGTTTGATGTCACTTGTAAGGTATTTATCAAGTCCTCGAATTAAAGCTCCACCGCCAGTTAAAACAACACCATTATCTACAACGTCACCAGCTAAATCAGGTGGCATCTCTTCTAGTACTTGTCTAACAGCAAGTGAAATCTCTTTTAATGGTTCATGCAAGGCAGTTCTTACACCTTCACTTGTAAGTTCAATTGTAGTTAATAATCCAGAACTATCTCTTCCTTTAACTTTAATTGTAGTATCTTTTGTTTGTTTAATTGCAGTCCCTATTTCAAGTTTAATACTTTCTGCAGTTCTCTCACCTATATAAAGGTTAAAGTTTTGTCGAACATAATCTACAATTGATTTATCAAATCTATCACCAGCTACTTTAATAGATTTACTTAATACTAATCCACCAAGAGATGTAACACCAATCTCGGTTGTACCACCACCGATATCTACAACAACATAACCATTTGGACTACTTACAGGTATACCAGCACCAATAGCAGCTGCCATAGGTTCTTCTACAAGATAAACTTCTCTTGCCCCTGCACTTAATGCAGACTCTCGTACCGCTTTTCTTTCAACTTGTGTAATACCATGTGGAATACAAATAATAATTCTAGGTCGTAAAAATGATTTTCTACCATGTGCTTTTTCAATGAAATATCTTATCATTCTTTCAGTCATCTCAAAATCTGCAATAACTCCATCTTTCATAGGACGAACTGCTTGAATATTTACAGGTGTTTTACCAATCATCTGTTTAGCTTCTTTACCAACTGCAAGAATCTTATCTCTACCATATCTATCGTGTTGTACTGCAACAACTGATGGCTCATTTATAATAATACCTTTCCCTTTAACAGAAACAATAGTATTTGCAGTACCAAGATCTATTGCCATATCACTTGAAAACCAACCAATAAACTTATCAAAAATCATTTTTATACCTTTTTATACCACTTGTGGTAGTTTTGTTTTATTTACAACATCTTCTGTTATGGTAACTTTTTTACCTTTATATTCAGGTAATTCATACATTACATCTAACATAATATCTTCTAAAATTGATCGTAAACCTCTGGCACCTGTTTTTCTATCAATAGCAGCTTTTGCAATTGCTTCAAGTGATTTATCATCAAATTCTAAATCTACATCATCCATTTTAAAAAGTTTTGTATACTGTTTTACCAAAGAGTTTTTAGGTTCTTTTAAAATATGAATCATAGCTTCTTCATCAATCTCTTCTAAAATCGCCGTCATGTGAAGTCTACCAATTAATTCTGGAATTAAACCATATTTCACTAAATCATCAGCTTCAATTTTTTCCATGATATTATCTTGTTCTACTTTAGTTTTTTTCTCTTGATTAAAACCTAAAATATTTCCACCTTCGCGTTTGCCAATGATATCTTTCATGCCATCAAAAGCACCACCACAAATAAATAATACATTTGTAGTATCAAGCTGCAATGAGTCTTGTCCAGGATGTTTTCTTCCACCTTTTGGTGGTACATTTACTTGGCTACCTTCTACAATTTTTAATAAAGCTTGCTGTACACCTTCTCCACTTACATCTCTTGTGATACTTCTATTTTCACTCATTCTTGCGATTTTATCTATCTCATCAATAAATATAATCCCTTGTTCTGCTTTTTTAATATCACCATCTGCTGCTTGAATCAGTCTTGTAACTACGTTTTCAACATCATCACCAACATATCCAGCTTCCGTTAAACTTGTAGCATCAGCTATAGCTAAAGGAACATCAAGGTATTTTGAAATAGTTTGTGCTAATAAAGTTTTTCCACTTCCTGTAGGACCTATTAATAAAACATTTGATTTTGTTAACTCTGTTACATCTTCGCTATCACTTTGTTTAAAAATTCGTTTATAATGATTATAAACTGCCACACTTAAAACTTTTTTAGCTTTTTCTTGACCGATAACATATTCATCTAATATCTCTTTTAACTCTTTTGGTGTTAAAATATTTTGTTTAATCTTTTCATTTGATGAATTGTCGAGTTCATTAGAATCTGCAGAATCGTTTTTGTGTTTTTCTATTATTTCATAAGCTGATTTTGCACAAGATTGACAAATAGTAGCTTTTTCACCTGCAATTACAGGATTTTCTAGGGTATCTGTTACCCCGCAAAAATCGCAAATTAGTTTTTCTTTTTTCATTTTTTTACTTTCTTGTAAAAGGTATTCCTCTTTTTGTATCTAATACAAATTGAGCTAATATTTTTACATATTTATTTTCTGAATTTTTTAATAGTTCATTAGCATTTTGGGCTAATGGATTCCCTGAATCAAATAGTTGTTTGTATGCTTTTTTAATCTGTTGTATATCTTCTCTATTTTCTAGGTTTCTTCTTAATCCATTTATATTAAGACCTCTTAAAGAAGCACGGTTACCTTCACAAATACAATAAGGTGGTATATCTTGTACTACTATAGAACCACCTCCTAGCATAGCAAATTCTCCAACTTTGCAAAATTGGTGAATGGCACTTATTCCTCCAATTACAGCATTACTTGAAATCTCAACATGACCAGCAAGGACTGTAGAATTTGCAATAACAATATTGTTTTCTATAATACAATCGTGGCCGATATGAACATGCCCCATAATTAAGTTTTTATTTCCTATTATAGTTTTATATCCACCACCAGCAGTACCAGTATTTATAAAAGTATGCTCTCTAATAGTATTATTATCGCCAATGATTAAAAATGTTTCTTCACCATTAAACTTAAGATCCTGTGGCTCAGTTCCTAGAACTGCATGTGAAAATATTCTGTTGTTAGCTCCTATATTAGTATTACCTTCAATGAAAGTGTGACTCCCTACAGTTGTATTATCTCCAATGGTTACATTTGAACCAATAATCGTATAAGCACCAATTGTTACATTGTTTCCTAAAGTTGCACCATTTTCAATGATTGCTGTTGCATGAATACTCATTGTACTATTTGTCTACAACCATAGCTTTAAGCTCTGCTTCACTTACTAACGTATCTTCTACATAAGCTTTACCTTCAAGCACAATAAGATTTTTTCTTAATTTTAATACTTTGATTCTATATTCTAATTTATCACCAGGTTTTACTGGACTTCTAAACTTTGCACCATCAATACTCATAAAATAGATAACTTTTTGTTTAATCTCTTCATCTGTAAGTCCTGAACTTTTTAGTGCTAAAATTCCACCGGCTTGTGCCATACCTTCAAGTATCATAACACCTGGATAGATTGGATGCCCTGGGAAGTGACCTTGAAATACTGGCTCACTGATTGAAATATTTTTGTATGCAATTATATCTTCACCTTCGTTCATCTCTGTAACTTTATCTACTAATAAAAAAGGGTACCTATGTGGAAGTATTTTTTGAATTTCTACTACATCTAACATTATATTTGTCTCCTAAATGGTTAATGGTCTTTAATTATTTTACATCTTTAAAATTGGAAATATTATAGCCAAAAAAGTTTAGAGAAGTATAAACAAGAGGAAGATATTAAATACAAAATGTTAATTCTCATAATTAAAGATAAATTTAAGAAAATAACTATAAAATCATACTATAAAATTTAAAGGAACGTCAATGTACAATAGAGATTATTTATCTAATAACAATGATTCAACTCATTCACAAAACAAAGAAGCATATACTTCATCAAGAGAGACTCAATCTGCTCCCACTGATGTTATGGCTTTTTTAAAAAGTACTTATCAATTATTTGCTAGTTCATTATTAGCTGCTACTGCTGGTGCTTATATTGGTTTAGGTATGGTTAGTTTCATATCTAGCTGGTATTGGGGATTAGTTATTTTAGAACTTGCATTATTATTTGGAATTTATGCTGTAAAAGATAAACCAGGTATTAATTTAGTTGTTTTATTCGCATTTACATTTATAAGTGGATTAACTATTACACCTTTATTAAGTAGTGTATTTAATATGCCAAGTGGTGCTTCAATTGTAGCACAAGCATTTTTAATGACATCAGTTGCATTTGGTGGTATATCTATGTTTGCTTTAACTACAAAAAAAGATTACTCTAGTATGGGTAAAATGTTAATGATTGCAGTTATTATTTTAATTGTAGGTTCAATAAGTAATATATTTATCGGTTCTCCTATTCTTCAATTAGGGATTGCAATGGTTGGGGCACTAGTATTTAGTGCATTTATCTTATATGATACACAACAAATTATAAAAGGTGGTTTTTCTACTCCAATTGAAGCTGCTATTGCATTATATTTAGATTTCTTAAATCTATTCATCTCATTATTACAAATTTTTGCAGCTTTTAATAGCAAAGATGACTAAAGAAAATTTGCGTCTAATAGACGCAAATTTAAATCGACTAAGAGAAGGTATTCGTGTAGTTGAGGATATCTATCGCTATATATTTAATGATAAATCAATAGCTACTAAATTAAAAACTCTTAGACACAATTCTCGAATTTCAATTTATGATGAACTTTTAAATTCACGAGATATACAAAATGATGTTTTAAAAACCTCTACTGTATCAGAGCAAAATAGAACTGATTTATCATCTATTTTAATTGCAAATTTTAAAAGAGCACAAGAGAGTTCAAGAGTACTTGAAGAGTTTACAAAACTAATTGATATAAAATCAAGTGAAAATTTTAAATCAATACGATATGAATTATATCATTTAGAAAAATCTATTTTAAAAATAAATAATAATTAGGAAGTAAAATGATCTATTTTTTTATATATCTATTTTTGGAAGTGATGATCTCCTCAACAATTGCAGGTAAAATTGGTGGATTAAACACTTTTTTTGAAATTTTATTAACTGCCATAATTGGTATTTTTATACTGAAGAATTTTAAAGTATCTTTAGCAGAAAGTATTGAAAAAGCCAGAACAGGACAAATAACGCAAGAAGACTTTATAAAAGAAAATGCAGGAAAAGCAATAGGTGCTGTTTTATTAATAGTACCAGGATTTTTTACAGATATCTTAGGTATTATGTTACAATTTTCTTTTTTAGTAGTAGTATTTAGTAAGATATTTAAGTTTAAAACACCTACACATAGAACAACATATTCTACAAATTTTAGTACATCTGATTTTGGATATGATAGAAGTAGATTTACTAATGCAAATACAAAAAATACAAACAATTCAAATTATAAAAGGAATACAGATGAGATCATTGATGTTGAAGTTATTGACGATAATAACACTCTTAAGTAGTTGTTTACTAGCTGATAAAAAAATAGATGAAAGTATTTTAAAATACGAAAAAAGGAAAATATCAAGTATTTTAAAAAGACAAAAAATTGAACTAAATGATGTTGCAATTGTTTTAAAAAAAGATTTAAAAGAAAATGGTTGGTATGGGTATGTATTTAATTTAACCTTTACAGTCAAAGGGAAACAATTAACTCAAAAAGATACATTATTTACGAATGGGAAGTTAATAACAACAGAACTTATAAATGCAAAAACGAAAAGATCATTTAAAGATATGTTATATCCAAAATTAGGCAAAAAATATTTTGATAAAAAACATCTGATTGCAGGAAACCCAAATGCAAAACATACTTTGGTACTATTTTCTGATCCATTATGTCCTATTTGTTTAGATGAAGTACCTTTTATTATTAAAAATGTGATGGATAATCCAAAAAATATCGCTTTATATTATTACCATTTACCGTTAGATATGCATCCAACAGCAAGAACATTATCAAAAGCATCAATGATTGCAAGAAAAATGGGTATAAAAAATGTTGATTATAGAGTTTATACAACAAACTTTGGTAATTTTTATGATGCCTATGCGGAAAATGACAATCAAAAAGCATTAGATCATTTTAATAAAGTATTTAAAACAAATATAACTATAGAACAAATTAATGACGAGCAATTAAATAAAGCATTGCAAAAAGATATCGATATGTCAGATGAAGCCTTTGTTAATGGTACACCAACTTTATTTTTAGATGGTGAAATAGACAAAACTAGAATGCAATACGAACAATATTTAAAATAATAGGTGAATAGATGGAAAAATTAGTTATAGCAACAAGAGCAAGTGACTTAGCACTTTGGCAAGCATATCATATCAAAGAAAGAATTGAAACATCGTTTCCTGATATTACTGTTGAATTAAATAAAATAGTAAGTAAGGGTGATAAAATTTTAGATAAACCACTTGCATTAGTGGGTGGAAAGGGTCATTTTACAAAAGAGCTTGAAGATGAGATGCTAGCTGGAAATGCTGATTTGGCTGTGCATAGTTTAAAAGATGTACCGACTTATATCCCTGATGGTTTAGAGTTGGTTTCTATAACGCAAAGACAAGATCAAAGTGATGTATTTCTTTCTCATACATATAAGTCTTTAGCCGATTTACCAAAAGGTGCTGTTGTTGGGACTACTAGTTTAAGAAGAAGAATGCAACTACTTTCAAAACGACCAGATTTAAAAGTAAAAGATTTACGTGGAAATGTAAATACTCGTTTACGAAAACTAGCGGAGGGTCAATATGATGCTATTATTTTAGCGTGGATAGGACTTGAAAGATTGGATCTTTTAAAAGATATCCCATTTACACAAAAATTACCTTTGGAGATGATGATTCCACCTATGGGACAGGCTTCTTTAGGTATAGAGATTGTTTCGAATAATCCAAGGCTTAAAGAGATAGCTATGAGTGTAAATGACGAAAATACTTTTATTTGTACCAAAGCGGAGCGAGATTTTATTGCTAAAATAGGAGCAGGGTGTTCTGCACCTGTTGCTTGTAATGCAACTATTACAAATAATACTGTTACTTTGCAAAGTATGATTGGATATCCAGATGGAACAAATATTTTACTGAAATCATTAAGTAAAAATATTGAAGAATGTGAAAATTTAGGTATTTTGTTAGCGCAAGAGATGATAGATGATGGGGCTGAAGATATTTTGGAAAATGCTGAAAAAATTGCTTTTAAAGATGAGATGCCAGAAAGGCTATAATCCTAAGAATAATAGACTTTAACTTAGTAGTGTATTTTACTAAGATAAAGTCCATTTGGTGGTGCTAACGTCCACGAAATAAGCTCTTTTTTCTCTAATTGATTTTTTAAATCATCAAGAGATAATTTCCCTGAAGATACTTTCATTATAAAATCTACAATCATTCTTATTTGACTTCTTAAATAGGAGTTAGCTTTAAAGTTTAAAATATAAATACCATTATATTCATAAAAATTTATTGCATATATCTCTCTTACTGTAGATACAGGGTCACTCCCTTTTTTACTAAAAAATTCAAAATCATGGATTCCAACAAATAGTTTAATCGCATCATTGATTTTTTCACGGTTTATTTTTTCATAATAACTCATATAGTTACTGTTAAATGGGGAAAGTTTTTTTGGACTAATAAGATATCTGTATTCCCTTTTTTTTGCACTAAAACGTGCATGAAAATCATCATTTACTTTTTGAATATTTCGTATATAAAGAGAATTTGGAAGCTGTTTATTAAGTACTTTTTGTAGTTTTTTTAAATCTTTCCAAAAAGTTGGTATAGTACATGAGACAACTTGTTTAAAAGCATGTACTCCCTTATCTGTACGTCCACTAAAATCTAAAGTAGTTTTAATATTTATAACAGATAAGACTTCTAATAATTTAGAGTGAACAGTAGGACAATCTGGCTGTATTTGTGAACCATTAAAGTTTGTTCCATCATAAGAAAGTGTAATTTTAATTTTCAAAAAAAACCTTAATAATGTGGTTTTATTTTAAAGTGATAGATAACTACACTCAATAATATCCAAAGAGTAGGAATATAAGATAATGAGAAAAGTCCCACTTCTTTAGCTAATTTATGTGATACAACTAAAAAAATAGTAGTAAAGGTAAGTGCTAAAAGTGTGGAATTGTTTTTCTGATATCGTGGATTGAAGTATCCCAAATATATAATAAAAAATATTGATATGAGTGGAAAAAGTGACATTAAAACAGCAAAAGTAAAATCTGAAGCTTTCCCTTTATCTGTAGTGATATCTTTCCAATAGAGTATCAAATCATCTAAATTATTGATGATAGAAGGCGATTTTAAATCATTATTTATAACCATTTTATTAAAGTCAATTTGATTGATTTCTTTTGCTATATTGATTGCTTTTCCAGTATTTAAGTTAAGACTTAATGATGTTCCATCATTATTTATTGTTGCGTTTTTTGCGATTACAAAAGTATCTTTTTCATTTTCTTGTTGGAATAAAACGATATCTTTATATATCCCTTTATTTTCCTCGTTTACATAAATAAGCCATTTCCCAAATGCTTGACCATATTCACTTGCTTTAATATTAAATTGTGCATCAATCTTTTTATTTTCTAAAAAAATTTTTTTCATTGAAGAAGATTTAGGTATAAGTGCTAAAGATAATAAGAGTAATAACAAACTTGATAATAAAATAGTTGGTAGAATTAGCTTTAAAATTTTTATAGGATTTAACCCAAAACTAGTAATCACTATGAGTTCATATTCATTTGATAGTTTACTTAGAGTTAAAGCTAGTGATATAAAAACTGAGATGGGTAAGGTATAAAATAATATCGTTGGTATAGAATAGGAATAAAGTTCGATGAGTTCTAAAAAATTAATTTGTATAATAGATGTTAGTGATGCAATTTTAACAAGAAAAATAATAGAGGTAATCGTATATAAAGTAAGAAAAATTGGAAAAAATGTTTCAGAATAATTTAAAAGTAAATATTTTTTTAATAATTTCATACTAAATACAATCCTTTTAAAATGTTTAAAATTTTATCTCCACTTAAATAAATAATAATTAGAGATAATGATAAATAAGGTATAAATGGCGTTTCTATCTCATTTTTAAATACTTTATTAATTAACGATGGAATTATAGCTAAAATAGCTGATAGGAATATAGCGAGTATTCCAAATTGTAAACCTAAAATACCTCCAATGATTGCAATAATAGGAATATCACCTTCTCCTAAAGCCTTTTGAATTTTTAAAGAATCATCATTAAATATTTTTGCTTTAACATTTTGAATATAATAAGTAAGAAAAAATTCAATTGTAACTATAGTACCAGTAAATATAAAAAAAGTTGATAAATTTTCTTTGTGAAGATAAAATAAATAAAATAGGGTTATGGTAACAATAACAATGAGTAAAGTATAAGGTACAGCTTTATATTGTAAATCTATAAATGACAATAGTATTAAAAGATAAAAAATTGTACTTATGAAGTAAAACTCTACTGTAAAATGTAATTTAAGAAATAAAAGAAGTGTAATAGCAGATGTTAATAGTTCTACTAGGGGATAAACAATAGAAATCTTTTTTTTACATGAAGAACATCGAGTTTTCAATAGTATATAAGATATTATTGGAATGTTTTCATACCATTTGATTTTTATATTACAGTTTGTACAAAAAGATCTTCTAGGCTTGAGTAAAGAGATACCTAAAGGTAAACGATAAATTAAAACATTTAAAAAACTTCCAATTATCAATCCAAAAATGATAATGCTAAGTATTTCAAATTCCACCAAATCGTCTTTCTCTCGTATCAAAATCGGATAGTATATCATCAAGTTCGTATGGAGTAAACTCTGGCCAATAGGTGTTTGTAAAAAACATCTCTGCATAAGCAATTTGCCATAACAAATAATTTGAAACTCTTACTTCTCCACTTGTACGTATAAGAAGATCTACATCTGGAACACCTGCTGTATCTAAATGATTTTCAATATTTTTTTCAGTGATTTCTAAATTTTTATTTTGTAGTTTTTTTACAGCTCTTGTAATCTCATCACGACTGCCATAATTTAATGCTAGAACTTGTGTAAGACCAGTACAATGAGAAGTTTTTTCTTCTGTTTCTTGAATGATTTTTTGTAATCTTTGTGAAAACTTACTTAAGTCTCCTATTGCTTTAAATTTAATATTATTTTCAAGATAGACATTCAATTCACTTTTAAAGTAATTTTCTAAAAGCTTCATTAGAAATTCCACCTCTAATTTAGGACGGGACCAATTTTCTGTACTAAACGCATATAATGTAAGATATTTGATTCCTATTTTGGCACAATGAGTTGTAATTTTTCGTACTGTTTTTGCACCCTCTTCATGACCTTTTGTTCTATTAAGACCTTTTTCTGTTGCCCATCTTCCGTTTCCATCCATTATAATTGCTAAATGGTTTGGTATAGTTATTTTATTCACTGAATTGCTCTTTTAAATGGTTTAAGATGCTAAATGAAATATTAAGTTTTGAATCTTTTGGCATTATTGTATTTGTATTTTCAGTTATTAACTCTATCTCGTTTGTATTAGAACCAAAATTATTTTCTTTATCTATGACATTTAAACAAACTGCATCAATTTTTTTGTTTTTTAACATATTTTTTGCATTTTCTTTTGCAACTGTTTCATCGAGTTCTGCTTTAAATCCAATACTATAGATATCTTTTTTGTCAACTGTATCTAAAATATCTCTATTTTTTTCTAACTCTAATTGCCAAACTTTTCCAATTTTATTTTTTTTGAGTTTCCCACTTTTAGGGAAGCTAGGGATATAATCACTCACAGCAGCAACACTAAAGAAGTATGGTTTTTTTATAACGAGTTCCATCTCTGCATTATTCATTAATGAAGTTGGGGTCATTTTCCCCTTTTTTGCAATCTCTAGATTACGTTGAGTATATTCAAACATCTCTTTTGTATGCTGAACATTAATAGTATGTATATCTTTTGGGATATCTAAGTGCTTAGTGGTTATTAAACAAACATCAGCACCTTTATAATACAATGCAGTTGCAAGTGAAGCAGCCATTTTCCCACTACTAAAATTACTGATAAATCGTACATCATCAATTTTTTCTATTGTACCACCACCAGTTAATACTACTTTTCTATTTAACCAATAACTATCATTTAATAACTCTTTTAAAGTAGCGTGATAAATATCTTCAATATCTGCCATTGCACCATTTCCGACATCTCTACAAGCAAGTTCTTTTACCTGTGGTTGGACAATTTTAAAATTACATTGTGTAAGTTTGTTTAAACTCTCTTTTGTAATAGGATTGTTTATCATATTTGTATTTGCTGCGGGGGATATGAGTTTAATTCTAGGATATGCAATGGCTGTTTCAAGTAAAATATTATCGGATATTCCATTTGCTAATTTATTGATAGTATTAGCAGTAGCTGGTGCAATCACAAATATATCTGCCCATTTTCCTATAGCAATATGGTTGTCAATACTCTCTTTATTCCAGTTTTCATTTGTATCATCTAAAATAGTATTTTGTGAAATAGTTTCAAATGCGAGAGGAGTCACAAATTTTTTTGCACTTTGAGTCATGATAACTTTAACATTTGCACCAGCTTTGACATAGAGTCTCACTAATTCTAAAGTTTTATATATAGCAATGCTACCTGTTGCTGCAATAAGAATATTTTTATTTGATAAAAGTTGCATTATAATCCCAAATTTATGTATATTTATTTGGAATTATAGCTAGATTATAATTAGATATGAGTTTTGGTAACGATTATTCCATCATTATCGGCGTAGATAAATTCACCTTCATTGAAGGTAACATTTCCAAAGTTTAGTGTTTCATTTAAAATTGCATCATGCTTTTTTTGACTTTTAAAAGGGTATGTTCCCAATGCCCATAGACCTACTGGTATTTGTAATGTTTCATGTGTGTCTCTTACATAACCATTGATAATAATACCTTTCCAGTTATTTTTGTAAGCATAGTTCATAAGTGTATCACCTACAACTGCACAATATTCACCTACTACATCAACTACACAAACTTTACCTTCTCCATTTGTATCTCTTAAAAGTTCTACTAATCCTTTATTGTCCTCGTAGAGCTTAATTGTAGTAATCTCTCCTTGGCACATTGAAACTCCACCATAAGATTGGAAGTTAGGGTTTAGAACTTGTACGTTATTTGGGTATTTATCGCATATATCAGCTGTGTATGATTTCATTTTAAAATCCTTATAAAAAATTACTGTATGCTACAATATTTTTTATTAAATAAAAGTTTTGAATAAAAAGAAAGATTAAATATCTTTCTTTTTATTTTTAATCTTCTTAGAACGAGTAAGAAGCCATTAAAGCAATTTTATCACTATCATCATCACTATTTTCGGCATCAACAGAAGAAACTAATAAATCAAGAGCTAATTCATCAGTAATAGAAGCTCCAGCAGTAAGAACAATTTCAGAAACTTTATCATCATTTGTACCATAATTTACTGTAGTATATAAAGCACTTAAAGATACAGAAGAGATTTCAGCAGCGATACTT
>Ga0193955_1000103_pt1 | contig 53890 bp, 60 predicted proteins | sample BB_6_MG_FD_140343 | JGI IMG/M metagenome (GOLD analysis project Ga0193955, IMG submission 140343) | Microbial mat bacterial communities from the Broadkill River, Lewes, Delaware, United States - BB_6_MG | ecosystem: Environmental > Aquatic > Freshwater > River > Microbial mats | place: USA... | reverse complement strand
TGGCTCCATTCCGAACCCAGAAGCTAAGCCTCTCATCGCTGATAATACTTGTCCTTTCAGGATTGGGAATGTAGGTCGCCGCCTAGTTAAGTTATTTCTTCTACAAACTATTTACAATCATTCATCAATTATTTACATTTACATATATCAATTTTTTTTGATAACTTACATTTGTTTTATATTAAATGTGATAATAATGTTACAAACTTTCACATGAATATAAATTTGTAATAAAAATGTTATATTTTATATATTTTTATTAAAATTATAAATATAAAAAAAACTTATTTATATCTGCAATACAAGCACTATTATAGTTTCATATTATTATAAATATTTATTATGTTAGCATATATATCCAGATGATATTTGTTATAATTAATATTTATAATATTATTATTTTTGTTAAGTTTAAATTTAAATTTCCTCACTTATAATCGTTTAAGTCGAATTTTTTCGCTATATTAAACACTCTGAGGAGAGATGAATGAAAAAAACTATCAAATTAGCACTTAGTGCTTCACTACTTTTAGGTGCAACATCTTCGTTTGCAACAAATGGTACTAACTTAATTGGTTTCGGTGCTAAGTCACGTGCAATGGGTGGTACTGCTATATCTAATTTTAATGGTGCTGAATCAGCTTTTGCTAACCCTGCATTGATATCAAAAAGTAAAGCAACTACTGAAACTACAATAGGTGCTACACTATTAATGCCTGATGTATCTTTCGAAGCTGCTCCTTATGGAGTATCTGAGTCTAGTAGTACTTCAGGTGACGGTATGATTCCTTCTGTTGCTGTAATTAATAAAGTTGATGACTCACTTTCATGGGCTATGGCATTATATGGTGTTGGTGGTATGGGAGTTGATTACCGCGATGAAAGTAATATGTTATCAAATACAAATGATAATTTAATGTTAATGAGAATGTCTATTCCAATCGCATATACTATCGAAGGTGTTTCTATTGGTATAGCTCCAGTTATAGAGTATGGTTCACTTGCTATCTCTAGCATGGACGGAACAAACCCATCTGGTGTTACTACTGATATAGCTACTGGTTTTGAACTTGGTGCAGCTTATGAAATTGCTGGTGTTTCTTTAGGACTAGACTATAAATCTGCAGTAACACATGATTTTAAAAATACTTTTGCTAGTGGTGCTTCTGGTAATAGCAAGTTAGACACTCCAGCTGTTTTAGGATTAGGTGTTTCTTATAGTATGGATGAACACACTGTAGCTCTAGATTATAAAAGTATAGCTTATTCATCAGCTAAAGGTTTTGATGATTTCGGTTGGGAAGACCAAGATGTGATAGCTATAGGTTATGAATACACTACAAAAACTTGGGGAGCACGTATAGGTTATAATTATGGTAAATCTCCATTACCAACTGATACAGTTACAAATGCAGCTACATCTACATCATTAGGTAGTATGATGATGTTTCCGGCTGTAACTGAGACACATATAACTTTTGGTGGTTCTTATTCACTTAATAAAACTATGTCTGTAGATTTAGCATATATGATAGCTTCTGGCTCACAAACTATTGACTTAGCAGCAAATTCTGGTGGATTAGGTACACCTGCTGGTGAAGCTACTGCAACTAATGATCAAACGGCATTGAGTTTTGCTGTAAACTACGCTTACTAGTAAAATAATTCTCCAATAGTGTCGCTTTTTGCGACACTATATCTACAAAATAAAACAAAAATAAAAAATGAAGTGTAATCATAAGATTTTATGATAGAATAGTCCGCGATTTATGTGATAACATTGTGATAAGTCGTACAAATAATAATATTAAGGTCAGATTATGATAAAAAATATACTAAAATCAGTTATATCTGTTGCAATAGCTACATCGGTAACTTTTGCTGCAGATGGTGTAAGGTTTAATGTAGTTAAGGGTGATGCTGAAAAGAATTACATGCAAATGTTGGAAGCTAGTTTAGCATCAACTGGATTTGTATTAAGTGATCCACATGAACGCATTAATGATGCATATAAAGAGAAGTATGGGATACCTGGTAAACCTGAATATGACAAAGATTTTAAAGCTAGTTTGGACAATCTTGGTTTTTTCACGATGTCAAATGATAAAAAGCTAAATTCTTTGTTGAAAAAAGCTCCTCAGCTTGGAGGGTTCTCACCTTTTAACCTGCATATTTATAAAAAAGCAAATGAAGATAAAACTTATGTAGGGCACATTGTACCCTCAGCTATGCTTGATATAGTTGGAGTTAAAGATGAAGCTGTACGTAAAGAGTTCATATCTATGTTTGATAGTCTTGACAAAACGGTTCAAGAAAAAATGGGTGGTAAAGTAGAGATATCTCAATATACTAAATTACCCGCTAAAACTATGATGACTTTTGAGTATGAATTTGAAAGACCTGAACTGATTGGTGATTTTAATGATGAGTTTCAAGAAGCATTTGAAGCGGCATTTGAAGATAAAGACTACATCATAGCAGGCTTTAAAAACTTTAAAGAGGCATATAATGATCTAGGTATGGATTTTAGTGAGTATGATGCTTATTGGACTTATTCTTTATGTCACTTTACTTATTCATACAACATCTTTAATAAGGGTCGTCCAGATGCTGGAGTATTTGCACCTTGTTCTATGTACATGTACATTAAAAAAGGTACGAACAAACTAGTGATCGGCATGCCTCTTCTTAGTGTATGGGCTTCAGTTATGAATATAGATGAAGATCCTAAAAATAAATGGATAAAATCTTTAGATGATGAGATCACATCTATAATGTTAGAACTTGGAGCTAAAGAGATATGAAAAAAATAATAAGTACTATTTTAGCTCTAAGCATCCTGCTATTTTTAGGATGTTCAAGTGCAACTCCTACAGCTACACAAGATACAATATCTTTAGAAGGTAAAGAGGTGTCTACATATTTAGTAGGTGGATATATGGACGTTAAAACTGCTTCAGCGAAGTTAAAAGAGGCAGGTTTTGAAGTTTTAGCTAATTATGCGAGTGTTAAAAAAGGAAATACAATAGTATTTACCAACGATGCTTTAAAAAAAGAAGCTGCTAAACCTGGTCGTGCGTATGTAGCAGTTATGCGCTTATTTATAGATAATAAAGAAAAGATGATTAGTTTTACAAACCCTGTATATTTTGGAAAAGCTTACATGCAAGACGAGTATAAGCATAGTATCTTTCTAGGTGTTAAAGAGAGTATAACCAAGTCATTTCCAGACTTACAAGATTCAAAAGATAAATTAGAGTTTGATAAATTAGCTGACTATCATTATATGATGGGTATGCCGTATTATCAAGAACAAGATGAGCTAGGTTCAGCACCTCACGCAGAACTTATAAAAAAAGCTAAAAAATTCAAACACGGTAAACATTTGGTGTTTGAACTTAAACTCTCAGACAGTTCAACTCTTTTAGGATATGAATTAGAAAGAAGAACTAAAAAGTTTGTGAAAAAAATAGGTCGTGCAAATGCTGCTGTATTGCCGTACTGCGTAGCTATAGAAAATGGTAAGGCAAAAGCCTTAGGTGCTAAGTATTATTTAGCTCTTTCTTATCCATTGTTAACTTTGGGAGAGTTCATGACAATAGCAACGGTTCCCGGAGCCATTGAAAAAGAGTTAGCTAAACCGTTTAAATAATTAAATTAAAAATAAGGAAGATAAATGAATATGTTAAAGAATGTACTAGCTGTTATCGGTGCATTAGTTTTAGTAGTAGTACTTGGTGCTACAGTTAAGTTAGGTTCTCAAGTTTCAAAGTTAGATTCAGGAGCTATGCCTGCATATATGAATATGTTTGGTGAAGTGTTAGAATATGGTGATCCTGCTCGTGCTATGATGAATGAGTATAAGATTAATGAAGATATCTCTAATGAAGATGCAATAGAAACGGCTAAGGCTATTACGGAAGAGCTTAATATGCGTGTAACTGGTGACATCAAGATGTACACTAAAGAAGACGCAGCACCGACTGAAGTTAAGCATGCTAGAATATTATCTGTATGTAGTTTGGAGATAGCAAAAGTATTTTTAAATTATTCACGTTACTATGGTGGGTTTATGCCTTGTAGAGTTATGCTTGTTGAATATGGAAACGGTGATAGATTTTTGGTTACAATGGACTTAGATCTTGCAATTCATGGTGGACATACTTTGCCTGCTGATATGCTTGAAAAAGCGAAGTTTGTTCAAAAAGCTATGCATGAGATACCATCACGTGCAGCTAAAGGTGATTTTTAATCATATGCTAAAGAAAGTGATGGTTTTAAACCATCACTGCTTCACGACTACCCTCTAAGATCTCACCGATAAGGTAAGAACCCTCAGCTTTAGATAATACAGAATCAACATCCTTGTCTTCAACTACAAGTATCATACCTACACCCATATTGAATGCTCTATACATCTCATCTTCATTTACATGTTTGCCTATTAGATCAAATATAGGAAGAACCTTGATAGAGTCTTTTTTAACCTCTGCACGTAAATTCTCAGGAAGTACACGAGGTAGATTTTCAACTATACCGCCACCAGTGATGTGAGCCATAGCTACAATCTCTTCTTTTAATGCTTTAAAAGTTTTAACATATATGTTTGTTGGAGTAAGTAGAGTTTCAATAAGAGGTTTACCATTGAAATCATCATTGAAATCTAAATTCATTTTGTCAAACAATACTTTTCTAGCTAAGCTAAATCCGTTTGAGTGCAGACCTGAACTTGGAAGTGCTATAAGTTTATGACCGGCTTTAACTAATGATACTCTATCCATCTCAGACTTTTCAGCTACACCAACTGCAAAACCAGCTAGATCATAATCATCTTCTGAATACATTCCAGGCATCTCAGCAGTCTCTCCACCGATTAGTGCACATTCACTTCTTATACAACCCTCAGCTATACCTGCTACTACATTTGTAGCGACATTTACATCAAGCTTTCCTGTAGCGTAATAATCTAAGAAAAATGATGGAGTACCGAAGTTACAGATAAGGTCATTTACACACATAGCTACAAGGTCAATTCCAACAGTATTATGAATACCGCTGTCAATAGCCAACTTCAGTTTAGTACCAACACCGTCAGTTGCAGCAAGCATAACAGGCTCTCTAAAACCGGTAGGTAATTCAAACGCACCTGCAAATGAACCTATACCACCCATTACTCCCGGTATCTTTGTTGATTTTACGAGCGGTTTTATATTTTCAACAAAACTATTACCTGCATCTATATCAACACCAGCATCTTTATAAGATATTTGACTCATTAATTCTCCAATTATTTAGGTAAGTCACATTTTTTAGAAAAAATGCAAAGCGGACAAAAGTTAAATACTCCTGCAGCTAAAGGGATAAAACCTAAGAAGAACCACCCCGCGCCATCAAATGCACCTAATTGAACAACACCTATAGCTACTAATATTAATCCTATAGTTATGCGGAAAACTCTACAAAATCTTCTTATTTTGTTATAATCCATAATATACCTTTATGTTTATATAAATATAACGCAATTATATCAAATTATTAAGAAAAATTAATCCAAAAGAGGTTAAAATCGCGCTAATTGAAAAGGAAACAATGGATGAAAGAGTTTATTTATAATGAGATGATGGTACATGTACCGTTATGTACACACAAAGAACCAAAAAAAATTTTAATCATAAGTGATGATGCAACAAGTTTAGAAAATGAAGTGAAAAAACACACTAATATAAATTCGACAGCTATATCTTGCTCACTTGATGAAGTTAGTAAACTAGATGATAATTCTTATGATGTAGTTATATCTGAAATGGACGGTGATGCACTTTTTGTATCTCAAGTAAACCGTGTTATAACTGAAGATGGTGTATTAGTAATAAAACATCCAGATCTTGATGAAGTAGAAGAAAATAAGACTCTAATAAAAATGCTTGGAAACTATTTTAAAATTATTATGCCATATAGCATAGGAAATGGGTCAACTGCCCTGCTTTGTTCAAAAACATACCATCCTACTGCCGATGTGATACTGCAACGTACAGATATGTTAGATGGCTTAGAGTATTATAACTGTGACATACATCCTGCTGCATTTGCTATGGGGAACAATGTCCGCAAAACTTACTTAGGCATCATTAAAAACTAATGGCATTTAAGTACGCAATAGCATTAACTGGAGGGATAGCAACCGGCAAGAGTACAGTTGCGTCACTTTTAGCTTTAAATGGTATGCGTGTAATAGATGCAGACACCATCTCACATGAGATACTTGATGCTTCAAAAGAGTGGGTAAAAGAGACTTTTGGAGATGAGTACGTAGATGGTAAAAAAGTAGACCGCCCAAAACTTGGGTCTTTAGTTTTCTCTGATGAAAAAGCAAAAAAAATATTAGAAGAGTATTTGCATCCAAAGATCCGTGATGAGATAGCTAGACGTAGTGAAAAGCAAGATAGATTAAATTTTCCGTACCTTATTGATATTCCGCTTTTTTTTGAAAACAACTCATATGACATAAAAGATTCTGTAGTTGTTTATACGCCTGCCGATATACAGTTAGAGCGTTTTATGAAACGCAACGGTTATTCAAAAGAGGAAAGTATAAAGCGTATAGCGTCACAGATGCCAATCGATGAGAAAAAGTCTCGTGCAACATGGGTTATCGATAATTCAAGTGATTTAAAACATCTACAAGATGAAGTTGAATCTTTTGTTGAAAAAATTAAGGAGAAATATCTATGAGATGTTCAAAATACAGTGCAAACGGAAATGACTTCGTAATCTTTGATTCTGATAAAAAAGAGGATAGAACCCAGCTTGCAAAGACTTTATGTCATCGTCAAGGCGGGATAGGTGCTGATGGTCTTGTAGTGCTAGTTCCAAATGGTGAGTATGATTTTGAATGGCAGTTTTATAACTCAGACGGTAGTCATGCGGACATGTGTGGAAATGCATCTCGTGCTGCTGCACATTATGCATATACACATAAGCTTGCAGGTGAAAATATGAGTTTTTTAACAGGAGCTGGTGTTATAAGTGCGACTATAGAGAGTTCGGATGAGAAAAAAGGGATGGTTTTAAGTGAACTTACACCACCTGAGATCATAGACACAAAGATAGAATTTAACAATCATAATTGGTGGCTTATTAATACTGGTGTACCGCATTTAGTTAGATATACGGATAATATTGAAGAGTTTGATATAGAAGAAGCCAGAGAGTTAAGATATAAATACAATGCAAACGTAAACGTTACATGTGTAGAGGGTGGAAACCTAAAAGTACGTACATATGAGCGTGGTGTAGAGGATGAGACACTGGCATGTGGCACCGGTATGGCTGCTTGCTTTTACAGAGCATATAAAGAGAGTAAAGTTAGTGACGATATAGAAGTTTATCCAACTAGCGGTGATACTTTATATTTAGGATATAACGGTGAAACTATCACATTCAAAGGTGAAGTGAAAAATACTTTTAATACTGATTGGGATCTATAAATATAAACTCAAAATTATAATAACACAAAACGGCTTCGTGCCGGGTGCCCCAAAATCAAAGATTTTGACCCTTGCACTGTAGATGTTTTGCTTATATTATATTTTACAGTTATTATAAGCCGGCTGCTTCAACAATCTTAGCTTGAGTATCTGCTATAAGCGGATCGATGATCTCATCAAAAAGACCACCACTCATAATCTCACTTAGTCTATATAGTGTTAAGTTGATTCTGTGATCACTTATACGGTTTTGAGGATAGTTGTATGTACGAATACGTCCACTTCTGTCCCCTGTTCCAACTTGTGCCGCTCTCTCGGCAGCATTTTCAGACTGTTGTGCTTTCATCTCTAAATCATAAAGTCTCGACTTAAGTACTTTCATAGCTTTGTCTTTATTTTTATGTTGAGATTTTTGATCCTGATTTGTTACAACTATACCAGTTGGTAAGTGAGTTATACGAACAGCTGAATCGGTAGTATTTACTGACTGACCACCACAACCTGATGAACGCATAACATCTATTTTTAAATCATTTTCATTTATTTGTACTTCAACATCATCAACTTCAGGCATTACTGCTACTGTAATTGCGGATGTATGAACACGGCCTTGACTCTCTGTAGCTGGTACACGTTGAACTCTATGTGTTCCACCTTCATATTTCAACCTACTATAAACCTGTTCACCTTTTATAAGTGCAGTTACCTCTTTAAAACCACCAGCTTCGCTAGCTGAAGTTGAGATAAGCTCTATCTTCCATCCCTTAACGTCAGCATAACGAGTATATGCTTCAAACAGATCACCAACAAATAAAGCTGCTTCATCTCCACCGGTACCAGCGCGGAGCTCAACGATAATATTTCTATCATCATTTGGATCTTTAGGAAGTAAAAGAAGTTTTATCTCCTCTTCAATCTCCGGCAATCTAGGTTCTAACTCTTTTAGTTCCTCTTTTGCCATATCTCCCATTTCAGGATCACTTAGCATCTCTTTTGCCTCAGCAACTTCTTCTATGATAGATTTGTACTCTTTTGCTTTTTCAACGATCGGTAAAAGTGAAGATTGTTCTTTTGATAGTTCTGTCATCTTTTTGATGTCAGAAGTTATGTCAGGTGAACTTAGCAGATTGCTAAGTTCGTTATAGCGGTTGATAAACGGTGTAAGTTTATCTGATAACATATTTGTTACCTAATTATATAGCGTTAACGGCTTTGTTAAGGCGACTAACTTTTCTTGAAGCTGTTTCTCTTTTAAGAACACCTTTGCTTACAAATTTGTGAATTTGTTTGTTTGCTACTTTGAATGCTTGAGTAGCTTCCTCTTTGTTTCCTGCTTCAATTGCAGTGTTTACAGCTTTAACTATGTTTTTAAGACGAGTTCTATAGAAACGATTACGTTCTGTTTTAACGATCGTTTGGCGAATTCTCTTAATCGATGACTTATGATTTGCCATTTAGTGAGTCCTTATTTTTTGGGTTACTTTACATTGCCCAGATAATTTTAGTGCGCAATTTTAGCTTAAATATAATTAAAATTAAGTTAAACCAAAGTCTTATTCCAAAATATTATAAATTTGCGTTAATTTGTGCTAAAATACGCTAATTTAAAATATGGATATTATATATGAAATTATTTGGAACTGACGGGGTAAGAGGTGAGGCTGGTACTTTTTTAAATGCCTCTTTAGCGATGCGTGTAGCGATGGCAGCGGGAATATATTTTAAAAAACATTCTAAAACAAATAAGATCTTAGTCGGAAAAGATACAAGACGCAGTGGGTACATGATAGAAAATGCAATTGTAAGTGGCCTTACGGCAATTGGTTACGATGTGATCCAAATAGGACCTATGCCTACACCTGCAATAGCATATATTACAGAAAACATGCGTTGTGATGCAGGAATTATGATCAGTGCTTCTCATAATTCATATGAGGATAACGGAATAAAATTTTTTGACGGCAAGGGTGATAAACTCTCTTGTGAAGTTGAAAAAGAGATAGAGAGAATATATCTTGATGAAGATATGATCACAGATGCGCAGGCTAAAGCAAAAGATATTGGTAAGGCAAAAAGAATTGATGATGTTATCGGGCGTTATATCGTTGCACTTAAGAACTCTTTTCCAAGAGAGCTCTCACTTAGTGGTATGCGTATAGTTTTAGATGCTGCAAACGGAGCCGGATATAAAGTTGGTCCAACAGTTTTAGAAGAACTTGGTGCTGATGTAGTTGTTATACATAATAATCCTAACGGATATAACATCAATGAAGATTGTGGGGCACTTCATACAAAAGATCTGTGTGAACATGTACTTATGTTTCGTGCAGATCTAGGGATAGCTCTTGATGGCGATGCAGACAGACTAGTCGTAGTTGATGAAAAAGGTGAGGTTGTTGATGGTGATCAGCTTCTTGGTGCGCTAGGAGGGTACATAAATGAGAGAGGTTTACTTAAAGGCGGTGGTGTTGTAGCTACAGTTATGAGTAACCAAGGTCTTGAAGACTACTTAAAAACTCTTGATTTAGAACTTCATCGCTCAGACGTTGGCGATAAAAATGTTTTAGAGATCATGAAACGTGATGGGATAAACTTCGGTGGTGAACAAAGTGGACATGTTATTATGCATGATTATGCAAAAACAGGTGACGGTTTAGTTTCTGCTCTTCAAACACTTGCACTTATATTGGATAAAAAAGAGAAAGCTTCAGTTGCACTTCGTCCTTTTGAACTTCACCCTCAAAAACTTGAGAACCTAAATGTAAAAAATAAAAAACCGCTTGAAGATATAGATGGTTTAGATGAGATACTAAAAGAGTTGGAGTCTAAGCATATAAGACATCTTGTACGTTATTCAGGAACTGAAAATAAGCTTCGTATACTTTTAGAAGGTCAAAGTGCTAAAGAGCTTAACATTGAGATGGCTAAAGTCACAGATTTTTTCAAAAAAGCTTTAAATGGATAAAATACATGTAAAGTTAGGTGGGATCTTATTTCTCACGTTGTTTGGAATATTTATAATCGATCAAAATATAAAAATGCTTTTTGTAGATGGTTTTCGCTACTACACAGAGTGCATAGATCTGATCTTGGTTTATAACAAAGGTGTGGCATTTTCAATGTTCGCATTTTTAGAAGAATGGTTAAAATATATTCAGCTTGTAATGGTTTTTGGAATAATCATATATATCTTTTATCTTAAGAAAATATGTTATTCAATACCTGCAGGATTGCTTCTAGGCGGTGCTGTCTCTAATGTTTATGACCGCTTTGTTCATGGCGGGGTCGTGGACATGGTTTATTGGCATTGCGGCTTTGATTTTGCTGTATTTAATTTTGCCGATGTGGTTATTGATATTGCTGTTGTGTGGTTTTTAATACTCAACTTTAAACCAAATTTATGCAAAAATTAACTTATTTTTAGGTATTATTGCTAAAAATAATAGTTTGAAGCGAAACTATAATAAGATATATATAAAAGGAAATTGATGGAAATCAAATCAAATAAAATTGATGGTGCTAATGCTGAAATTGAAGCAACTATACTTAAAGAAGTTGTAGATGCTAACTTAGAAAAAATTGCTAGAGAATATGCAAAAAGTGCTAACGTTCAAGGTTTTAGAAAAGGTAAAGTTCCTGTAACAGTTATTAAACAACAATATGGTGAAAAATTAGTTCAAGAAGCAGAATCTGAAGCGTTAAGAAATGTGTTAAGTGCTGGTCTAGATGAAATGGGAATAGAAAACAGCTCTTTAATCGGCGAGCCTACTATCTCTAAATTTGATAAAAGCGATGACAAGATCGAAGTTGCTGTTAAAGTTGCAATGCGCCCAGTAGTAGAACTAGGTGATTATGTATCGTTAGCAAAAGATTTCAAAAAACCTGATATCAAAGATAAAGATGTTGATGCACGCCTGCAAGAGATAGCGGCATCTCAATCTCCACTAGAAGATATTAAAAGAAATCGTAAAATGAAAGATGGCGATACTGCTGTTATCGACTTTGAAGGTTTTGTAGACGGTAAAGCTTTTGATGGTGGTAAAGCTGAAAACTTTGAACTTCTTTTAGGTTCAGGTCAATTTATTCCAGGTTTTGAAGATCAACTTATCGGTGTTAAAAGAGATGAAGAAGTTGAGATAAACGTAACTTTCCCAACAGAGTATCAAGCTAAAGATCTAGCTGGTAAAGAAGCTATGTTTAAAGTAAAAGTTAACGGCATTAAAGTAAAGGCTGATGTTGAGATCGATGATGAACTTGCTAAGAAACTTTTAGGTACAGAAGATGCAACAGTTGATTCTTTAAAAGAGCAACTAAAAGAGCAAATGCAAAATGAAGAGTTAGCTAAATTATATAATGATGAGTTAAAACCTGCACTTTTAGAGTCTTTAGTAACTAAGATCAAATTTGATCTACCTGAGTTTGTTGTTGAGCAAGAGATAGATATGGCTGTTAACAAAAAAGCTCAAAGCATGAGTGAAGATGAAATAAAAGAATTACGTGAAAGTGAAGACAAATTAAAAGAGCTTCGTGAATCTTGTCGTAAAGAAGCAGAGGAGAGTGTAAAAGCTACATTTATTATTGATTCTTTAGCTATTGCTGAAAATGTAAAAGTTGAAGAGCAAGAAGTTATGCAGACTATCTATTATGAAGCGATGCAAACTGGTCAAGATCCACAAAAAGCTTACGAGCAATACAAATCAGCTGGATATATTCCTGCAATTCAGATGTCTATGGTGGAAGATAAAGTTCTACGTCAGATCTTAGACTCAAAGATAAAAGAGGCTTAATATGAGTTATATTCCATACGTTGTTGAACAAACAGGCCGTGGTGAACGTTCATATGATATATATTCACGTCTTTTAAAAGATAGAATCGTAATGCTAAGCGGTGAAGTTAATGATGCTGTTGCTTCATCTATAGTAGCTCAGTTTTTGTTCTTAGAAGCAGAAGACCCTGAAAAAGATATATATTTTTATATAAATTCACCTGGTGGTGTTGTTACAGCAGGTATGGCAATATTTGATACTATGAATTATATCCGTCCTGATGTATCTACTATATGTATAGGTCAAGCTGCATCTATGGGTGCATTTTTATTATCTAGTGGAGAAAAGGGTAAACGCTATGCTCTTCCACATGCAAGAATTATGATACACCAACCATTAGGTGGTGCTCAAGGTCAAGCTACTGATATTGAGATCCAGGCAAATGAGATCTTACGTATGAAAAAAGAGTTAAATTCTATTTTGGCTGCAAATACAGGACAAAGTATTAAAAAAGTTGAAAAAGATACGGATCGTGATAACTTTATGAGCGCGGATCAATGTGTTGAGTACGGAATGATTGATAAAGTTTTAACAAAAAACGAAAAAGAGTAGGGGTTTAATATGGCTGGTTCATTAAGAAATAGAGGACGCAGAGAGACAAGAAGAGATGCTTCTGTAAATTCAGAATCTATTAGAGATACTGCAAGTAGTACTGAGCCAAGCAGTGACTTAGAATTGTATGCTAAAGAGGTAATGTCTAACCTTATAAATGATAACCTGCCACCTACACCAAATAATTACTCACTATACTTTGACAGATTATTAGAAGATAAGAGTGAAAACCTTAGAAAACAAATAATGTCTATGCTAGAACTAGAAGAAAGTAACGACGCTGAAAATACCATCATGCTTGAGCAAAGCCTTAAACAAGGTTTTACAAATGTAAAAGGTATTTTAAACATCACTGCATCACTGTATAAAAATATATCTTTAATGACTAAGATCCTTAAGAAACGCCGTGATGAACTTGATGAAAACAGAGATGACAATAGTGCATCTAGCAGTGTAATAGCAGCCTTAGAGGGTGATGTTACAAAACTAAATGCTATACTTAAAAAGCAATCAACTTCTTTAAAGAATCAGTATGATGAGACTGCAAAAGTTGTGAAGAACGTTGAAAATGAAACTATATTTGATAATAAATACGGTGTATATAACAAGCGTTATCTAATGACTAAACTTGAACAAGAGATCGAACTTGTACGTGAATTTAAACACAGTTCATCTATGATAATGGTTGAGTTAAGCAAAGAGCTAGTTGAGGATGTAAAAAGTGAAAAAGCTATAGTTTTAATGACTAGAACTATTGCTAGGCTTTTACTAAAAACTTCTAGAAGAAGTGATACTGTTGCTTATTATGGAAACGGTCAATTCTCTATGTTGCTTAAACACACTGACTTAGAGAGTGCGAAAAAAGCGAGTGATCGTTTAGTGGAACTTGTTTCAAATTCTAACTTTTTCTTAGCTGATCGTGAGATTCAGCTTAAAATCGCTATTGGTATAACTGATATAAATCCTGCTTATTCAGTTGAAGAGACCATAGTAGCTACTATGGATGGAATAGAAAAATCTTATACGGATAGCGGCAGTGATTATGCAGTATCATTAAAAGATAAATCTTAGAGAGTTTTATGAAGTTAAATATTGTAACTTATCCTGATAAAATTTTACGTCAAAAATCTGCTGAAGTAGAGAAGTTTGACAGTGAATTGCATAAGCTATTAGATTCTATGTATCCTATTATGATGACAACTAACGGAATAGGTTTGGCAGCTATACAAGTAGCACATCCAAAAAGAGTTTTGATCATAAATATTCCAGATGAAGATGATATTCAGAGTGATGAAAACCTTATTGAGATGATAAACCCTGTATTGACAGAAAAAACAGGTAGTACTACATATCAAGAGGGCTGTTTAAGTGTTCCGACTTTTTATGAAGAGATAGATAGATTCGAGGAAGTTCGCGTAAACTATCAGGACAGACATGGAAATACGAAAACACTAGAAGCGAACGGTCTATTGAGCATTGCTATTCAGCACGAGATGGATCATTTAGACGGTATACTTTTTATTGATAAACTGTCTTATTCACGCAGAAAAAAGTTTGAAAAAGAGTATAAAAGATACCAAAAAGAGAAAAAGTCTAAGAAATAACTCATGCTAAAATGGCATTGTGCCATTGGACTAGTGAGAGTCTATAACCAGAAATTACTTTTTTTACTTCATGTGAAAAATATGGGTTACTTGGAAATATTACCATATCACCTGCACTAGGTTTCAGCACAATGCTGTTGCCGTTTTTATCCTTTAAAAAATTAAAAATAAGTTCCCCTCCATTAAAAGAGTATTTATCCTCAATAGTATCCGAATATGATGTTGTAAACAAAACAGTTGTAAGTTTTCTCTCAGGGGCAACAGTGGTATAACCGATAATATTTTTATCTTTATCTATTATTGTATTTGAATCATCTGAGTGCTGAATGTAAAAACCGCCCTTTTGATATTCAAGTGCTTGAATCTCTGTTGATATTGTTATTGCTAGACTAAAATACTCTTCAATAATTTTTTGATATTCCTCAAATCTAGACATATATATAGTAGTTAGATATTCGTCAAGCGAGTATATATTTGTATCTCTATATTTTTTTACTACTTTTGGATTTACTACACCATGAATAACTTCCGTTTTTACTTTTGCAACCTCTGCTTCATCATTGTTTCGTATTTCATTAACAAACAATGCACTCTCGTGTTCTTTTAAAAAATTTTTTATTATAAGAAAAGGTGTAGTTTTATAAGGACTTGGCAGATAGTTTGTTTGAATATCAAGATTATATATATATTCATCTAAGAATATATCTTCGCTAATTTGAATCAATATAGTTTCCAATAAATTAAGTTGGAAATAATACTCCTATTTTAAAAATTAATCAATAGTCCAAAAATGGACTATTATTTATTTATATCAGTAGGATTTCCGTCAAGTCCACATCTACATGCACTACCACATTGACATGGTTTTGGGCAAGTACACTTTGGGTTTGTACATACGCCCAAGTCCATATTACCGATTTTGGAATCTTCAGAGCTACATCCGCTAAATGATACACTCATCATAAACACAGATATACAATAGATTATTAATTTCATTCATTCTCCTTAAAATAAGTATCTATTATAATATATTATTATCAACGATACAATAGTTTTAAAGATAAATATGACAAAATGACAGATAATTAATATTTTAAAATATTTTTTTATATTATATTGATACAAAACTAGAGGATTAAATATGAAAAAGATATTTTGTGCAACGTACGAGGGCTTAGATGCTAAAGTTGTGACCGTAGAGTCAACCCTTACTAAAGGTCTTCCGTCGTTTAGTATTGTAGGAATGGCTTCTTCTAGTATTAATGAGAGTAAGGAAAGAGTTAAGTCTGCACTTCTTAGTAATGAGTTTAAATTTCCACCTAAGCGTATAACCTTATCATTAGTCCCATCTGATGTAAAAAAAGACGGTTCCCATTTTGATCTAAGTATTGCTTTGATGATAGCGCTAAACACCGAAGATAAAGATTTTTCAGATTGGTTTGTATTTGGTGAGTTAGGACTTGACGGGAGTGTTAGGGAAAACTCATACCTTTATCCACTTCTTTTGTCTTTGGCAAATCAGGGTGCTAGTAAAAAAGCTATAGTGCCATATGAATCATTAAATAAATTATCAAAAATTCCAAACATAGAGTTTTACGGTGTTAAAACACTTGAAGAAGCTATAAATATTTTAAGATCAGATGAAATACAAGAACCATCAATAGGGCAAAGTGATTTTGCATACCCCAGCTATACCCTAGATGAAAAATATTATGTTTATAACAAATATGATGAAGATTTCATAGATGTAAAGGGTCAAGAGGTAGCAAAACGTGCTTCTTTAATAGCTGCATGTGGCATGCATAATCTTTTACTAGAAGGCAGTCCTGGAAGTGGAAAAAGTATGATAGCACAGAGACTTAGATATATACTTCCACCTCTTAATAAAAGCGAAATATTGGATATAGCGAAGCTAGAGAGTTTAGATGACAAAGAACCGCAGTTTAAACCACTACGAAACTTTTCATCGCCTCATCATACATCTACATCTGCTTCGATCTTCGGCGGTGGCTCACATAAAGCACGAATAGGCGAAGTTGGTTTGGCTAATGGAGGAATATTATTTTTCGATGAGCTTCCTCACTTTTCTAAAAATGTTTTAGAGGCTTTACGTGAGCCTATGCAAGATGGAAAAATTAAAATCTCAAGAGTGAATTCTAAAGTTATTTATCCTGCTGACTTTTTATTTGTAGGGGCGATGAATCCATGTCCATGTGGGAATCTGCTAAATGAAAGTAAAGAGTGCAGATGTAATGAGATGGAGGTTCAAAGATATAAAAATAGATTATCAGACCCTTTTCTTGACAGGATAGATCTACATGTAGTGATGTCACAAGTAAAGCCAAATGACAAAACAAGTATCAGTTCACGTGAGATGCATCAATGTGTTATAGATGTACATCATATAATAAAAAAGCGTGGACAAAAAAGCTTTACGGCAAAGCTTAGTGATGAAGAGATCGATAAGTTCTGCATATTGGATGATGAGGCAAAAGCTACGCTTGACATGGCAGTAAATAGATTTACTCTAACTTTTAGAAGTATAAAAAAGGTACAAAAGGTTGCACGTACAATAGCTGATATTGAAGCAAGTGAGATTATAAATAAAGGGCATATATTGGAGGCTTTGAGTTATAGAAGAAGGTAGTGTATAATTTTGTATGAAAAAATATATATTATTTGATAACGACGGTGTTTTAATAGAGACCGAGATGTGGTATTTTGAGGCAAGCAAACGAGCCTTAAAAGAGTTTTTTGATCTAGAGCTGACATTTGAGCGCTACATGGATATTATGGCTAAGGGTCAAAGAGCCTGGGTCATAGCTGAAGAGATTGGTATTAGCGAAGATGAAATTGTATTAGCCAGAGAAAAAAGGGATGAGTACTACCAAGAGTATATAAAGACTAAAGATATAACAATAGATGGTGTAAAAGAAACTCTAGAGAGATTAAGTCAAAACTATAAGATGGGTATAGTCACTACATCTAGGCGTGTTGACTTTGAACTGGCTCATAAAAATCGTGGTATAGTTGATTTTATGGAGTTTGTACTCTGTGTAGAGGATTATCCACGCTCAAAGCCACACCCAGACCCATACTTAAAGGGTATGGATATGTTTGGTGCATCTAGAGATGAATGTATAATAGTGGAAGACTCAAAGCGCGGATTAAGCTCAGCTGTTAATGCCTCTATAGAGTGTGTAATAGTCCATAATGAGTTTACTAAGACACATGATTTCTCAGGCGCAACTCACAAGATAGAGAAAATCCCCCATCTTGTAGAGTTGTTAGAGAGTCTTTAGATATTGTAATAAGTAGCATTAGGATGATACACTACCAAAGCAGATGTTGATTGCTCAGGATGTATCTGAAAAGTTTCACTTAATTCTATTCCAAACTCTTCAGGTTTCAGTAGATCAAATAGCGGACGATTAAGCTCTAAATCAGGACATGCGGCATAACCGAAACTATAACGGCTTCCTTGGTATTTATTCATCTGAACATCTGCAAGTGTCGGTCCTTCGCCCTCTGAGATTCCAAGATCAAGTCTTATCTGTTTATGTGCTATCTCTGCGAGTGCTTCGGCAAGCTCAACACCTAGACCGTGAAACTGATAGTATTCAGTATATTTGCCCTCATCGTATATGGTTTTTTCAACTTCACTAAGTTTTGCCCCTGCACTTACACATGTAAGAGCTATTACGTCGTGTCTATCACGGTGGAAAAAGTCACTTAATGCACGGTGTGGTTGTTTACTCTGGCGTGGGAAAGTAAACTCTTTTATAGCCCTTCCTATTACATGTTCAAGATGCTCGGTATTAACTTCGCCCTCAGAGTTATAACCCTCGCTCTCATCAAAGATGAGTAGCGTGTTGTCATCGCTTCTACATGGCCAGTATCCATATAAGATTGTCGGCTCAAATAGTTTCTCTTCTAAAAATTGTTTTTTTAGTTTTTCATATGCAGGCCATACTACTTCATCTAGTTGTTTCTCATAAGCTTCTTTGCTCATCCCCTTAGAGCTGTAACCCCAGCGGGATTTAAAAAGTATGCGGTGGTTTATCCACTCAAATGCCATCTCGATTTGAGCTTCACTTAGTTTTATCTCACGTCTTCCCCAAAAAGGCGGAGTCGGGATTTTAACATCACGAGAAGGCATCTTAAGTTCACTAAACGGTGGAATGATTACCTCTTTTTTCTCTTTGTGCTGGGTTTCAGGTGCATCAGGGTGCAGGTTAGTATCAAAGTTTCCGGCCTCTATTCTGCTCATAGCAGTTACACCGTCAAACGCATCTTTACAATAAAAGATAGGCCCATCATAAAAAGGACGGCAAAACTCATCTATAAAGTTTCTTGTCAGTGCGGCACCGCCTAAAAGGATAGGTATATCAATACCCTCTGCTTTTAGTGCTTCTAGGTTTTCTTTCATAACCTGAGTTGATTTAACAAGTAGTCCGCTCATACCAAATGCAGATATATGACCATCTTTAGTTGCTTGTATAAAATCTTCAAGCTCGACTTTTATTCCTAAGTTATTTACTTTAAAACCGTTGTTAGTAAGGATGATATCTACAAGGTTTTTACCAACATCGTGTACATCACCTTTTACAGTCCCAAGTGCAAGAGTTGTATCTACCGCTTTTTCAACTTTTGGCAAATAAGGGTTAAGATAATCAACCGTAGTTTTCATTGTCTCAGCCGATTGAAGTACAAAGGGTAGTTGCATCTGACCTGAACCAAAAAGCTCGCCTATTACTTTCATAGCGTCAATCAGGATCTCGTTTACGATTTTCTCAGGTGCTATTGTTTTTCTTGCCTCTTCAACTAAAGGAATCATACGCTCTTTGTCGCCATCCATTAAAAGTTTGGCAATCTTCTCTTCATCACTCATAGCCAGATACTCTTCGTCTTGGGCATCTGTATCTATCGCTTCTTTTGTTGAGAAGTGTTCAATAAATTCAAAAAGGGCATTTGCAGTTTTGTTAAATATAAGATTATTACAAACTTCCTGGTCTTCTTGGCTTATCTTATTGATTGGAATGATGTGTTTAACATTTATTATAACACTGGTAAGTCCCGCTTCTACACAGTGGTGTAAAAACATAGAGTTCAAGTAAGGTCTTGCGTCTTTGTCTAGCCCAAATGAGATGTTAGATAGTCCTAAAACAGCTCCTACTTCCGGATGCTTTTCTCTAAGATGGCGTATAGCTTCTATGGTATTTATCCCCGCATCAAGATACTCCTCATCCCCGCTTCCAAGTGTAAATGTAAGTACGTCAAATATCAAGTCCTCTTTTTTAAGCCCATGTCTATTAGTCGCTAGGTCTATAATCCTATCGGCAACTTGCAACTTATTCTCAACTGATTTTGCCATACCCACTTCATCTATAGTCAGACATACTAAGCTTGTTCCGAATTTTTTAGCTAGACTACATACTTCATCAAACTTCTCTTCACCGTCTTCAAGGTTAACAGAGTTTATAATAGGCTTTCCGCCTATGTTCTTAAGTGCTGTCTCTAAACCTTTTGTTTGAGTAGAGTCAGGCATGAGTGGCAGCTGAATCTTTTGATTGTACATACCCATAACAGCATTCATGTCCTTAGTCTCATCACGACCTGCAAAACCGACATTTACATCTATAACATGTGCACCTGCACGAACCTGTTGTTGTGCTACACTTAAAGTACCCTCATAATCTTCCTCAAGTAGGAGCTCACGAAATGCTTTAGAACCCGTCGCATTTGAGCGCTCACCCATAAGAAGAGGGGCCGGTTCTTGCATAAGCGGTGTTGAGTGAAAAAGTGATGCGACAGATGTAGGATGGCTACCTGTCGGCTCTTTAGGTTTTTTACTTGATACTTTGTCGACAAGAGCACGAATGTGTTGAGGTGTAGTACCACAGCATCCGCCTAAAAAACTAACGCCGTCGTAATCTAAAAACTTCTCTTGGTTAGCTGCAAACTCATCAGGACCCATTGGGTAGTAAGTGTAACCACCGCGGTTTTGAGGCAGACCGGCATTTGCATGAACACTGATCGGCTTGTGCCAAAGCTCGCTTAGAGTCTTTACATGTTTTAAAACTTGCTCAGGACCGGTACCACAGTTAAAGCCAAGGCTTAAAATATCAAAAGGCTCTAAAATAGTAGCGATAGTAGCCGCATCCGTACCTATAAGCATAGTCCCGCTTAACTCGATTGTAGTACTGACCATAATAGGTATTTTTTTATCTCTGCTTTTATTTGCAGCTTCACATGCATGAAGGGCTGCTTTTATCTGAAGCGGGTCTTGAGCAGTCTCTAGTAAAAAAACATCAACTCCACCATCTATAAGAGCTTCACAAAATGTAGTATATCCCTCAAACATCTCATCATAAGTTATATGACCAAGGGAAGGTAGTTTAGTTCCAGGTCCAACTGAGCCTAAACAAAAACGTGGATGTTCGGGTGTGCTGAACTTTTTGCATTCTTTTTTTACAAGCTCTGCACCTGCACGTGTTAGCTCATATGCACGCTCACCCATACCGTACTCATCCAGTACCCAAGAAAACGAGCCGAATGTGTTTGTAGTTATTAGATCAGCTCCCGCTGTAAGGTATGCATGGAAGATCTCACTTAAAACATCGGGACATGTAACGTTTAGTAGCTCATTACACCCCTCATTGTCTTCCCAAGCTTCCGTGGGAATTTTATCTTCACGTTGTTGAAGTTGTGTACCCATAGCACCGTCTATGATCAATGGGCGTTTTTTTATAGTTTCTAAAATATATTGTTTTGTATTTTGCATCTTATTTTATCTTTATTGAAAAAGTTTCTTATTCTAACCAAAGTGAACATAAAAAATACTTTCACATCTTTTTTACATTTATATGGGTTATACTTTGGCTATAAATCTAAATCAAAGATAAGTTTATGCTATAATTTACAAAGCATAAACTATAAAAAAGGAGAAGTTATGTTAAAGAAAATGATTTCAGCTTCGGTTGTAATATTGGCATTGATGTTAAGTGGTTGTGGAACTGCTGATAGTGAGGGAGAGTCTATGTTAGCGGCTCAAAATGCGGTTGATACTGGTGATGCGGGTACTGCTATTGCTATACTTGAGGCAAAAACAGATAGAACAGATGATGAAAATGCGCTTTTAGCGGAGGCATATGCATCTCAAGCAGGTTATAGTATGATAGATATAACTATTGCGTTTGTAGATGCTAGTGAGTCTAATGTTAGTTCTAATTCTACAGTTAGTCTTATAGAATCATTGATAGATCAAGCTTCACCTACTGCTGTAGCGGATCTAAATCAATCAATAGCATATTATGAGAGTATTCCAGTAGCAGATCGTACTGAAGATCAAAACTTTAAACTTGGTATGACTTATATAGTTCTTTTAGCAGTTATGGTAGATGACCCTTCTTATGCTGGTGCAGATATCTTACCTATTGCACAGGGCGGTTTTGATGCTCTTGGAGCTGTTGTCGCTACTATGAATGATCCAGATCTACAAACTTCTTATGATGAGCTTGAACTTGAGATGATCGGTGTTGATGACGCTACATCAATAGCGAAGTTAGATGACATAATAGCTCAGTATAACGCTTTACCATAAAAAAAGGGAGATTTTAAAATGAAAAAAATATTATTATTAGCACTTATAGGTGCCACAACATCTTTGATGGCAATGTACGCTGAACATGCGAGTCTTTATAAAGATCCACGTATTATGGGAATGGGTGGAGCAAATGTAGCAGTCGGAGGTTACTCGACATCGGTTTTCTCAAATCCAGCTGGTCTTGCAAAGATCAAAAAAGAACACGGTATTGTAGTTGACCTATTAGGTATCGGTGTATCAGCAAGTGGTGATAGCTTCTTAGACTTTGTTGATGATTTTGATGCAGCCGACGGTGATACAGTAGCTATGGGTGAAGTTCTTAAAAAGTATGCAGGTACACACTTTCATATTGGCGTAGATGATTATACGGCTATATCTAAAAACTCTGATGCATTTGCTTGGAGTATTGGTATATTAGCAGCGGCTGACTTTAACATAATGCCACACAGTGACTTGTCATTATCTACAAGTTCTCGTGCTTATGGTGGAGCAGTTTTAGGTGTAGCTAAACCTTTTAGTACAGAGATAGGTAGACTTGATGTTGGTATGAGTGTAAAATATGTTCAACTAGAGTCATATGAAGATAGTCTTGGTGTAACTGATCTTATAGGTGAGGATGATCTACAGGGTTATATTGAAGATAAACTTGCATCTGAGACAGGAGTAGGTGTTGATATCGGTATTACATATTATCCGTTTGAGGACAACTTTTTTAATCCAGCTATTGGTGTAAGTTTATTAAATATCGGTAGTATAGATATGAATGATGCTTATGGTGGTCAGCCAATGACACTAAATGTTGGTGCGTCAATATCTCCTAAAGTTCCTTATATAGACAAACTACTGTTTGCAGTTGATTATGTAGATGTTTTAAATGCAAACGAACTTCGTTTATATAACGGTGATGGTACATATAATGATTATGAAGAAGATGATGTTGTAAAAAGATTTCGTGCAGGTGTAAGCCTTGGACTTTTTGATACTTCAGTTATTTCGCTTGATCTAAACGGTGGTCTTTACCAAGGTGCTTATACAGCAGGTATTGATTTAGAGTTCTTACTGTTTAAACTTAGTGCTGCTACATATGAGGAGCAGATAGGTACTGGCGACGTTGATATATCTGATAGAAGATATATGGCGAAGATCGCTATCGGTTGGTAAAATAAAGTTGAGTTATAATAAATATAACTCAACTTTATAATAATAGATTTATCTTAATTTAGTTATAATTCTCTATAATATTCAATATAGGGATTAACTATGGAAAACCAAAGTCTCGAAAAAACTTCTCCTTGGAGAATAAAAAGATATTACTTTTATACGTTTATAACAGTAGTAGCTTTAATTCTTCCATGGATAAAAGTCAATGGAAATCACTTCTTCTTATTAAGTTTTGACAAACTTCAATTACATCTTGCTTTTGTTAAATTTGACATGCAAGAGATGTACTTAATGCCTTTTATATTAATGCTACTATTCTTAGGAATATTTGGTGTTACTGTTATGGGTGGTCGTGTTTTTTGTGGATGGGCATGTCCTCAAACGATCTTTCGTGTAATCTACCGTGATCTGATTGAGACTAAAATTCTTGGTCTTCGCAAGCGTATCAAGAACAAACAACAAGAACCGGATATGTCAAAACCGGAGAATAAAGTTAAAAAACTTATAGCAGTTACTATATGGACAGTTCTAGGACTTGTAGCCACTTCAAACTTTCTTTGGTACTTTGTTCCTCCAGAAGACTTTTTTGCTTATCTAGCTAATCCGACAGAACATATGACAGTAGTTGGAATTCTAGTTGTTGTAACTCTATTTTTACTTTATTCAGTTGTAAAAATAAAAGAAGATTGGTGTGTATATGTATGTCCATATAGCCGTATTCAATCAGTTTTATATGATGAACACACTGTAATGGCAATATATGATCCACATCGCGGTGGTACTATCTATGATGAGAACAAAGATAAGCTTCCAAGTAAAACTCAAAAAGAGATCCAAGAGCGTGAAGCAAATGCAGAGTGTACAGCTTGTGAGAGTTGTGTTACAGTTTGTCCAACACATATAGATATCCGTAAAGGTCTACAGTTAGAGTGTATCAACTGTTTAGAGTGTGTGGATGCATGTACTACTGTTATGGGTAAACTTGGTAAAGAGTCTCTTGTAAGATGGTCAAGTGATTATGAAGTGATAGATCAAAAAGGCAAAACAAAGCTTTTCCGTACAAAAATTATTGCTTATATTGTTCTACTTGTAGGTGTAATGATCGCTTTGGCTATTATGAGTACAAAAAAAGAACATATGCTTTTAAATGTAAATAAAGAGAATCGTTTATACTCTATTAAGAAAATCGATAACAACTATAGAGTAGATAATGCTTATGAGTTCTTATTGCAAAACACTCAAAGTAAAAATATGAAATTCTTTTTTGAGATAATTCCACCAAAAGGTATGGAAGGTAAGATAAAAATTTTTAAACCTTCAAAACCTTTTACAGTAGTTCCAGGTGTAAAAAAGAAAAAGATCGTAGTTCTTAGAACAACACAGAGACTTGTGGATAGTGATAGACACGATACGGTTATACCTATAACTATCAGAGCTTATGCTTTAGGTCATGATAAAGCAGATAGTTCACCAAAAATAGAGGTGTTTAGAAACTCAACATTTACATATCCTAGAAGTGATCTGTTAAAGTAAAATCATAAATATCCCCAACTGTAATCCAGAGTTATTTTCTCTGGATTAACCTCAATTTTGTATAATTCCTTCAATCATTTTTTTAATGATAAATTTTAAGTATATTTAATACTAAAAATTTAAATTTATACATATAAGTACACTAGTCTCATTTATGGTAATTTTACGGGTAACATATTTTCTTTGAAAATAAGTTCTCCTCAAATTACGAGACTAGCGCAAAGGAATAAAATGGCTTTTTCAAAAGAAAACAGACAAGGGACTATCTCTGGGATCATATTTGTTGCTATATTTGCAGCAGCGGCAACTATGATCGCAGATTTATCTGCGGTGAAATCATTGGGAATATCACCACTGGTTATAGGTATAGTTATGGGTATATTTTATGCAAATACACTTCACAATCACATCCCAAGTGAGTGGGGAACAGGTATTACATTCTCAGGTAAAAAAATATTGCGTTTTGCAATCGTGTTTTACGGTTTTCGTATAACATTTCAAGAGATAGCAGATGTAGGTATGAGTGGTTTTATGGTATCTCTTATAATGCTCTCAACAACATTTATTTTAGGTTCATACTTAGGTTATAAGATCTTTAAGATGGAAAAAGATACAGCTATGCTTACGGCAAGTGGAGCATCAGTATGTGGTGCGGCTGCAGTATTAGCAACTGAACCCGTACTAAAAGCAGAAGGTCATAAAACTGCAATTGCAGTTTCAATGGTTGTACTTTTTGGAACGATCTCAATGTTTTTATATCCAGTCCTTTATGCATCTATTATAGAGCCTGCTACTGGTTTTTTACATATGACGCCTCAAGAATTTGGTATTTATGTTGGTGGAACGATCCATGAAGTGGCTCAAGTTGTAGCAGTTCCAGCTTCTGTTGCCGGAGCTCCAGCTGATATGGCTGATTCGGCTGTTATTGTTAAGATGACTAGAGTTATTATGATAGCTCCTATGTTAATCCTATTAGGGATATATCTATCATATACAGCTAAAAAAAGCGGTGGTGAAGCTAGTAAAGTAGGTCTTGTTATTCCATGGTTTGCAGTTTATTTTGTAGCTATGGCAGGTTTTAACTCTCTTCAATTAGTACCTGAAAACATTGTAAGTGTTATTAATGAGATAGATACATTTTTACTTACAATGGCTATGACGGCTTTAGGTATGGGGACTATCTTTGCTAAGTTTAAAGGTTTAGGTCTAGCTCCGCTTTATACGGCAGGTGCCATGTTTGTATGGTTAGTTGTAGGTGGGTTTGTTATAACAAAAATTATAGTAGCTATTTTTTAGTAGCTACTTGTTTATTTAATTCATCAAGTTTTACATTTATTTCAGCTGCTAGGTTTCTATACAGAGTAGCTAAAGCTCTTGAAGCAAATTCCATATTCTCTTGATCTATTTTAAACGAAAGAAGTGTTGCACTTTTACTGGCACATATAACGGTAGCATTTCTTTTGTATCCGAAAATTGCACCACTCTCACCAAAAGAACTTCCTGGATGCAATTCACCAATCTTAATTCTGTTTCTAAAAACTTGACATTCACCATCTATAATAAAATAAATAACTTCACTTAGCGCATCTTGATCCACAACATGGTCTTTAAATTTATAGCGCATAAACTGTAGATCGTATACTATTGATTTTAACTCATTAGGCGCGATACCTTTAAAAATTTTTATTTTATCTTGGACACTTAGAAGTTTTTTCATTGTGTCTGAATCGGTGTCAGATTCTTGCGCATTTATTTTTAAAAACTCTTCAATTTCGTCTGTTGTGTATTCAGTCATCTATATACCTTTAAACATTTTTCTAAATATTTATATTCATCCGTATATGGGCGCATAAGTGACATGATGAATTTTAAATACTCTTTTGCAGAAAATTTACCCTCCATCTTTCTTATCTTCATGTGTCTAACTATGACATTAGAATCAGCTGCAGCGCCCCAAAGTAATTTATCGAAGTAATAAAGCTTTGTATTTAAACAAGTTTTAAAATCACTTCTTATTACACTTATATTTTCTAGAAATATATCTTTAAATATGGGAAAATAAACCTCTCTAATTTTTACTAAGTTTTGTTTTTTTTGCTTTAGTATGTGAAATTGTTCTTCAGATTTTTCTTGTGTAGTTTGCAGATCTAAAATTGATTTTGTATAGTTTTGAAGTGTTAAAGATCTTTTCACAAAAGTTGATTTAAATACACTCTGCAAATTTGAGCTTTTTTGTAAAAAAAGATTATAATTTTTTTCCATGTTTTTTATATCGTTGTTTAGTTTATCAATTGTTATAGATGAAAAGTTTGGATCTATGATCTTAAATTTTGTTAATATATCTGATAAAAAATTGTACATGTACGTATAGTCTATACACGGAGTCAATAATCGATTGTTTTCAATAAATCCGAGTTCTTCGTCTATAATAGCCAACTCATCACTAAAATATTCATCAATAAAATCGTATATTTCATCTTCTATTGTCTTATTATCCATTTGGTGATTATATCACTAATTTAATAAAACTCTATAAAATAAAATTATATAATCAAATGATGAAACTATATAAGGAGTCCAAAAGATGTCATATTTACCAAATACTCTAAACTCTTTTTGGCTTTGGAAAGAGGTTTCATCCAAACTTGGTGTTAGCAACTCTGCATATAAGTTTTGGAAAAGTACAAAAAATATAAAACTTAATAACAAGTATGTATTTGTTAAAAAACAAACTCTTCCAAAAAAACATGAGCATGTCGAATCAATTCTGACAGATCTATCAGGGCACTTACCAATAAAATTTGCATCTGATCAGTTACATGTGAACGAGCATGTATTTTCATATGAAAAGATGAGACTTCACCGTGAATTTGAGTATAAGTTCGTAGAAGATGTAAAGTTTGTTAATATAAAAAAGTTCTTTAGAGAGAATGGAATATATGTACCAAAAAATTCTATCGTTCAGCTTGGTAAGATAAAAGATCTGGATTTAGCATCTTCAAGTGCTTTTTATAGGTTAAAAGAAGATTATGGAGTAGTGATATACGAATGAATAGTTTTTTTATAGAGTTTCGCGATCCTTTATTTGGAGTAATAGTATTTTTTGTAATCATATTTTTGATCACGGTATCTTCTTACTGGTGGGCAAAGTTTAAAAGTAAGGAACATACGAAATCATTGGGAAATTTTTTGAATGATTTTAAAAAAACTCCTTCATCTAAAGATATTGAACTATTGATCTCAAAGGGAGAGATGAGTGAAAAATCTTGGATGCTTTTAGCAGCACTATATTCAAAGAACGGGGATTATGAAAAAAGTATAGAGATATATTCTCAGCTTTTAAAGATTACTGATAAATCTAGTGTCAGAGATATTATGTTCTTGCTTGGTCGTACATATTTTAAGGCGGGATTTTTAGAACGTTCAAAAAAAATATTTTTAACTATACTAAAAGACAATCCCCGCTCACCAAATATACTGCATAATTTGCTTTTGGTATATGAATACATGAAAGATTTTGACAGTGCATTAGAGGTGCTTGAGCCATTAGATGAGTTGAAAAATGATGTAAGTCTTGATGCTCAGTATTTAAGAGCAACAAAGATAATACATACGACTAAGATGAATATAGAGCAAAAATGTGAAGAACTTGTCAAGATACATAAAATAAACGGCAACTTAACATATATGACATTTGAGTATCTATTTAGAAATAACTCTAAGTTGGCTTGGAAAAATCTCGATAGTTCAAAAAGTGAGATATTAACAGATATATTTTGGAATCTAAATCCAAAAGATTTGGATTTTGATATAATTTCAAACAATGGATATCTGCGTGAACTATATAGCGCAAGGGGTGATATCTCGAATGTGACTAAAAGCAATGTATTTGAGTTTGATGTACTTATAAACTTAGACAAAAAATCTAATGCAACACTTAGTTTTGAGTATATTTGCGATAGTTGTAAACATATATTCCCTTTTGCATTTAATAGATGTTCAAATTGTCATTCAATAGATAGCATAAATATTGAGATATCATTGGCAAAAGATTTTAATAGGGATTTTTGTGAAGAAAATAACTCTTTTCAGTGATGGAAGTGCTTTAGGCAATCCAGGGCCAGGTGGTTATGGTGTAGTGCTCCGTTACGCAGATAAAGAAAGGGAACTTTTTGGCGGTGAGCCCCATACTACAAACAATAGGATGGAACTTTTAGGTGCAATAGAAGGACTCCGGGCATTAAAAGAGTCGTGTGATGTAGAGATAATATCCGATTCATCTTATGTTGTAAAAGCTATAAATGAATGGCTTGATGGTTGGATCAAAAGAGATTTTAAAAAAGTTAAAAATATTGATCTTTGGAAAGAATACATTGAGGTTTCAAAACCTCATAAAATAAAAGCTACATGGGTCCGTGGACACAACGGTCATGCTGAAAATGAGCGTTGTGATAAACTGGCGCGTGATGAAGCCGAGAGGCAAAAAATATTATTGGAGAAGAGTTAATGTCAAATGATATTAAAAGTCTTGAGAAGAGTTTAGGATACAGTTTTAAAACTCCAAAGCTCATTACCGAAGCGCTGACACATAAAAGTTATAAACAGCCCTACGATAATGAGCGTTTAGAGTTTTTAGGTGATGCTGTTTTAGACTTGATTGTAGGTGAGTATTTATATAAAAAGTTTCCAAAATCAGATGAGGGTAATCTCTCCAAAATTCGTGCATCATTGGTAAATGAAGAGGGTTTTAATAAGTTGGCAAACTATTTAAAACTGGGTGATTTTATATATCTCTCAAATGCTGAAGAAAAAAACGGTGGAAGAGAGAAAGCTTCACTTTTATCAAATGCATTTGAAGCTGTTATGGGTGCAATTTACTTAGAAGCCGGACTTGAAACTGTACAGATGATAGCACTTAGTTTGATAGATAAAAACTATGAGAGTATCAGTTTAGATGATCTGTTTAAAGATTTTAAAACAACTCTTCAGGAGATAACACAAGCTAGATTTGGAATCATTCCTGATTATGAAGTTATTGCAGCACGTGGACCTGATCATAAAAAAGAGTTTGAAGTAGCTGTAATAATAAATAATAAAGAATATGCAAGAGCAATCGGTAAAAGTAAAAAAATAGCACAGCAAGAAGCTGCAAAAATTGCAGTTAGTATTATTAAGAAGGAAAAACAGTGAATAGTTTTGGTGAGAAGTTGAGATTTTCAACTTTTGGTGAATCACATGGCACTGCACTTGGGTGTATACTTGATGGTGTTCCGGCTGGTCTTAAGATAGATGAAGAGTATATTCAATCAGAATTAGATCGTAGAAAACCGGGTAAAAGCGAATTTGAGACGGCAAGAAAAGAAGCTGACAAGGTTGAGATCTTAAGCGGTGTGTTTGAAGGACAAAGCACAGGTACACCAATAGCTATGGTTATCTATAATACAAACCAAAAGTCTAAGGACTATTCAAATATAAAAGATGTATTTCGTCCCGGACATGCTGACTTTACTTACTTTCACAAGTACGGACTTCGTGACTACCGCGGTGGTGGTAGAAGTTCAGCTCGTGAAACGGCAGCTCGTGTTGCAGCAGGTGCTATTGCTAAGCTTATGATAAAAGAGTTGGGCATAGAAGTTAAAAGCGGAATATGCGAGATTGATGGAATAAGAGCTAAAAATTACAATTATGAGAATGTTAAAAACAGTATTATCTATGCATTAGATGCTGAGGTAGAAGAGGCTCAAAAAGAGGCTATTTTAAATGCTAAGAATGACCATGATTCAGTCGGCGGTGTATCGCGCGTAAAGATAAGCGGAGCTCCTATTGGACTTGGCCAGCCACTTTATTATAAACTTGATGGAGTTCTAGCTGATGCTATGATGGGTATAAATGCCGTTAAAGCTGTCGAGGTAGGTGATGGTATATTGTCAGCATCTAGCAAAGGTTCATTTAACAATGATGAGATACGCTCAGATGGATTTGAGTCAAATCATGCCGGTGGTATACTCGGTGGTATAAGCAACGGGGATGATATTATTTTAAATGTATATTTTAAACCTACACCATCTATATTCAAAGAACAACACACTGTAAATATAAGAAATGAAGAGTTGGATTTTTCATTAAAAGGGCGTCATGATCCATGTGTGGCAATTCGTGGGACAGTTGTTTGTGAAGCGATGGCTGCACTTGTAATAGCTGACATGTGTTTGCTGAATATGGGCTCTAATATGCAAGGGCTTTTAAAATATTATAAATAAGAGAGTATTTTATGGATAAAAAAGAGATAGAAAAACAGATACTTGAAGATATTAAGAACTATACTATAGATGAATCTAGTGTTAAAGCATATTCACAATCTATGAGTGATATGGATAAGTGGTTAAGTGAGCTCTTAAAGTAATGAAGATATTATGCACAACAACTTATGAAGAGCAGTTAAAACAAATTTTAGAGCCGATGGCTATCGAAAACTTCGAAGACACAAAGAAGTTTAAGGTTTATCTTGATACTATTATCATTAACATACCTACAAAAATTGCAAAATATAAGCAATCAATTTATTTTGATGATGAGCGAGTTAAAGATGTGGAATACGAAAATTATACTATAGTATTTTATTTTGACGAGCTTAATGACAATTATTTGATATTATCTATTATAAATAAATAAAAAATCATTACTATATAATTAGAAATAATAAAATATATAATTTAGTTTGATGAAATAAATTTTATTTAAACTTCTTAAAGACTTTCTGTGTCATTCAGTAACATAGCTTATCACATTAATATCACTTAAACAGTCTGAAAATATAAAAAATGGTACAATACCAAGTTAAATTTCACTATTTTAAAAATAATGACTGAAATTAAAGATAATAAAACTATAAATACGAAGGAGAAAGTATGGATAATAAGAAATCTGAAAAAGATTTAGAAGTATCTAGCAGAAGAGATTTTTTCAAAAAAACTGCTGTAATGTCTGCAGCTGCTATCGCTGGTACTAGTCTTTCTGCATCAGAAGACGATCCTGCTATCATGCATCACCCTAAATGGGGACAAACATGGGGTGATCCTGTAACTAAAAATCGTTACGGTGTACCATCAGCTTACGAGCATAATGTAACTAGAAGAAATACTAAACTGCTAGCATCGGGTAACTATAGAGCATCAATTGCTGTTACTCCAATTCACGAATCAGAAGGTATTATCACACCAAATGGTCTTTTCTTCTCACGTGCACACGGTGGTGTAGCACATGTAGATCCAAATGAATTCCGTTTAATGATTCACGGTTTAATGAAAAAACCAATTGTGCTTACTCTAGATCAGTTGAAGCGTTACCCAAGTGTAACTCGTACTCACTTTATTGAGTGTCCGGCGAATGGTGGACAAGAGTGGCGTGGACCACAGTTCAATTCATTACAGTTTTCTAAAGGTTTTATGAGTTGTGCGCAATGGACTGGTGTATATATTAAAACAATTATCAAAGATCTAGGTCTTGATATGGATAAAGCTAAATGGATGCTTGCTGAAGGTAGTGATAACTCAGAGATGGGTCGTACAGTACCAATGGATAAAGTTCTCGATGATGCTATGATAGTTTGGGGACAAAACGGTGAAGCTCTTCGCCCTGAGCAAGGTTATCCTGTTCGTCTTCTTCTTCCGGGTTGGGAAGGTAACTTATGTGTTAAATGGTTAAAACGTTTAGAGTTCTCTGAAGAGCCATGGTATGCAAAAGAAGAAACTTCTAAATATACAGCACTTAAACCAAGTGGAAAAGCAATTCAGCACTTTTATGCAAATGAAGTAAACTCTACTGTTGTAAAGCCTTCTCCTGAGAAGCCTTGGACAGACCTTAAAGAAGGTGATGTAGTTGAGATCGAAGGTTTAGCTTGGTCTGGTATGGGTACTATTACTAAAGTTGATCTATCATTTGATGGTGGAAATAACTATGTTGAAGCAAGTCTTAAAGGTCTTGTATTGCCTAAATGTTGGACAAGATGGTCTTACCTATATACTATTCCAAAAGGTTTCAAACATACTAACGGTAAACAACTTTTACTTACATCTCGTGCTATGGACGACGCTGGTTATATCCAACCGACTGTTCAAGAAGAGGTTGATGTAATGGGTGTTGAGTCAGTTTATCATAGAAATGGTATTGAGACTTGGGAAGTAAATGAGAAAGGAGAGGTGAATCATGTTCAAATTAGAAAAGTCTAAATTAGTAATCTCTGCTTCAGCAGTAAGTTTAGTTGCTTTATTTGCAGCAGGTTGTATGGGTGGACCGGCTAACTATCCAAAAGGTGATGATATTGCCGGTGGTGTAATTTATCCAATTGAAAATGGAATGACTGGACCATACCTTGTTAATCAAACTGCATTAGATAACACTGTATATCAAGGTCGTGTTCCTACTGCTAATGAATTAAAAGCATGGAATAAAGATATTCAAGCAGGTGGTGTTGGTTTACCTGAGGGTGAAGGTTCTGTAGAAGACGGTGAAGCTATTTACGAAGCAAAATGTGTAATGTGTCATGGAGACTTCGGTTCAGGTGGTGGTGGATATCCAGCACTATCTAAAGGTAATGGTGCAGAGGGTCAAAAAACTCTTACTAACAACAGATGGAAAGATCCTGAAGCTGAGGGTCCGTCACGTTATTTCGGTTCTTATTGGCCAGAAGCTAGTACAATGTGGTGGTACATCAAAGATGGTATGCCTCATCCGAAATCTAAAACTTTAACTAATGATGAAGTATATGCACTAACTGCATATATGTTAGCTATAAATGAATTAGAAGTTGACGGTGAAGTTGTTGATGACGAATTTGTTTTAACTAAAGAAAACTTTGCTAAAATAAAAATGCCAAATAAAGATGGTTTTGAACCAAAAGTTCATGGACCAAGCGGTTTAGATAATGTACGTAAGTATTTTGCTAATCCAGTTAACTTTGGTGCTATTAAAGTTAGCGAAAGTAGTCGTTGTATGAGTGATTGTCAGCAAACTGATAAAATCGTTCGTATTCAAAATGGTGGTATAGATGATTTTCATCCTCCAATGTCGGTTGAGCGTTCTTTACCGAAAAACAATGAGATGATGGCAGTTAAAACTATAAAAGATCCTAAAGAGACATATCAGGCAAATTGTGCGATGTGTCACGATTCTTTTTTATCACCAGGTTCTGCTGAATGGAAGTCATATACTCGTAAGGGTATGAAAAAAGTTTATAAAAACGCTATTAAAGGTACACCAGGTGGTATGCCGGCAAAAGGTGGTTCTTCACTTTCAGATAGTGATTTCAAATTAGTTGTTGACTATGTAGTTAGCGGAAAAGTTAAATAAACAAAAGGATAATATTATGGATAGAAGACATTTTTTAAGTTTTACACTAGGTTCATTAGCATTAGCAGCAATTCCTGCTGATGTTAAAGCGAAAGATTTCAGAAAGTTAAAGCCATCAGTTTGGACAGCACATACAGTTGATGATGCTATCAAAAACCTTTATGGTTCAACTAAGTTAATCGAAAAAGGTGTTAAATTAAAAACTCCTGATGTAGCTGCTAACGGTGGTGCTATTCCAGTTGATTTCTCAACTAAGATCGCTGCTAAAACAGTATCTGTATTTCAAGATGCAAACCCTGAGTCTGCTGTAATCGTTTATGATGTAAATCCATATGATATGACTGATTATTCAATCAAGATCAAAATGGGTAAACCAGGTACTATTACTGTAGTTGTAGAAGGTAAAGACGGTAAGCTTTATGCTGCTAAAAAATCTTTAGACGTTGCAAAAGGTGGATGTGAAGGTTAATCCTTAACATCTCTTTTGATATTAACAGATAATATAAAAGGAAAATTATGAAAGTAAAAGCAAAACTAAAAAATGGTGTGATCAAAGTTAAGTCAATGGCTAAACACGGAATGGTTACATATAATCAAGCTAAGAAAAAAACTGGAAACAGTGAAGATGCTAACTTCATCACTCATATCACTGGTTCGATCAATGGTAAAACAGTTATAGATATGTCTACTAGTCAATTCTTATCTAAAAACCCTATTTTTAAATTCAAACTTAAAGGTGATGAATTTAAAAAAGGTGATAAATTAAAAATGAGCTGGGTTGACCGTAAAGGTAAAACTGGTAAAGGTTCTGGTAAAATTAAATAATTTATTTTTTTTTATCAATAGCAGGGGAAATTTTTAGTGATTAACTTTATTAAAATTTTTCTTCCTGCTCTTTTTCTTCAAGTGACCCTTTGTGCAAGGGATATCAATATCAATAAATTTTTAGACAATGCTAATAAGACCAATAAACATCTACTTGTGTGGTTACATAAGAATGGTTGCGGATATTGTGACAATATGCAGGAGTTCACTCTGAATGAAGACGATATAAAGTCTTTAATAGAGAAAGAATTTATTTATATTCATATGAATATATCTGAAAAGGATAAAGTTACGTATAAAGATTTTGTTGGAAGCGCAAGAGAGTTCGCAAATCATTTAGGGTTTGACTTTTATCCAACATCACTTTTTTTCTCAAGTAACGGTGAACTGATATATGATGCTATGGGCTTTCATGATGAAGTGTTGTTTTTAAAAATATTGAAATTTATTCATTCAAGATCATATGAAAAAATGGATTATGATAGTTATGAGAATGAATATGAATATAATAATGATGATTAATAGTAGGAAGTTGTATGTCAAAAGGTAGTGTTATAGAGTTGTTTATGTCTGTTAAAGGGCAAGAAAATAGAGAGAATAAAGAGCAGATACTTTTAGATGAAAAAGGTGTTGTCGGTGATAAGTTTCATGGAAAGAATATTGAAAGATCTGTTTTAATAACGTCTATTAAAAGTTATGATCTAGCACTATCAAAAGGGATTGAGATGCCTTTTGGCTCATTAGGTGAAAATATCATGATAGATATTGATCCATATGCTTTATCATCTGGAGACAAGATAGAGATAGGCAATGTTGTATTAGAGATTACGAATAATTGTACAATATGCAACGGCTTATCAAAAGTAGATAGCTCATTGCCTAAACTTCTTGCTGATGACAGAGGTATATTTGCCAAAACAATTCAAGGTGGGTATATTAGAAAAGGTGATGTAGCAAATATATTAAAATATTAAAATTTTTAATATAGTTGTGACTAAAATGTGATACCATTATAAATTAAATTTACGGAAAAGGACAGAGAATGAAAAAAATCTATAGTTTATTAGTTGCTACAATTTTAACAGTAGCGTTTACAGGTTGTATGGGAGATGCTAAACCAGCAGAGTTTAAAGCAGACACTCCTCAAAGTGTACAAATTTTTACTTCAAAAAATATTGACGGTAAAATCACTCCAAAAACCATCGGTGCAGCTTTTGAAGCAAGTGGTCTTAAAATGGGTGGTAACAACAATATGAATAACCCATTCAAATTAAGATTTAACAAGACTCACTACAACACATACCACTTAGCAATGTTCCGTGACAATGAGTTAAGTGTAAAACTTGTTAAAAAATATCCTCGTTTTGGTAGATTAGTACCTTTAACAATGTCAATTTGGTCTGAAGGTGATACAATGAATGTATCTACTTTAACTTTAGAAGGCCTTGCAAGAACTGCAAAAGTACCTGTTACTGATCCAGACTTAATCGCTTACGCTGCAAAAGTTAAAAAAGCTCTTAAAGCTGCAATGCCAAATGGTGAGTTTAAACCGTTAAACCACAAAGTATTAGAGCCAACTGCAACTTATGAGATCAACTTTACAGCTGAAATCGATTCTGATCCAGAAGACTGGAGAGATGACTTCGAAACTGAGTTTGAAGGTGAAATGGAGCCAATAGGATTCTTATTCCCTAACTATACAAACATGAATGAAGAGTTATTTGAAGAAGCTGGTGTTGAAGATTTTGATTTTTACATCACTTACTCTATTTGTAAATTTGACGTAATTTTCCCTGTATCTAAAGAGACTCCTGAAGCTGGTGCTTATGCTCCATGTTCAATGTATGCTTATAAGAAAAAAGGTGAAAACACTGTTCATATCGGTTACCTAGGTGTTGATAACTGGATCAAAACTTTAGATATGACTGATAAAGAGGCTATTGCTAAGTTAAAAGAAGCTGAGGGAATGATAAACAAAATCCTTACAGAGTTAACTGAGTAACTTATGTATAATAATAACACTATCAAAAAGCTATTTACAGCGCTTTGTATTTGTGTTGCTTCTGTTTCACTTGTAGCAAATGAAAATTTTGCTCCAAGTGATAATAAAGAACTTGCTGTTGAATATACTTTGGTAAATTCTACAATAGAGACTGATGAAAAGTTTTTTAAGTTCACTAAAGACTTAGAAAAAATAGGTTTTTGGGTTACGAATCCTCACCATAATGTACAAAATGTTTATGTAGAAAAAGGACTAGGTAATACTTCACTAGAGCAATTATCTTTTTCATCTATGGTAAATGATGACAAAGCAAGGGTACTATTTAACAAGGACCCTAGACTTGCAGGTTTTACACCTTTCAACTTAGTTATTTACAGAAAAAAAACTGATTCAAAAACTGTACTTACTCACATCAAACCTGAAGCAGCATTAGATATTTTGCAAATTACGGATAAAGAGTTAAGAAAAAGTTTCATAGACATGTTTGTACCTTTAGATGCAGAGATTGAAAAAACTTTTAAAATCGAGAAAAAAAGTTATACAAAACTTAATGGTTTTGCAAAAGATGGTATGATGAATTTTGAAATACCTTTTGAACAACCAGAAGATATTGATGATTTTTTTGATGAATTTCAGGAAAAGTTTGAAGCTAGTTTTGAACACAACGGTTATATAATAGCTGGTTTTTATGATATGAAATTCAGCATCAATACTGATGCAGATGTGTTACCTGTTTACAGTCACTTTGTAGTATGGTCACTTTGTCATATACCTTTTTCATTTACTATCTTTGATGGTAAAAAGCCTATACCGGAAGCTGCAATGTTCGCACCTTGTTCCATATATGCTTATATTAAAAAAGATGAAAAGAAAATCGTTATAGGTATGCCTACACTTAGTGCTTGGGCTGCTGCATTAAATATGACAGAGAAAGATAAACTACAAAAGGTTTCAGAACTCGACACTGAGATTCCGGCTATACTTGAGAGTATGGGCGCGATCAGAGTTGGTAGCGAGAATCCTTTAAAATAAAAGATAAGCCTTTTGGCTTACTTTTTATCCATAACACCTTTAGCAGTTTTAATTGCACTACCTAGAGCTTCTTTAGCAATTCCCCAAGCTTGAACACCCATTTGCTTAGCTTCTTTTGCTTTGTCGCTTTTAAGAGCCTTATCAGCCTTTTTAACAGCTGATTTAGTAAAGTTGGATACTTTACTTCTAATAACTCCTGCTGTCTCTTTAGAGATAACTACAAGCTCTTCTAGATCTAAATGCATATTTTGATTTAACTCAACTAGTAAATTTCTTATTTCGTTGCTGGCTTCGTTTGCCTGTGTTTGTACTACTTGCATAAAAAGAGTATCTGTTTGGTTAAGATCTTCCATAATATTGTCATAGTCTTCAATCAATATATGTTTAGCCTCTAGTGGCATGTATGCTACACGTTTTTTAAATCTTTCAATAGAGTGCATTAACCCGCTTCTCATTCCTTTTAAAGTAGGGCTTAATATATTCAAGGCATTGTTTGGACTAGCTTCCGCTACTTCTATGGCTGAGTTTAGGATAGTAGATAGTATTTTTCTAGTGCGTATAGTACTAATAGAGCCTTCTTTAATAGCTTGATAGGTAATCTCACGTATTACCTCTTGTATATTCTCAGTGGCCTCTGAGTCTTTTGAACGCTCTATAGATGTAATAATGGCAGATTCTACAGTTTCACCCAAAATATCGAATATATCAATTGATTGTAGTTTAACTTGATGAAGTTTTGAGAGTGTGTGTGTATCATCTTTTTCTATAGTTGATTCTATAGCATCAAAGACAGAATATTTGATATCTTGTAACTCCTGTCTTTTTTTATAAAGTTTTGATTCTAAAGCCTCTTTTTGTGCTATTAAACTCTCTAGTTCGTCATGTACTTTTTGAGATTCGATATCTAAAATAGTATTTGATAAGGATTTTATTTGATGGAGGTTTAGTTCGGTAAAATTTAGTTTTTGAGTCTTAATGGTCTCATCCAAGGCATTTGTAACTCTCTTATTGATTGTACGATATCTATGGTTGTAAAGCTTCTTTAATTGACTAACTATTTTTTCTAAATCCATTATGAATCCTTTGTTTTTTAGTTTATAGCACCATCTTTATATTCTCATGAGCTTTTAAGGCCTGAAAAATAAAATTTCTATCATCTTCATTATGCACTAAAAGCTCTAAATTCATACTTACATACTTTCCACTTTTGCTTTCATTTGAATGTTCTAGCTTATGCTCACGCTCAAGTATAACTTCATGGATGGCTTTTTGAATCTGTTCTTTTGATAAAGAAATAAGTTTATATTTCCAGCTTACTGGGTACTCAAGTTCAAGTTTTTGTTTGCTATCGTTTAAAATCACCACTTTTTCCTCCTGATTTTTCTTCTAGTTGTACATTGCGGATTATCATCCCTTTATCTATAGCTTTTACCATGTCATAGATCGTTAAAAGTCCTATGCTTGTTCCAGTCAGTGCTTCCATCTCTACACCTGTTTGTCCTGTGAGTTTTGCAGTAACTGTTAGTTTAAAGCCTGGAAGTTCCGGTAGTTCTTCCACGTCACAGTTAATACCGCTTAGATTTAGAGGATGACACATCGGGATTAGATCACTTGTTTTCTTTGTTCCCATAATAGCTGCGATAACAGCTGTTTGAAGAACCGGACCTTTTTTTGTTTTTTCACTTACTATTGCATCGTATGCGTCTTGGCTCATCTCTATGATTCCACTGGCAACCGCAACTCTTGTCGTTTGGTTCTTGTCAGATACATCGACCATTTTTGGTCTTTGATTTTCATCTAGGTGTGTTAAGTTCATAATATATCTTTATATAGTTTTTATAATTATATCTACAATTAAATAATAGTTAAAAGCTATCCTTGCATAGGCATGACTTTAATACATTCTAACACAACGAACATGGTCGGTATAAGAGGTTTTGCTATTGCTTCCTGTTCCATTTTTAAAGTAGATGCTCCATGCTGTTTTCTTACTTGACATGCCGTGTACTGAATTTGACCAGTAATAGCTTGGTGCTACATGTTTAAACTCTTTTTTTATAGCCGGGTCGTAATTTTTATCTATGATACTTTGAAGCTCTTTTACACTAGGAAGTCTCCAGTTATTGTAGCCGCCTAAAGATAGCTCCTGACAATATGTTTTTGATTGATCCCAAGTTAACTTTTTAGACACTACATCACCATTGTCCTGCCACATTAAACCAGTTTGGGCATCTTTGTATATGTCTGAGCCAACCAAAGAGCTAATCGCTATCATTATGATAAAGATCTTTTTCATACATTCTCCTATTTTTCTTTCTAGTTATATTTAGTCCGATAATATATCCTAAAAGTTCAAATAAGATGTTAAAAATTTGCCTAAAACGTTAAAGCTTGTTTATACTCTTGTGGATTGTTAAGATTAAAAAATGCTTTTTCATCTTCAAAAAAAACATAATTGACTTTTGAGTTTTTAAGTAAAAGCCCAAGTCTATGGTTGTTTTCTTGGAGCATTTTTTTAAATTTTGGAAGCAGTGAAGAGTGGTATATCCCACACATTGGTTGTATACCCGAGTTCGTTTTTGCAATAGTAGCATCTAGGTCTTGAGCGTCTACATGTAGTATATTTGAGATGATATTTTCATCTATAAAAGGGGTGTCTACACTTATAGCAAAAAACTTTTCACATTTAAGCTTTTCAAACACGGCAATAAAGCCTGCAGTTGGAGCGAAAATATCGTCCGTTTTGATATCTTCTATAAAATTCGCGTTAAAAGCAAACTTATCCCTACTCTTACATGAGATATATACATTTTTAAAAAGTTTTGAGAATTTGTTTAGTTGAAACTGAGTAAGTGTGTCAAAACCGCCAAAAGGAAGAAGTGCTTTGTCTTCTCCCATACGGCTTGACTTGCCACCTGCAAAGATGACACAAGGCATGTCTATCATTATCTTGGATCTGTAATGTATCCGGTAATTGCAGAAGCTGCAGCAACTGCAGAATTCGCTAAGTAAACTTTTGAACTACGGCTTCCCATACGTCCGACAAAGTTACGGTTAGTTGTAGCTACAGCTACTTCGTTGTCACCTAAGATTCCCATATATCCACCAAGACATGCACCACATGTAGGGTTTGAGACTACACCGCCGGCATCAACGATGATGTCTATATAGCCAAGTTTTGTAGCCTCACGCAAGATCTTTTGTGTTCCAGGTGTAACGATCAGGCGAACATCTTCATGCACACGTTTACCTTCTAATATTTCAGATGCTACTTTTAAGTCTTCTAAACGACCATTTGTACAAGAACCTATAAATGCTTGATCAACTTTTATATTGTCTTTAACAGCTTGATTTACAGAGTGACCGTTTGATGGTAAAAACGGATAAGCTATAACAGGATCAAGATTTGATACATCAATCTCTAAAGTCTGAACATAAGAAGCATCATCATCAGAGTAGTGTATCTTTGGTTCACGTGCAAGGTTTTTATCACTTAAAAACTCTTTCGTTATATCATCATAGGCTACTATTCCGTTTTTTGCACCAGCTTCGATCGCCATGTTACACATAGAAAATCTGTCATCCATACTTAAGTGCTCAATCGTGCTGCCTACAAACTCTAAAGTCTTATAAAGCGCACCATCAACACCGATCATACGGATGATTTCCAAGATAATATCTTTACCAGTTGTGTATTTGCCAGGTTTACCGCTTAGAACAACTTTTATTGATTCAGGAACTTTGAACCAGTTTCCGCCAGTTATCATTGCAAACGCTAAGTCAGTTGAACCCATACCAGTTGAGAATGCACCAAGTGCACCGTGTGTACATGTATGACTATCAGCACCGATGATAACATCGCCTGGAACCACTAGACCTTTTTCAGGAAGTAGTGCATGCTCAATTCCCATATCTTTTTCGTCAAAAAAATTCTTTAGTTTATGTTTCTTAGCAAAATCACGGCTGATTCTAGCTTGGTTTGCAGAAGCTATATCTTTTGCAGGTATAAAGTGATCAAGAACGATCGAGAATCCATCAGGATTTGCAAGTTTCTCTGCACCATTGTCCTCAAAAGCTTTGATAGATATAGGAGTTGTAATATCGTTTCCGATAACCATATCTATGTTTGAGCGGATTATCTCACCTGCATAAACTTCATGTCCAACATGTTCAGAAAATATTTTTTCAGTTATAGTTTGACCCATAGTCAGTTCCTTAATTTTATTATATAAAATGAAGGAAACCTTGTATTTTGTTTGATTACGATAAAGGAAGTAATTCCTTTATCTACGTTAACACTAGGTTTTCTTCAGCAGAAAGCTCATCGCATTAATGCGATTATGAACTTAAAAAATTGTCGAAATTATACCATTAAAGTTTTAAAGTAATTTTTGTAAATTACAGTTCATATTTAAGGGCTTTTTTTATGAATTCGCTTGAGCAAAAGAATATTGCAACAAATATGGGGTTTATCGAAGCATAGCCATCTTCAGCTTTATCAAACACTTTAAAGTTAAACCCATCACCGTCATTAGCTGTGACTACAAATTCTAGAGGTGCTAAAGTTTTTATCATATTTAATATTTTTTTAGCATCTTTAGCGTTTTGTACATCTAAGATATTAAAGTTGTAACCCTCTGAACTTTTATGTGAACGGACAATACCCTCTAGCACATCAAACTTGTCTTTGAATATAACTTTATTCCACTCTATTTTTGCTTCTTTAGAGCTTACTTTTTTATCTCCAAGTACTAGTGCATTTGGTTTTTTCTCTTTAATAGCTTCAATAAGGTTTAGTAAAAAATTTACACCGCCTAGATTTTCACTAGCTTTTTTCATAAATAGATGAATTAATGCTTTTGCATCTTCATCGTGATTGTTAAAATTACACATATTCTTGATCCCTTGCATTTGAAAAGATTCAAATGTACTTAATATACGAATAATACTAGCTTTCGCCATAAAACATTATAAAAGTAAGTTTAAAAGATTTATTAAATCAGTTTGGCTTAAGCATAACATAATGACAAAAGGATTATCATAACATAATTAAAAGAGGACAAAATTAGTCCGATTAATTTCTAAACAAAAAAATAGAGAAAATTTGAACAGTGAGATCACTAACAATTTTCATTATATAAGGAAAGAGATGCAAGTATATTTAGACAATAATGCTACTACCATGTGTGATCCGCTAGTAGTAAGTGAGATGCTTCCGTATTTTAGTGAGTTATATGGAAATCCAAACTCACTTCATAAGTTTGGTACGGCAACACACATAGGAATAAAAAAAGCTATAGATCAAGTTTATACTGCATTAAATGCAGGTGATAATGATGATATCGTTTTCACTTCATGTGCTACAGAGTCAAACAACTGGGTTTTAAAGTCAGTTTATCACGATCTAATACAACATGGTGAAAAAAATCACATAATCACTACGGAAGTTGAACATCCATCTGTTTTGGCTACATGTGCTGCTTTAGAAAACGATGGTGTAAAGGTTACATACCTTCCTGTAAATGAACAAGGTATAGTCGATGCTGATACTGTTAAAAGTTTTATAACAGAGCGTACAGCACTTGTATCTGTAATGTGGGCATCAAATGAGACAGGTTCGATATTTCCTATTAAAGAGATAAGTGAAGTATGTCAGGCAAAAGGTGTACTTTTCCATTCAGATGCAGTTCAGGCTATTGGTAAGATACCCGTAGATCTTCAAGATGTAAAAGTTGATTTTGTATCTATGAGTGCTCACAAGTTCCATGGACCAAAAGGTGTTGGTGCTTTATATATCAGAAACTCACGCAGATTAAGCCCGCTGTTAAACGGTGGTGAGCATATGGGTGGACGCCGTTCAGGTACACTGAATGTTCCATATATTGTTGGAATGGGTAAAGCTATAGAGTTAGCTACTACAAACATAGAAGAAAAAATGGCATCAATTAGAGCTAAAAGAGACAGACTTGAAGATGCTCTTTTAGAGTTAAATGATACTTTTGTAGTAGGTGATCGTGAAAACCGTACGCCAAATACTATACTGATCTCAATCAGAGGTGTAGAGGGTGAAGGTATGCTTTGGGATTTAAACAACGGTCAAATAGGTGCATCAACTGGTTCAGCTTGTGCATCTGAGGATCTAGAAGCAAATACTGTTATGTTAGCTATCGGAGCTGATAATGAACTGGCTCATACTGGTATAAGACTCTCTCTTTCACGTTTTACGACAGATGAAGAGGTCGATTATACTATAGAGCATTTTAGAAATGCAGTTGCAAGACTTAGAGCTATTTCTAGTTCATTTGCAATACAAAAACCAACTGCGGGTGGAGAAGTTCAGGAGTGTGAATTACACCACCATTAGTAAGCTAATGGTGGCGCCTGTTCATTTGATTAGGACGATACTTGAACAAAGTCCAAGTATCTACGCTAGCCGCTAAGGCACTGAAGCTAGCTTCTGCGAAGCAGAATTTTAGAGCAACTAGTTGCGCGGGCTCTCTGCCGAAGAGAACCAAGCGTTAGCTTAGATGATGGGATTACTCCCAGCATCGTATAAAATAATAGGGAAAAGGTTCCCTTAAATTTATGAAATAAATTAAAGGAAAAAAATATGGCAAAAGCAGATTTATTCGGTGACTCACTTTGGGATGCATATTCAAACAAAGTAACTACACTTATGAACAACCCACAACATCAGGGTGAGATTTTTCAAGAAGACGTAGATAAACGTGGAAACAAACTTATAGTAGCAGATTTCGGTGCTGAGAGTTGTGGTGATGCAGTTAGACTTTATTGGGAAGTTGATCCTGAGACTGATAAGATCATAAACTCTAAATTTAAATCTTTTGGTTGTGGTACTGCTATCGCTTCTAGTGATGTAATGACTGAGTTATGTATAGGTAAAACAGTTCAAGAGGCTGTTAAAATAACAAATATAGATGTTGAGATGGCTCTACGTGATGATCCTGATACTCCTGCGGTTCCACCTCAAAAGATGCACTGTTCAGTAATGGCTTATGATGTTATCAAAAAAGCTGCAGGTATGTATCTTGGCGTTGATTCTGAGAGTTTTGAAGAAGAAATTATAATCTGTGAATGTGCAAGGGTATCTCTTCAAACAGTTCAAGAGGTTATACGTATAAATGACTTAACAACGGTAGAGCAGATAACTGATTATACAAAAGCCGGCGGTTTTTGTAAGTCTTGTATCAAACCGGGTGGTCATGAAGCAAGAGATTACTATCTTGTTGACATCTTAGCCGATACTAGACGCGAGATGGATGAAGAGAAGATGAAAGCTGCTGCTGATGCAGGTAATAGCGGTGACTTTGAGACTATGACACTTGTTCAACAGATCAAAGCTATTGACGCTGTTATAGATGAGTCTGTACGCCAGTTTTTAGTAATGGATGGTGGAAATATGGAAGTAATAGATATTAAGTCAAATGATGAAAACATCGATGTATATATCCGTTATCTTGGTGCATGTAACGGTTGTGCTAGTTCTACTACTGGTACGCTTTATGCGATAGAGTCAACATTGAAAGAAAAACTTAGTAAAAAGATAAGAGTACTTCCTATCTAATTATGATAGATTATATAAATCTTGGTGCAACTCTGTTTGTACCAAGTACACATAAAGACCTCCCAGATATTATAAACCGACAAAAGTATCCAAAGCTAAAAAGCGTAGTTATTGATCTAGAAGACGCTCTTAACGACTCTGAGTTAGACCAAGCTAAAGATATAGTAAAAGATTTACTTCTTAGTTATGAAAAAAACTCTTTATTAGTATTTATACGTCCGCGTAATCCAGAAAATCTAAAAGATATTTTGACTTATAAGCATGTAGATAAAATAGACGGTTTTATACTTCCAAAATTCTCACTAGATAATGCTGACATGTATTTAAACCTCCTTAATGATACTAAACACTCATTTATGCCCTCTATAGAAGGCAAAGAGCTTTTTGATAGAGATGCATTAAAGAGACTTAAAAATATCCTTTTAGAGTATAAAGAACGCATTTTACTTGTTCGCTTTGGACTTGAAGATATGCTTAGACAACTTAGTATGAAACGTTCTTGTGAATACAGTGTGTTCGACTATGCCGCATGTGCATCTGTTTTGGGAGATCTTTTGGCTATTTTTAAAAGTGCAGGTTTTGTTCTTAGTGGCGGAGTATATCCGTGTTTTAAAGATAAAGAGGGATTTGTCAAAGATGTTAAGCGTGATCTGAGAGAGGGTCTTTTTTCTAAAACTATCATCCATCCATCTCAAATAGATATAGTAGATGAACTTTATAAAGTATCACAAGATGAACTCAGAGAAGCTAAAGAGTTGCTAGATTCTTCACAAGCAGTTATTAATTTAGAGGGAAAAATGGGAGAAGTGAAAACTATGAGCCCATATGCAAAAGAGGTTATAAAAAGAGCTAAGGTTTATGGAGTATGTCCATAAGCCTTTTATAACATCTCTGTAGCGCGACCTTGAATAATATTTATACCTCTTCTATCAAGCTCTTCAAGTGTTTCTACATCCATAACACCAGTAGCTATTAAAGCAATACCTACAGAATCTGTAATAAGTCTAAGAGCTGCTAAACTTTGCTCACTTTGGTTAAGGAAGTAATCCGCTTCACCTTTAATATATGCAGGATGAAGTTGTTGTAAGTAAGTATATTCACCACTCTCCCCGATAAACTCAAATACAGCAATATCAAAACCGTATTTGTTAAATAACTCTTTGTATAAAGTAACTGTTTCAGAATTTTGAGAGATAAGCTTATCCGGCATCTCAAAGATCAGTTTAAACGGCAATTTAGAGGCATGTGATTTAAACAGTTCAACCATTTGATAGTAAGTATCTTTAGAATCTAAAAAGTCATATGGAAGCCTAAGTGAACATGTAGAACCTTTAAGAGTCATATCAGGTTGAATGAACATCATATCAAGGATCTTGCTATATATGTCTTTACCAAGACCAGCTTGATTTGCAGGTGCCATGAACTGACCAAAATAGTAAGTTTGGTTATCAACATTCATAGAGATACTAAGAGCATTATGTACATCTTTTTTAGTTTTTGAATTAACTGCTTTGTAAGATATAAATTTAAATCCGCTACGCTCTATAGCTTTGTTAATTATCTCACGCCAAGCATCTCTACCCATAACTTCAGTTGCATCTTCTGCATGGTCTAAATGAATATTAGCATCAGAAAATTTAGCTTTTGCTAAAGCGTTGTCAGATAAAGATAAGAGTTGAGCCACGCTCTGAGTATAGTTATACTCATAAAGACCTATAGATATAAAAGTCACGTCAGTGTCAAGTCCTGCTTCTTCAATAGCCATATCAACTGCATCGCGGATACCTTGAGCTAAGTCTGTACCGTCTTCATCGCTACAATCAGGTAGAAGTATAGAAAATTCGGTACCGTTCATACGTGCAACTATAGAATTAAAGTAATTGTTCGCACAAGATTTAAAAATATCTGCCATTTTAACAAAAAGTGCATCAACATCTTTATGACCTATCTTCTCATTTGCTTCTATAACACCCGAGAAAGCGACCATCATATGTATGCCACCTTTTGATGATGCATCTATTTTTAAATATTCAGGTAACTTGTCAATAAGATACTTTCTGTTTTTAAGTTTAGTATCTGGATCTATATACTCCATCTCTTTTTGACGTTTGAGTTCTTCATTACCCTTGTCAAACATAACCTTGACTTTTTGAACCATAGTGTTCATACCAACAACAACGTCTTTAAACTCTTTTGTTCTAGGTATATTGTTTTGAGTTATGAACTCATTACGTACTACGGCTTCTGCTTGGAGTTGAACTTGTTTAAGAGGTTTTAATACAGTGTGTATCAAGAGATATAAAACACCAAGTGCTATTACGGTGATAACCGCAAAAGACACTATCAGACTTTTTAAAATGAAGTAAAGTTGAGCCTGAGCATATGAGACATCGCTTTGTACACTTAATATACCGATAGGGCTCCAACCTGCAGATACATTAGCACTTGCGATCGGTGCTTTTATATCTATCAGATCTATGAACCATTTAGGTGCATCCATAGTTTTTTCATCAGCTTCTCTTTTAAAGAGCATACCGTTTTGAATATCTTCTAATGCTATAAACTGGTAGTTCCCACTGTCAAAGTTGGCATTTATCATAGTAGACATCATCGCGATGTCACCGTTAGCACTTCCTAGTGATAAGCTAAGTGAACTTGCTGTGTTTTTTGCATCTTCAAATAATCTTTTTTGAACACTATCATTTGCACTTTGAAAGTTCAGAACTAATACAGTTGATAAAATTATTATCAAAAATACAGATAAGATTATTGCAATTTGTCTGAATAGTGTCATATACTTGGCTTTCCTAATCTATTAATTATTAGCTTATTCTATCAACATAATGCTTAATAGTGTATGATACTTACTATTTACTAAGAACAGCAACACCATTAATAGCTACATTTTCATCTACACACATAGTAAATCCAAGTAGACAAGGCATCTCAATATCATAGTCTTCAACATTGATTTTTGATGTAGCTTCAATAGTTACAGTTTTTCCATCAATAGTGATCTTTGCTTTAAAATCTAAAGGTTTTTTAACACCATGAAGTTCAAGTTCACCTTTTAAAGTGTAGTGATCAGGTGTATCTATTGCTTCAACACTTTTTATAGTGTATCTACTATTAGCGAAATCTTCAATTTCTAAAGCTTCATACATATGCTCATCTCTATCTGCATTGCTACTTTTAAACATAGCCATTTTAACGTCAATGGTACCTTTTAGTGTTAATATGTCATTTGACTCCATTGACAAAGCAGCTGATAATTGCTCGTTCTTTGGATCAATATTACGATCACCTACAACGCCTGTTAAACCCATTACTGAACCACTTTGCAGTGTAAGTTCACCTGCAATTAACGATAAACCTAAAATAAGAGATAATACTAAGAACTTCATGATCTTTCCTTTAAAAATAAGATTTGATTATTATAGCACTAATGTAGTAACTTTGATAATGCTAATGCTAATCCGCTCCCTGATGCTATCCAGCCGACAAAAACCATGACGATCGAGAGCTCCTTTACACTTGTTAGTTTTGTAAGTGAAGTAAATACGATGACGTTATAGTAAGAGATGACAAAAGGATAAACAATAGCTAGTGCGAAAGGCAATTCTAGGTACGATAGACTATAACTTACTATAAATAAAAAGAGGATAATTAGGTGTTGCTTCTTAACTTCTATATTTATAAAATATGCGGATAGTAAACCTAAGATGTGAAACGTAATGATCACATATGTATGTTTATCCCAGATATTCATATGTGCATGTCTAGATAGTGTTTCAAAAAGATTAGAATCTAGTAATATCCATAATAGCAGGGGTATAAAAGTCATAAGCTTGTAGTGAGTCTCTGTTGTTTTTTCAACTCTGAAGTTTCTTAAAACCAAAGCTGATATCAACACAATACTTGAAAATAATATAGCCAACATAATTCTGTCTTCAGCTATAGATGTGAAGTTGTAAGTACCGATCGTATATGCAATAGCAAGAGCAAAAAACAGCTCACGCTGTTGATGTTGTTTAAACAGATATATTCCAAGAGGTGCCATCATACCGATTGAGATACCTAGTAAAAATAGCGTTAGTGGGTTATAAAACGGATAAAAAAATGATAAAACAAGTTGAAAACTAAGTGCTATGATTATTTTGTGTATCGGGTTGTTTAGCTTATGCCAATAAAGTCCTGCTATGAGTGTCCCAGATATACCTCCGACAAACAGTGGAAAAAGTACAACAAGATCTGAATTAAAATGCTCGGTAATACCCGTTTGCACAATTAAAAGATAAAAGCTAAGTTCAAATCCTAAAAGTAAGGTAAGTGCAATAGAATAAATCATCTGTTTTTGATCCATAAAATATATATAGTCGCATAGGCAATATCGTAAAAACCTACAAGTAGAGCTAAAGCATCTAAACTAGATATATAAAATAGGGAGAAAAATATCGTCCCTGTAATTATGCGCGCATATGAAGTCATCTGAGCTAAAAACTCTGAGTGTTTTTTTACACCTATTAGATGAAGAAGACCGACAAAGCCCATAAAACCAAATACTAGATAATAGTGAGGTGAAAAACTAAAGCCTAAAAACTCAAAAAGCTGTGGAGCGAAAAGTATTAGAATAATTGCACCAAGACCATCTGATGCAAATCCGCCAAGATGATATAGCTCTAAAAGGTTCATTTTTTTAATATCAAGTGCTTTGTAGATGTAGTATAAAATAACGCCGAGTGCTAATAGCCCTGCAAAAAGTCTGATAAACCAAAAAGGAGTAATGTCCGCTTCAAAAAAACCGGCTTGGATAAAGCCTGAAATGCTGAGAGGAATAAAGATAAGTGCTATAACATATCCCCAGGCATGTAGAAGTTTTTTAGGCAGCTCGTAGAAGTAGTTGATGATACTCAGAGACATAAAGAATATCCCAAGTCCTATAGCTACATGTGCATGTGCTACGATGAGATCGTTTCTATGAAAAATCCATCTTAGTTCTGGAATAAAAAGGATGTTTCCCTCTATCATCACAAATAAAAATGCATAGATAGATACTATAAGATATGGATGTGTTTTTATACCGAGTTTCGCATCTTTATACCAGACATATAAAAGAGGTGCATAAAAAAATGTAAGCCACTGAAAAAACCACTCCTGGTTGTATGAAAGCTCACCGATAAATATACGATGTGCTACAGACACCGCATAACCAACAAAAGGGATTATCCAAAAAATATGAAATCTCGCTTTGATCTGCTCTTTTGAGTGAAGTTTGATCATAAGATAAAAAAGAGGTATAAGTGTAAAACTCATACCTAAAGTGTTATCACCATGCGGTCCGCTTATAGTAGCTTCAACCTGACCAAATACAGGATTCATAAGTATGATAAGTGCAATAGGTGCTGCAAATAAAATAGCTTTTGATACCTTTACCCATGTGGGCTGGATCTTGTATTGTTTAATTGTCTTGAAAATAGCTATTATGTAAAAAATACCGCTAGATGCAAGGATAAAGTTTAACTCATACGCAAAATCATAAAATGCAAGTCCGCGCTGAGCTCCTAAAAGGATAGAGATGGCTGCCATAAATAAAAATAGATGCCATAAAAAGAAGTAATTTTTTAAATATTTTGCCGCATCATCAAGGTTAAGAGAGTCCTTTGCAAACAAAGCAAAAGGTAAAAGTGAAAGACCAAGCATAATCGGACCATAGAGCATAAGTGTTATATGCAGACTTCTTGTAGTTACAGGATTTAAAATGGTTTCGTTAAATAGTGAAAAGCCTACCAGTTGTGCTGCATATACTGCTCCTGCGAGCACCGACATAAAAAAAATCCAAGTCCATACGGGGACTATCTCTTTTGTTAAATTATAAAATTTTTCCATCATACATCTTTATAGTTTTTGTCGCATATTTCTCAATGCTCAAGTCATGTGAAGCTACTACGACCGTAGTCCCAGCATCTGAAGCTGTTTTTAAAAGCTCATACACAAGAGTTGAGTTTTTAGAATCCAGACTCCCTGTTGGCTCATCCGCAAATATGATCTTTGGTTTGTTTATAAGTGAACGTGCAAGAGCTACGCGTTGACGTTGACCACCTGATATCTCATTGGGATACCTTTTTGATAGCTCAAGTATTCCAAGTGTTTGTAAAAGAGAATTGATATCTTTTTTATAACTCTCTTTAGCAGCTAATGCTATGTTTTCATATACGTTTAGATAGTTTATAAGAAAGTGAAACTGAAATACAAAACCTATGTTGTCTGACCTAAAACTATCTATGTTTTTAATATCTTTTACATTAATACCATCAAGTATAAGTTCACCTTTGCTTGGTTTTAAAAGGGTTGAAAGTATTGAGAGCAAAGTAGATTTTCCGCTTCCGCTCTCACCGGATAAAAATAAAAATTCACCTGTATCTATAGCAAGTGAGACATCATGTAAAACTTGTTCATTTTGTACATAAAAATGAGATATGTTATTTAGCTTTATCATGAACAACCTTGATTAATAAGTATTATAGGATCGGTCTTTGATGCTATATATGCCGGAAGGATTGAGCCTGCTAGTGCCATTGAGATAGTAGATATGAAAACATAAAATGCCATGTTTGTATCTATAGAACCATTTACGTAACCTTGCAGTGTTTCAATGTGAGGAATTATCTCTAAAATAGAGATACTCAAAAGAAGTGCAAAAGTGTATGCAGCTATACTCATGATCACGCTCTCATAAAAGATATTTTTAATGATGAATAATCTGCTTTTACCAAGTGCACGCATTATTCCAAACTCTTCTTTTCTTGAGTTGATTATCATACTCATAACAGAAGCTATTCCCATAAGACCCATAAGATAAGCCAAAGATGAGATCACAAGTGAAGAGTTCTCTATAATTTTAAACTGGTTATATTCATCTACAAAACTTTGAGTTGTCTTTACCTCTATATCTTCACTAAGACTTGAGATTTTCTCTTGGAGTTCATCTGTTTTGTTTGGATTTTTTGATGATACTAGTATAAATGAGGACGAACGATTAAAAAGTTTTCCTGCATCTTTGATGTTCATAACAACACCGCCCTCTTCAAAACCTATCTCGCTTGAGAATATACCGGATATTTTGTAGCGTTTATTACCTATTTTTACACTTCTTGTATGGATCTGCTTGGCTATATTTTCACCCAAGATCACTTGACCCTCTTTAGGGTATTTACCCTTTACTAGTTTGTAATGGTTTAAATGATTCTTTGTAACACCGTATATTCCAGCAATTGGTATCTTACCTACAGGTGATGCACCCACTATGACAGCATAACTTGATTTTGTATCTTCGTAATTATCGATCTGTTTGCGAATATTGATGTCTACATTTGAGAAAAAGGTATCAGATATACCCTTTTGAGTTATGATTATATCCCCATCGGTCTTTATCATATTTGAGTACATCCCGATAACACCTTGGGATATGGAAGAGATTAAAAATATGGCGCTAACAGCTATTGTAATCGACAGAAAGATAAGTAAACTTTTAAATTTGTTTTTACTTAGAGCTCTTAGTGCTATCATCCTCAAAAAACCTTAGCTAGTTCAGCTTTTGTCGAGATGTAAGAGATACTTTTTAGCTTTTTATCTTCAAATTTTAAAACACTTATCATATCGGTTTTTTTTGGAACAAAACTCTCAAATTTTTCACTGTAGTGTAAGTAGATGAGGTGTTTGTATTTTCTAAGTTTTGGAAGAGCGAACATGTTAGTGATGACCGTTGGCATCTTGTTAATATCAGCTATAAATATTGCTTTTTTTCTTTGCAAAAAGTATTTATTTTGAGTGTCTAAATATTCGTTTACTAAAGCTCCTGTATCTTTGTCAAAAGCTATTAGAACGGTTTTTGAGTTTAGAGGTATTTTCATTCTACGAGATTTTGGTGTTTCATATTCAAAACTGTTTAATGTTTGGATCTCTGAACCGACTGTTAAGCTCTGAGCATGTAGGACTGAGAGTGTAAATAATAATATAACTAATAGGTGTTTCATCTTTGATTCCTTTATTTCAACTCGGATGCTATACTTTTTACCCAAGCATCAATAGGTGCTTTTATATCTTCTAAAGTCAGGTTGTCACCCTCTAAAGATATTGGGATATTTTTAATTAAGTTTATAGATTTTACAACTGTTTTCTCACCACTTAGTAAACGGTACTCTCCAACAACTCTTGCAGACTCTTCAAGGTAAGCATTTAGAGACACTACATTAATACCTATAGCTAGGGGTGAAAGCTGGTTCCAGTTAGGGTCATCAAAGTGCACTTCACTAGCTGAGACAGCAGCTT
>Ga0193955_1000102_pt1 | contig 54191 bp, 47 predicted proteins | sample BB_6_MG_FD_140343 | JGI IMG/M metagenome (GOLD analysis project Ga0193955, IMG submission 140343) | Microbial mat bacterial communities from the Broadkill River, Lewes, Delaware, United States - BB_6_MG | ecosystem: Environmental > Aquatic > Freshwater > River > Microbial mats | place: USA... | reverse complement strand
TCTTCTAGGGCGTAAAAAGATAAGAAATCTTTCATTGAGATCTTCTAGTTTCTCTATAAAGTGAGTTTTATCTTGATAATAAAAGTTGTTCTCTTTTATATTTTTATAGTCTGCTTGTCCATAGGGTATTTTTTTCATGATATCTCTTTACTTTGCCTTGTTTTTGATAGTATTGATACTTTTGTATTTTATCTAAAATCATCTTTAAACAGAAATCAAATAAATTATACAATGATAATTATTCTCAGTATAAGAGTAAATTAAGTAACTTTAGTTACAATTTCAATTGTAATAATTAATATCAATATAATAAAATTATTGTTTAAATTGAAAGTGAAAATAAGAAACATGTCTAAAATAGAAAAAGGTGGAATAGATCAGTATATTGAATTATGCGATATAGTAAAAAAAAGATTAGAACAACACAATCAAATATTTAGTATAAATAAACAACATATATTAAAAATACTTTTTGATAGTAAGGCACATCTTTGTACAGATGATATCTCTTTAGTTTTGAGATCTCTTCCTCTTTCTACAATAAACAGAGTACTCACTACTTTTGAGTTTTTAGGGATAGTTGAGTGTATTGTTATTGATGAGATTAAAAGATATGAGCTTATATATCTCAAACAGCCTCATTATCATTTGTATTGTCAAGAGTGTCATACTATAAGTGAATTTGAGAGTTTAGAGATACACAAACTTTTTTTACAAAACTTAGAAAAGATGAATTTTAAGGCGACTAGTTTTAATGTCATTATAAATGGTATCTGCTCAAAATGTCAAAATGATCAATAAACTAAACTATCTAAAGGAAAATCAAAAATGAAAAAACTATTATTTCTTATTGCTATTTTTATAAGTAGCTCATTGTATGCTACAAATGTAGTTAATGTCTACTCACATAGACACTATGCTGTAGATAAAGAACTCTATAAAAATTTTTATAAAAAAACAGGTATAAAAGTAAATATCATCAAAGCGAACTCTGCTGAGCTTATCAAAAGGATTCAAAAAGAGGGGAAGTATACAAAAGCTGATGTTTTATTGACGACAGATGTAGGGATGTTGGAACTTGCTAGAAGTAGTGATATATTTCAGCCTATAAAATCAAATTTTTTAAATAAAACTATTCCAACACATCTCAAAGATAAAGACAATTTATGGTTTGGGCTTACTAAAAGAGCTAGAATCATAGCCTATAATATTGATGAAGTAAATAAAAATGAGTTGAGTACTTATATGACACTTACTGATAAAAAATGGAAAGATAGAATAGTTATCACAAAATCAAATGAGGTATACAATCAATCTCTTTTAGCATCAATTTTAGTCAACAAAGGTGCCGTAGAAGCTGAAAAATGGGCTAGAGGTATCAAAGAAAATATGGCACGACGACCAACAGGTGTGGATAAAGATAGCTTAAGAGCAATTGCTGCTGGTATTGGTGATGTGGCAATTGTCAATACCTATTATGTAGGACAAATGATGCGAGGTAAGAGTTATAGTGATAAAGCTACGACAGAATACCTAGGATTGTTTTTCCCAAATCAAGGTAAAAATGAATCAGGTACACATATAAATGTATCAGGTGCAGGAGTAGTTAAGTATAGTAAAAACAAAGAAAATGCTATCAAACTTATAGAGTTTTTAGCAAGTGTAGAAGCACAAGAGTTATTTGCAAAAGTAAATTTTGAGTACCCAGTCAATCCAAATGCAGAAGTTTCACCACTTTTACAATCTTGGGGTACATTTAAAGAAGATAAAGTGAGTTTGTATAAAGTAGGAAGTAAAAATAAAGAAGCAGTTAAATTATTTCATAAAGTACGATGGAATAAATAGTGCAAAAAGCTTTTAACAAATATACATTGAGTAGTACTTTTCTTACTTGTTTAATATTATTACCTATTGTATCAATATTGATATACTCGTATGGTGGCAATAGTGATACGCTCGATCATCTGAAAGAGACAGTTTTAAGTGACTATATTCTAAATACATTGACACTTATTTTATGTGTTTCTATTGTATCTTTGATATTTGGGGTTATCAGTGCTTATTTGACTGTATTTTATGAGTTGAAATATATCGGAATTATTAGTATACTTTTAGCTTTGCCTTTTGTAATACCTACTTATATCTTAGGATATATTTATAGTGATATTTTTGGTTTTTTTAGCCCTTTTCATCTTTTTTTGAAAGAGATGGGAATAGTTGGAAAAAATTATTTTGATGTACTTAATTTCAATAGTGTTGTCGTAATATTAAGTTTAGGACTCTATCCATATATCTATCTTATTGTAAAATCCTCATTTTTAAAAAGTAGTTCAGCCCTTCTGTATCCTGCCTTATCTTTGGGAAAAAATAGATTTGAGCTCTTTTATCAAGTGATATTACCACTTTCTCGACCTGCTATTATAGGGAGTTTATCTTTGGTAATTATGGAAGTGATCAATGAGTATGGTACAGTAGCATACTATGGTGTTGATACTTTGAGTACAGCTATTTATAGTACTTGGTTTGGACTCAATGATCCGAAGAGTTCGGCATATTTGAGTATATTGGCTATGAGTATTGTATTTGTACTTTTAGCTATCGAAAAATTTAGTCGTGGAAATAGTAGCTATAAAAGTGAATCAATTGCAACTAAAGTAAAAAAAATAAAACTAAATGGATTAAAAAAAACACTTATATATCTATTTCTGTCTGTACCTATTTTATTTGGTTTTCTTATCCCATTTATCTGGATTGTATTTTATTCTTTTCGATTTGCTTTAGAAGTGATTGATGATGAGTTTATAAGTTCGATTATCAATAGTTTTGTAGCATCAAGTTTGAGTGCGATTACTATTGTAATAATTGCATTATTAATATCGTATACTGTGCGTATTTACAATAATAATTATACAAAATATCTCATCAAATTTGCAGGTATAGGGTATGCAATACCTGGTGTGATTATAGGTGTGGGTGTATTGAGCTTGTTTGGGGCTATTGATCATTTTCTTATAGAGACATTTTCTTTAAATGAGTTAGTAATTAGTGGAACTCTCCTTGCTTTGGTATTTGGATATACGGTGCGATTTTTGGCTGTTGGACTTAATATGTGTGAAGGAAGTTTTGAAAAAATAAGTTTGAATGTCAATAAAGCATCAAGAAACCTTGGACTAAATTACTGGCAAACATTGATAAAAGTGGAGTTTCCTTTGATGAAAAAAACATTACTATTTGCTTTATTGATGGTATTTGTAGATATTACAAAAGAGTTGCCTTTGACTTTGGTTTTGAGACCTTTTAACTATGAAACCTTATCAACAAAAACATTTGAATATGCTTCAAATACAATGATACAAGAGAGTGCAATATATGCCTTGGTGATCGTTTTGATATGTTTTATACCTGTGATAATAAGCAATAAAAAAGAAGAAGTGGAAAAATAAAATGTTACAATTACAAAATATAAAAAAGAGTTTTGATAAAAAAGTTGTTTTAAAAGATATAAATTTATCAGTTGGAAAAGGGGAAATAGTATCTCTTTTAGGTAAAAGTGGGAGTGGTAAAAGTACACTCTTAAATATCATAGCGGGGTTTGAAGAGGTTGATAGTGGAAGTGGTAAATATAGAGATATAACTATATTTGATGAGAAAATTTTTTGTGAACCACAAGAGAGACATATCGGTTTTGTATTTCAAAACTATGCATTATTTCCACACCTAACTATAGAAAAAAATATCACTTTTGGAATAGATAAAAAAGATAAAGAGTTTAAAGCAAAAAAAGTAAAAGAGTTACTCAAACTTATCCAAATGGAAGGGTACGAAAAAAAATATCCCCATGAGATAAGTGGAGGACAACAGCAAAGAATCGCAATAGGGCGAGTACTTGCACGAGATAGTGATCTTATACTTTTTGATGAGACATTTTCGAGTATTGACTCTATTTTGAAAAATGAATTGATGAGTGAAATCAAAGATATTATAAAATCATATAATAAAACAGCGATATTTGTGACACACTGTCCTAAAGAGGCAAAATTTTTAAGTGATAAAATCGCATATATAGAGTATGGAGAGATTATACAGTTTGATACGCCCAAAAATATAGCACAAAACCCTAAAAATGATACTATAAGAGAGTTATTTTCTTAGGAAGAGGAGAGAGTGAAATAGAAAATTTGTTAGTTTTTATAAATCTTTTCCAAATCTTCAATTGATAAGTATCTCAAGTATCTTTATATTTAGCTGAGATTACAGTAACTATAGTGTATAATGTTAAAAATATCTTCGATAATAATATTTAAATACTGACATACTAATGGACTAATAATGAAACTGATTTTTTTTCTTTTACTCACTTTATTTACACTCAATGCTTTCTCTCAAGAACTTACAAAAGTTGAATCAGAATCTCTTTTGAATACAGACGAGATTCGATATTTAAAAGAAAATCGAAATATTACAATTGCTACTATGAAAGATTGGGTACCTTATGATATAAATAATGAGTACAATCAACATATTGGTTTTCATAATGATATGATAAAAATTATCAATAAAAATCTCTCTTCAAATTTACTATTAATACCGTTTGATTCTTGGAAAGAGGCATACAAAGCTGTTACATCTAGCGAAGTAAATGCAATAACATCTTTGAGTTGGACAAAAGAGAGGGAGAAGAATATTTTTGAGTATTCTCCTGCCTATCATTTTACCTCTTATCAGGTTATTGTGAAAAAAAATAGTACGATTTCATCAATTACAGAATTAAAAAATAAAATAGTAGCGATAAGAGACAAATCAATTACCCTTAAAATAGCAAAAGAAAAGATACCTTTTGCAAAAATAAACATGTATTCTAATGTTGATACTATTTATAAAAGTATACAAAAAGGTCAAAGTGATGCTACGATTATTTCAAGTATTGATAATAAAATATTAAAAAAATATGGTTTAAAAATAGCGATGGAACTTTTTCATACATCAGGTGAATTACATATAGGTACAAATAAAGACTATCCTATAGTAGCATCTATCATAAAAAAAGGTATAAATACAATTACTATCAAAGAGATGTCAGATCTAAAAGAGAAGTGGTTTGAAAACTATATGAAAAAACCTGATAATAAATTGGATTTGGATGTTACTGATATATTACCTCTCAAAGAGATATTAATCGGTTTTGTGTTGTTATTAGTTTTATTTTATTTAATTTGGAAATATCAGATTAAAAGTTCAGGGAAAGATTTTGCTTTGAAAGGGACACTTTTTATTATTATTACAGCATTTTTGGTGCTTGCTTCTGCCATTACAATTTTGACAATGAATAATATTGAAAAAGCACAAAAAAATGAGATCAAAGAATCGTTACGAACAGTCTTGAGTAGTAGCTATAAAACAATCAAACTTTGGGTAGATGCTAAATATGCAAAAATGGATATTGTTATTGATAGTGAAAAAATATCAAAATTAGTAAAAAACAACAATATAAAAGGGTTAAATGAACATTTTCAAATATACAAAAAAGTATTTGACAAGTCCAACTATTATTTACTCTCAAAAGACTGTAAAGTACTCTCCTCAAATATAAAGTCTTTTACAGAGAGTGCTTTTTTAGAAAAATTAGAAGAGGTACTGGCTCAAAGAGAAGATTTTAATAAAAATATTTTGACCCCTTATAAAAATAAAAATTATATTCAAAAAAATATATTATTTACTAAAGTGATACAAGATAATACAGGTACAGTAGCATATCTTGTAATAGAGATAGATCCCCAAAAAGAGTTTATAAAAATATTACAAAATGGAAGAATGGGAACAAGTGGAGAAACATATGCTTTTAATGAATCACTGCAAATGATTTCAAATAGTAGATTTGATAGACAACTCAAAGAGATAGGAATACTCAAAACAAATACTTCTTCTTTTTTAAATGTAGAGATTAAACAGATAAATAAAAAACCAACACAATTAGCTCAAAAGAGTTTAGAAAAGAGTTCAGGTATCAATATCAATGGATATAAAAACTATAGAGATATTGAGGTGTATGGAGCTTGGATTTGGGATGATGAATTCAAAATTGGTTTTGCAACAGAGATTGATGAGTCTGAAGCTATGGGAGCATTTATTAATATGAAAAAAACAATATTTATTATTGTTTTTTCAATTGTATTATTTTCAATATTTTTAACAATTCTTGTTGCTTGGATAAGTACCCAATCAAAAAAAATTCTTGAATTAAAAGTTGAAGAGAGAACAAAAGAGATAGATGAACAAAGAAAATATACAAGCGCCATAATGGATTCTCAAAATAATATAGTTATATCAACAGATGGATTGAGGTTAAAAACAGTAAATAGAGCATTTTTTGATTTTTTTGGTGTAAAATCGGAAAAAGAGTTTATAGAGAGTTTAGGAAACTGTATATGTGATACATTTCAGAGTGATTTATCAGGTGAATATGTACAAAAAATGATGGGTGATGAAAAATGGATAGATTATATCTATGCAAGACCGAATGATATGCATAAAGTACTTATCAAAAAAGATGGAATTAAAAATATATTTTCAATTTCGGTCGATAAATTTAATTTTGGAGAACTTAAGTTACAAACAGCTGTATTAACGAATATTACAGAACTCGAATCTATACGAAAAAATATAGAGATGATTTTATCTAATATTATGTTACCAGTTCTTATTACTTCAAAAAAAAGCAGAAAAATATTGTATGCTAATGAATATGCAAGTATTCAATATGAGATAAAAGTTGATGAACTTATTGGAAATAATATTGATACTGTATATACAAATCTAGATCAAAAAGATGAGATAATTCAAAAAATAAATAAAAATGGTTGTGTAGAAAATTTGGAAGAGAGATATAGAACAAATAGTGGGAAAGAGTTTACTGCTTTACTTTCTGTAAAACCAATAAAATATCAAAATGAAGAAGCGTATATTGGTATGGTTGTTGATATTACAGAACAAAAAATATTGCAAAAAGAGATGGAAACCATTCATAAACATACACAAGAATCAATAGAATATGCATCGCTTATTCAGCATGCTCTCATACCATCAAGTGAATTTTTTGGAAAGTATTTTTCTGATTATTTTACTTTATGGCATCCAAAAGATATAGTTGGAGGTGATATTTATCTATTTCAAGAACTTCGAGATGAAAATGAATGTTTACTTATGGTTATAGATTGTACAGGTCATGGGGTCCCTGGAGCTTTTGTAACAATGCTTGTAAAAGCAATAGAGAGACAAGTCACATCCAATATACTCAATAGTAAAGAGGAAGTAAGTCCTGCTAAAATACTCAATATCTTTAATATAAATATGAAGTATCTTCTCAAACAGGACAAACAGGACTCTATCTCAAATGTAGGATTTGATGGTGGAATTTTGTATTATAATAAAGAAAAAAAGATTGTCAAATTTGCTGGTGCTGAAACACCATTATTTTATATAGAAAATGGAGAATTGAAAATTATCAAAGGGAGTAGGCAATCTGTTGGTTATAAAAAAAGTAAACCAGATTTTGAATTTAAAGAGCATACAATTGAGGTAAAAAAAGGGATGCAGTTTTATCTTACTACGGATGGATATTTAGACCAAAATGGTGGAGAAAAAGGTTTTCCTTTTGGAAAAAAAAGATTCTCGAAAATTATAGAAGAAAATCATGCTTTATCTTGCGAAAATCAACAAGAGATATTGTTAAGTGAATTGATGGATTATCAAAAGTGTGAAGAGCGAAATGATGATGTGACAGTCATAGGGATTAAAATATAAATAATAAATTAAAAGGAAAAATATGATACCAAAAAAATATGAGATGCTGTTGTTTGCATTTTTAATGAGTTCGTTTATGTCGTTTTTTATGAGTTTTGTTATTACACTTATAAATTTGGGTTTGGTCGATGGTTTTGTTAGATTTTGGCTCTCTGCTTTTTGGAAAGCATTTTTAGTTGCTTTTCCTACTATTTTAGTGGTAGTACCACAGGTGAGAAAAATTGTGGGACTTGTAATAGCCAAATAATTACTGATAATAATTATCAATATTAAGTGATAATTAAGTGAATTATTGTTAGTATTCTTTTAATATCTACTATTAAAAGGCTATTGGATGAAAAATTATTTTTTCTGGAATATAAAACTCACTTTCTTTTTATTATTTGCAAATATCTCATTTGCTACATATGTGTATGCGGAAGATGACAACTATATTAACCTTGTCAGTGCAAGGCAAGAATATCTTATCAAACCAATTTTGGAAGAGTTTACACAAGATACAGGTATAAAAGTAAACTATACGATATCTTTTGGAAATATTATGATAAATATGATCAAACTTGAGGGTGAAGATAGCGAAATAGATGCTTATTTAGCGAATGATGCGGGTGATTTATACAACTTACAACAAAATGGAATACTCCAGCCTATACGATCAAAAATTTTAGAGAGAAATATCCCCTCACATCTAAAAGACCCCTCAAAGCAATGGTATGGAATATCTCTGCGAGTCCGTTCTGTTGTATATAATACAAAGTATGTAGATTCTACTCTTTTGAAAGACTATATAAGCATTGGAGATGAGCGATGGAAACATAAACTGGCACTACGAACATCGAAAAAAGTGTATAATAAATCTATGGTGGCTATGATGATTGCACATTATGGATATGATAAAACAAAAAAAATTATGCAATCATTGGTCGGTAACCTTGCTCGTAAACCTTTTAGTGATGATATCAAAGTGATCAATTATATTAAAGATAATAAAGCATCAATAGGTGTAGTAAATAGCTATTATTTAGCAAAAATGATTAAAGAAGACCCTACTATTCCAGTAAAAATGCATTTTATTGGAGATGAAAACAATCGTGTGCATATCAATATATCTGGAATTGGAGTAACCCGATATGCAAAAAGAAAAGCAAATGCGATCAAACTCATAGAGTGGCTTAGTTCTAAAAAAGGGCAACAGCTTTTTGCAAATATTAATATGGAATATCCTGTAAATAGAAGAGTCAAACCACATAAAGTACTTCAAAAATGGGGCAAATTTAAACAGATGCGAATCAATGTAAAAAAAGCAGGAGAGCTTAGAAAAGAAGCTGTTCAATTGATGCGTGAAGTTTCTTATGAGTAGACTTTACAAGTATTTTAACACTGATAGTATTAAAGGGCGACTCCGTTATTTTGTCTTAAATCTTTTATTGTTTGTAATTTTAGCGATCACGATTTTTCTTATTTTGGTGACAAAAGCACAATTGGATAAAACATATAAAAATGAACTAAATGCAATTGTAAAACTACAAAGTAAATCTGTAGAAAAATGGCTCAATGAACGAGAACTTGATATAAAATTTATTGCCTCACAGCCTATGAAAAATCCAAAAAAAATCCAAACTTTTTTTGAATCATTTATACTGAATCAAAGTGAATTTTATTCGATAAGTTATGTAAATACACAAGGTATCTCAGTGGTTGAGAGTACTTTTGAGATTAAAAGTGATTTTTCAAAAGAGAAGTTCTTTTTTGATGGACTTAATGGAATTGATTCGATTAGTACAGTACGAATATCTAAAGATGGCAAAATGCCAATTATATATTTTTCTTCACCAGTGTTTGATGAATATGATGAGGTGTTAGGTATTGTTGTGGGAGCTGTTCGATTAAGTAGTATCCAAAGTTTAGTTGAAGATTTTCGATTTAGTAAAACGGGTGAAACATTTATTGTCAATAACAAATTTCAGTTATTAACAAAAAGAAAATTTGAAGATATAGAGATATTAAAAGGGATTGATAATATATCTATACAGAATGGATTTTATGAAAGTTACTCGGGAAGTGAAGTGTTTGGGATCACTACAAAAGCATTATTTGATAGATGGACAATAGTGGCTCAAATATCAACGATTGAGATGTATAAAGTATTTAAAGAGTTTATACTCTATATATCTTTGTTTGTAATTGTACTTTTGATTATGATTTTGCCTATAATACTTCTATTTTCAAATAAAATAGAACAACCACTCAAATCATTGTTGTTAGGTTCTAAAACTATTGAAGATGGAAATTATGGGCATAAAATCAATTCTAATTCTATTGATCATTCAACAGTAGAGATTAGAGAATTAGCTGATTCTTTTAATTCTATGTCAAATAAACTCAATGATGTTATTGGTGAATTAAAATTGACATCTACTATTGATGTGCTTTCCCAATTATATAATCGAAGAGAGTTAATGAGATTATCACATAATGCTTTTCACAAGTCAAAAAAAGAAAATACTCAGTTTGCAGTATTGATGATAGATATTGACTTTTTTAAAAAGATCAATGATAATTATGGTCATAGAGCAGGAGATGTAGCGATATCGAGTGTTTCAAATACAATTAAAACCTCAATCGATTCTACTGATATTGCAGGGAGATATGGGGGAGAAGAGTTTTTGGTATTTATCTCAGATACTACTTTGGATTTAGCAGAAGAGATTGCACAAAGAGTTCGACAAAATGTTGAAAATTTACAGATAGTAAGTGAAGAACATAGTTTTGTATGTACTTGTAGTATAGGACTTTTTTATAAAGAGGAGAAAGAATCTTTTTCAACACTTGAAGATGTTATTGAATTATCCGATCAGGCATTATATAAAGCCAAAGAGAGTGGTAGAAATAGGGTTGTTCACCATATAGGCTAATGATTGTATCTTAAATAATATTGAAAAATGTAGCACGGGTAAGTTTTTTTAGATCATTTGGGTGTAGTTCTATATCTAAGCCTCTTTTGCCTGCACTGACATAAATAGTTTCAAAATTGTTTGCAGATATATCAATAACTGTTGGGAGAGATTTTTTTTGAGCTAAAGGGCTGACTCCTCCGAGAATATATCCAGTGGAGCGTTCTACATCGTTTTTATTAGCCATTGTACATTTTTTGCTTTTAAGAGTTTTGGCTAAATTTTTCATATTTAATAAAGATGAAACAGGGACAACTCCAACTGCCATGCCTGTAGTAGTTTCAACCACAATAGTTTTAAATACTTGCTTTTCATCGACTCCAAGTTTTTTTGAAGCTTCTTCTCCATACGATTTTACCAATGGATCATGGGTGTATTCATGCAGAGTATACGCTATTTTATTTTTTTTGGCGAGTTGTATGGCTGGTGTAATTTTAGATCCTTTTAGTCTAATTTTATTTCACATACCACTTGAGCATGATCACTTTGTAGCAGTGAACCATGTGGATTGTTGTGAAAGTGTGCATTAAAGAGTTCATAAGAGTTGATTTTTTCTTTAAAATATTTGGAAACAAAAATATAGTCAAGTACATTTCCTCTCCCTTGAAAATAACTCGTAGGCTTTTTAAACTTTTCTTTTTGCTCAGGGTGAGGATTGTAGACTTTTTTGTTTTCTAAATCATAGGTATCATATAAAAGATAAGAGTTTTCCTCTTTATTTTGATGATATGCCTCATTTGTTAAAGCTTCAATAGTCAGAGAATACTCTTTATCATTCAAATCACACAGTGAAATGAGAGGGGTATTGGTATTTTTAAAATCATAAAATAAACAAGATGTTTCACATAGCCTTTGTTTTAATGCTTTTGAAATATTTTTTTCCAAAGCCTCTTTTGTTTTTGCTTTTTTCTCCTCTAAGGTATGATTTTTTTTGAACATATATTCAAGTTCATTGAGTCTATTTGACTTAAAATGATTGACATATACAGTAATCTCATTTTTATTTGGAAGTTTTATAAGTGCTTTTATAGGAATCCTAGAAAACTCAAATAATCCTTCAAAATTATGTTTTAAAACACTTTTTTGATGTACTGTCACTTCTTGAATCTCTACAATAGGATATTTGGATGCAAGTGCAACTGTTGTGCTAATAAATACAGTATCATCATCTTTATCAACTTTTGCATCATCTACAGTGACAAAATAATCAAAACCCAACTCTTTCATAATATCTTCAAGTGCATCCTTAGAAAACACTTCTTGAAAACCAATAATATCACAATTCATCTCATTGATATGTTTTTTTATCCAAGAGGTTTTTTGTTCCCATTGTTTTGTAGAAAAAGTATTTTTTTTCTCGTACCAAGAATAGGGTGGTGCTACAAACTGAAAAAGGTTAAATGTTCCTACTCGTAATGGTGTCATTATTTTAAACCACACTTTCCAAATCTACATTTGAGATAGCGTACAACCATAAATATAAAAAATAAACCAATAATCACTTCAAATGTTTTGTATAATAGTTCCATGTTTTTCCTAATATTTTTTTTGATTAACTATCTGTGTTTCAAGCCGAAACAAATCATCATTTTCTTTTTTAAGTTCCCAAATATCACTGACAACAGTATGCAAAAAAGTCATATCATGACTAATGATGACCATCGTTCCATCATATTCTTGAAGTGCATTTTCAAGTGAGATAATAGAATCCAAATCCATATGATTGGTTGGCTCATCGAGTATGATAAGAGAGGGACTATTTAAAAGTCCTTTGGCTATCATAAGCTTTTTTATCTCCCCAGGACTTGGCAAAAAACTATCTTGGAGTTTTATGGGGTCTGAAGAGAGTTGTCGTATAAGAGTAAATATTTCACCCTTAACATCATTTGGCAAATCATTTATCTCAACGAAAAGTGCTTTACTTTCCTCTTCAGAAATCTCTTGAGGAATATATAAACATTCACTTTTCAAATCAGCATCCGTAAACATATTGTTTAAAAAGCTCGTTTTGCCTGCACCATTTTCACCAATGATACCGATTTTATCATATCGATTTATAAAGAGTTCTCCAAAAGAAAGTCTTTTTGTTTCTGAAAGTTCAAGCGTTTTCTTTTTGATATGAACAGGAAAAATATTTGTGTATTTTGTCGTATTAAACTCTATCCCTAAGGCGTAAGTTTTGTCTGTTTTGATTGCGTTTGATTGGATTTTATTCTCTTTGGCTTTGAGTTTTGCCAGCTCTTGACCATCATTTTTATCTTTTCCCGTAAATCGAGCTAGGTCTATTTTGGTTTTGGCATTTTTATCATTTTTTCCTAAATCTTTTTTGGACATTCTTTTTTTTGATTGGCTTACTTTTTCATGTTGGTTTTGTATAGATTTTTTGAGCTTTTTGAGCTCTGCATTTTGTTTTTCTTGGTTTTTATCTAAAAACACCAAATTTGTATTGTATTCATTCATAGCATTTGAAAAAGGAGTTTTGAATGTCATGATATTTTGATGCTTTAATATAAATGTAGATTGCGATAAATTATCCAAAAGCTCTCTATCGTGACTCACGAGTATCCCAATAGCTTTAAAACTTTTAAGTGCTTGTAAAACTATCTCTTTACTTTTTATATCCAGATGATTTGTAGGCTCATCCACGAGTAAAACATCTGGCTCATCAAAAAGTGCCACCGCTAGCTGGAGTCTTTTCCTCTCTCCACACGATAAATCATCCCATCTATATAACCACTCATCTTTTATATTTAATAAGTCCCGTATTTTAAAAGATTTTCCCGTAAAAGTAAGCATAAAATCATCAAGAGTTTCGGGAGGATATTGTGTACTTTGCATACAATAATGGACTAAATCATTCCCTTTTATCACCCCATCTTCAAAGCTAATCTTTTTAGAAATAAGTTGTAATAATGTACTTTTTCCTGAACCATTAGCCCCAACAAGACAGCTCCACCCTTGATCGAAGTCTACGCAGAGATTTTCAAAGATGGGTAAAGTGGATGTTTTGTATTTAAAATAGAGATTTTTTATTGTTAATTGTTGCACTGGTATATTCCTTGAAAGTTTAGCTGTATTTTGTTAAATCTATATCTGTATATGTTTTTTTTAAAATCCCAAGATGTTTTAAAACAGTCTCTTTACTAAGCTCTCTTTGTTTTGATAACTCTTCAATTGTATCACAACTTTGGATTAAATTTTTTGTCTTTAGATACATCTCAGCGACTACTTTTATGACTGGTTTTTTTTGTAAATCTTTTGTTTGTTTTTTTATCTCTTTATTGTCCGTAGTTCCACCTAATTTTCGTATATGGAGAGCTATGAGTTTTTCAAACTCAGCATCTACAAGAGCAGATATTTTTGCTTTTGCTTTATGTGAAGATTGTTTGATACGGTCATCAATACTTAATATCACAGAATCAACCATCAAAGCCGTATCATTAAATCCAATAAGTTGTAATCCCTCTATATTTTTAATCCTAGAAAGTGCTACATATCCTTGCCCCACTTCAAAAGTTTTGGTCAAATCTATCTGAGCAGAATCAAGTGTCATCCCTTGTGATTTATGAATCGTGATAGCCCAAGCGAGTTTGAGAGGGAGCTGAGATACTTTTGCCGATATAGCTCCTTTATCATTTTTTAGTGACCAGTCTTCTAATGGTACTTTTACAGTGTATCCATTGGAGAGTTTGACTATAGGTAAATTTTCATCTTTTGAAAAACCAATTATGATCCCTGTCGTTCCATTGATATAACCTTTTTCAGGGTTATTTTTGACAAACATCACTACAGCATCTTTTTTAAGTGTTATATTTTCTTGTACCATAGATGATTTGAATATTTTTTTTATGTTACTTTTTGCCCCTTCTGAAGTGTACTCAAAATTGTATGCTTGTGAGTCCAATTTATCCAATTCATCATCATTTATTTTATCTACATCAATATTATGTGTATACAATTTTGTTGGTTTAAAAGCTATATCCAAAGAGATGTTTATTCTTGAATTTAAAGCATCGTAAGTATTTTGAGAGATATTACCAGTTCTTATCTCATCCAAAATCGCTATGAGAACATCATCATTTTGTCTAAACTTCTTTTCTAAATAACAAGTTTGTAAATCAAGTGCTTTCCAAGAAGGTGCTTGCCACGCAAATCTTTTTTGAGTTTTAGTTCTGGATATAGGAGGTAACTGGAAAAAATCACCTGAGAGTATGACCTGAATACCGCCAAAAGGTTTGTCATTTTTTTTAAATGCTTTCAAAATAGTATCCATAGCTGTAAATACAAATGGACTCACCATTGATATCTCATCGATAATTAAAACATTTAATTTAGAAAACCTCACTTGAAGATACTTTTTGGCATATAAGTTTTGGATAAAAGCCTCATCAATTTCGTTTCTTATCCCTAAGCTAAAATAGGAGTGTATGGTCTGTCCACTTAAATGGGAAGCAGCTATACCTGTGGGAGCAACTATCGTTGGATATATTTTTCTTGATTTGAGATATTGAATATATTTATTTAAAATATAAGTTTTACCAGTTCCTGCTGAACCTGTAAGAAAAACATTGTGACCAGTTTTGAGTATTTTGAGGGCTGTATTTTGCATAAAGAATTATACTCTTTATATGCTATAATTTCTGTTATAAAGAGAACCTTCAAAAAGGATTAAGAGATGTGCATGACAATAAAAGAGAAATATATAGACCCATTTACCGACTTTGGATTCAAACAAATATTTGGAAATGAGAATCACAAAAATATACTCATTAGTTTTTTGAATGATTTACTTGAATTAGAACATCAAATAGTATCTATAGAGTATAGAAACTTAGAGCAGTTAGGACTCAATATAGTAGATAGAAAAGCAGTCTATGATATATACTGCACAGATGAAAAAGAGAATAATTTTATCGTAGAACTTCAAAGAGGGAAACAAAAATATTTTAAAGATAGAAGTGTTTATTATACAAGTTTTCCTATCCAAGAACAATCCAAAAAAGGGACATGGGATTATTCTCTTAAAAAGATATATTTTGTAGGGATACTAGAGTTTGAACTAGAAAATACCAATAAAGAGAAATATCTCACTAAAGTACAACTGTGTGATACCCAAACCAATGAAGTTTTTTATAATAAACTCACTTACTATTATATAGAGATGCCAAAATTTAAAAAGACAGAAAAAGAACTCTCAAATCATCTTGAATATTGGTTGTATTATCTGAATAATCTTAACGATCTCACACAGATACCTGAAACATTTAAAAAAGATAAAATACTCAATGAAGCATTTGATATAGCAGAATTTTTAGCCTTAGATGATGATAAACAGTTTGCATACCAACAAGACCTCAAAGCGAGAAATGACTATAAAAATGTGATAGATTATGCTGTAGAGATGGCTATAGAAGATGGGATGAAAAAAGGGATGCAAAAGGGGATGGAAAAAGGGATGGAAAAAGGTGTCGAAAAAGAAAAAATAAATATAGCTAAAAACTCTATTTTAGAAGGCTTAAATAATCAAACTATATCTATAATTACTGGACTTGATAGTGAGATGATTGAAAACTTACGAAAATAGAAAAATGAGTATTCTTAGCTAAATATATTATTTTATTTATAAAATAAATAAGTTTGTTAATAGTATTAAAACATAATATGATACTATTAATTGATTATATGGAGAGTAATATGAAAATAATTGAACTAAAATGTACTGTATATATAAAGAATGATATAAGTTTTGACAAAAGTTTTGAGATATTGGGTAAATATATCTCTTTCTCAATGTGTCAAGATGAAAAATTAGAGATATTACACAATGATAATAAATCATTTAAAAACTACTGTTTTGGTGGATTTTATCCAACAGAAAAAGAAAAAGTGTACAAAAAAGGGAAAACATACACCTTTAGTATAAAAACAATAGATGATGATTTTGCAAATAGAATTTTGCCTCACCTGACACAAAACACCAACAATAAAAACTGTATAATCGTAGATATAAACAAAAAAGTAATCCGTCAGCACTTTATCACAGAAATCTATAGTGCAACTCCTGTCATCGTGACTATGAAAAATAAGAGATTTTGGATGAAAGAGGATGATATCATGCTTTTACAAAAGCAACTTCAAGATAACTTACTACATAAGTATAAAGCTTTTTATGGTGAAGAGTTAGAACCTATTCAAAACTTTATACAACTTCTTGAGCTAAAAAACAATCGAGCTCAAACTATCAAACTTACCAATAAAGAAGGCAAACAATATAGACTCTTCGGAAACAAATTTCGAATCATTCCAAATGAGGATGATTTGAGTCAAAAGTTGGTATTTTTAACACTTGGTGTTGGATTGGGTGAGAAGAGTGGTTATGGTGGTGGGTTTTGTTTGGGGAAAGGGATGCAATGATTTATGATATTTTAGAAGTATTTAAAAAAGAGTATGAGAAAAGTGGTGATAAACTTATTTTGGATAATTATACACTCAAAGATGGTCTTTATGTAAAAATCAATAAAGATAATAGTTATGAGTACTATATATTTGAGACTGTCAAAAAAGAGAAAATATTTAAAACTATTGATGGTGTTATTTCAAAGAATGAGATTGATTGGTTTAGAAAGAGAGATTATTATAGTGAATGGCTCAATGCTAATAAGATGATTTTTGATAAAAAAATTCATAATATAAATTATCTCTCATTATTTGTTAAAATCGATAGTTTTACAAGTACAGATACAAAAAAACTTATTGGTCAAGATGCTATTAAATATCATTTTAAATCTTTATGTGATTATAAAAAATTTAATAAACCAAAAGAGAAAGAAATTTTAAAAAATTATAATTCATATTTATCAAATAAGAATCGTAAAAAAGATTTAATACAGAAATATAGATTTATAGAAAAAAATATTTTGGATATTGTAGAAAAAGCAAAAGAACACAATATCACTAATTATATAAAAATATTTTTTGATGAAGATATTGAGCTGTATAAAAAAGAGAGTGAAATATACTACAGTATTAAAATATTTAATGATATAGCACATAGTAAAAAAATAGATGATTTAGTCTATGGGTTGAGTGATTCTAATATGAATTTAAATTCAAAAAAACCATTTCTTGAACAAAAGGCTAAAAAAACTAATGCACCATTTATTATTTTGGATTCTGATGCTTTACTTATCAAAAAGTTTTTAGATTGGCTAAAATGTCAACAACTTATGAATAAAAATCCACTGAGCCAAGAGATATTTTTAAATAGAGATTTTAGAGAAAAAGATTTGATTATTGATTTTGATTATATACCTTTAAAAATTAGAAAATTAGAAAACCAAATTTATGTTACAAATTATCTAAAAGCATATAATTTTAAAACAAAACAGATTATTGAAGATTATACTATAGAGGAGTTGTATCAACTTGAAGATAAAACTGATGAAATATTTTATAATAAACAACTAACACATAACTATTTTAATGATATAAAAGTGTCTCAATATATCTCTAAAAATCTTCAAACATTACTTTATGAGACAAAAGACTCTATGTTAAATTATTTTAAAAAGTATGATGATAAAGGATTTTATCAAGTAGTCAAAAAGTATGGAAGTGATTTTGTTGTAGAACATCTTAGACAAAATAGAGAGTTAAAAGCAAAAGAGAGTTTAAATCTAAAACTATCTTTATTAAAACACAAAGGGGAAAATATTATGGATATACAAAATATACAACAAGAGATGATAACAAAACTTGAAACTTCAAACTATACAGCTTTGAAAAGTGAAGAGTTTTTTTATCTATGTGGGCAAATTGCAAAGTATTTATTGAGTCAAAGTGAAGCCTTTCAAAAAAATGCAGATTTATTAGAACCATTTTTAAGAGCGAATAACTCAAAGAAATTGAAAAAAGATATAGAAATTACCTATTTTAAATATAAACATAAAATAAGTCTAAATCACACTAGATTAAATAATGCGATGAGTTTGATTATGGCTTATGATGGTGTTGAAAAACTATCTAAAAATATGGATAGTTTTTTGGTAGGTGTGTTGAGTGATAATATTTTTTATATAAAGAGAGAAGGATAATAAGAATGAAACTTAGAAAACTTTACATAGATGACTATAAAATATTTAAAAAATTTAGTATAGATTTTACAGATAAAGATAATAAACCATTAGATATTATTGTATTGGCAGGAATTAATGGGAGTGGTAAAACTACTATTTTAGAACATATTTTTAATATTTATAAGAATCAAAATATACTTTTTTCTAGAGAATCTTATTTAGATGTTGAAGTAGATGGTGTAAATCAACAATTAAATTTAGAATCACAAGCTATACCTAAAGCTGGTCTTGGTAATCACGAGAATAATATCGAATATTTTCCAGTGAATACGACACTTAATAATATAAAAGATTTTATGCCATTGTATATAGAAAATATGATTTACCAAGAAGATGCAAGGGCAAGTGAAATTCACAAACTAATAAGAGATTATGTGGATAATGTATTTAAAGATTTAAATATGAGTATAAGATTTGATAGTAGAGATGGTGTAGGAAAACTTTATTTTAGAAATAAGAATGGAGATAAAATATCAATAGATAATATTTCAACAGGTGAAAAAACATTAATCTCTAAAGTCCTATATCTTTACTTTAAAGGGTTTACAAATAAAGTTATTTTAATAGATGAACCTGAATTATCTCTTCACCCTACTTGGCAAAGTAGTATTTTGAGAATATATGAAGATTTTGCAAATAAAAATAATTGTCAAATTATTATAGCTACTCATTCTCCTCATATTATAGGAAGTGCTAAAAGTGAATGGATTAGGCTACTTACCGAAGATGGTGTTATTGATAATATTTCTAAAAGTTATGGGCTTGAATTTGATAAAGTTTTAACTGATATTATGGGTCTTGAGAATTTGAGAACACCTGATGTAGCCAAACAGATTAATAAACTTTGGGAATTTTTAGAAGATGAAGATTACTCCTCTAATGAATATAAAAATCTTTATAAAGAACTTGAACATATGCTTGGTAATCTAGATAAAGATTTAATCTTAGCAAGATTAGAAGTAGCCAAATTAAAGAGTCAAAATGCTTGATTTAAATAAAATTGAACCTGATTTTTTTAAAGAATTTAAAAGGAAAAATAAACCATCTAGTTATCAAGATGATTGTAATGATTATGAATTAAGAAAAAATCTTAGAGAAAGTATATTTATTGAACAAAACAGTCAATGTTTTTATTGTGAAAAAAAGATAAAAGATGAAAACAATACTACTAAAGTTCATATTGACCATATAAAACAAAGAAATAGTTATCATAGTTTAGAATGCGATTATAACAACATGGTTTTATCTTGTAATGGAGATGGTGAACAGTATTGTGCTAAACTTAAAGATAAAAAAGGTAAATGGGATGATACAAAATATATAAATCTTGAAGTAGAAAAACCATCAAATTGTTTTCGTTACATAAGTAACGGTAAAGTTAAACCTAAAATTTCTTTAGTAGAAGAACAAAAAGAAAGAATTGAAAATACTATAGAGTATTTGAACTTAAATCACAAAGATTTAATTGGTGCAAGAAAAAATATATTTTTATGCTTATCAACTTATGACCAACAAGAATTAGATAAACAAGAAATATTTAAGTACTTCAATGAATTTGAAAGTATTTTTAAACAATAAAAAGGAGAATTAACATGAACAGAGTATACGGAATAATAGGAATCGGGGCAAATATGGCAAACTGGAATGCAGATTTTACTGGTCGACCAAAATCTACTAGTAATGGTGATATATTTGGGAGTGATAAAGCACTCAAATATCCTATGAAAAAAATGTGGGAAAATCAAAATAAAGATGTTTTATTTATCAAAAGTTGGAAAGAAGAAAAAGGGAGTATTATTCCAAATAAATTGGGAGAAAGATATGAAACTCTTTTTAATGAAATCGATAAAAAAGCAACTACAAAAGATGTTATGAATAATCTTTTTTCTTGTATAGATGTAAAAAATTTCGGTGCTACATTTGCTGAAAAAGGTCAAAATATCTCTATAACGGGTGCTGTCCAATTTGGTCAAGGATTTAATAAGTTTGAAGATATAAATATAGAGGTTCAAGATATTTTATCTCCTTTTGCTGTTGAAAAAAAGAAAAAGAATAATGAAGAATCAGAAGATGCAAAACAATCAACTTTAGGTACAAAAATCACTGTTGATGAAGCTCATTATTTTTATGGTTTCGGTATCAATCCAAACTCTTATGATGAATATAAAACTCTTTTAGGTAAAGATTTTAAAGGTTATACTGAGTCTGACTATGAAGAGTTTAAAAAAGTAGCATTAGTAAGTGCTACGGCATATAATACAAATAGTAAGTTTGGTTGTGAAAATGAGTTCGCTTTATTTATAGAGTGTAACGATAGTGAGTGTTATTTACCTGATTTGAGCAATTATATAGAGTTTGATAGTGAGACAAGGGAGATTGATTTATCTAAAATTGAAACAATGATAAAAGGTAAATACTCTAAAATTGAGGTGTATTATAATCCTTTTAAATTATCTGTAAATACAACTTTATCAACATTTAATATATTTACAAAAGAAGAGATGAATTAATGAAAGCACTTAGTTTTGAGATAGGTGGTAAAACAGCTTTTTTCAAAAAACCTGATGTAAATTCTTATGCGTATTTTACATACAACAATATACATAAACCAGCACTTCTAGGAGTGTTGGGAGCTATTATTGGACTAGGTGGTCATATACAACTGCACAATAAAAATAGAGATATTGAAGAAAAAAATAAACTTATCAAAAAGAAAACTGAAAAGTTGGCTTTGGATGATGGGTATCCTGAATTTTATGAGAAGCTAAAAGACTTAAAAATATCTATAATTCCATTTTCTCCAAATGGATATTTTACTAAAAAGATGCAAACTTTTAATAATAGTGTGGGGTATGCTTCTTTTGAACAAGGTGGAAATTTAATAGTAAGGGAGCAATGGCTAGAAAATCCAAAATGGAAAATCATAATACTTGATGATGAAAGTACAGAATTTAATAAAATAAAAGAATATCTTTTAGATTCAAAATCTGTATTTATGCCTTATCTTGGTAAAAATGACCATTTTGCAGATATAAGAGAAGTTCACGAGATAGAGTTAGAAAGTGCTTTAGAAAATTTAAAGTTATCATCATTATTCATTGAAAATAAAGTAGTTTTATCATCTCACAAACCACGAGGAGAACATTTGTATATATTTAAGGAGATATCGCCAGTAAGATTACAAAAAGAGTATCATTTTTATGAATATGAAAACTTGTGTTTTACAAATAGTAAAATTACTGACAATACTTTATCTGATATTTTTTCTTATGATTCAAAGAACTATTTTTTTATATAGGAGTTAATATATGTATATAGAGCTAAACGATAAATATGATAAGTATTTTGCACATACAAATAAAAATAAAGATAGTGAAACATTAACCGAACATTTACTATTAACTAAAATATATTTAGATAAAATAATTTTTAATAAAGATTTAAATAATATAGTTGATTATTTAATAAAATCTATTGATTGTAAATATTTTGAACTTATAAAAAAACTATTTGTTAATGCAATATTTTTACATGATTTAGGTAAAACAAATCCAGCTTTTCAAGCGAATAAAATGAATAATAAGCTTTTTGATAAAACTACAAAAAGTTCAAATCATTCACTTTTAGGAGCTTTAGAATATATAAAGATATTTAAACCTGACATTGAAGCTATAGATAATGATGAAGAGTATTATAAAATAAGCTATATATTTTATAACTTTGCATATCAAATATCTAAACATCATGGTAAATTAACAACTTTGGATGATTTTTTAAAAGATGAAAAAGATTTTGATAAAACATACAAATTAGATAATCATTTTGAATTTTATATTTTAAATAAACTTCTTTTTTCTCTTCTAATTTCAAGTGATTATTATGCAACGACTGAATATATGGCAGATATAACATTTGATAACTTTGGTTTAATATCTAATGAAAAGAAAATGAGATTAAAAAATATTTTCAACTCTTATGTAGATAAATTTGAAAGTCCAACAGGTATCAATAAATTGAGAGATGAACTTTCAAAAGAAGCTACAAAAAATTTATTTGCAAATTTAGATAAAAATATATTTTATTTAGAAGCTCCTACTGGAAGTGGTAAAACACTTAGCTCGATAAATTTAGCTCTTGAACTTTTGAATAATAAAAAAGAATTAAATAAAATATTTTATATATTTCCTTTCAACACTTTGGTTGAGCAAACAAAAACCGTTTTTGATGATATCTTTAAAGATGATTTAGATTTGGAAGTAATAAACTCTATTAGTGCTATTGAAGTAGATGAAAAGATACAAGAAAGCATCGAAACTGAGTATAATAAAGCGTATATAAGTAGACTTTTTTTTCATAAAGAAGTAGTTTTAACTACCCATATCACTTTATTTAATATTTTGTTTGGTACTTCAAAAGAAAATAATTTTCCACTTTGGCAACTAGCAAATTCTGTAATCATACTCGATGAAATACAAAGCTATAATAATCATCTTTGGTGGTATATGGTTGAGTTTTTTGATAAATATGCAGCCTCTCTAAATATCAAAATTATCATAATGTCAGCTACTTTGCCAAAGCTTGACTATTTTTTAGAAAAAAAAGATAATTTTGTAGATTTGATAACAAAAGAAAAAAGAAATTACTTCTTTAAACATACACTCTTTAAAAATAGGGTGAGTGTTGATTATAGTTTATTGGAAATGAAAAATAAAATTACTTTAGATGATTTAGTTTTAAAACTAGAAGAGGTAAAAAATGATTATCAAAAGATATTATTTGAATTTATATCTAAAAAAACAGCAAGAGAATTTTATAATCTCATAAAAGATACATTTGACAATGTCTTTGAGTTAAGTGGAGATGACAATAAAGCGTATAGACAATTTATCATAAATAAAACAAAAGTTGATATCGATATTATCATAGTAGCTACTCAAGTTATAGAAGCTGGAGTCGACATCGATATGGATTTAGGATTTAAAGATATTTCTGTCATTGATGGTGAAGAGCAATTTATGGGAAGAATCAATCGAAGTTGTAAAAAGAATAATATCAATCCAAAAGTCTATTTTTTTGATTTTGATGATGTAAATAGAATTTATAAAGGTGATAATCGTTTAGGATATGATTTAAGGCAAGATAGATATAAAGAGATACTAGCCAATAAAGATTTTGGTAAATATTACGAAAATGTATTAGAAGATATCAAAAAAGATAAAAATAGATTTAAAAGTGGTTTGATGACTGATTATAGTGATTTTGAACAAGATATTAAGCGTTTGGATTATTTATCTATATCTAAAACAATGACACTTATAAACGCAGAAACTTTTACTTTGTATTTTCCATTTTTAATAGATATATCAAAGTATGAAGGTGTAAAAGAGTTTGAAAATTTGGAGGATATATTTATAACTAATGGTTTTTTAGATGGCTTAAAAGTATGGAATGAGTTTTTAAACTTAAATAATATAGAGAATTTCATAGAAAAAAAAGTTAAAAAATCAAATATAAATTCATTGATGCAATTTTTTACATTTTCTATATATAAATACTTTGAAAAGCAAAGACCTTATATTGGAGAAGAATTATATGGATATTATTTTATAAATGATTATAAAGAGTTTATAACAGATGATTGTAAATTTGATAGAGAAGAGTTTAATAAACTTAAAGATGAGATGTTTTTATGAACCACATCACAGGAACACTCATAAACTATTATTTTCACTGCAAAACCCAATGTTGGCTCCATGCAAACCGTATAAACCTAGAAGACAATTCAGAAGATGTACGAATCGGTAAAGTGTTACATGAGATAAATGAAGCCAAAGGGAAAAAGACTGAGATAAGTATCGACAATATTAAAATCGATAAAATCACAAAAGATTATCTTGTCGAAGTGAAAAAATCGGATAGTGACCCTGAGGCTGTAAAGTGGCAAGTTTTGCTTTATCTTTATAAACTTAAACAAAAAGGTGTGTTAAAAAAAGGGAAAATAGAATATATTGAAACGAAAAAGAGATCTAAAAAAACCGAGATCATAGAACTAACACAAATAAATGAGAGAGAACTTTTAGAGGTTCTTGAAAATATAGAAAATTTAATAAATGAAGAGATAGCACCACTTCCAAAATTTGAAAATAAGTGTAAAAAGTGTGCTTATTATGAATACTGTTTTATTTAGGAGATAATTATGGCAAAAAATCACACACGATACATATTTAGTATGGGCGAACTCAAAAGAAAAGACAACTCCATCATGTTTAAAAATGAAAAAAGAAACTTTTATATTCCTATCGAAGATACAAGAGAAATCTACTGTATGAATGAAGTCTCTTTTAATACAAAATTTTTGGATTTTATCGCAAAGGCTGGTATTACTCTTCATATTTTTAATTATCACACAAATTATAGTGGGAGTTTTTATCCAAAAGAGCAGTATGTTAGTGGGAATCTTACGGTAAAACAGTCTATTTGTTATGTTGAAAATAGATTGAAAATCGCTAAAAACATTGTGCAAGGTATCGCTGATAATATTCATGAAACTCTCTATCATTATTTTAGACATGGCAATAAAGAACTCAAACCTTTTTTGGATTGGCTCAAGACAGAACCAAAGAAATTTCTCGCTAAAAATATAAATGAGAAACAAATACTTTTCATCGAAGGGCAAATATGGATGAAATTTTATGGGAGTTTTACTCACTTTTTACCTGAAGATTTTATCATGAACAAAAGGGTCAAACGACCACCTGATAATCCTATGAATGCACTAGTGAGTTTTGGAAACACTTTACTCTATACAAAAACAATATCGGCTATTTATCAAACACACCTCAATCAAACGATAAGTTTTTTGCATAGTCCTAGAGATGGACGATTTTCTTTGAGTTTGGATATAAGTGAAGTTTTTAAACCTATTATAGTTTTCAAAACAATATTTGATCTTGTAAATCGCAAACAACTTCAAGTATCAAAACACTTCGACAAGAGCCTGAACTATGCACTCCTAAATGAAGATGGCAAAAAGATTTTTATAGATGCTTTTGAGACACGCCTCAACGAAACATTTTTACATCCAAAACTCAAAAGAAAAGTGAGCTATAAGCATTGTCTAAAATTGGAGGGCTATAAGCTCATCAAGTATATTTTGGAAGATAAAGAGTTCACTCCTTTTAAACTCAAAGAGAAAAAATGAAAAAACAAAGTTTTAACCACAATTATGTTTTTTTATTTTATGATATAGCAGATGAGATAAGTGATGTAGGTAAATATAGAGTGGCAAAAGTATTCAAAATATGTAAAAAATACCTTAAGCATCATCAAAAATCTATTTTTAGAGGTAATATAACTCCAGCGAACCAAATCAAAATCCAAAATGAACTCAAAAAAGTGATAGATAAAAACCTTGACTTTATCACTATCATAAAAGTACAAAATAGCGGATCGTATGATGAGGTGGTATTGGGGAAAAATCCTCAAGAGGAAGAATCAATTTTCATATAATTTTCCAACCTATTTTATGAGAAATATAGAAAAACATGGCTAAAATACTGCCATTAACAAAAGTTTTTTAAAAACTCATTGTTTTTTAAAATGATTGGAAAATATTTAGACTTAGTAGTTTTTATAGGCTTGAGAGAGCTTGTACTAATTTGAAAGGTTAGTAAATATCCTCATTGAACCGATACAAGATTTGTATTTAAATATACATTTGTAGTAGCGTTTAGTGTAGCACCATTTAATTGAACCGATACAAGATTTGTATTTAAATTCTCACCCAATCAATATCAAAAAAATTGAAACTCGATTGAACCGATACAAGATTTGTATTTAAATGCTATACTAAACCACGCTTGAGCCTTAATATTTGAGATTGAACCGATACAAGATTTGTATTTAAATTTCAGATCGTTTATTTTTAAACCAGTTGCAGTTAAATTGAACCGATACAAGATTTGTATTTAAATGGATGGAATTTTATATTTGCATATTGTAGTTTATTAGATTGAACCGATACAAGATTTGTATTTAAATTAGATCGTGTTGAAGGCACAAAAGGACTTAATGTGATTGAACCGATACAAGATTTGTATTTAAATCTAGTTTTCCCCATTGTAAAATCAATCCATTGCTTAACATTGAACCGATACAAGATTTGTATTTAAATTTAAATCCACCTGCTTTAGGGTTGTCTGAAAATCCATTGAACCGATACAAGATTTGTATTTAAATCTTAAAAAACTTCCAGTTACTCCAAGCATTGTATCTCATTGAACCGATACAAGATTTGTATTTAAATAGCTTGAGAGTCGGGTGAATTTTCACAAACCCTTATTGAACCGATACAAGATTTGTATTTAAATTTTACTACATTTATTTCTCTTGTGATAGATTTTGATTGAACCGATACAAGATTTGTATTTAAATACAGAATAAAATAGCTACATATGAACATAAAGCATTATTGAACCGATACAAGATTTGTATTTAAATAAATAGATAAAGCTAAATTAATAAGCGATGTTGCATTGAACCGATACAAGATTTGTATTTAAATCCGTTATTGTCTATTTTTCTAACGCTCATGTAAATCCATTGAACCGATACAAGATTTGTATTTAAATAATATTATTGGCACGGAAACTTTTACAATCCCCCCATTGAACCGATACAAGATTTGTATTTAAATATTAGAAATAAATCTAACCGACCACTGCTAAAATCATTGAACCGATACAAGATTTGTATTTAAATAGCTGGAGAGATCGTTTTTAAAAAGGATGATTATGATTGAACCGATACAAGATTTGTATTTAAATACTACAAAAACAAAAGAAAAGGTGTAAAATTTAGATTGAACCGACACAAGATTTGTATTTAAATAAATTTTTCTTCTGATCTATCCATTCACTTTTTAAATTGAACCGACACAAGATTGATATTTTCGCAATAAAAGAATTAGAAAAGTTATTGAAAATTTGACATTAAAAGCAAAAAATTATATAATGCATTTATACGGACAAAGTATAACTTACTCCTGCTAATTCACTACTAGCATATAGGAAAGGGTTTAAAAAAAGGATAGCTTAATCGCTGTCCTTTTTTTATTAGTGGGAAGTTTAGGTTGTGTTTTTATAAGGAGTATACTTTGTTCGCCAAATTGATAGTAGTTCTATTGATATTGTGTGTTGCTCTTGCAATACCACTTTATTAAGATTAAATGATAAAAGGAAGTAGTGAGCCTTTTATCAGCTATTATTTTTTATCTCATTTGTTACTTCTCTGCCTATTTCATTAAACCGACACAAGATTTGTATTTACACTATCTTTAAGGTATACAAAATGATTGAAGCTGCTATAGAAGCATTTAAGCTAGTAACCTCTTCATTTATATCTATTTTTAAAATTGTATCTGACAATGCTAATATCTCTTTTTCTATTCCAAATCCTTCATTTCCTATGATTACGGCACTTTTTTGAGTAAAAGTGTAGTTTTGTAAACTGATTGCATTTTCTTGATTTGCGGTTGAGAGTATTTTGTAGTTATTCTTTTGTAGTTGTAAGAGGTCATTTTTTAGGTTTTTACTTTTATATACATTGATATTAAATATATTTCCAGTAGAGACACGAATACATCTTCGTATAAAAGGGGAGCATGTTTTTTCATCTATGATAAGTGTATCTATATTAAAAGCGGTACACGATCTTACAATTGAGCCTATATTTTCGGGAGAAGTTAAGCCATTTAAAACGAAAACATCTCCTTGAATCTCTTCAAAATTTATATATTTTGGCTTCTCTATAAGTGCCATCATCCCTTGATGTATTTTATAGCCTACTATCTCTTTCATCAGGGATGGACTTCCTGTATAAATAGGAAAATCTATATTTTTGCAGTTTTCTTTTATAAAATCTATATTTTCTGTTGTTACAAAAACTTTGTGAATTTTTATCTTATTTTCAAAAAGTTTTTTAAAAACATTCTTACTTTCAACCACTACATATTTATCATCTACATTTGATTGTCGTAACGATATAAACTCTTTTATTTTTTTATCATCTATTGTATTTATTTTTTCCATTAATTATACTCCACAATTCTGAGATTATAACGAAATTTAAATTTATTACCTACTATGCTTAAGAAGTGATTTGTACAATTTCTAAATCATTCCATTATTTTTACATTATATTTTGATATTATTCCATCACTTTATGAGAAGTTATACTACTTTAGTTTGAAAAGATATAACACTTAAAGCAGCAGAAAATAAGAATCTCTTAGCTCTTGATTGTACGATAGAAGATTCAGGAGGTAAATAATATGGAACAAAAAAGTAAATTTGCACTCAATCAATGTGAAGCTATAGTACAAGACGGATTTGATTCTTTATACAAAACTCTTAGAGCCTTAGAGGTTATAGATAGGATGAAACTCTATGAAGATGACTATCTAAGTATGGATCAATATATGCAGAGTAAATGGAAAAATAATCAAGAGATGTTTTCTATGATAGAGAAAATAAAAACACATAAAATTTAAGGAATTACAATGGAATATCCAGCAATAACAGAAAAACACACATCATTAATGGCAAAATATCTTACAAAAGATATATTTGAAGAGCTTCAAGAGAAAAAAACAGCAAATGGTTTCACTATCGCTGATGTAGTAAATTCAGGTGTACAAAATCCAGATAGTGGTATAGGAGCATATGCAGGAGATGAAGAATCATACACAACATTTGCATCATTTTTTGACCCAATTATTGAAGAATACCATGGTTTTACAAAAGATGATAAACATCAAAGTGATCTCAATCCAGATAACTTAGACGCACCAAATCCAGATCCAGATAATAAGTTTATAGTTTCTACACGAATTAGAGTCGGAAGAAATGTAGACAATATGCCTTTAGGACCAGCAATTACAAAAGAGCAAAGAGATGAGATTGAAAGTGTAGTTTCTACAACTTTAAGTTCATTAGAGGGTTCACTTCAAGGGAAATATTATCCATTAGATGGTATGAGTAAAGAAGATCAAGATGCTTTGATAAAAGATCATTTTTTATTTAAAGAAGGGGATAGATTTCTTGAAACTGCAGGGCTCAATAGAAACTGGCCATTAGGAAGAGGAATTTATCATAATACAGAAAAAACATTTTTAGTATGGGTAAATGAGGAAGATCAACTCAGAATCATCTCAATGCAACAAGGTGGAGATATCAAAGAGGTGTTTACTAGACTTACTACTGCTATTGGTGAGTTAGAGAAAAAAATGAAATTTTCATTTAATGAACATTTAGGATACATCACATCTTGTCCTACAAACCTTGGGACTGCAATGAGAGCAAGTGTTCATATTGCTGTGCCTAAACTCGCTGCTGATATGGAAAAATTCAAAGCAATTTGTGACAAACATCATTTACAAATTAGAGGTATTCATGGAGAGCATTCAGAGTCTGAGGGTGGAGTATATGATATTTCAAATAGAAGAAGACTTGGAGTAACTGAAGTTCAGTGTGTTCAAGATATGCATGATGGTGTAGTAGAATTAATTGCTGCTGAAAAAGCACTCTAATACTTAATTTTTACTAGGCAAAGAGATACAAAAAACAGCTCCTTTTTTGGAGTTGTTCGCTGTTATTTCTCCTCCTAGTTTCGTTTCAATTATAAGTTTTGACATATAAAGTCCCAAACCACTTCCTTCTTTTCTCTCTTTTGTGGTAAAGTAAATATCAAAAATTTTATCTATATTTCTTTTGTCTATCCCTTTTCCATTATCTTCTATTTGGATACAAATATAATTGTTTTTTTGTGTTACTTGTATATCTATTGTAGGTGTTTGTATTTTTCTAGCCAAAAAAATATCTTGTGCATTTGCTAAAATATTAAGTATAACTTGTGAAAATTCACTAGGAAAACCGATAGATTTTATACTCTCATCACTTGTAACAAAGTTAAGTTGTATATGATGAAAAGTAAATGAGGCTTGAATAATGGCTATTGAGCTGTGTATATATTCAGAAATATTATAACTTTTTTTTTGTTTATTTGGCTCAAAAAAGTGTCTAAAATCATCAATAGTAGAAGACATATATTTTATCAGTTTATTTCCATTTTCTAATTTTTCTGAAAGATACTTTTCATCAAGTTCATTGAAATAATACGCCGAATCCAGATTCATAAATATTCCACCAAGCTGTGCAAGAGGTTGTCGCCATTGGTGAGCTATATGACCTATCATCTCTCCCATTGTGGCTAATTTTGACTGTTGCATAAGTAAGTATTCACTATCAAGTCGTTTTTTGATCTCCACATCTATAATATTTTGAAGTTTTTCTTTTTCATACTCATAATTTGTTACATCTTTAAATATAAGTTTCATATAGTTCGTTTTCATATTTTTTGAAAGTGTTCCAGATATTTCATATGTTTTATGTTTTATTTTGAGTACAAAATCCTTAATGATATAGGCATCTTGTAGCAATGTTTTTATATACTGCCAATCTTCTGGCGATACTATTGCTAAAACACTTTTATCTATCAAATTTTTTCCAAAAATATTTTGGGCTTGGGTATTCATCCAGTAGATCAAATCTTTTTCATTTGAATAATATATCTCAATTATAGGCTCTGGTAAAAAATTCATAATCTCTTGAGCATTTTTGATTTTTGTTTGTAATATTCGAGTATAGTTTCCTTTGATATGTTTGAGGATATCTCTATTTGTAAGCAATGAGACAAGCGCATTATTCCCATCAACTATAACAATTCTGCGTATGTTTTTGATACGCATGATATCAATAGCATCCGTTACACATACATCTTCTTTTATGGTAACTACAGGAGAAGTCATATGTAAAGATACTTTATTTGTAGTATCTACTTCGTTGTAAGTGAGTTTTAAAATATCTTTTTCGGTTACGATACCTACACATTGGCTATCATGAAGTACTAACAATGAACCTATTTTATATTTTCTCATTTTATCTAAGACAGTTTTTAGAGTATCATTGATATCTACAGTTACTAAGTTAATTGATTTATCGACAATATTATAAATCTTTAAGTCTTCTTTGTATACATCTTCCTCTACATAATTAAAAAGATCCTCTTGTAAAACTACACCTGAATATTTTCCTAGTTTATCAAGTAAGATAAGCCTTCGTATATTGTTTTTTTCTAAAATATCAAAAGAAAACTCTAGTGGTCTATCTTCGTTAGCTGTAATGATGTTTTTTTTACAAATGGAAAAAGCTGAACTATTAAAATCAATTTTATTTGTAAAACAATTGATAATATCACTCTCAGTAAGAATCCCAACTGGATGGTTATTATTCAATAATACCACACTGCCATTTTTATTTTCACACATCACTTTCATAGCATCTTTTATAGAAAGAGTATGCGATATAGTTATATTTTTTTTTGTAGCAATATCTTTTAAACTATTCATCTGTTTTGGAATACAATCTATATCCTATCCCACTTATATTTTTGAATAGTAAAGGGTGTGTTTTTTTTCTTATATTTTTGATTTGACTTCGTATTGCATCAAGTGTCATAAAATTATCTTGCCATATCTCATTTTCGAGCATAGTGTAGGTGATAGTGGTATTTTGATTTTTAATAAAAAATTTTAAAAGTACAAACTCTTTTTTTCGTAATTCAATGGGATTATTTTCATAAAAAAGCTGATTTTTTTTGGTATTAAAACTGTATTTATATCCCAAATCTATAGTATAGTAATCGAGTGAAAATGTATCGAGTTGTTTTATCGATTTTTCCAATGCACCTAAAAGATCATCTTTTGTGATTGGTTTGACCAAATATCGTGTGAGGTTTAATTCAATTGCTTCGAGTGTAAATTCTTTATTTGTATAGGCTGTCGAAATGATGATTCTTGTTTGCTGGTCATTATTACGGATTTTAGTGATTAGTTCCATCCCACTCATTTTTGGTAAATTTATATCTACTATCATGATATCAGGAGAGTGTTTGAGATAAAGTTCATATCCATCTTCTCCATTTGAAGCTGCAAAAATAGTCGGTGTATATCGTTTGAGAAATTCAAGTATATATTGAGAAATTGCATCATCATCTTCTATATATACTATATGTAATTTTTCAAGTATTGACTTCAATTCAGTATGTTTCATAATCTACTTAAAGTATTATTCAGATTTTTTCCACTCTTTATATAAAACCTCATGATCTATTATCTCTTGAGGACTAGGTTTTCTTCTACAAGACAAATAGCCTTGCTCTCCATCACTATTGTCAAATGGAAATACAGTTCCATATACCCAATAATAACCACCATTTTTGGTTGCATTTTTCACATATCCAGTCCAAACATCACCTTTTTTTACGGTATCCCAAAGTGATTTAAAAGCAGCTTTTGGCATATCGTTGTGTCTTACTATACTATGTGGTTGTCCAATAAGTTCCTCAAGATTGTATCCTGCTATTTTACAAAAGTCATCATTTGCAAATCGTATAATTCCTTTTGAATCTGTTTCACTTACTAAAAAAGCGAATTCATCTAATACTAACTCTTTTTTCATATAATCTCACTTTATATTAGTTAAATTTTTTACTACTCGCATCACTCACAAGCTCATTTGCTAATTTACTTACATCATGTGCAATTTGAGCTACGGCATCTGATTCATGAGCATTCTCTTGTGTCACTCTATCGAGCATAGTAACGCTATCATTAATTTGTTCAATTCCTGTCATTTGTTCTTTTGAAGCTGCACTTACATCTTCTATAAGGTGGATTGTTTCACTTGTATTTGTATTAAGTGTTTCATATCCTTGAATCATCTCATCAGATACTTTTTTTCCCTCATTTGCTTTTGTAGCTGCATTTTCGACCAATGTTTTTATCTCTTTAGCAGCTTCAGCTGATCGTGATGCAAGATTTCGTACCTCTTGTGCAACAACAGCAAAACCTTTTCCAGCTTCACCAGCAGTAGCAGCTTCAACAGCAGCATTCAAAGATAAAATATTTGTTTGAAATGATATTTGATCTATAACAGTGATCGCTTCATTGATTGCACTTACTTGTTCATTGATACTATCCATAGCTTGTGATGTTTGATTTGCCAAAATCATCCCATCTGAAACAGCTTTATTTACTTTACTTCCTAGCTGAGACATTTGAGATGCATTATTGGCATTGTTTCTTGTAATACTTGTAATCTCCTCAACAGCTGCTGCTGTTTCTTCTAATGAGGCGGCTTGTTGATTGGCTTTATTTGCAAGGTTATTTACAGAATGAGACATAGTAGAAGAACTTTTTTCTAAATGTCTTCCATTATTGAGATTTGCTTTTGCACTCGTAGAAAGTGAATCTCCCAAGATATTAACAGATTGCATCACAGCCAACATATCTTCTTTGAGTTTAGGGCTTATACTCACTTTGTTTCTAAAGTCATTATTTCCATATTCTTCTAATCTTGAGCGTAATTGGCTCATGTCTTCATTTATCACTGAGAGCATTTTATTGATAGTACTTGCGAGGGTTTCTACCATAGGATTTTTTGAGTGAGATTTGATTTGGCAACCATAAATACCTTGCTCAACTTTATCTAAAGTAATCACCACTTCACCCATAACTTTCATATCGTCTTGTATCTCTTTACTTACAATTTCGATATTTTTATTGACTCCTTGGGACATAATAGCTATCTCATCATCCCCTTTTACATACATAGGTTGAAGACTTGATACTTTTCTATTGATAAAATCAAAGAAATTATTAAGACCAGTATGAAATATTTTGATTGATTTTGCTAAATTTAAGGCAGTACGAGTTCCAAAAAATCCAATGAGTAGTGTAATAATTGCTAAAATAGCTATAAGTATATAGATAATGAAAACTTCAAAATCGGCTGTTTCTGCTATTTGTTTTTCTTTTTTAAGAAGTAAATTATTATAAGCTTCTAAACCAATGATGATATCTTTAAATAAAAGAGGTGCGGTATTGATAAGATCATTTCGTAATACTGTATCGACAGAATCACTTTGGGCATATTTATGAGATATTGCATGCAATTTTTTATGATTTTTTTCAAGTACTTGTAATTTCATTTGGATAGGAGAAGGGAGATTTTTATACTCATCTGTTTTAAAGAATGGATAGAGCCATTTCCCTAAAACACAGGTTGTGTGTGTTGAAGAGGAACGATACTTTTGATTTTTTAATAGTGTACTGTTCATCTTTTCCATAAATTTTTCATGGGCTATTATTAACTTTTGGTTTTTTTCAATTTTCACTGCTAAAGTCTCAAAATCATGGAGCTGACCTACAAGAATAGTAGAAGAGAGAGCCATTGAAAGTATCAAGACAATACTGATACCAAATAATCCTCCAATACTCATAAAAAGTTTTTGTTTAATTGACATAATATTTCCTATATCTTAATTTTAACATTAATGATACAGTATTTTTGTTTAGAAACCCCTCATATGAAATAAAACTATCACTATTTTATACATTTTTTGTTTAGTTTTTATCCATTGTGTATATCCATCTGTGGATAAGGTATTGAGATATTTTTTTCATCAAAAGTAAGTTTTACTTTTTCTAGCATATCAAAATGTACAGACCAATAATCTCCACTTTGTACCCATGAACGAGTCACAAAATTTACACTACTATCTGCTAATTCGCTAACAGCTACTAAAGGTACTGGATCTTGTAGTATCCGTGTATCTGCAGCGATAATCTCTTCTAATGTTGCTTTTGCAAGTCTTAAATCATCATCATACCCAATACCAAAGGTAAGATCTACTCTTCGAGTTTTTTGTCTTGAATAATTAACCACATTTCCAGCAATAATATTTGCATTTGATACGATAATTATTTTATTATCGCCTGTTTTCATAATTGTATTAAAAATATTTATCTCTTCTACAACCCCTGTAGCTCCACCAGCTTCTACAAATTCACCAATAATTACTGGTTTAAAAATAATTATCATCACACCTGCACTGATATTTGACAATGTACTTTGAAATGCCAAACCTACTGCCAAACCTACTGCTCCTAAAATGGCTATAAATGAGGTAGTTTGTACCCCTAACTGACCTAAAGCAGCTAAAACGATAACGACTAATAATATACCATACAATACACTATTTAAAAATCTATTAAGTGTCTTGTCTATTGCACCTGTTTTTGCTAAACTATTTAATGCTAAATCAGTTACAAATCGTGCTATTTTTTTACCTATAATAAATATAGCTAAAGATGAAATGATTTTTATTCCATATTCTAAAATTAAACTATAGTCTAAATTATAATCCATTGTAAAATCCATTAAGTTCTCCTAATTTTGTTAAGTTTATTTGAATTATACACAATCAATACAAGAATTAAACTTATAATAGTAATTACACTATAATACTATTTGAATAAAATTTATGATACAAAAGGTCTAAAGATATGATGTATGGAATTGTAATACTGGTACTCAGTATGGTTGTAGCTATTTTAATCCGCTTAAAAAAGTGTAAGAGTTCATGTGTTTTAAAAAAGTTTTTACCCTATATTATTATGATACTAGGCGGGACTTTGGCTGTATATGTTGTATTGATCAGCAAAGTCCAACCATAATATCAGTTATTTATTCTCTTCCATGCTTCTTCAAGAGTATCAACTCTTTGAGCAAAAACTAAATAAAGTGCAATATTAAATTTGGCTAGTTTCAAAATCTCTTCAGATGGATTGTTTACAATCTCCAAGGCCTCTTCTATGGAGATATCCTCATATGTTCTATCATAAGAGAGTCCAAAATCTTCTAGTTTAAAAGAGCTATCTACGATTTTACCCTCTATCTCTCTCCAGTATTTTCCATCTTTAAACACTTCAGGACTTCCCTCACTTGCTTTTACCACAAGTATCTCTTTATAATACTCTTTGAACATTGTCAAATATTTTTCTACATAAGGCTTATGAAATGCAGTTGTTACACCATATTCACTAAGTCCAGGATTGAGTAGTTTTTCAGCTGTATTAAATACAGTTCGTAGTCCTAACTCATGGCGTAATGGTGTAAGATCACTTAACTCTTTAAGATACTCTGCTCTATCAAATAGATGTACATATTTATTGAAAGTAAAATATTTTCCTATCTCTTTTGCTGTTATTCCAGCTTTTGCAGGTTGTAGTAGATCTGTAGAGATTACCAATTTTAATTCTCGTACATCATTATTTTTTTCAAAAAACTCTTTTAATATATTTTCATAGAGTGGAAATAAAAAAGGATTATTTTTTCGTCCATCAAAAGAATATCCTAACTCCAAAGAGTTTTCCACTTTTTGAAACTTCATATATTTTTTCAAAGCTTGTACACATGCTTTTAACTCTTCATCTGTTTCAAGTTTTGTACGCCAACCTACCAAAAAAGCACCCACTTGAGCATGGGTAACTTTATTTTCTAAAATTGAACAAACAGCATCTATGACTTCAACAGATTCTAACTCTCTATTCCCTTTGATACCTGTACCAACCGCTTTGATATATTTTTTAAAATTCATTGTGATCCTTTCATTATTGTAAAACATACTATCTAAATAAATAGAAATACAACTTATATAACAGATAAAGAATCAAAAGTGATAGTCTGTTTAGAGTATTCTTAAAGTTGATCAAGTATAATATAAATATGAAAAACTTACCTATAAATGAAGTACTCAAAGATCTTCAAGATTCTTTACTTATCCACAATACCCTTATTTTACAAGCACCTCCTGGAGCTGGGAAAAGTACTGCTGTCCCTATCTCTTTTTTAAAAGAGCCATGGCTTCAAGATAAATTGATTATTATGTTGGAGCCTAGGCGAGTTGCTGCTCGTATGGTTGCATCACAAATGGCTAAAAATTTAGGTGAAGAGTTAGGAATGAGAGTCGGTTATCAAGTCAAGATGGATAGCTGTTACTCCAAACATACTCAAATTTTAGTCGTAACGGAAGCTATTTTAGTCCGTAAATTACAAGCCGATCAGATGCTCGAAAATATTGCCATGATTATTTTTGATGAATTTCATGAAAGAAGTATCCATACAGATCTCTCCCTTGCATTTTCTTTACAAGTACAAGAACTGCTTCGAGATGATTTGAAGATTCTTATTATGTCTGCTACTTTAAATTCACAAAAACTTTCAGCTTTATTAGATAATGTTCCTATTGTTACATCTCAAGGTAAAATGTATGCTGTGCAAAATGTTTATTTGGATACTAAAATAAAACAGCCTGATTTTAGAACTTTAAATAGAGTATTATTATCTACTACACTTAAAGCTATCCAAAAAGATGAGGGAGATGTTTTAGTATTTTTAGCTGGTGTTAAAGAGATAAAAGATTTACAAACTGCACTTTTAAATGAACCTCAAATCAAAGATATTTTGGTATTACCTTTATATTCAAGTTTAAGTAAAAAAGAGCAAGATCGTGCAATAATGACTTCATCCAAGCGTAAAATTATATTGAGTACCAATATTGCACAAACATCTTTGACTATTGAGGGGGTCAAAGTGGTCATAGATAGTGGACTAGAAAAACAATCACGCTACAATTCTGCAACGGCGATGGATCATTTGGAGTTGGTATTTATATCCAAAGATTCTGCTATCCAAAGAGCAGGTCGAGCAGGAAGACTCTCCGAGGGAAAATGTTATAAACTTTGGCATGAAAAAAAGATACTCCAATCCTCAACCAAACCTGAAATACTCAGAGCAGATTTGACCTCACTTTTTTTAGATTTGGCTTTGTGGGGTGTAGATAAGTTTGATGAGCTTAAATGGTTAGATATTCCCAATGCCAATATTATGAAAGATGCCAAAGAAGTATTACAAGAGTTAGCTATGATTGATAGTAGTTTTAAAATCACTCTTTTTGGAAAAGATGCTATTCGTTTGGGGCTACATCCTCGTTTTGCCTATATGATACTCAAAGCCAATGATTTGGGTTTTGCGTATGAGGCATCTCTTTTGGCTTCATTGTTAGAGCAAAGAGATATCTTTGTTGGACAATATAGAGAGAGTGATGTTTTGTTGCGTTTTATTCCTCTTTTTGAAAATGACTTGGATACTCATGATATTCACAAATATAGAGCTACCGAAGTTTTACAACAAGCGAACTTTTTTTATAAAAAATTACAAAGTATACAAAAAGTAGCAAAAAAGAACACACAACTCAATCACGAGATACTCAGTGTTTTACTCCTTTTTGCATATCCTGATAGACTAGCAAAAAGAAGATCTCAAAATGACAATAAATATAAACTAAGTAATGCCAAAGGTGCTGTACTTAACAATGAAGATTCGTTGTTTAATGAAGAATATTTAGTCGTAGCCAATTTGAATGGACAAGATAAGGACTCTTATATCAATCTTGCCTTAGCTATCTCTTTGGAAAATATACAAAAATACTGTAGTAAATTTATTGTAGAAAAAGAATCAATCACCTACAACAAAAATGCTCAAAAGTTTGATATACGGCAAAATAGTTATTTTTTACACTTACAACTTCACTCAAAACCCTTACAAACTTCACAAGATACAGACTTCCAACAACTACTTTTGGAGCTTATCAGACAAGAGGGGTTGTCACTTTTATCATGGAGTAAAAAAGCAAATACACTTAAAAATAGAGTCAATTTTATACAGCATCATATACCATTTGTAAATCTAAGTGATGCAAAACTCATAAGTACTTTAGAGCGTTGGTTAGCCCCTTTTTTGTCCAATATTACTACCATAAAAGCATTGCAATCTTTGGACTTGTATACTATACTTTATAGCTCTTTATCGTGGGAAAACAAACAGAGTTTGGATACTTTAGCACCCTTGAGTGTCCAAGTCCCAAGTGGCTCAAATATACATATTGATTATTCAGAAATAGAAAAACCATCTATACATGTGAAGATACAAGAGGTATTTGGACTTCAAGAAACACCAAAAATACTCAACAACACTATCGCTCTACAGATACATCTTTTAACTCCAGCCATGACACCTATGCAAATCACATATGATTTAAAAAGCTTTTGGAAAAATTCTTATAGTGAAGTACGAAAAGAGATACGAGGAAAATACAAAAGGCACTACTGGCCAGAAAATCCATTTGAGGCAATCGCTACAAATAAAACAAAAAAACATATGATGAAACAAAAAAATAGATAGTTTACATACTATTCTTATTTTCTATCTCTGTTGGTTTCCCAAAGAAATACCCTTGAGAATAATCAACACCTATTTCATTCAGAATATTATATATGGCTTCACTTTCAACATACTCAGCAATAGTTTGAATATTTTGTTTTTTTGCAAAAAGGACTATGGTTTCAACTATATTTCTACTAAAGGTATCCGTAGCAATATTTTTGACTAACGAACCATCTATTTTGACTATATCAGGTTCAAATTCAAGTATTCTTTCAAAATTAGAATATCCAGCACCAAAATCATCAATTGCAATTTGTACACCTTTATCTTTTACATCATGAATAAAATCTTTGATAATCTTAAAATCTTTTACCTCTTCATCTTCTAAGAGTTCAAATACAACTCTATTCGCGTCATCTTTATATTCTTCTAACAATTCAAAGATTTTTATTCGTGTTTCCTCTTTTTCTATATCTCTTGCTGAAATATTAATAGAGAGTTTTGTAGTAAGTGAATGTAAAATTTTAAAAGAGTTTTCCAAAACTCGTTCGGTTATTTTGGTATAATAATTCCCTTTTTTTGATATATTTAAAAAATAAAAAGGGGAGAGTATATTACCATTACCATCAATAAGACGCACTAATGATTCATACTTTTCTATCTCTTTTGTTTTATTGTTTATAATTGGTTGAAAGTAAGAAACTATATTATAATTATCCAGTGCAATCTTCACTGTTTTTATCATATCCAAATTTTCTTTTGCTTCCTGTGCAACAATAATAGAAGAATCATTAGAGTAACTTACTTTTGTTTTTTCTTTAATCGCGTTTTCGAGTCCAATTTTGGAATCTTCATAAATCATATATTTGCCAATAGCATAACTTACTGTAATATTGATATCAAACTCCATATCATCAAATTTTAAACTTGATTCTTTGACATTATTGACAAATTGCGTAAGATATTTTTCTAAATTAATATTTGCTTTATTAAAATGAGAAAAGTCAGTCAATAAAGCAAATCTTCCATCTGCTAAATAATATACATTTTCAAAAATATACTCTTTAGGAAGATACGATATGAGTTTATAAGAAAAGTTTTTTTCTATATGAGCTACTGTTTCAGAATTATAAAATTTATCAAGCATATCAAATTCATCTATTTGTACCTGTACAATGATAGAATAATCATAATGTTCAATTTGTTTAAGAAGGGAACTTTTATCATCTGTAATAGTATACAAATTATCTCTAAGGGCAATATATTCTATAATGTCACCATCTATATTTTTAATAGGTTTGATTAATGTTTTTACATAATACGATTTACCATTTTTATTTTTGTTTCGTACGACACCTTCCCATGTTTTCTCTTTTACTTTAATAGTATCCCATAACTCCTTATACATCTCCATATCACTTTCATGATGTTTAATAATACTATGATTTTGTCCAACAAGTTCCTCTTGAGAATATCCACTAATTTTACAAAAACTTTCACTGGCATGTGTGATAATACCCTCAGTATTAGTCTTAGAAATTATATTTCCTTTTTCGATAAGTTCTAAATACTGATTCAAATAATACTGGTGGCTTTTTGATTCATACTCTAATTTAAATTTTTGAATAACTTTTTCTATAGTATCCAACATCTTTTCAAATACAATTGGTTTGAGCATATATCCATCTACATTGAGTGCAATACTTTGTAATAAGGTATCAACATCATTATCTTGAGAAAGTATAATAGTATAACAATTTGCATCAATCTCTTGTATTTTTTGTATCATCTCAATACCACCCATTTTAGGCATAATGATATCAGTTATTATTAAATCAATTGTATTCTCTTGAAATTTTTTCAGTCCCTCTTCTCCATCACTTGCAACAATCAAATTGTCAAAGAGTGATGATAAAAAGTTTGATGTTAGTTTTTGTGCAACGATATCATCTTCTACATACAATACCTTTATTTTTTTAGAATAAGTAGAAATTTTTTTCATCTTTTTAGTCATTTTGTATCCTTACCTCAAATTTTATGCGATTAAACAGAAGTTTTTATTTGGTTTATAAAATTTTTTGATATGTATTAAATCTATTTTAAAGCATTAGTCTTAAATTTATTTATTATAGCATTATTTACTTGTCTTTTTTAAATTTAAAAATTAGACAAAATATTATACAATAAAAATCTAAGGTAATAATGAGTAAAATCCATGAATTCAAAGTATTAAAAAATAATATTAATATAAATATAAAATAAGGCAAGTAAAATGAATAATTTTAACCTTGGAATTAGACCTACTATTTTAAGTATATTCTCTTTGATAGTGTTTATAACACTTTTTATAACTCTTGGACTTCAGTACTATTTTTCTCAAAAGATGGCACTAGAATCTATACAAGAAAATATGGAAAAAACAGCTTTTAGCACTTCAAGCAGAATAAATAATATAGATAACTCTATAAATAATATCCTCACCGTTTCCGAACTACTCACCGAAACCTCACATAAACCAAAAGAACTTCTAAATCATTCACTTACCAATAAATTCACAAGTTTTATGAGTGGATATTCTTTTATTTATGCTATGTATATAGGGTATGAAAATGGTGATTTTTATGAGATAATAAATCTTAATATAGACCCATCTTTACGAGCCAAATACAAAACAACAACAGATGAAAAATGGCTCCTTCTTAAAGTATCAATAGATGGCAACAAACGGATTAAAAAAAGTCATTTTTTAAATGAAAAATTGGAAGTAATTAGAGAAACTCAGGAGCTTTCCTCTTACAATCCTACTCTTAGACCATGGTATAAAAAAGCTTTTTCTTCATCCAATATTATTAAAACAAAGCCTTATCAATTTTCAAATTTTGATTCTTTAGGTGTTACTTATGCAAAAAAGATACAAAATAGTAATCATATCATGGGGATTGATGTTTCTCTAAAAACATTATCTTCATTATTGAAATCTGAAATAAAAACAAAAGGAACTCTCTCTTATTTGATAAATCAAACAAGTAATAAACTGATCGCTTCGAATAGTGATACTCAAATATCACACGATAAAATAGATGAAATTATACAAAAAGCTCAAACTACAAAATCTACCATAAAATATAACGATACAAAATATTTTATTTCAAATACAATTTTGGATTCAAAGTTAGATCTTAAGAATCAATTAATAATTTTTACACCAAAAAATCGAATGATGGAACCTTATAACGAAAAATTACAGTATGCAATTGTACTAAATCTTTTGGTAATGTTACTCCTTTCTCCTATTATGTTTTATCTTACAAAACTTGTTTCTCGACCTATCCATGCTCTTGAACAAGAAAATAAAAAAATAGAACAAAGAAGATTTGATGATGTACGCCATGTAAACACAAAAATAAGTGAACTCGCAGCACTTTCAAACTCTTTGGTATCTATGTCTATATCAATCAAAGAGTATGAAGAAGCTCAAATTAAACTTATGGATTCATTTATAGAGGTGATAGCAAGTGCAATTGATAAAAAATCAGAATACACAGGAGGTCATGGGAAAAGAGTTCCTCTTATTACGATGATGTTGGCACAAAAAGCCTCCGATATACAAGTGGGTGTTTTTAAGTATTTTGTCTTAAAGGATAAAGATGCAATGAGAGAACTTAAAATTGCTGCATTGCTTCATGACTGTGGAAAGATCACAACCCCTGAGTATGTAGTGGATAAATCTACAAAACTAGAAACCATATATAATAGACTTCACGAAGTACGAACACGATTTGAAGTGGTTCATAGAGATCTTGAAATCTTATACTATCAAAAACTAATAAATGGAGAAGACAAAGATCAGCTTCAAAATTGGCTCGATACAGAACATGAAAAATTACAAAATGATTTTGAATTTGTAGCTCAATGTAATATTGGTGGAGAGTTTATGAGTGATGATAAAGTTCAAAAAATCAAAGAGATATCCAAGAGAGTTTGGCATAAGAAATTTGATGATAGATTAGGATTATCTCAAGACGAGTTAAACAGACTCACTCAAGAAGATGATTCTGATGTCGAATATATATTAGCAGATAAATACAACCATATCATCCAAAGAACAAGATATTTTCAAGAGGAGTATGAAGCGGATGGATTTAAAGGAGAGGTACCAAAACACCTTTACAATTTAGGAGAGGTGTACAATCTCACAGTAAAAAAAGGGACATTGACTCATGAAGAAAGATTTAAGATCAATGAACACATCATCATGACTATCAAAATGCTAGAACAATTACCATTTCCTAGTCACCTTAAAAAAGTACCAGAATATGCAGGTGCTCATCATGAAACACTTATAGGGACAGGCTATCCAAAACAACTCACAAAAGAGGATATGTCAGTGCCTGCTAGAATAATGGCAATTGCAGATGTTTTTGAAGCATTAACAGCCTCAGATAGACCCTATAAAGAAGCAAAAACATTATCTGAATCTATTAAAATCCTTGGATTTATGGTAAAAGATCAACATATAGACAAAGATCTATTTGAACTCTTTTTGACAAGTGGTGTCTATAAAGAATATGCAAAAGAATATTTGAAACCTGAACAAATAGATGAAGTAGATATACAAAGTTATCTACAGTAAGAAGATATTAGACTCAAGATATTGTTTATTCTTTCTCTATTTTATAAATTTTTATATCATATTTATCTGCTATTCTTTTAAGCCTTTTCAGATATTTATCATCATTATGACCGATGATCAGTCCTACAGCTGGTTTTTTGTTTGTCATATCTGCATAGTATAACGATTGTCCAATACTCTCAGCCCATTTTTTACCCCAATCTACCTCTATAGCATACTCATCGGTGAGACAATCAACTCTTGTTTTGTCTTTGAGGCGATACTCTACCACACCATGTAATTTTGTACATAATTTTGTTTGGTAATAGCGTTCATTTAGTTTTGTTGATTTATGTTGTGGACTTTGCTCTGTCTGTGGTTGTTTTACAAGGTATAATAAACCCGATATTAAACTACAAATAATTATGATAATTTTGAAATAATATTTGATTTTTGTCATGGTATTAATCAACTAACTTATAGAAAGACATTGTAAATTCCTAATATTTAATTTTATATATTGTATCATAACCTCACTACAACTTATACATAAAAACGAAAGAGGTCAAAATGAAAAAAAGTATTGATTTTGGAATATATACGAGTTTAGAATGGAATAAACTTTCGACAGAATATTTACATGGTTTAGCAGATATGGGAAATATTCAAGCACAAGAACAATTAGAAAAAGGATATAGTGCTCCCATTCACGAACAAAAAATAGGATTTGGGAAATATTCAGGATTTTTGTGGGTTGATTTGGAAGTAGATTATTTGTGTTGGATAAGAGATACGGTAGATAAAAAGAATATAAAATATATACTTGCTATGAAAGCATTAGATTTTATACATGAAAATTCATACGAAAAAGTGGGTCAAGATGAGTTTGGAGATGTGATATATGTGGATTAAAACTTTGAGGTTTAACTCTCAAAATTATTTTCCTTTTCAATATGAAGAGTTTGTGTAGGAAATGCAAATGAACAATTGTTTTTTTCTACTAAATCTGAAATTTTAATAATAATATCTTGTTTTGTTTCGAGCCAATCCTCCCATATGGGACTTCTACTAAAACAATAGACTAAAATATTGATAGAACTATCGGCATATTCATCTATATATACTAAGATTTTATTTTTTACACCTATTAAATCTTCTTTTTTTAGGAGATATGGTTTTTTATCAATATTAAGTTTTGATGTTGCGATCATAGAGTGTCCTTGTAGCATCTCTCGTAGATCATAGACTAAATTTTCTATATCACTCATTTTACTCTCATAAGTGATCCCCACACTCATTTTAATCTGTCTTCCTATAACTCTTTTTGACCAGTTGAGTATAGACATATTTGCGAGTTGGGCATTTGGTACGGTTATCATGGCATTTGCAAAAGTTCGTATCCGTGTCGTTCTCATTCGTATATCGACTACAGTTCCTTGAACATTACCAGCTTCTATCCAATCTCCTTGTGAGAATGAGTTATCGGTGATAATATTCAATGAACCAAAAAAGTTTGTAAGGGTGTCTTTTGCGGCAAGAGCTATAGCAATCCCCCCCTATACCTAATGAGGCAATAATCGCTTTTATATCAAAACCTAATTGTACCAATAAAAAAAGTCCAAGCAAGATAAAAATAATAACTTTTAAAATACGCAATAAAAAATCTACCATCTCTTTTCTCATATTTGGATAATTATCAAATATTTTATCGGAAGAAAAATTGATATAGTTTGTTAAAATTTTATAAAAGAGATACGAAAATAATGAAAGATATATTGTATTAAACCACGGAATCAATTTGTTAAGAGTAGAAGCTGTATCTATAAGTAAAAATAATGACACATGTAAAGCAAAAATATAAAGTATAATAGAGATCAAAATATGAAAACTACTAGGTAAAATATCTTTTATAGATACTTTTAAAGAGTTTATCTCTTTTGATAATTTTTTTGCAAGTATTTTAGTTACAAAAGGTAAAATTTTTCTATTTATAGTAAAAAATAGTGCAAATATACTCAATAAAATCACAATTTTCCCTATAGAGATGTGAAAGTAATAGTAGACAATATCAGAGATATTTTTGATGTGTTTATTGTCATCAATTTGATTGATGATATATTTTAAACTTAATTCGTCCAAAAGTAAATTGCTTGCTCGATATTGATTCATGTGTGATTTTAAATAGGTAAAAACAAATACATTTGCTTTGATTTGAGCATCCAATATCTCATATGATTTTTTGAAGTCGGAAGAGATTGGATTGGTGTCATTCTCTTTTATAACAGAAGCTATCTCTTTGTAGTTTTCTAAATTTATTGCATTCAAAGTTTTAAGAGTATTATTCAATAAAGTGATAAAATATTTTTTGGCTTTAAATGCATTTTTGCCATCAATAATAGCATTGATTGTTTTTGCTACCATAAAATTATTTTCTAAAATATTTATTTTGATTGTATCTCTTGAGACGGCAAGTGTATTTTCATACTTTGAATTGATATTTATCTTATTTTGTAAAAAGTTAATCTTTCTTTTATATTCATCATCATCAAAAATATAGTGGATTTCATCGTTGATATTTTTTACAATTTTGTTCATCTTTTTATCTAATATTTCAATATGATTCTCTGTATTTAGTTTAAATTTTTTATTGTGTATAAGAGTAATAATAAATCCCAAATCATAAGGATCTATCTCTTGAATAGTTTGTTCATCAGTGGACAGCTGTTGCGCTGAGAGATCTGAATGGGAATTTTCGGCAGATACATTTGATGCGAGGAAGAGAAGAAAAAAGAGTGGGTAGAGTATATTTTTGATAGAAAGCATGAATCATCCAGTAGAAATATTCAGAGAAGCTATTTGGATTTTTCTGTCTCTTCACAGATTGATAAATATATATCACAATTTTGATAACACTCTTCACTTGTATCGTCTCCATTATCACATGATTGGATACATTCAGAAAATTCTATTTCACAATTATCGTAAATAGTAACTTTTTCAGCATCATTTGCAGTAAGATTTATAGAAAGTAGTAGTGCAACTATAATTATACTCATTTTTTGTAAAAACATATAAATCTCCTTTAATAATAATACAATGTTCTCTCTTTAATTGTGATATAATTATAAACAAAAAATTTAATTTTTAAGCTGAAGAGGTTTTGGAAATCTTTTGTAAGATAAAAAATTTTGTGCTTAAAAATCAATTCAAAATAATGGAGAAAAATTGGAAAAAAACAAAAAAATAGTAGGTCGTAAGGAAACAATATCAATTCCCGATTTGGATCTTTTCGATTTAGATGCAAAAGTTGATACAGGTGCTGATTCTAATGCTTTGCATTGTGATGATATAGTAGTAAAAGATGATACTGTAAGTTTTACACTTTTAGATGAGGTACATGAATCGTATCATGGAAAAAGAATGTCTTTTCCTATTTATAAGATTAAAAAAGTAAAAAGCTCAAATGGACAAATCCAAGAAAGACCTTCTATCAAAGTAAGTATAGATTTTTTTGGTAAAAAGTATAAAAGTGTTATTTCATTAACAAATAGATCGGATATGAAATTTCCTATGCTTATAGGGAGAAGATTTTTAAGTGGAAGATTTTTAGTAGATGTAGAACAAGAGTTTTTAAGTAAACAAGTAAACACAAAAGGAAATTAAAATGAAAGTATATATATTATCAAGAAGTCCAAAGTTGTATTCAACACAAAGATTAATCGAAGCAGGTGAGGCTAAAGGGTGGGATATTAAAGTGATAGATTATTTAAAATGTTCTATTGAGATCATGAAAGGGGAACTAAAAATACATTATCAAGGAAAAGTATTGCCAACTCCTGATGCTATTATTCCTCGAATTGGGGCGAGTCGAACATTTTATGGGACAGCTATGGTGCGACATTTTGAGATGATGGATGTATTTAGTGTTTCTGGAAATTTAGCAATTGCAAGAAGTAGAGATAAATTGAGAAGTTTACAAGTGATGTCAAAGGCAGCTGTAGATATGCCAAAAACTGTTTTTGCTTCAAATAAATCAAGTGCTAAAGATGTGATTGCTTTAAGTGGTGGGGCTCCATTGGTTTTAAAAATACTTGAGGGAACTCAAGGGGTTGGTGTTGTTTTAGTTGATAGTGAAAAAGCAGCAAAATCAGTACTAGATGCTTTTTATGGAATGGATGTAAATTTATTGGTTCAAGAGTTTATAGCTGAAGCAGATGGGACAGATATTAGAGCTTTAGTTGTAGGTGGTGAAGTTGTAGGAGCTATGAAAAGAAAAGGTGCTGAGGGAGATTTTAGATCAAATCTTCATCAAGGTGGAAGTGCAACAGCTCATAAACTTACACGAAAAGAGAAAAGTACAGCATTAGCTGCAGCAAAAGCTATGGGATTGGGTGTGTGTGGTGTGGATATGATTCCATCTTCTCGTGGACCATTAGTTATGGAAGTGAACTCAAGTCCAGGATTAGAAGGGATTGAAAAATCAACTCAACTTGATATTGCAGGTAAAATAATGGATTATATTGAAAATAATGTGACTCCTACTTGTCCTGAAAATCCAAGTAAAAAACGAAAAATCAAAAGAGATAGTATAGGAGCATAGCGATGCCAAATAAAACATTTGTATTAGGTGGTATAGAGATACCACGAGGAGCGAATGTCACTATCAATTTAGAATTACCTAAACTGTATAATACCCCAACTACATTACCTGTAAGAGTAATAAGAGGGAAAAAAGAAGGTCCCACTGTTTTTGTGAGTGCTGCCATTCACGGTGATGAATTGAATGGTGTAGAAATTATTAGACGATTTCGTAAATTAAATATATTAAAAAGATTGAGTGGTACGCTCATTTTAGTTCCTGTAGTAAATGTATATGGAATGATGAATCTTTCTCGATATTTGCCAGATAGAAGAGATCTTAATAGATCTTTTCCTGGAAGTACAAAAGGAAGTTTGGCAGGAAGAGTTGCTAAAATATTTTTTGAAGAGATTGTTTTAAAATGTGATTTAGGAATTGATTTACATACAGCTTCAATCCATAAATCAAATCTACCACAAGTACGAACAAATATAGAAAATGAATATACATTTCGTTTAGCAAAAGCATTTGGGGCGTCTGTTGTTTTACATTCTGCTTTACGGGATGGCTCACTTCGTGCAGTCGCTCAAGAAAAAAATGTGCCGATTTTACTCTATGAAGCAGGGGAAGCATTACGATTTGATGAGACAAGTATCCGTATTGGTGTCAATGGTTTAGTAAATGTTTTACGAGCAAATAAGATGCTTCCTGCAGTGAGTAGAAAAAAAACAGCCAAAATACCTGTGATTACCAAAAGTAGTAAATGGATACGCTCTATGGAGAGTGGAATGTTGCGTACTATCAAAGCACTGGGTGATACTGTAAAAGAAAATGAGATTATTGCATACATAGATGAACCTTTGGGTGATGAAAGTTTTGAGGTATTATCTCCTTTTGATGGTATTATTATCGGAAAATCTGAGATACCACTAGTACAAGAGGGTGATGCTGTTTTTCATATTGCAAACTTTAAAAATTTAGAGATTGCAGAAGATAAAATTGAGTATTTTAATGAAGAGATTATTGAACAAAGTGAATTTCATGAGTTAAATAATGAGGAGATAATAGAGTAGATGGAAAAATTTTATGACATTTTAAAACAATTGATTCGAGTACCTAGTGTCGTGGGTGCCGAACATCCTTTTTTTATGGCTGTGAAACGAGAGCTTGAAGAGTTAGATGTAAATGTTGAGTATTATGATGGTGTATTAGTTGCAAAAGGAACGAAGCCTACAAGTGGCTATATCTCAGCACATGCAGATAGACATGGTTTGATTTGTACTGGACACAATGAGTTTCAATACGCAGCATATATAGCTAAAAATCAAGCTGATTTAACGGGTAATTCTAATAGTGAAAATCTACTCAAAAATTTTACAGATAGATTTGTCAATGAAAAAGTACAAGCATATGAGCCGTGGTCTGGAAGTTATTTGGGATTAGGTACTATCCAAAATGCTTTTTTATGTGAAAGAAGAAACAATATTATTTTCACTGTAGATGGATTTTCTCATCTTTTTCCTGGGACTCCTATTGCATTTGTGGATAAATTAACCATAGAAGATGAGCTGGTATCTGCACAACTAGACAATGTTATCTCTGTTGCACTTATTATATATATGTATCATTTAGGATATCAAGGAACTGCATTTTTTACAGCATCTGAAGAAGCTGGCAAAAGTTGGCGATTTTTATTAGAATATTTTAGAAGATTTGATATCACAACAAATGAATTGTTGGTTTTGGATACAAGTCCGTATAAAAATGTAGAAGATATTAATCGTTTAGATATTGTGCTAAGAAATAGAGATGAAAATGGTGTATTTCGTTCACCTTTAAAAAATAAAATCAAAAAATTGTGTATAGAGAATAATATCAATTACCATTTTAAAGATTCGTATTTGAAAAATATCATGAAACAAAATGGCAAAAAAAGCTCACTAGGAGTAACTGAACTAGGAAGAATTATACAAGCTACAAAAGGTGGGATACAAGGAACAACTTTGCAATTACCTACTATAGGATATCATACTGTTGAAGAAACAACGACAAAAAAATCTATTGTCAGTGTTGTAAGTATCTTAAAAAACTTGTACGAAATATGAGTATAAAGTTTTTTGTTTTACTCTTTTTGTACATATCATTATATGGCTCTGAAGTATTAGGGAGAATTGATAAATTTGATTTTCCTGAGTTTAACTTGGAAAATGTAAAAGTAAAAATTGATACAGGAGCCAAAACATCCTCTTTACATTGTGTTAGTATAAAAAATTTAAAAAATGGATTTGTAAATTTTATTATATTTGATAAGAGTAACAAAAAATTTACAGGTGAATATATAAAAAAGAAAATAAATAGAATAGCGTATGTTAAAAGCTCCAATGGAGTAAGACAAAAAAGAATTTTTATCAAAACTCCAGTTGTAGTGTTGGGTCAACAATACACAGTAGAGTTATCCTTGAATTTTAGGGGAGAGATGCAATATCCTATCCTTATAGGGCGAGAGTTATTAAAACAAAATTTTATTGTCGATGTTACTCAAAAAAATCTCTCTTTTAAATCGAAGGTGGTGTCTCCTCAATAATAGTGTTTCCTTTTTTTATTTTCATAATTGGTTTTTGTATAAAAAGATTATTTGGATATAAAACAATATTTCCATCTGCATCTTCTATCTCTATTTGAAAAAGTGAAATCTCTATGATCTCCCCAGAGATAGAATTGTCTCCATCAATTACTTTTATTTTATCACCTACTCGTGCTGGAAATGTAAAAAAAATAATAATACTTGAAGTTAAATTGCTCAAAATTGACCACTGTGCAAAAAGAGCTACCCCTATAACTGCAAAAATAGAAGAGGCAAATACCATCACACCACCTAATTGTACATTCCAAATAATAGCCATTGCCATAAATGCAACAAATATTATGATAAAATGCAAAAATTTAATAACATAATAGACTCTTTTTGGAATGATTTTTTTATTTATTCCTATTTTGTTGATAAAATAATCAGAAAACCGAAATGACAAAACTGATAAAAGTATGATGACAGCTGTGAGTGTTAAATTTGTAGTAAGCAAAGAGATGACCTTAAATATAAATTTTGATGTTATAATTATACACTAATATTAAGGAATATGATGAAAATATATATTTTTCTATTCATTTCGTTTTTTATAGCTTTTGCTGATGAAAAACAAAATCAAACAAATGATAAAATTCAAAATACACTTACAAAAAATATTTGGATTAAAGCATATCAAAATTATAAAAACTATAATATTATTATCAATAATATTGCAAAAATTCAACAAAAAATGTTATTGGATAAAAATAATATAGTTCTTACAAATAAACTTGATCTATATAAGTCTAAACTTGAACTCTATGGAAATAATAATTTTGAGCATATTTTAAAAAGTTATAAATTTGAAACTCCTACTATCACACTGCGAGATTTTTTACTTAATAAATCTAAAAATGATTTGGAAAAATATATTTCTAAGTATATTACTTTGAAAAATGATTTTTATTTAGCAACATTTTCAATGCAACACTCTTACAATCAAATGAAAGAAGATACTACAAATAAACAAAAATTACATGCGATACAAGAAGATATTGAATATTTTTCAGAGTATTCAGAAAATATTGAAAAAACATATCAAAATTTACTAGAATCAAAAGATGAGTTAAATAAAAAATATCAAGAGTACAACGATGAGGTTTTTTTAAAGCATGTAATGACTTTTGGGATTATTATTGTACTGTATATCTTCTATAGAATAATTTCGTTTATTTTATTTTATATCACGCACAATAAAAAAAATCATAATGAACAACAAAATTATAAAAAATTATTGTCCTTGTTATTTACACTTTCTATGTTGATTTTTATTATTATTCGGTACATTGATGATTTTATCTATATTATCACTTTTTTAAGTGTTGTTGCAGCTGCTTTGACTATTGCATTGCGTGAGATACTTTTAAACATAGTGGGGGCTATTTATATTTTTTTTAGTAGTGTTGTAAAAGTGGGTGATCGTATTATGGTGCAGTTTGAAACAAAACATACTATTGGTGATGTTGTAGATATCTCTTTGGTAAAAATAAAACTCAATGAAACAGAGGATTATAGTAATCTAAAAGAGATTAAAAATGTGGGTCGAACTACTTATATCCCAAATAGTTTTATTTTTACTAAGGTATTTTATAATTATTCGTTAAAAAAACATGGGATGATAAATGATCTCATTGAGTTTGAGTTTACTATGGGAAGTGATTTTGATGTTGTGGATCAAGTTACAAATGAGATATTTAGCAAAAATGATATAGCGTACAAAATGACATTTGCTCTCAACAATCTCAAAACAGGTTTTGTAGGACTTATCTCTTATGAAATAAATTACAAAGAGGCAACGAAGAAAAGAGGGGAAATATCTATTTTACTTTTGGATGCTTATCAAAAAAATGAATTTGTAAAACTTAAAATTGCAAAAAATGTAGTCAATAAAGTTGCAGATGATGAGTAAATGTATAATTATTTCTATCATTTTCAATGATTGATTTGTTCAAAAAAACATCATTTGTAAGCTAATTTTCTACAATTATAATTATCTTTAGTATCTTCTTTTTATAAAATAGATTAACAGTATGGCAAAAAATCCAACACTAAGCAGTAAAAACATTACATTGTTTGTGCCACCTGTATCTACTGTAAAGGGTAATGAGGTAGTATTCATACCAAAAAAACCTACGATTAAATTTAACGGCAAAAATATCCCCGATAAAAGTGTTAAAATATAGACTGTTTTATTCATTTGTTCATTGTTTTGTGTCAAATGAAAATTATAAATAGCATTGAGTTTTTCTATTAATAATCCAGAGTTCCTATGTGCTCGTTGCAGGTGTTCTTGAATATCT
>Ga0193955_1000101_pt1 | contig 54262 bp, 46 predicted proteins | sample BB_6_MG_FD_140343 | JGI IMG/M metagenome (GOLD analysis project Ga0193955, IMG submission 140343) | Microbial mat bacterial communities from the Broadkill River, Lewes, Delaware, United States - BB_6_MG | ecosystem: Environmental > Aquatic > Freshwater > River > Microbial mats | place: USA... | reverse complement strand
AATTCTGCCACTTAAAAAGACAAACACTTTTTAAACTAACAAATAAGTTCCGGCATAGCTCAGCGGTAGAGTAGATGACTGTTAATCATTTGGTCCCTGGTTCGATCCCAGGTGCCGGAGCCATTCAAAATTATATTTCCTACAATTGGCATTGTTTTGTGAAATCTTTGATAATTATAAATTCACCAATTCAAACAATAACTGCAATTTCCCCACTTAAATTATGCTGCCATTTTCTTTAAAATTTTTTTCATAAATATTTCAAATATCATTTAGAAATAACATTTTTATAATATTTGTGTTAGAATAAATCAATAGAAAAGGAATGATATGGCTAAAAAAAATCAATCAACAAGATTAACAAACCAACATAAAGAATCCCATGGTGTTATTGGTATATTTGGAGAAGAAGCAAAATTACACGATGCAACAGTTGGCAAAATATCATATCTTATAGTTGAACAACTTAAAAATGAATTTCCTCAATTATCTTTTCGATACAAAACTAGTATAAAAAAAGAAGAAATAAACAAAGCATTAGAAAAAATTGATTCTGAATTAGGACAAACACTTTTTGTATCAAATTCAAGTATTAAACCTGATGGTGGAATAATTGAAGTACAAGACGATAATGGTAATTGGAGAATTGTATTAGTGTCAGAAGCTAAACATCAAGGAAAAGATATTGAAAATATCAAAAATGGTACCCAAGTTGGTAAGGATAACAATCAAGATATAATGGCTGCTGGCAATGCAATAGAAAGATCACATAAAAATATATCAGAAATTGCTAATTTGATGTTATCTGAATCTCATTTTCCTTATGTACTATTTTTGGAAGGTTCAAATTTTTTAACGGAAACTATTTCAATTAAAAGACCTGATGGAAGAGTCGTAATTCTTGAATATAATTCAGGGATGTTAAATAGATTAGATAGACTAACTTCTGCAAATTATGGAATGCCAATTAATACAAATTTATGTAAAAATAAGTTTGTTAAACATAACGATAAAACAATTATGCTTCAAGCAACTTCAATATATACTCAAGGAAATGGTGAAAAATTGAAAGCTCAAAAAATGTTTGATATTATGCTTGAAGTTTCAAAAGCTTCTCTTAAAGTATTAGGCAGTGAAATATTTAATCAAATCACTAAAATTAAATAGGTTAAAAATGGCAAGAAATGCAACAAATAAATTATTACAAAAAGCAAAAAAGTCGAAAAGTGATGAGTTTTATACTCAATATTCAGATATAGAAAGTGAATTGCAATATTATAAAAGTCACTTTAAAAACAAAGTAGTTTATTGTAATTGTGATGACCCAAAAATTAGTAATTTCGCTAATTATTTTATTACAAACTTCAAAGAGTTAGGTCTAAAAAAATTAATCACATCTTGTTATAATAAGCAAGATAATGATTTATTTAGTACAAAAGAAACTAAAAATGGCTTTTTTTTTGAATATACAGGCAAAAAAGGAAAAGAGAAGAAAGCACATTTAATTCAAACCATTCCTTTTAAAGGAGATGGTGATTTTCGAAGTGCAGAAAGTATCGAATTATTAAAGCAATCTGATATTGTTGTTACGAACCCCCCTTTTTCATTATTTAGAGAGTATGTAGCTCAGTTAGTTCAATATGATAAAAAGTTTTTAATAATAGGTAATATTAATGCTATTACCTATAAAGAAATTTTTAATCTCATAAAAGAAAATAAAACTTGGTTAGGAATAAAACTGGGCAGAGGTATTTCAGGCTTTATTGTACCTGAACACTATGAACTTTATGGTACAGAGGCTAGGATAGATAGTTCTGGTAATAGAATAATATCTCCAAATAATTGTTTATGGTTGACTAACTTAGATACATTTAAACGACATGAAGATATTGAACTTACAAAAAAGTATTTTGGGAATGAAATTTTATATCCCAAATATGATAATTATAACGGTATCAATATTAATAAAACAAAAGATATTCCATCAGACTATAAAGGATGTATGGGTGTACCTATAACATTTCTACATAAGTTTAATCCTGAACAATTTGAAATAATAAAATTCAGAAAAGGTAATGATGAAAAAGATTTATCAATAAATGGGAAATGTCCATATTTTAGAATTCTAATAAAAAATAAACGAATACAAACTGAATTGACTGATAATGTGTATAGCAAAACCTTGGAAAGAACAAGTGAAACCTGTGAAAATATCAACCTTTTCAGTATCGCATAAAGTAAAACTAAATAGCAAATATTATCACAAGATGAAAAAAGTAGTCTTTTTAAATTTTTACTTTGGTAACCTATTATTAACTAAGTTTTACACATATTTGATTTCTTAACTAAAATTACACATAAAAGTTGTCCCATTTTTTATTTCTGATTGTACAGAAATTTTTATACCATACTCTTCGCAAATAGTATGTACTATATTTAAACCCATACCAAAACCACCTTCTTGTGTGGTGGCTCTGTAGTATCTCTTAAATATATATTTTTTTGCTTGAGAATCTATCCCTATTCCTGTATCTTGAATAGAGAGAATATTATTTTTGAGCTTGACAGTGATAGTTCCACCTCTTTTATTGTATTTAATTGCATTCGAAAAGATATTTCCAAAAATCCTTTTGAAGTCTTCTTCATCTATTTTAATAGTAGTTTTTTCTATTTCTAAAATTGTTTGTATATTCTTTTTACTTGCTAACAATTCAAAGTATTCGAGTTCTTGAGTAATAATATTTGCGATATCTATCGATTGAATATTTTTCTTTTTATCATTTTCTAAAAACAGATGGGTAAGGTCTTTGTATATTTGCGATATTCGTTTGGCACTCAGATAGATACGATCCATATTTTTTTCACTTCGAGGGGTTTGTTTATTGGTACATATCATCAAAGCTGTTATAGGTGTATTGAGTTCGTGTGTGGTGTCTTTTATAAAATTATCAAGTCGTTTTCTCTCATTTTCTATAGGTTTCATAAAGAGTTGAATCAGATGGTATCCAATAGCACATACAACAATATAAAACAAAATAGAACCGATAAAAATCGTAGCTATTATATTATTGATTTTATTATTAAAGGTATCATTTATCATCACAACAGAATTAACGCCTAGATGTCCTTTTGTACTTTTATCTACAGTGATAATATTTTGATTATCAAGATAATTTTTTTGCTGAAAATTTACCGAAACATTTTGTGTGAGATCTGTGAAAATATTTTTATTTTCTTTATCAAAAAGAGCAAACTTTATCCCCTCATCTGAAGAACATAAACTTTTGAAATCCAAATTTTCGTTTTTCATATCAGAGGTGATGATTTTTGAAGATATTTTTGAAGATATTGTTTCTAAATGAGAGATTGAAAGATTATAAATAGATTGATATTGCATATTATAAATCAAAATAGCGATAACAGACAATAAAATAAATGTTGAGATATGATATAAGGCTACAAATTTGACTAAAATAGATCTTTCTTCAACCCTCAAGTTTGTATCCTAAACCTTTGATAGTTGTGATACTATGTTCATCGAGTATTTTTCGAAGATTTTTTATATAGGTTCGTATCGTTGCATTGCTAGGGGTGGTGTCATATTGCCAAATATTTGCGTTGAGTTCCTCAAATGAGATGGTACGATTTTTATTTTTGATAAAATATTCGAGTATTTTTGACTCTTTTTGAGAAAGAGAAATTGTTCTATCTTTTTTTATGACAGATTGGAGTGCAAAGTCATATTGGTAAAGATTATTAATCGAAACTATCTCTTGCATATCTATTTGTTTGACTATTTTGATATGATTGAGTCGTATCTCTAACTCTTTTAAATCAAAAGGTTTTTTTATATAATCATCACACCCAAGACTAAATCCCTTTTCAAGAGATTTGATATCACTCAATGAGGTGATAAATATAGTAGGAGTATTATTTTTGCGTATTCGTAACTCTTCTAAAAGTTCAAATCCACTGAGAGTAGGTGTCCCCACATCTAAAAGTAAAAGATCAAAATTATTTTTAAAAAGTGTCTCTAAAGCTTCCATCCCATCATACTCACACTGCACCGTATGTCCTAAAGAGAGCAAAAACTCTTCTACGAGTTCATTGAGGATGATGTCATCTTCTAAAAGTAAGATTTTCATATGACAAGTACTTTCTGAATATATAACTCTTCAAATACAATTATGAACTCTTTTGCATAGAGTTCATAAGAGATCTCATTTTTTTTCAGAAACAGTCGTAAATTTTTATTGAGGCTAAGCGTTGGATTAAGTGTTTTAAAAAAAGAAAAGAGAAGATTATTCAAAGGTCTATAAACAACCTCTTGTGTATCACTATCAAAATATCCCAAGATAAAAGACTCCTCTTTTTGAGTAAAATCTTTGTTTATGACATCGTAGTTATATTTATGAATAGAACAGTTAGCAGAGATTTTATATTTTTTGGATACTTTAAATTTTATATTTTTTGTCATAAGTGGTTTTTGCATAAAAATAAAAAGTTCAGAATACTCAAAATAGAGCAAGTCATTGAGATATGGAATTTTTTTAAAATATTTTGATTTTTTGAGAAATTTACGATATTCATTTGGCATTTGCCAGATATAAGGACTCATGGCATTTTTTTGCATAAATTTAAAAATAGATCTATCGAACTCTTTTTCTAAATTTTGTTTTTGGATTATGGTATAAAATTCAGGATAGGCATTGGTCAAAACTTCAAAAAAACTATGATGTACCAAATATCTGTACACACCGATAGATTTTTTTTGTACTTTCTTTTTTCCATTGATTTGATTTATAAAATTCTTTTGTATTTTTCTCTCATCCATTAGAAGCTCTTTTATCATAAATTTTTTTCATTTTTTTGTATTCTTTTTTCATTATATCTAATGTAGGTACATTATTATCTCGCTCAATCATAGGAGGTACATCTATTTTATTTAAAGTATACCGCAACAGTTCCCAAGTGTCATCATTGACTTTTGTCCCATGCGAATCGATAAGCATCTGTACCTCTTCATCAAAATAGTGTCCTGCTATATGCATATAAGAAACTTTATCCAAATCCAAACTTTTGATAAATTTTTTGGCATCATAAGAATGGTTTATACTATTTACATAGACATTATTCAGATCCAAAAGTAACTTCGCACCGCTTTTATATAAAAGTTCATTGATAAAGTCACTTTCACTCAAAGAGGAAGGCTCACTATGATAATAAGTAGCATTTTCAATAGAGAGTCTACGCCCTAAAAAATCTTCTACATACTTAATATTATCACTCATCTTATCACTCATTTTAGGGGTTAAAGGTACGGGTAATAGTTCGTGTGCTTGAATATTGTCGTACGATGAATAACTAATATGTTCTGAGTAATAGTCTATATGATAAGTATCTAAAAAAGTTTTTAACTCTTGCAAATATTTTTTTTTGGGTTTTTTATTGGATCCTAAAGAGAGAGAAACTCCATGGGCGACAAAAGGGGTGTTTTGTGCTATTTGTTCAAATTTTTCACGATACCATATAGGCATATGGATCCAGTTTTCAGGAGTCACTTCCCACCAGTCAGGTGAGAAGCTTTTTGTATCAAAGTGTATATCGTCCAAAAATTCTGCTCGTAATCCTAACCCACACCCTTTGATATGTTTCATAACCTTAGTTAGAACCACATTTACCAGCACCACACTTAGCTGATTTCATCTCTTTTTTAACCTCTTTTTTCATCTCACCGCCACATTTACCAGCACCACATTTAGCTGATTTCATCTCTTTTTTCATCTCACCGCCACATTTGCCAGCACCACATTTAGCTGATTTCATCTCTTTTTTCATCTCACCGCCACATTTGCCAGCACCACATTTACTATCATTTGAGCTTGCCATAGCTGATGTTGAGATAACTGCACCTAATAATATACCTGCTAATTTTATTTTTTTATTCATTTTGTATCCTTTGATTTATTATAGTGTATTTTATTGAAACTTTGTGTAGTATATGTGTAAAAATATATATATTTACAATGTAAGTTACAATATACTATAATCGCACTCATACAATAAAATATTTTTCAATAGGATTATAAGCTAAATAAAAAGGATTTTTGGAGTGAATTATACAGATATAGATTTGACACAAAGTGCCAAAAAAGAGTATGCGGATATCGCTACTTATATGGAAGAGTTGGGAAATTTGGTTAACAATATGAAAGCACAACAAAAGTTAAAACTTTTAAATCATCAAGTGATACTCAAAGGACTCTCTCAACTTCATGGACTTGATGATACTCTGGATAAAAAAGTTGATATGCTTTTAAAAAGTGTTAAAAATGTATTAGAAAAGAAAAAGCTACCATTTGTGAAAATATTTGCATTCCATATTTTATTTTTTGTAGTGCTGTTTTTTGTAACGATTAGTATAAGCCCTCAAAGTGCCAATATAGGATATGCTGTATCATCTGTAGGTATGGGTTTTGCTACTGGAGTATTAAATCTTATGCTTATAAGAGAACGACAAAAATATATAATAAACAATGTTTTTTTCATATTAGAAGAGCAGGGGATAGACAAACTTTTTGAATTACATCAAAAACTCTCTCAAAGTATAAATAGGTTTAGAAAAGAAGATATGCTTGATGAGGTAAAAAAACTAGATGCTATTTTAAAAAATATCATCACTGAGTATTTAAAAATGAAAGATTAACTTATCTTTTTAAATACCAAGTTTTTCAGACTTCTACTCTCATCCAAACTTTGAAACTCTTTTACATTTTCAAGTCGTTTTATATATTTAAAAGAGGGTGCATACTCTTTGAAAAGTTCGATGATAAAGTTTTCATCCAAATCAGGACTATTTAAACAAGCCAAGACGATTGCATCTGATGAAGTAAAAGTATCGAGTCTTTTGACGATTTTATCATAATCTTTAGTAGCCTCAAAACTCCCTTTTTGCAGAGTAGGTGGGTCGATAATGACAATTTCAAATGGTCCATCTCTTTTGATCCTTGAAAATGACTTCAAGATATTGTGAGGATAAAATTTGACTTTTTTGGTATCTATAGTATTGATATGATGATTTTCTCGTCCAGTATTAAGTGCATTTTTTGCCATATCCATATTGACCACTTGCGAAGCACCACCTTTTATAGCAGCTACACTAAAAGCACATGTATACGAAAAAAGATTGAGTACTTTTTTATCTTTTGAGAGAGACTTTATATATTCACGACCATTTTTCATATCTGGAAAATAGCCATTGTTTTGATTTGAAGTGAGATTGAGTTTTATTTTCAAACCATTTTCTACCACATACAAATCCTCTTTTAGACCTCCTATGAGTATCTCTGTAGGGGAGTTAAATAAATATCTTCTTTGTAATATAAGAGTAGTATGTCTTGTATTTGTGATAAAGTCTTGTAACATTTTTAAAAGTTCTGATTCTTTTGGTTGATCAATAGGAAAATAAAAAGCGATACTCAAAATATCATCAATAGAGTCAATAGTCAAAAATCGCCACTCCTCACCAAAAAATTCTCCACGACCGTGAAAAAGTCTTTTAAATTCATTCGTAAGATTTTTGGCACTGTTTTGTAGGTGTATTTCTAAATCTAGTATAGTCATAGTGTATCTCTCTTTAGTTTTCTTTATGAGTGAGTGTCATCTCATATACCCACTGTTGTAAATCTTTCATATCATCATATATTGTAAATAATTTATCAAGTAATTCAACTGTATAAAAAACATCATCCAAATCATATTCAATATAAGAAAATAAAGAATCAAATTTCGTAAGATACAAATAACTTTCATCACCAACAAAATCTTTTGGAACTCTTTTATATTTTTCTTGTGTATATTTGTAACCTTTACACTCTAATTCTTGTAAGATATGATGCAATGATTCTCTATGTTTTTCATATTTTATATAATTTCTATATGTCTTAAGTAAAGGTGTTTTGAAGCCTCTTATACCAGCTGCTACAAAGTATTTTTCTTTGGTGTAGTGCATATAAAAACTAGAGCTTTGCATACGATGCCCCAATCCTTGCCAAAACATCAGACCGATTTTATCTTTCATAGCTGTCTTATTTTTAGAAAACCGTACATCTCTATATATCTTGAAAAGTGAGCCAGAAACTTTTGGAAGAGCTTTAATCGTAGGGACAAGTATTTGGAGTGTATCTCCCATATCTTCTATAAAAGCTTTGTTTGGAGCTAAGATTGTCTTTTCCCAAATATGGCGATGATTTTCAAACCACACTTTAGAGTTGTTTTTTTCTAAGTTTTTTAAAAAGGTAGTTCCTTCTTTTGTAAATCCGTTGAATTGCATAGATAAATTATAAAATCTCTTGTACTCTTCCAACATCACCTGAAGTGAGTCGTACTTTGATACCGTGTGGATGTGTAGGTGAATTTGTGAGCAAATTCTTCACAATGCCTTGAGTGAGTTTTCCACTTCTTTGATCTTGTTTCAAAACGATGTTTACTTTGATACCTGGTTTTATATTGATACGATTTTTCCCATTCATGATAGTTTGCCTTTTTATTTTTTTGTATTATAACAAAAATTATGATAATTAGATATACTCAAAACTGAAATTTAAATGGAGAATGTATGGATTATGGTCAAATTTTTATGTATGGTTGGTGTTTGAACATTGTGATGTTTTTGGTAAATTTAGTAATTGCAGTCAATGTTATAAAAGCAGCGGACATCTCTACTATAACTAAAGAGCATCAAGTGTTAGCGGAGTTAAAACTGGAGATAGATAAGTACTATCCAAATAGAGGATACGAAACATTGTTTAGTTATTTTATTCCATTTGTCGCTTTTTATAAAGTACTTTGGAGAATAATAGAGATGGTGAGTTTTTTTAGTAAAAATCAAAATACAAGAATGTTTGACTTTATGGTATACAGATATGAAAAAGAGATAGCTGTTGCCAAAAATAGTACAAATTCATAAAATAAATATACAAAAAAAGGGTTATTATGGGATTAATTGAAAATATCAAAGAAAAAGCAAAACTAGAGTTAAGAACAATTGTTCTTCCAGAATCAGAAGATGAAAGAGTACTTTTAGCAACTCAGCAAGTATTAGAAGAAAAAACAGCAAATGTTGTTTTAATCGGTGATGAAGATACTATCAAAGCAGATGCAGAAAAATTTGGTGCAAATATTGAGGGTGCTACGATAATCAATCCTAAATTTTCAGATAATTTAGAAGCGTATGTTGATGAATTGGTTGAGTTACGAAAGAAAAAAGGTTTAACAAAAGAGGAAGCTACAGAGATCATGACTACGGAGCCTAGATTTTTTGGGTGTATGATGGTAAGACTAGGTGACGCTGATGGTTTAGTTGCTGGTTCAAATTCTCCAACTGCTGATGTTTTAAGAGCTGCTATTCAAGTTATTAAAACTGCTCCTGGGATCAATACTGTTTCATCTACTTTTGTAATGGAAACAAAAGATGGTAATTTTGGAGATAATGGTCTAATTTTATTTGCAGATTGTGCTGTTAATCCAGAACCAAATGCGGAACAATTAGCAGATATTGCGAGTGCAACAGCTGCTACAGCATCATCTGTAGTAGGTTTAGAGCCTAGAGTTGCAATGCTTTCATTTTCTACAAAAGGATCTGCAAAACATCCGTTGGTTGACAAAGTACAATTTGCTTGTGATATTTTAGAAGAAAGAGGAGTTGACTTTTCTTTTGATGGTGAGCTTCAAGCAGATGCTGCAATCGTAGAAGCAATCGGAGCTAAAAAAGCACCAGGTTCTGAAGTTGCTGGAAAAGCAAATGTATTGGTATTCCCAGACTTACAGTCAGGAAATATTGGATATAAATTAGTTCAAAGATTTGCAAATGCACAAGCGCATGGACCAATTGTTCAAGGTTTAAATAAACCTGTCAATGATTTATCAAGAGGGTGTTCTGTAGAAGATATCGCTAACCTCGTTGCAATTACTGCAACGCAAAAATAAGTTAAAAACTCTTGATTAGACTTGGTTCAAATTCTCAAACAAGAGCGTTACTCCTTGAATCTCAAGGGGTAGAGTTTATTCAGCAAGGTGGTGATTTTGATGAAAATCAAATCACTACAAAAAATCCTACAAAGTTCGTCGATATTGCTACTACTGGAAAATTTGATCAATTGTACATGAAGTACGGTTGTGAAGATATGCCTTTACTGGTTGCTGATACAGTGGTAACTGCAAACAACGAACTCTTACGAAAAGCAAAAGATCAAAAAGATGCGAGAAGAATGCTCGAACTTCAAAGTGGAAATGAGGTGACTATCATAACATGTATGATTTTTAAATCACAAGACACTTACATAAAAGATATCTCAAGAACTACATATCATTTTGAAAAGTTTAATGATATTCATCTCAATCAGTACATAACTAGCGGTGAGTGTATGGGAAAAGCAGGTGCTATTATGGTAGAAGGATTTTGTAAACCTTATATCAAAAGTGTTGATGGTTATGAATCAACTGCGATGGGACTTTGTGTAGAAAAACTTTTGGCGTATTTACAGTAATATGCCAATTCAGGAATTTTTTGATATATACCCAATATTTGATTACCCTCTATTTTAAGAGTTTCAGTAAGTGTTTTATAACTATTCGTAAAATACCTCTTTTCCTTTATCAATATAAAAAAAGCTAGCCAATATATTGGCTAGCTTTTTTACAATCATTTTACCTATTACTCTTTTAAAAGATTTCTATACAATTCTCTATATTCTGTATCATTCTCATCTCTAGCTTTCATAGCCGTTCTTGGATGCTCGTTTAATTGACCTGTTAACATATATGGAATACTGTATCCCCAATCTAGTTCTTTTTCTAAAGGTACGATAAACTCTTCGATAAATTTTAATACTGGCATCATTTTATATTTTGGATTTTTTAAGAAACCTATTAAAAGTTCCATAGGACAGTTTCCTGCACCTCTTCCCAATCCTGAAATAGTGACATCTAAATAACTTGCACCATAAGTCATAGCTTCAATTGTATTTGCGTAGGCTAATTGAATATTATTATGTGCATGGATACCGATTTGTTTTCCACTTGATTCTGCTACTTTTAGGTATTTTTCTGTGAGTTTATTGATCTGTTCTGGATAAAAAGAACCAAAACTATCTGCTATGTAGATAATATCTACAGGAGTTTTACTCAAAGCTTCAAGCACTTCATCTAGTTCACTATCAAATGATTTTGAGATAGCCATAATATTAACAGTTGTTTCATATCCTTTTGAATGTGCTTCATTGATTAGCTCAATTGCTGCTGGAATTTGGTGAATATAGGTAGCTATTCGTACCATATCTACAATAGATTCACTTTTTGGAAGTAACTCAGAAGCTACCGTTCGACCAATATCTGACATCACTGCAATTTTTAGATTTGTATCATTTTCACCCACAATACTTCGAATATCTTCCTCTTTACAAAAATTCCATTTCCCGTACTGTTCTGGACTTTGAAGTGTAGGAGAATTATTCTTTCCTATCTCCATATAATCTACACCAGCAGCTACACAAGTATCATAATGTGCTTGTACAAACTCATCTGTAAAATGAAAATCATTTACTAAACCACCATCTCTTATAGTACAGTCAAAAACTTTTATATCTTCTCGTACTGTTAACATTGAACCTTTTTTTTCAATCATCTGTATCTCTTCTTTTCTTATTGTAATAATTTTTATAATAATATCTTAATGAATCTCAATCCATCTTTAATACAGGAGTAAAATTCAAAAATTATCTCTATTTAACTCACTTTTGCTATTATCTTTTATCTTAAATATAAGGGCAAAAAACTTTATGCTTATACTCAATACACTTATACCTATATTTTTACTTATACTCTTAGGTTACTTTTTTAAACATTTAAAATTTCCTGATGAAAACTTTTGGAAACACTTAGATAAGTTTAACTACTTTGTTTTATTTCCCTCACTTTTAGTTTATAAGCTTTCAACAGCAAATATAGAAAGTATAGTCAATTTTGATTTCATTTGGGTGACACTGTTTGCTTTACTTGTCATTTCGATTATTACCATTGGAATACAAAAAAAAATCCACTTTGAAGAGAGTTCTTTTACCTCTATTTATCAAGGTGCTGTACGATTTAATACTTATGTATTTTTAGCTTTGATTGATGCCCTTTTGGGTGATGAGGGTTTGGTCTTGGCTATTGTACTTATCACTTTTATCATCCCTTTTATAAATATTTTATGTATCACTATATTTTCTTGGTATGTCCCAAAAAATAAAATTTCAATTCTTTCATTTTTAAAATCTATTTTTAAAAATCCACTCATCTTAGCCTGTATAGTGGGAGGATCTATAAATTTCTTAGGATTACACCTCCCTATACTTTTTCAAAATACGCTTTCTATTTTAAGTGTGGCAGCTTTACCTTTGGGACTTTTATCCGTAGGTGTAGGATTACATCTTTCAGAACTCAAAAATACAAAAACAGCCATGATCACCTCTTCTTTTATAAAACTCTTACTATTTCCTTTAATTATGTTTATAATGGCGAAATTATTTGGTTTAGAAAGTGATAAAATGGTATTATTAATCTTATTTGCAAGTATGCCTACTGCATCATCTGCATATATATTAGCTAGAGAGTTAGGCGGAGATTTAAAATTGATCTCTTCACTTATCTCGATACAAACAATAGTATCAATATTTACATTATCTTTTATATTATGGATACTCAATATTTGATACAAAAAAGAAGAAGGAACATAAAAAATGAATTTTACAAATGGGAGCCTCCATCCTATGACCTTAAATGGTAATGATACTTGTTTAAAAAGAGAAGAGATAAAAAAATATTTTCATGACACTTATGACACATTTGAAAAGATTTTTGAAGTTTTAAAAGATGATACAGTTTTTTATCAACAATCAGAGATCACAAGACACCCTATGATTTTTTATTTTGGACATACTGCTACATTTTTCATTAATAAACTTATAAATATGAGAATAATAGAAAATAGACTAAATGCAAACTTTGAATCAATCTTTGCTGTTGGTGTCGATGAGATGATGTGGGATGATACAGATGCCCAAAGATACACTTGGCCAGCTGTTCAAGATGTACGAGACTATAGAAAAGTCGTACGAGAATTAGTAGATAATCTTATAGATACTTTACCTTTAACACTTCCAATTAGTAAAGATAGTGCTATGTGGATTATTTTGATGGGAATTGAACATGAAAAAATACATATAGAAACATCGTTAGTTTTACATAGACAAATGCCTTTATCGTTTATAAAAGATAGTGAATATTTTAATGTATTGGAATCAACAAATAATAAACTAAAAAATGAGATGATAACTATTCCTTCTACAGAGATTAAATTAGGAGTTGATGATACTCACAATCTTTACTCATGGGATAATGAGTATGGAAACTATTCAGAAGATGTAAAAGAATTTCAAGTATCTAAATATCTTGTATCAAATGCTGAATTTATAGAATTTGTAAAAGCTGATGGATATAAAACAAAAAAATACTGGAGCGAAGAAGGACAAAAGTTTTTAGAAATTACAAAAGCAACACACCCTACTTTTTGGATAAAAGAAGATAGAAAATATAAATATAGAACTCTCACAAAGATTATTGAGATGCCATTAAATTTTCCAGCAGATGTCAATGCCTTGGAAGCAGAAGCATTCTGTAACTATAAAAGCCAAAAAGATGGAAAAGTATATACTCTTCCTAGTGAAGTAGAATATAAAGCAATTTGTAAGTATGTAAATTTAGAAAATTTACTAGATTTTCCTACAAATAAAGCAAATCAAAATTTAATAAACTTCAGTGCTTGTGATGTAGATAAACATGAGTTTAATGGTATTTATGATGTAGTAGGAAATGTATGGCAATGGAGTAGAACACCTATATTTGGGTTTGAAGGGTTTGAACCACATGAGGCTTATGATGATTTTTCAACACCAACTTTTGATGATAAACATGCACTTATACTTGGTTCATCGTGGGCAAGTAGCGGAAACCTTATCATGAACGATTCAAGATATGCATTTAGAAGACATTTTTTTCAAAATGCTGGTTTTAGATATGTAATAACAAACAATGAGGATAAAAAAGATATGGATATATATGAAAGTGATGCATTAGTATCTCAATACTGTGAGTTTCAATATGGTGATACACATTTTGGTGTCAAAAATTTTGCGATAGAATGTGCAAAAATAGCAGCTCAATACACAACAAATACAACAAAAGCCTTAGACTTAGGCTGTGCAACTGGTCGTGCTACATATGAGTTAGCAAAAACATTTGATGAAGTAGAGGGTATAGACTTTTCTGTGAGATTTGTGCAAGTTGGTACAAAACTCAAAGAAAATGGGAGTATACTCTTCCAAAGTCCAGATGAAGCGGAACTCTTTACGAATAAAAAAGTGACTATAGAAGAGCTAGGATATGAGAATTTAAAAGAAAAAGTATCTTTTTGGCAAGGTGATGCATGTAATCTCAAACCAAATTTCAACTCATATGATATGATACTAGCAACAAATCTTATCGATAGATTGTATCAACCACGATTATTTTTGGATACTATTGATGAGCGTTTAAATAAAGATGGTATTTTAATATTAACATCTCCATATACTTGGCAAGAAAGCTCAACAAAAAAAGAGTTTTGGTTAGGTGGCTATAAAGATGAAAATGGAAATGATATTAAAACTATCGATACTTTGCAAGAAGTACTAAAAGATAAATTTGAACTCATTCATACTCAAGATTTAGATTTTGTTATCAAAGAAACAAAAAGAAAGTATCAACATACTATTTCTGAGGTGAGTGTTTGGAAGAAAAAACATTTGATATAGCAAATGTTTTTTCTTTCTTTTAATGAAATATTGTTGGGAACATATTTATAGATTTCTCTATTTTAGTCGGTGTAAATTCTAGATATTTAATTGAACTGATACAAATTTTCTATTTACTCATATTTAATCAATGATGTATTATTAATTTTTGGTTGTGAAATAAATAAATATTCATGCAGAGAACTATTTGATTTATTTAACGCATAAGAATGATTTTCTATTGTATATATTTTAGATGTCATATTAAATTTAATAAATATTGCTGTTATTTCATCTATTGTTGGGATACCTTTATTTCGATAAGAGAAGATAATAATTTTATTCTTATATTTGTTAATTAATAATTCAATGTCATTCTTTATATTGTGCTTGGACTCAAATTCTAAATTTTTATTTATCTGAACCTCTTTATTTAATTTATGAAAATTAATATATTCAGTAAAAGTTTCATAGTTAACTAATGCTTCTAAAAAATGATATCTTGAATGATAATCAACATGAGATCCTTTCTCTGAAACATAAGGAGGATCAATATAGATTAAATCTGCTGTTTTTGATAATGCTAATGCAGTGCTATTAGTACTTAAATTTCTTAAATTATTATTTATAATATTACTATTTATTTCATTACAAAATTTTCTAATTAGTTCCTTTATATCTTTTTCCCAAGTAACTTTATTCCCAAAATTACGTTTTACATCATTTATTCTAAGATTTAAATTCTTTCTATGAAATGTATTAAAAGGTCTTTTTATTAAACATGTTTGGAATAAACTATACAATGCAATATATCTAGAATAATTATTCTTTAATTTACTGATATTTTGAACTATTACATCAATCAGCTCATTTTCTTCATGTAAATAATAAATATCTTCAAAATTATCTCTTATATGATACTTATAATTAAAAGATTCATCTTTTTTTAAAATAAATTCTATCTCTTCATTATCTATTTTATGGGAGTTATTTTGTATTAATGCTTTTCCAATAATTGAATTAAATTTAAAGATATCATTATAAATTATTTGCTTACCTTCTAATTTCGCCTTATATGAAAATGTTCCAGTACCTCCAAATATATCAAGGACTGAATTAAATTCTAATTTCTCACTTTCTAAATAATTCCATATAGTATTAATAATTCTTCTCTTTGATCCATAATATCTAGTTATAGGTAATTTATTTTTCATATATTTCACTAGAGAAAAGTTGAATCAATCCATTTTTAAGCACATCATAATCATTTGATGCCAAACAAAAAAGTTGATCATTATCTGTTTCGGGGAGTGGATAAGTAAATGCTACATCTAGATTAGAGATATTTTTTATAGTATATTTATTGATAAAATACTTTAAACTATTCATAGTACTATCTGTATTAAATCCAATTAAAACATATTTGTCAAAAATATTTAAATCATCATACCTCATATACTTTTGAACTTTCTCACGTTGATCATCAGCAATAAATTTTGAAAGTTTCGTTTTAGCTTCCAAAACAACATTTTTTGTTACCCCATCTTTTGTAATGCTTACAACAAAATCAAACTCTTGATTAAACTTATTCTTATGAGATTCTTTTCTTAAAGGACTATCATTATCATTAGGGTTATCATTTATGAAGAACTCATTATTTGATAAAAACTCCAAAGTAAAGTCATCAAATTCCTTTTGAATATCTATTAAAATACTTTCTAAATAATCTTCAAAAAACTTTTCTCTATAATAAAATGCTAAATCAGGTGTCAAATGAGTAACCTCAGATTTAGCATACTTATCAAGTTTTTTATTACTAAAAGATTTAATAATATTAGAACTCTTATCTGTCCAAGACTTTAAACCTTTTACTGAGTCACCATTAGGTAAGCGTTCATTACTATTATTAAAAACTCCAAATAAATGTTCATTCGTAACAGATGGTATAAAGAAATGAAAATTTTTAAACTCAGGATTTTGTATTAAGAAACTAGCATTAAAAAAAACTTTTAAGTTATCATCTATATCTGTAATTCTCTTATTTAGATATAAATTATTATTTAGATTACTCAATAATGAAATCATTTCCTTATTTTTATATTGTTTTTTAAATTCATCAAAATTGCATATTTCATTTGTATTTTTATGAAAATCAGTTTTAATTGCATGTTTAAAATAATTAAATAATAAATCTGGTGTATTAGTAGTTAAATCCTTATTATTAAAATAATCATATAAATAGAATATATCATTAATAACTATACCAATTTCACTATCTTTATATTTTATAAAATCTACTATATTATCAGTATCTTGCAGTTCAATAGTTAATTTTTCAAAAAACTTATCCTTTACAGTATTATTAATCTCTACTACTTTACTATTATCATATATTAAATCTTGACTATTAACTAGATTATCTGTTTGAATAGGGAAGAAATCTATATTTTGAACCTCAAAATAAAATATATAATCTTTAATATCCATTTTTTGATCAATATAATTAGAAAATATTGAGTATGTTTTTTCATCTATTTGATTTGACCAAAACTCTTTTACTAGATTTTTAAATATTCTTTTTCTGTAATCATTTAATTTTCCAGTTAATACCTTACTTACATTCTTTTCAATAGTTTTCTTTTGTTCACAATTAGCATTATCTGGAGATTCACGTCTTTTTTGTTTTGTCTTATCTTCATTAAATATAATTAAATTTTCAAATAGAAAAACCACTTCCTTATGCCGACTCAGGTAAATATTAAAGAACTTAGTAATTTCCATCTCTAAGTAAGAAGAAAAATTATTTAAATCAAATTCCTGATAATAAACAGTTTTGTCTTCATCATGTTTTATTTCTAATTCATTAAATCTATTTATATTTGATAGTGTAGCATCATCATATGCATTAACCATATCATATATAAAACTTGTAATAGCCTTGGTATAGGTATAGAATTCAGAAGAAAATTCATATTTAACCAATAAATATTTTTGATTACTTAAAAGCATTACAAAGTTCCTTGAGTATAATGCTCAATCACTTCGATAATATCATCCTGATAATTTAAGTTTTCCTCCAATAAAATGAATAAAGTTAACAGTGTCTTTGCATCATAATTTATTAATTCAACTTCTTTAAAATCATTATGATTTATTAATTCAACTTCTTTAAAATCATTATGATTTATTTTATGTTCTTCTGAATTAAAATAAATTGTTAAAGAGTTTTTCTCAGCAACAAGAGCTTTTAAATAATCAATATTATCATCTAATTGTTGTTGCGTAAAAATAAAATACTGGTACAAAGATGTTCTTTTCTGTAAAAATAAATTATCAATTTTTGTTTTTTGTAAGTTAACATCTTTTATTTCAAAATAATTTCGTAAACCATCTGTAAATTTACCCTTAATATTTTTAAATGTACCACTAACTTCAAGTTCATCTTTTAAATCCTCAAATTCATAATTTAATTCTTTTTTTGCTAATATTGAATCTAAATCTTTATAAATCTTTGTATCATTTAACTGAGTAAATATTTCAGAAATCATAAGTCTATTATTTCGTATAGGATTTTCTTTATTAAACTTTGTTTCTATTGTCGAAATTATTCTACTAAATTTACTTGGGTCAATTGTTTTATTAAGCATCTGTAAGATATTTTTAAGTAAATCTTCTTTTTCTTCTCTTAATGTTAAAAACTCTACATTTAAGATGTCTTTATTAATTCGTGTATGAAATGCTGGATTTTCATCTAATGCATATGCAAAATGAGTTAATGATGTAACCATTGCACCTATAAAATAATGTCCATTTATTTTATTTGAGACATCAATTAATTCTCGAAATGATGTTAAAAAAAGTCTAAATCTTGCTTTTGATTTTTCATATATTTTTTCTATTTCATCAATCGAAAAGACTATATAATGATTATTTTCAGATAAAATATTTAAAAATAGTATTAATACTTCTTTTCTATGTGTATCTGTTAATTGGTCAATACCATAGCTATTATAATAATTTTTAGTGTAATGTCTTCCTGTTCCCATTAAAATCAATTCTTTTGTTTCTTCAGTAGTATTATCATTAGAAAAAAGGCATTGTATATATTCTTTAATATGTGTTGCACTCCCTGAAAGCTGACTAATAAAATCTGTATTTTTCTTGCTATTCAATATTGACTTAATTAAAGTGTTTAATGATAAGTGCTCTAGTAATTCCAATAAAATTAAAAAAACATTTGGTTTGTCAATATTTGCTGGTTCATAAATATATTGTACATTTTCATAATTATTTTGATGAAAATATAACTCCAGATATCTTAATATATTTGTTTTACCATTTCCATAATCTGAAACTAAGAGATTACGATGAAAGTAGTTAGAATCAATTTCAGTTAAATATGTAGAAATTTTTTCTTTAATTTCTTCTTGTCCTACAACAAAATAAGGTAAATTAGGTGTTATCCCTGATTTATAATCTTTTATTAATTGTTCTTTCGAATCTTCTATTGGCTCTAATAGTGACCATAGGTTCTCCATTTTCATGATAATACTCCTGATATTTTTACATTTAATACTTGTGTTTTATTAATATTAAATCTTTTTCTTGTATCTATTGCGGATACAATATTATTGAAAAAAACTTTTCTTATATATTGATCTGATGAGTTTCTTTTACTTGCTTCTTCTGTAATAAGCATTTCTAGAAACATTTCAAATTGATTAAAATTAATATTCATTAATTTTTTTATATCATATAAGTTAATATATCCAATTGATTTAAATAAATTTTCCTTTTTTACTATATTATAAGCATTATATAATTCTTTTTTAAATATTTTATATTTTTTTAGTTTTTTAAAGAAATTTTTTTCGAATTCTAACATTAATTTACTTATTTTGTTATATTCTTTATCTTGAAGTAATTGAAGACTAATAAAAGCTTTAAATTTACTTTTTATAACATTATTTGATTGTATTAAATCTAAGTCTTTTATCCATGATTGTCTTACAATTATATAGTTTTTCCAACTCTGTCTTTTTAATTTAAAGTCTCTTGTGTCAAGAAATTTATCCAAATCCTTTAAAAATTTTTCATTAAACTGTACTCTTTCATTATCAGTAAGTTTATATTTATTTTCAAAATATGTATAATAAATAGCAAAAATAAAAGGAATAAAATCATATTCTAATAACTGATTAATAAATATGTATTGTTCTTTTTGTGTTAGTACAATAAAACTTTTAGGGGAATTTCTACAGTCTATTAATTCCATTCCTTTTTTTGTTAATTTTTCTTTTCTTATAAAGTTTAAGTTTTTGGCCATTGTTATATAGTATGATACTGCCTTTATATTTGAAAACAACTGCTTATCAATAGGCTTAATATTCTTTTTTGAGGGGTTATTAAATTCTAGTAAAACATCTTTTATATTATCTGTTGAACTAATAAACTCCAATAAATTACTTATAGTTTCTTTTTTAGGTAATCCATATATACTTTCACATTTTTGATATTCTGCATTTAAAAAACCTACCATAAATATAAAAAAATCAATTTTAAATTGATTTCCATCATAAGTATTTGCAAATTCACATACCCATTTAATAGTTTTTAATCTCGTATTAAATGGTCTATGTAAACTTTTTATATAATTTTCTTTGTAATTCATAGATATTCCTCGTTGATTATTTTTATATTAATTATTTTGTATCTTATATATAGTTTTAGATTCAATCATTAAATTTACAAGTATTTTTTACTTTATATCTCCTTAAAAACTTGCCCATTCATCATCATTTGTATCCGAAGTGATTGGTTTGATTGGGCTTTTTGTATATGCCATTTTTGGTTCTACTTTTTTAGAAACTATTGAATGAGAGATAGAATGAGTCTGTTTTTTTTGAATAGTTGGATTGTGTAAACTTTTTGCTTTTACAGTATTTTTTCCATTAAATTCTTTTGTATTAACACTACTAATAATAAGTTTTGCTATAGAGTCTGTTTGTCTTGCTACATCATCAGTTGCAGATGCGATATTTGCATTTTCTTGTGTTTGTCTATCTAATGAGGTGATAGCATCATTTATCTGTACTATTCCTGACTGTTGCTCTTTTGAGGCAGTTTCGACATTTGAGATAAGATCAAGTGTTTTTGATATAGATTCGTTAAGATGTGTATAGCCATCTATCATCTCATCGGCTATCTCTTTACCAGAATTTGCTTTTTTGGTTGCTTTTTCTACGAGAGTTTTAATCTCATTTGCAGCTTCGGCACTTCTTGCTGCAAGATTTCTTACCTCTTGTGCAACTACAGCGAAGCCTTTTCCTGCATCTCCTGCTGTTGCAGCTTCAACGGCTGCATTTAGAGAAAGAATATTTGTTTGGAATGCAATCTGATCGATAATACCAATTGCTTCACTTATCGCAGTTACTTCAGTATTGATCTCATCCATAGCTTCAGTTGTTTGGTTTGCTAATTCTTGACCTATGGATACCGAATCTTTCACTTTATTTCCATACGAGGCCATCTGTATTACATTGTTTGTTGTATTTGATATATTTGAAGTGATTTCTTCAAGTGCAGCAGCAGTCTCTTCTAAGGCACTCGCTGCTTGGTTTGAATTGGTATTTAATGTATCTACATTTGATAATAAAAGTGTTGAACTATTTCCTAATGTGAGTCCTGTTTCTTTATTTTCTACGAGCATAGTCGTGATTGCTTCTTTTAATTTATTGATATCTTTTATTAAAAGTTCAAATACACCCCCTTTTTCAATATTATCTATCTCAAGTTTTTTTCTATAATCTAAATTGGCATATTCTTCGAGTACTTGATTTATATCCATAAAATGCTCTTTTGTTGCTACAATCATTTTGTTTACATTATTTTTAAACTCTTCCAAAACTTTATTGGATGTATGCCCAGAGATTGTTTCACTATACCAACCATTTCGTACACGATTCATAGTTGATTCTGCATTTAAAATCAATGCTTCCTCTTCCAGAACCATTTGTTGTATTTTAGCAATATTTTGATTGATCACTTGAGACATAGTTCCTATCTCATCCTCTGTAGAATCATCAAGTAGTTCAATATCATGAGTCTCTTTATTTAAAAAACTAAAAAAGCTTAATAATCCATGTTGTAATTTGTCGAGTGATTTTAAAATGTTTTTTGTAATAAAAATCAGATACCCAACGAGCATAAGAACTAAAACTATAAATTCTATAAAAATAGCGATTTGGAGTGATTTTATTTCATCTTTAAATGCTTGTGTTCTTATTTTGAGTCCATTTTCTTTTGCCTTTTTAATTTTTCCAAAATATTTTCTGCTTATGTTTGCAAGTGGAGTAGCATCTTTTTTGTATTGTTGGTACATAGTTGCTAGCACTTCAGCTGACATAGTTGTGTTTTTTAATGATCTCATTTTGGTATATCCATCATTGACAAATGCTAATGTACTTTTTTGAGCATTGGCAATAAGTGCAAATTTTGCATTTTCGTCTATTGTACCTTTTGTTGCTTCCCTTAATGTCTGAAAACTTTTGTTTATCGAATTGATTCTATCAGATATCTTTTGAATATTTTTAGCATAGGCATTTCCTAACATTATATCTCGTGTACATCTACTAATATAGTTCAAATCTGCTTGTATATCCAGTGTTGCAACTTTACCAGCGACTGCTTTTTCCGATAAAATATAAAATTGTTTGTTTACTTCATTAATAGAACTTAATTTTACGAGAAGTGAGAGTAAAAATAGAGCAACAATTGTTACTCCAAACCATAACATTTTTTTTGATAAACTCATGTTTTTTCCTAATTTTTTATTAAGTGTTAGTATACATAAGATATTATTATCTTATTATTAAAATAACTCACAAAATCGTAGGCATATTAGTTTTCCATCCATTTGAGTATCTCATAGCTAAGTTTTTTTGGCATCTCTAAAGGGATCGTATGGCTTGTACCTACTCGAGATATTTTTGTTATGTGGGTGTGGTTATTTGTAAATTTTTCAAGTGATTTATAGTTTAGGAGTCTATCTTCTGTACTATAAAAAAAAGTAATAGGTATATTTAAATTAATCAGTTGCTCTTCAAGTGCAATACGATTGTTTATTGTTTTCATTTGAGAAAGATAAACCTCTTTTCCAGAGTCTGTATACATATCTTGAATGATTTGTACTAGTTCTTTATCTTGATGATTTGATTTTTCTAAAAGGGAAATAATCTTTTTGGAACTAATACCTCGAAAACCAAAACTATCCATTTTCTCAATCATCATATTTCTTTTGATGATCTCCTCTTGTGTCATTTTACTAGGAGTTCCTGCATTTAAAAATAGTTTAGTAACTCTATGCGGGTATTTTACAGCAAAATAAGAAGATATATACGCTCCAAAAGAGAAACCAAAAAGATTGATTGTTTCATCTTCAATAATATCGTGTATACTATCTACAATCTCATCAAAATCACTTACTAAAGGTATTTTGATATGTACTATCTCATATATATGATTTAGAAGTGGTTCTATTCGACTCCACAGTCTTTCATCACACATTAATCCTGGAATACAATATATTTTTTCTTTCATTTATCTCTTCTTTATTTTATATATTTATTTTATTTTTTTTCGTTAAAGTCATCATAATATTTGCATATTCTTGTAGCTTTTCTAAGTCCAGTCGAGCTGCTAATCCTGAAATACCTATAGCTCCTATAAGTTCACCTGTTTGTGAAAAATAAGGAACAGCAACAGATCGTAAACCATATTCAAACTCTTCATTATCTATTGCATAACCTAACTCTCTAATTGTATGCAAAGTTAACTGTAATCTTTTTGAATGAGTAATAGTATTGTGTGTAAACTCATCAAGGGTAAGTTTGGAAATATCGACTGTGTCTGAAAATGCTAAAATTGCTTTTCCCATAGCGGTTGCATGCAAAGGGGAGTGGAGTCCTATACTGTCTCTATTTTTTAAAATTCTATTTGAATTATCTATTTGATTGAGGTGGCGTAACATATTGTTGTCATAAATAGATATATAACTACACTCATTTGTTTGTGTAAATATATCATTTAATAAGTTTGTTGTTTGATGGATAATTATCTCCTCTTTTTTTCTTTTTGTAAGAGTTCCCATCACATCTGCATATATAATTTCTTTTGTATTTTCAATATATTTTACAAATCCTTCATGTATTAAGGTTGTTACCAATCGGGACATTGTACTTTTATCGATGTCAAACTTCAAACAAAGCTCATTTGCACTAGTAGATTTTTCATTATTCATTATCTCTTTAAGAACTTGTAGCCCTCTTGTAAGTGACTTGTTCGTATTTACCACATATTCCTCCTTAAATAAAATGAAACTTTTTTCACTATCTACAACTATTACAAAAATTCTGTTTCACATAATGAAACAAAATAAAATTATAGTTTCATAAATCCCTTAACAAAGGGTTTTATAGTATTTTTTAATAATTTATTAAATCAAAATATTAATATAATAATACAAAATGGTATTTAAATAACCTGTGTTTTAATGTCTCATCGAATTTGAAGAAAGACTTTAAATTGAAGTGAAATAGTAGCATTTTTAATTAAAATCGTATTATATCGTATTTGAAAGAAAGATGTTTCAATTTTCAAAAATAATTAAAATATAAAAGGACACAATATGCCTACATCAATAGTTGATTTAACAAAATTAACATCGAAAGATGATTTAACACCAGTTTTGGGTGGATACTGGCCTGGAATTCAAATATACTATCCACCAATCAAATTTAATCCACTAGATGGTACATACGAAACAATGGAACAAGCAAAGTTTAGACTTCAAAAACATGCGTATAAAACGAAAGCGCATACACTATTATTTGATTTAGAAGACGGTTGTAGAATGAAAGAGATGTCTCGAAAACTTTTACTTGAAGAGTTACCAAAATTTCCTGAGAGAGATTTTCAAATCGCTTTAAGAGTAAATCCATTTAGAACAAAAGAGTATGAAGAAGATTTGACACTTATAAAACAAATTCATAAATATATAGATGTAATTGTTTTAGCAAAAGCTGGTGAAGTGTATGGAGATGCTGAGATCAGAGACCTCTCTTCTTGGTTAGTCTCTATTGGTAGTAAAGTAACAATCCAACCAATTATTGAGCATCCAAAGTCACTGAAGATTGCTGATAAATTAATGAGTCATTCTACAGTGAGTCATGTTGTATTTGGTATTCACGATTTTTCTAAAGCAATGGCTTATAAAATCACTCCACAAGGTTGGATTGATGAGTTAGAAACATTTTTCAATATCCTTACAATGGAAGCTAGAATTAAAGGTTGTGGTGTGATTGGTGGTGTTGAAGTTTTACTGACTCCGAACTCTTTACCTGATTCTTGTGTTGAGAAAAAAGATATTAGAAGATGGTTAGATTTGCATGGTGATGATGCTAGTAGACATGTATATGCTCATGCAAATAGAGAAACTGCTATGGGTCTTACTGGAAAGCAAGTAATTACTCCAAACCATATTAATGTTTGTAAAGTTGCATTTACACCATCACCAAATGAGATAGCGAAAGATGTTGAGATATTAAAAGAAGCTATCAAGTCAGATGCGTTGTTGTCAGGTGCTATTAGATATAAAGGTGAGATGTTAGATCCGCCAATGTTCGGTAAATCTTTACAAAATATTTTGAGAGCGTATGCACTTAAAAGTTTAAAAGATGATGACAAAAATTTTGCATTAGAAGTATTAAATAGAATGCCTTTACATACATTTAAAGAAAACTGGCCATTTGGTCAAATATAGAAGGAGATAAATATGAAAAATGATCAATCACAATTCGAAATCAAAGTACCTGAATTTTTAAATATTGGTGTTGCTTGTACATCTAAGCATGTAGGGACAACAAAAGAGAATAGTACCGCTATGATTATAGAAGATGATAAGTTAGGTACGGATGAGATTACATACAAAGATTTATCAAGTAGATCTGACAAAATATGTAATTTTTTGACATCAATTGGATTAGAGCCAAGAGATAGAGTTTTGGTGTGTTTAAAAAATTCACTAGCATACCCAATCTCATTTTTTGGTGCTATCAAAGCTGGTATTATTGCAGTTCCAACATCGACACTTTTAAGTGGTTCAGAAGTAAAGTATTTGGCTGAAGATTCACAAGCGAGTGCTATAGTTTTATCTGCTTCTATGTATGATAATTTACTGCCATATTTAGAGCATAGTGATAACTTAAAAACTATTATTGTTGCTGGTACTGATAGTGTTGATAATCTACAAAAACCAAAAGGTATAAATGTTTATTCTTTAACAAAGATTTTAAATGAAACAGATGCTACACCAAATCATTATAAATCTAAAGCTGGAGAGCCTGCATATTTAGTATATACATCAGGGACTACAGGGTATCCAAAAGGTGTTTTACATTCACACAGATCACTAGTAGGAAGAACTCCAGCAACTGAATATTGGTTTGATTTTCAAGAAAATGACAGAATCATGCATTCTGGTAAATTTAACTGGACTTATGTTTTAGGATCAGCACTTATGGATCCATTATTTAATGGTCATACAGTTATCGCTTACGAAGGTGGAAACGATGCTGGTAAGTGGGTTGAACTCATTAAAAAACATAAATGTACTATCTTTATTGGAGTTCCTACAATTTATAGACAAATTGTGCAAAAAACAGATTTTACAATTGAAGATTGTCCAAGCTTAAGATATTGTATGTCAGCTGGTGAGCATTTATCAGATGAGATGATCACTCTATGGCAAGATAAATTTAAACAAGATATTTTTGAAGCGATTGGTATGAGCGAGTGTTCTTATTATATTTCTCACTCTAAAAATAATCCAATCAGACCAGGAAGTGCTGGTTTTGTCCAACCAGGACATACTGTTAAACTTTTGGATCCAGATACTTTAGAAGAAGTTGCGAACGGTGAAGAGGGTATGATCTCTATAGGTGTTGATGATCCAGGTTTATTCTTAGAGTACTGGCAATTAGAAGATGAAACAGCAAAAGCAAAACATGATGGATACTTTTTCACAGGTGATTACGCTAAAAGAGATGACGATGGGTATATTTGGTTTGTAGGGAGAAAAGATGATATTATCAATACTTTTGGATTTAGAGTATCTCCACACGAAATTGAAAGAGTTGTAAAAACAAATGATTTAGTTGCTGATTGTGTTGCGTTTGGTTTAGAAATAGGGAAAGATAAGGTACTTGTAGGTATTGCTGTTATTGGACACGAAGATTTAACTGAAGAACAAGAAGCTGAGATTTTAAAATTTTCTCAAGATAACCTTGCGAAATACAAAGCACCAAAATTAATTTTTGGTATGAAAGATTATCCTCGAACTAAAAATGGAAAAGTGTTACGAAAACAACTTGTAAAACAATTACATGATCAGTATCATGCTATTGAAACTGGTGAAGAGATTGTAGAATACAAAGCTAGAAGATCGATGTTATTTGTACCATCTTATAATAAACACAATGTAGAAAAAGCAAAAACAGTTTTGGCTGATTCTGTTATATTTGACCTTGAAGCTATTTTACAAGAGCAAAGAGAACATGCAAGAGATACTATTAGAGAAGTATACAAAGAGAGTGGATCTAAATTTGGTGAATCAGAGAGAATTTTAAGAGTAAATAATCTTGGTACCAAAGCATTAGACAGAGATCTTGAGTTAGCTCGTGAGATCGAAATTGATGCATTGTTATTTTCTAAAATAGAAACAAAAGAAGATGTTTTGGAAGCTGTTAAATTAATAGATGCAATAAGTACAGATTTGACACTGATGATTATGATAGAGACACCTTTATCAGTGCTAAATATTCAAGAGATATGTGCCGCATCAACCCGTGTAGAAGTGGTAGTTGCAGGATCTAATAAGCTAGCGAATAGATTGCAAATTGATATCAAAAAAGGTTCAAAAGCGATGTTCAATTATCTTTCACAAATTGCACTTGCAGCTAAAGCATACGGGCATACGGTGATTGATGGACCACATTTTGATGTTGTTGATGAGTTCGCTTGTGAAGATTCTACAAAAGATGCATTTAATTTAGGGTTCGATGGAAAATCATTGATTCATCCTGTACAGATTGAATATATCAATGATATCTTTACTCCAAAACAATCTGAAGTTACTGATTGTGAAAAAATGATAGAATTGTATGAAAATGCTATGAAAGATGGCAAAGAGGTGATTATGCATAATAATATGCTAGTAGACGGTTCAAAAATTAAAATGGCTAAAAAGATGATAGCATTGTATGAAACATATAAGTCATTGGGTCAAAATTTATTTAATAAGTAAGGGGTCAAAATGTCTAAAATAAGTATAAAAATAAACACAGGGAATTTTTTTGAAGATTTTACAATCGGTCAAAAAATTTCTCATCCACTTCCTCGAACTATAAGTGATGGTGATGTATCTTTGTACATCGCTTTTACTGGAAGTAGATTTGCTTTACACTCTAGTGATATTTTAGCTCAAGAGTTTGGATATGATAAGAAACCTCTTGATGATTTATTGATGTTCCACCTTACTTTTGGTAAGTCAGTTCAAGATATTTCACTCAATGCTATTGCAAATTTAGGGTATGCAGAAGTAAGTTTTCCAAATCCAGTATATGTTGGAGATACTGTTAATCTTGTTACTGAAGTAATTGGATTAAAAGAGAACTCAAATGGAAAAAGTGGTGTTGTATATGTTCGTTCTATTGGATATAACCAAGATGGTTTAGAAATTCTAAGCTTGATTAGATGGGTTATGATTCATAAGAAAAACAAAGGTGTTAATATAGGTATAAATGATGTACCTACATTCGCTAAAACAACACCTATACAAAAAGAGTTATCTATTCCAGTAGCAAAAAATGTAGACACTACAGCTACTGGTGGAGAGTATTTTTGGGAAGATTACGAAGTAGGGGAGAGACTCAATCATATTGAGGGTATTACAATTGATAATAGTGATCATACTTTAGCAACTAAATTATATCAAAATAATGCAAAAGTGCATTTTAACGATCATATGATGCAAAGTACTCCTATGAAACAAAGACTTATGTATGGTGGGCATGTTATCTCTATTGCTAGAAGTATTTCATTTAATGGATTACAGAATGCACAATGGATTTATTCTATAAATAGTGGAGCACACTCTAACCCTACTTATGCAGGTGATACGATTTATGCATATAGTGAAGTTGTTGAAAAAATAGAATTAGAAAATAGAGATGACATTGCATTGTTAAGACTAAGAACAATTGGTCTTAAAAATATGACACCTTTAGAAGTAGACTCACCAAAAAATGAAGATGGTAAGTATTTACCAAATGTAGTTTTGGATTTGGATTACACTGTAGTAATACCTAAGAAAAAATAAAAATAAATTTAATTAAATAAAAGGAATATAATATGACACACCCAAATGAAGCACTATTTGAATCAGGAAAGAATTTACCAATTATCCCAACTTGTGAGCACTTTGCAGGGAGCGAAAAGCTAATCAAAAAAGGTTTTGATATGCAAAGAAAACTAGGTCCAGTATTTGATATCACTTGTGATTGTGAAGATGGAGCAGAAACTGGTAAAGAGGTTGAACATGCTGAGATGATCGTAAGAGTTGTAAACTCTGATGAAAATCCTTATGCAATGGCAGGAACAAGAATCCATGATTTTGATCATGCAGATTGGAGACAAGATATTGATATTTTAGTTCCAGGTGCTGGTGAAAAACTTGCATACATTACTATTCCAAAATCAACTTCTTATGAAGATGCTAAAACACAAGTAGAGTATATTCAAGCAAAATGTAAAGAAGCTGGAATTTCAAGAGAGATCCCTATTCATGTTTTAATTGAAACACATGGTGCTTTAAGAGATGTAGAAAAAACTGCTACGCTCCCTTGGGTACAAGTACTTGACTTCGGTTTAATGGATTTTGTTTCAGGTTATCAAGGTGCAATTCCAGCTTCAAATATGAGATCTCCAGGACAATTTGATCATAGAATAATTGCTGCTGCTAAAGCTAAAGTTGTACAAGCTGCTTTGGAAAACCATATTATTCCTTGTCATAATGTTACACTTGACCTTAAAAATCCATACCAAACATTTAAAGATGCAGAGATTGCTAGAAATGAATTTGGATTTTTAAGAATGTGGTCTATTTATCCAACACAAGTAACAGCTATTGTTGATGCAATGAAACCAGATTTTACAGAACTTGAATCAGCTCAAAATATTCTTTTAGCTGCTCAAGATGCAGAATGGGGACCAATTCAATATGATGGTGAACTTCATGATAGAGCTACATATAGATACTTCTGGGAGCTTGTTCAAAGAGCACACTTCACAGGTGGAAAATTAAAAGATGAAGTAAATACAAGATTTTTCGCTTAATATTTAATAATTAAGAAAATTTTTTAAACTAAAATTCAAGAGAAGAAGAGTATTCTTCTTCTCAAAATAATACAAAGGATACAAAATGAATACTCAAACTATTCTACTCAAAGTCGCCAACGATAGTGAGAAGAGTTTATATAACAGGTAGATTTTAAGACAATAAAAATTCAACTACCCAATAAACTTCACGAACAAATTCTCACTCAAATAAATAATCAAGCAAAAAACAAAAAAACTTATTGTCAAATACAAAAATTTGAAGGTAAAAAAATGAACAAAAAATATATACAAGCAGATGATTTAAAAGATTATTTAGGTTTTGGTGTTGCAGGAAACTTTGCAAATCACTTAGGTGAAGCTGGTGAAGCAGATGAATTTGCAGTAATCAAAACAGAAGAAAAAGATGCTCCAAAAGGACTATTCCCTTTTTATATTCCAAATAATGATACATTTCTAGGTACTTATCCAATGTGTACAGATGAAATAGAACATAACGGGATAGAACATTTACAAGTAGAAGCTGAAGTAGCTTTGGTGTGTGATTTTGAGTTTAAGGATGGAAAACTTTTAGATATCATCCCTAAATATTTTGGAGCATTTAATGACTGTTCAAATAGGATTCAAAATGGAGATAAACTTAGTACCAAAAAAAACTGGGGGAAAGGCTCTAAAGGTATTGCAAATGACCTTATCGAGATAGATAATTTTAAAGAAGATGGAATACTAAGTAAGTTTCATATCGCTTCTTTTATCAGAAGAGATGGAATCTTAAAAGATTATGGAACAACAAGTGCTGTTAAATCATATTCTTACTTTTTTGGGCAACTCAAAGATTGGATGATAGAGAAGTTTAACTCTCAAGAAGATATGGGTCCATTAGAAGAGATAAATCCATTTATCAAAGATCTTGATAAACATAAAGGTTTACTTATAGCAGCAGGTGCTACAGCATACGCAGAGTTTGGAAAACATAACTTTTTAGAAAAAGGTGATGAGATATTTGTATATGTATACAATGCTCACTTTCACTCTTTTGAAGATATATTTCAAGATATGTCAGGGATGGACTTACACCTTTCTCAGTGTTCAAAACTTTATCAAGTGGTTGTGTAGGATTTAAGAGAGGTATTTTTAATAAGTATCTCTCCCCTCAAGTATCACCTTAAATATTTCATTTTTCCCTCTTTTTCCCTTTCTCTTATCTCCATTATATTTGCACAAGCAGAATTTTCAAATAAAAATACAATAGATCAGCATTGAGTAAAAACTGATCTGATACTCTACTCAAAATGGCAAATAGTACTGCCAACAATCAATAAGAAAAAAATCAAAAATAGCCCTTATTTTATCAATTAGTTTTAGATTATAGTAAATTTATTTTTAGTATATTAACGACTTATAATATATTATTTCTATTAATATAACGACTTGTAAATATATATATCATAATATTAAACGACTTATTGTGATATAACTCTTTTAATACAACGACTCAAGAATATATATTTATTCTTTGAATTATTTTTCTGTTTCAATAAAAAATGGTGATCTGAAAATGCTTCTTAATAGTATTTCTTAGTTTTGATGATACAGTACAAGAGAAGAGAAGAAATGGACAGAAAAAGTGATATTAAGTGTTGGCATTTTGATCAATAATTTATAAGATTGATGATAGAATCACTTGAAAAAAATCTTATATTTGGAATTTAACATGTTTTTTAAATTATTACTATTTATTATATTACCGTATACACTCTATTCACAAACACTCGAACTCAAAGACTCTATGCAAAATATTTTGGGAGTAAAGTATATGGAAGTATTTGAAGACAAAAAACATGAATTTACAATTGAACAAATCAAATCAAAACCTTTTCAAATTCAAAAAAATAATGTTACAAATCATGGTACTTCATCATCTGTTTGGTGGATACGGTTAAAAGTACAAAATAATAATATATATTCCTTAACATGGAAAATCAAAATGATGTTTGGTCTTATTGATCATCTTGAAGTATGGCAGTTTTTGGATTCGACACTTGTACATCATCAATTAAAAGGTGATCATAATATTGATGTATCAAATACCGCATATTTAGATCGTTCTGTTTATACATTTAGCACAAAACAAAATTCACAAAATGAGATTTATTTAAAAGTTTCATTTGAAGAATCAGGCATGGCAGAACTTTTTGCAACTATTTGGACACCTGATACTTTGTCCTCATATTTAGATCAAAATATCAATTATCTCTATGCAATATTTGCTGGAATTTTCGTACTCCTTTTTTATAATTTATTTATTTTGTTAGTTTTACAAAGCAAAATTTATTTTTGGTATATACTGTACCTTTTGGGAGTGATACTGATATTATTAACATTCAACCAAATAGGGGCTCATTATATCTGGTATAATTCAATTTTTCTCATTGATTTTATCCCTTTATTTGCATTTACTCTTGTCAATATATCTTTTTTATTCTTTACACGAGCATTCTTAGAAACTACCAAAAGACTCAAAAAAATTGATATGTTTATTTGTATTTTGATTATTATTAATATCGTTACTTTTATATTAGGCGTAATGGGTTTTCGTTTATTTGCTATGAAACTCATTCATTTACTTTCATTCTCATTCTTTTTATTCCCTTTTATTGGTGCCTATCTTTGGAACAAAGGATTCACTATCGCTCGAGGATATACAATCGCCACATCAATTCTAAGTGTTACGATTACTATATCATTAGTAAGGGCTTTAGGTTTGATACCTACTAATGAGTTTCTTTATTGGTTGGCTAGATTAGGTTTTATTTTTGAAGGTGTATTTTTAGCTATAGCACTTGCAGATAGAATCAATATCATGCAAAAATCATATATACAAGCTCAAGAGAATTTGAATCATTCTTTGGAAGAAAAAGTAAAAGAACGGACAAGTGAACTAGAAAAAGCAAAACAGATTGCGGAAGACTTAGCTAGAAAAGATGCACTTACAGGTGTGTGGAATCGTAGAGCTTTTTCAGAGATGACACAGCTATCTATAGAGAATGCTCATCGTCATAATATCCCTTTATCTTTAATTATGATAGATATTGATAAATTCAAAAAGTATAATGATATTTATGGTCATGAAATTGGTGATATAGTTATAAAATCTTTTGCAAATAATTTAAAAAATCATACTCGTGATACGGATATTTTCGCTCGTATAGGAGGAGAAGAGTTTGTGATGGTTTTACCTTTTGCAGAGATCAAAGATGCAAAACACAAAGCAGAAACTTGCCGTGAAAATATCGAAAAACAAACGATAGTTACAAAAAATAAAAAACTAACTGTAACAGCTAGTTTTGGTGTAGCACAATTAAAAGAAAATGAATCCTTAGAAAGTCTATTATCAAGAGCAGATAATGCTATGTATTATGTAAAAAACAATGGACGCAATGCTGTTTATTGTGATGAGAGTTAAATCTATAGAGAGAATATATCTTAATGAAATATTTAAGCTAATATTGAATAAAATCAAATAGATAATTAGATATAAAAATACAAGAAATATCAACATAGCTTTTTAGAGAAAATTTCAGAGGAATATACTCATGTACTATCATAAACTCATCATTTCATACAAAGGCACGAACTACTTTGGATGGCAAGATCTCGGAATAAATCAACAAAAGCTTACTATACAAGCAACTATCCAACAGGTACTCAATAAAATATGTAAATTTCAGAGCTGTACTATATCAGTAGCAAGTCGAACCGATGCAGGTGTACATGCACAAGGACAAGTGATAAAAATAACTATTCCTTTTAAAATAGCTTCTGACAAACTCCAACTTGGGATGAACTCTTTATTGCCTGATGATATTCGTATTTTACAGTGTCATTCTTGTAGTACAGAATTTAATGCAAATAAAGACAGTACAAGTAAAGAATATCACTATTATTTTTGTCCAGATAAGATTCATAATCCAGTTTTTCATGATATTGTTACTCAAATTCCTTTCACTACTAAATCTTCACCTATAGAAAGATTACTTGATATTGGGTTTATGCAACAAGCATGTAAACTTTTCATTGGTACGCATGATTTTTATGGCTTCTCAAAACGAGATACCAATATGACTTCAACTTTTCGTACTATTTTAAACTGTGAAATCATAGAAGTAAAACCTTCACCATTTGGAAATAAAGTCTACTATCTCAAAATCATAGGCGAGGGCTTTTTAAGGTATATGGTACGATATATATCAAGTGCTTTATTTGCCTTAGGGAGATATGAACTCAGCTTAAATAACATCAGCGAAGCACTTGCTTATCCCAAAGATAAAAAGCTTAGTTCTAAAGCTCAATCAAGAGGATTACATTTGATTGAGATTTTTTATTAGGGTTGAAATTCTATATGAACTTTTTATTTTTTTTGGATATAATATTTTGCTTAGTTTGTAGAAATTGAGGAATGCAATAGTAAGTCAAGGCTATCTAGTAGCAATGACAACAATAAATTGATAGCAGGTTTAGTCATAAGACACTCCGTTTGATAATTTGTATGCATATTATAGCATATAAGAAATGTTATGTTCAATTGATCTAATTTATAATTAGATTGAGGATGTGAGAGAAAAACTCATATGATAAACCAAAATATTTATATACGAACAAGCTATAATGATATTTTGGTTTTGATTTACGGAGAATTTTTGAAAAATAAAATAAAAAAAAACATTAAAATTGATGGTTGGTACACAGAAAATAGAAATATTTTACATTTTGATTCTCCTATTTCATATAAAAATGCAAATACATTTGTAAAAAACAGTACTTTTGTTCAGCGACATTCATTTTTTCCATTTTTAACTTTTAATTTAAAATTTTATAAATATAAAAAAGATTCAACTACTAACGAAATGATAAGATATCAGAAAGATAGGTCAATATGTTATTCTGCTCATTTAGATAACTGTATTTATAGTTATTATTCTAAAAATTTATCAGAAAAATATGAATCAATGATAAAGAAAGATAATTTTTCTAATTCAATATTAGCATTTAGAAAAATTGATAAGAAAAATAATGTAGCATTTGCAAAACAAGCTTTTGATGATATTAAAATATTTGGAGAATGTAATGTTTTTGCAATTGATTTTTCAGATTTTTTTGGAACATTAGATCATAGTCTATTAAAAGATAAATGGTATAAGGTCTTGAATGTACCTAGATTACCAAGCGATCATTATAATATTTTTAAATCGTTAACAAAATATTCATTAGTAAACAAAGATAAAATTTACGATTTATTTAAGATATCAAAGAATAATCCAAAGAATAGACCCAAAAGAATTTGTAATATTAATGATTTTAGAAATAAAGTTAGAAAAGAAAATTATATTAAACAAAATCCAAAGATAAATGATAAAATTGGAATCCCTCAAGGTTCATCATTAAGTGCTTTATTGTCAAATATTTATTTAATAGATTTTGATAAAGATATTTCAGAATATGTTGAAAAAATTAGTGGAAAATATTATAGATATTGTGATGATATACTTATTATTACTCCTCTAAATGAATGTAATAACACAAAAGATTTTGTTTATAATATGATTAAAAAAGAAAAGTTGATAATTAATCCTGAAAAAACTAAAATAAGCTTATTTCAGTTAAATGGAAATAAACTTAGTTCTTTAAAACCTTTACAATATTTAGGATTTATATTTGATGGAGAAAATATTTATATACGTTCTTCTTCCATTTCAAATTTTTATAGACGAATGAAGAAAGGCGTAAAACTTGCAAAGTCTTCAATGATAAAATTTAATAAAATACATTCTAAAAATGGACAAGAAGAAAGATTATTATTTAAGAAAAAATTGTATGAAAGATACTCTTTTTTAGGAGGGTCTAACTTTATCAAGTATGGATTGTATGCAAATAAAACAATGGAAAGTAATAAAATAAAAAAACAACTTAGTAGATTATGGAAAAGATTAAATGATGAGATAGCTATTTAATTACTGACCATAATTATATTTAGAAGAAATAATAGAAAGATAAAACATGCAAGAATACATCCCAAATAAATTACCATTACAACAAGATATCGAAACAAAAGAGATACTAAAAAAAGCTATCCTAGCTAATAGTGCCTTGGCAAAGTTAAATGGTGTATCTAAGATAATTCCTAATAGTAATATTTTGATAAACTCACTAGCTTTACAAGAAGCAAAAGATAGTAGTGAAATAGAAAATATCATCACTACACATGATGAACTCTATAAAGCAAGTCTTGATATAAAGAATATGTCACATGCAACTAAAGAAGTACAAAATTATAAAAATGCTTTGTTAAAAGGTTTTCATTTAGTTAATGAAAATAAACTTTTATTAAAAAGAAACATAGTTGAGATACAAAAAGAGTTAGAACAAAATGAAGCAGGTATAAGAAGACAAAGTGGAACAAATTTAAAAAATGCTAAAACTGGGGAAGTGATATTTACTCCACCGCAAAACTTTGAAGATATAGAAAAACTTCTTATAAATCTTGAACAATATATAAATGAACCAAATGATATTGATCCACTTATCAATATGGCAATCATACATTTTCAATTTGAAACTATCCATCCATTTTATGATGGAAATGGTAGGACGGGAAGAATCATAAATATTTTGTATTTAATACTAAATGATTTGTTGGATATACCTATTTTATATTTGAGTAACTATATCATCAAACATAAGGCTGATTATTATCGATTGTTACAAGAGGTCAGAACTAAAGATAATTGGGATGAATGGGTTTTATATATGCTTGATGGAATTGAACAAACATCAAAAGAAACAGTTCTTTTAATAAATGATATATCAACACTTATGCAAAATACAAAACAAAATATACACAAAAACTTACCAAAAATTTATAGTAAAGATTTGATAGAAATATTATTTTCTCATCCATATACAAAAATTGACTTTTTAGTTGATGGATTGGGATTGACAAGGCAAACTGCATCAAAACATCTTAAAGAATTAGAATTTTTAGGTATCTTAGAAAGTCTACAAATTAAAAATAGTAAATTTTATATAAATGTAGAATTATTAGCTAGGTTAAAAAAAGGCTTATAATTTAACATAGGTTTTATCTATGTTAAAAAAATGGATGAATGTTAACATAGATATTTTAATAATGTTAGTGTAAAATTATATATTAGTAACAACGCATAGTCCATATATGATTGAAGCTTTTGAGCATTTTATTGATGATACATTAAATATAATTGTTGAAGTAATTATTTTTTTAGCTATACTACATCAATACTTCAAAATTATATAAAGGATTTCCATGGCTGCTAATGCAACTATTCATAAGGCTTTACTAAATATAGCTAATATGGACAAACACTATTATGAGGAACATAATTTAACACTGGCACAACATCCATCAGAAAATAATTTACGCTTAATGATTAGATTAATTGCCTTTGTACTCAATGTAAATGATACTTTGATGTTTTGTAAAGGGATATCTCAAGATGATGAGCCTGATTTATGGCAAAAATCATTAGGAGGAGATATTGAGATGTGGATAGATTTAGGTCAGCCTGATGAAAAACGTATAAAAAAAGCATGTGGACGATCAGAAAGCGTAATAATATATACATTTAAAGAAAATGTAGCAAGTACTTGGTTCAAACAAATAGAAAATTCTCTTATTCGTTTTAAGAATCTTAAAATTATATATCTTAATATTGATGGGGATATAGAGTTACTGACTCAACATTCTATGAATCTACAGTGCAATATAATTGACAATGAACTTACTCTCATTGATAATGATAACAGTGTTGTAATTACACAAGATATATATAAATAATTCAGTATAATATTTTATGAATAAAAAGATATTATTATTAGAAGATGATATGGCTTTAAATGAAACGATTGCTGATTATCTGGAAAGTTTAAATTATAGTATAAGCAGTGTATTTGATGGGAATAGTGCAATGGATGCTATTTTTATAACCTCATTAAATTCTATTGTTGATTTAGAAAATGGATTTGAGAGTGGATGTGATGATTATATACGAAAGCCATTTGCCTTAAAAGAGTTAAAGCTTAGAATTGAAACTATATTGAAAAGAGAATTTTTTCATCAAAATAATAGTAAAACTCAAATAGATACAAATATATTTTATGATACTACTAATGATCTTTTAGTTGTGGATAGTGTAGATATTCAATTGAATAATAAAGATGCAAAGTTGTTGAAACTTTTTTACAAAATCCAGAGCAAATTTTGTCTCATGAAACTATATACTCTACATTGTGGGATTATGATGAACAGGTTAGTGAGACAGTATTACGAACATATATAGATTTTTATCTTTATATATTTTTTTTACTCTTGTTACTTTAGTACTTACTGTATCTTTTGCTTTATGGGTATTTAAGAGTGTATTTTTATGCTATAATTTGTAAAAAAATCTTGAAAAGAAACAGAATAGGTTAGATTTACCTTAAAAGTTAGATGAAAATAAATAGGACAAAATATGGCACTTAGTTTAACCGCTACACCAAAATCAATATATCAAATTTTTAGTGGTAAAAATCACTATATAACTCCTTCATATCAAAGAGCTTACTCTTGGGAAGAAAATCAGTGTAGTGAGTTATTAGAAGATTTGATTATTGCTTTTGAAGATAATGATGATAGTTATTTTTTAGGAAGTATTGTACTTGCATCGAGTAAAGATAAACCAGATATTTTAGAAGTTATAGATGGACAACAAAGATTAACAACTTTAACACTTTTAATAAAAGTTTTATTTATGTTTGATGAAGAGAATAATGATTTAAACGAAGTACTTTATATTAGAGCTTCAAGAAGTAAAGATAGAGATAAAAGAAGATTAGAAACAAATATATTTGTAGGAGAAGATCCTAAGTTATTAAATGAAGTTATATCATTTGAAAGAAATGATTTTATTAAAAATTATCAAACTTACTCTATTCAAAATAAGTCAGTTAAAAATAAAACAAATAGATTTTATAAAAACATATTTTATTTTTATGAAAAAATAGAAGAATTACAAAAAGAACATAGTAAAGAATATATTTATGATTTTATAGATTTTCTACTGAAAGAAGTGACTCTATTACCTATAACTTCAGATGCAGAAAATACCGAAAAAGCAAGAGATAATGCTTTAATGATATTTGAGACTATAAATGATAGAGGTTTAAATATTTCAGATACCGATATAATCAAAACTAAGTTATATACTATGGCATTGAATGGATTAAAACATGAAGAGTTTCAAAAAAAATGGATAGAATTATCAGAAGAGTGTAAAAATATTGATTATTCTATTGATGAAGTTTTCAAAACATATATGCACATAATAAGGGGAGAAAATAATATTTCTAAACCTGAATCTAAACTTAGAATATTTTTCACAAGAGAAAAAATATCACCATTTAAAAATAGAGATAAAAAATACAGTGATATATTGGATGATATTTTTAAAATAATAGAAGTTATTAATTTTTTTCAAGATACTATAAAAAACCCACAAGATAACAATGAATTAACTAAATGGTTTCAGCTAATAAAAGAGTATAGTACTCAATATCCTATAATTTCACTTTTTGTTTATCTTTATAAAAATGGATTTGATAATACAGAGGAGTTAATTAAGTTTTCAAAATATTTAGTTAAATTTTCTTATTCTATTTATTTTATGTCAAGAGGTCAAATACAGTTTAAAATATATAAAATCATTATTGATATAATGAATAATAAACTTTTAAAAGATACTGAAACTGATAGTATCACTACTCCAATTACTAAAGAGTATTTTCAAAATGTTGGCAGATTAAAAAATGGTTATTCTTTATTAGTTTTTTATTTACAGGATAACCAAGAAGCTATATATCCATACTATTTTGATAAAGCTGTAAATATTCAAGATGAAAAAAGTTTAGATAATAGTTGGAATAATAAAGATTTTTCTGAGTATAGAGATAGATTGGGTAATTTATTGGTTATAGATGTACCCAATAAAAAAATAAAACTTACTAAAAGAGTTGAAAGTTTAGAGTGTTCACAATTACCATATATGAAAGAATTATTACCAAAAATAAATAATTGGAGTTATGAAGATTTTGAACAGAGAGAAGAAAATTTACAAAATATATTAATAGAGTTTTTAGGGAATCAAAATGAAAATTAAAAAAATAGAACTTAAAAATTTTAAATTTCATTCAAACTTAGAGTTTGAAATCAAAGAACAAAATTGTTTAATATATGGTGAAAATGGCACTGGTAAAAGTTCTATTTATGAAGCATTATACTCTGTATTTAAAGTATTTTATAGAAATCAAGATTTTAATTTTACAAAATTTAAAAATAATAATTCTGAAGAACAACAAGAAGTCAAAATAACTTTAGGTAAAAAGAATAACAATCATGATGTAGAATTAAAAATACCAAATGAGAATTATAATCTACCTAGTGAAATAGCTTTAGAAAATAGAACAACAATATATTTTGCTAGTCAAGATTTATTAAATATTATAATAAACAGTGATAAGGATTTTTATGAAATTGTAGATAAAGATTTAAGTAAATATTTTGATAATCTTAAAAATATACATATAGAATATAAAAATATTAATGATTTATTAAATGTAGAAAATAGAGTTCAAAAAACAGAAGATAAATTTAAACTAGATAATAAATATAAAAACCTTTTAATTCAAATTCAATTGAGAACTAATGATATTATAAATAATCATTTTAAAGAAAATTTTAATATTAATTTTAAATTTTATAGTGGTGAATTAAATAATGATGTTCAATTTGATAATCCATCAATAACTTTAGAAATAAATAATGAAAATAATTTAAAACTAAACTTCAATGAAGCAAAATTAAAATTAACCTCAATAGCTATATTTTTTGCATTAATTAAAATAGAAGAAGATAAAAATAATCCTTTGAAACTATTAGTTTTAGATGATTTTCTTACAAGTTTGGATATGGCAAATAGGCATTATATAGTTGAGTATATTTTTAAAGAGTTTAAAAAATACCAAAAAATTATTTTAACTCATAATTTGCAGTTTAATAATTTGATAATTGATTATTTAAAAAATAAAAATCAAGATAAAGATTGGGCTATAAAAAATATATATCTAAAAAAAGATAATGATGCAGGTGAAAAAGCAATTATTTATGATAAAAATAGTGATTATATTAGAGAAGCTCAAAATAAGTTAAACTCTAATCATTTAGAGATAGCTGGAAATTTGCTAAGAAAAGAGTTTGAAAGACTTCTTCATGAATTAGAAAAAATTTATCAAATTGGAAAAAGAGAAGAGAGTAGTGTAATTTTAAGTTTAATTCTAAATAATAAACCTAATTTTAATTTACATATTAAAATTTTAAAAGAAGTAGAAAGTAAAATAAATAATTTTAAAAATTTAATGAATAATTATACTACCAATGAATATAAAATTAAAGATTCTGTTATAGAATTAGATAACTATATTAAAGAATCAAAAGAAACTCAATATCCACAAGAATTAAGAGAAATTATAAAAAATTTAACTTTTTATAAAACTATATTAATGAATAAAGCTTCTCATAATAATCCAGAAGCTGAAACATATCAAAAAGAGTATGAAAATGCTGTAAAAATTATTAAAGATTTAAAAAGCTATATTGATGATTTATTAAAATAAAAATAAAGTGATACAACTATGTAGTGTATTTTTAAATCTATTCATAGGTTTTATAGAATGGTTAGATATTTTAATAATGCTAGTTTTAATTCACCAACTTTCTTAGCCATATTATCTTTATCCCTATATTTTATATCAACTTTATAGACCTTTACAAGTCCTTTAACATAGCAAAGAAATTATCAAATAAGTAGACACAACATTATTTAAAAAGTAATGCTGTTACTACTTGGGAAAAGTTATTTTATAACCTTTTTTGCTCTTCTGTCATAATAGTTTTCGCAAAAAACAAAAGTAACACTCCTACAAAAACAATACCAGCTGTTAAATAAAGAGCATAATCATAACTCTTATACTGTTCTATAAAATATACAGAATAGAGTGGGGCAATCACTTGCCCTAATCCATACGATGTGGTAACAGCACCCATTAAAACGACTGGATTATTACCTGCTAATTTTCCCCCTAGATTCATAAACATCCCCACAAGACCAACAAATGTACCCCCATATAAAACTCCACTAAGGAGATTCATATACATATTATTTGTAAATGTGGGTATGAGTATACCGACCATTTGTACTAAAAGTGTGATAATGATAATATTGACACTTCCATATTTATGTGCCAATGTCATCCATAGTATACAAGATGGAATACCAGCGAGTCCTACAAATGTCCATGTAAGACTCCCATAACCCTCTAAACCTTCTAAAGAGTTTACAATATCAGGTAAAAATGTTGCTTGCACTACGAATCCAACCCCTTCTGTGAAATAAGTGGCGATGATAAGTATAACAAAAAAACTAAAAAGGGATTTGTCAAATTTGTGTTTTACCATTTTTTGTTTCACTTTTCTATCAAAACTCAAAATATATACTACATAGAGTGAAGCTAAGAATGCAAAAACTGCTAATACTTTCCACGAATCCTGCCATGTTCCACCATTGGCTAATACGGCACGATTGATCAAATCTGTTACTAAAATAGAAAAACCAATACCAGAAAAATGTATCCCCATCGCTTTTGTTTTATTCTCAAACTGCAATTTTGTCATCACAATAGCAGCACCCACTACAAATGCTAAAGCAGCACCAAGTCCAGCAACAATTCTAGCAATAAACCAAATAGTTTCATTGGTAGTCACTCCTAAAATAAAAGTAGTTACAAGACATAAAATGATACCTATTCTAAAAAGTATCACTTTTTGGTTGATATCTTTTATAAACATGGACAATACTGAACCACTCAAATATCCAGCAAAATTAACAGCTGCTAAAACTCCAGCAAAAGAGACGGTGAGAAAATCGTCTAACATTGTGGGTAAAAGAGATGTAAATACAAATCGAGCAACCCCTAAGGCTATAACAACAGATAATATTCCAGCTAAGAGTATCGAAGCATTATTATTTTTATCTAATAAGTTTATATTCATAATTTTTTCCTTTTTTTAATATGGTATATACTATCACTAATTATGATATAATGTCAAATATAAAATCACGATAGATGATATAAGGAAAAGTGATATGGATTCAAATCTACTCAAAGTTTTTGTGTCAGTGGCTAACAATAAAAGTGTCTCACTTGGTGCAAAGGAGTTGGGTTTTGCGCAATCTAATGTAACTTCACGCATCAAACAATTGGAGAAAAGTTTAGGGTTTTCTCTTTTTCATAGAGTTCCTAAAGGGGTGATTTTAAATCAAGAGGGGGAAAAACTCTACAAACATGCTGTAGAGATAGTCAAAAAAGTCAGTGATGCTATTGAAGATATGCAAAATATACACCATCACAAAAAACTTATCGTTGGTTCTACAGATTGTAATGCAGCGGTTCGTATATCGACATTTTTGATGAAACTCCATGAAGATTATCCAGATATTCAACTTGAACTGCTTACGGGAACGACCAGAGATATAACACAAATGATTTTGAACTATCAAGTCGATATTGCATTTATCAGTGGTGAGCCACAAGATAAAGAGCTTATGATACTTAAAAAATATGAGGAAGAGATAGCAATACTTGAACCAAAAAAAGAAAATACACCCAATGTTATACTCTCTTTTAAAGAAGGGTGTGCTTATGATGAATTTTTAAAAAATTATTATAAAACACAAGCACTACAGGTTGAAAAAAGTTTATCTTTTGGGAGTTTGGAGACTATCTTAGCGTGTGTAAAAGCAGGAATGGGCAAAACACTTTTACCTACAAATTTAGTGGACAAATTAGGTTTTACGGATGATTTAAAAATCACAAAACTAGATGCCAAAACTGCCTATATTCCTACATGTTTGGTATGTAGAAAAAACTATATTCCAAGTATAAGAACATATTTAGAAGATTTGGAATTGTAGTCAATGGCGTAAAATAATCTTTTGATTATTTACTTACACATACTTTATTGCGTCCACTATTTTTTGCTCTATACATCGCTTCATCTGCCTTTTTTAGAGAGGGTTCTATACTAGTGTCCTCCATAAAATCAACGCTTGCTACACCTAAACTAATAGTAAACTGTATCTCTTGAGTTGACGAAATTTTTAAGGTGGAAAGTTCTATAGTAGATCGGAGTTTTTGTGCAACTATAGTAGCATTTTCTAGTGAAGTATTGGGCAATAACAATACAAACTCTTCACCACCATATCTGCATGATATATCACTTGTTCTTTGTATTTCTTTTAGTTTATTTGCAAAATATACGATAACATCATCACCGATTTTATGCCCATAATTGTCATTGATTGATTTGAACTTATCAATATCAATCATAATGATAGAGAGTGCTTGTTGTTCTCGTTTTGAGAGATTAAAAATTTGTTCACTTGATTGTGTAAAATATCTTCGGTTGTATAGAGTACTAAGTGAATCAGTTGTAGCCATGATAAGAAGCTCTTTTTGTAACTCTTGCAGTGTCAATTCTCTATTGACTTTTGCCAATAACTCTTTTGGTTTAAAAGGTTTGCTTACATAATCAATACCACCTATATCATACGCTTTTTCGATACTATCTTCATCTGTTTTTGCTGTGATAAATATAATAGGAATATTTTTTGTATGTGTATTTTCTCGGATCTTTGTACAAACTTCATATCCATCCATCTCAGGCATCATAATATCGAGTAAAATCAAATCTATTTTCTCCTCCTCTAATATCTCCAAAGCATCTTTTCCACTTATAGCATCTATAATGTCATATTTTTCGAGTAGTGAACCTAAAATATCAAGATTTTCGATAGTGTCATCTATGATTAAAATTGTTTTTGTTTCCATTTTATAGTATCTCCGTTATTTTTTTATAATCTCTTTTGTGTAAACACTCTTTTATTTGGAGTAAAGTGTGTTCGTCATTTTTTTCAAGTTTGTATTGATTGAAAGTTTCTATGATCTTATTACATTTTTGCACTCTTCTTTTTTTTGCAAACTCTTTGAGTTGTAAAAATAATTCATCTCGTTTTATAACAGATAGATCAAGATAACTCTTTTCGAGATCTTCTTGCTCCAAATTTGATTGAATCAATTCTTCTAAAACATGTTGTAACTCTTTATTGAAAAGATTAAAAAGAGTAGAGTCTTTATCTTTTTCCATTTTTTGAGCAAGTTTACTTAAAGAGAGAGCACCAATATTTGCAGCCAATCCTTTTATGGTATGAAGAGTTCGTTGTAACTCTTCACTTTTCATATCTTCTAGTTTTAAATCATCATATTTTATATAAAAATCGTTGAGTATTTTATTATACAATTTTTCATTTTCAGCCATATGTGAAAGCCCTAAGTTTTTATCTATATGGGTATATTTTTTTTTATTTAACACTTTTACTCTTTTTGTCGCAAGAGAAGAGTGATCTGCATTTTGTATTTTATTGGGTATATATTGGATGAGAGTTTCCAAAAGTTTTTTTACTTCAAGGGGTTTATTGAGATGTTGATTCATCTTTAATTTTTTTGTATTTTCTTTATCTTCTTTCATAGCATTAGCAGTAAGAGCGATGATAGGTATATCTTTATTGTGTGTTCGTATTATCTTTGTAGCTTCCAATCCATCCATTATTGGCATTTGTAAGTCCATAAAAATAAGGTCATACTTTAAAGGATTAGCCTTATATAATTGTACGCCTTCTTTACCATTAGAGGCTATATCGATATGTATTGCAGGATGTTTTAAAAGTCCTACTACAATCTCTTGATTGATTTGATTATCTTCAACAAGTAAAATAGCACAATCTTTGATCACTTTTAGAGTCTCAATACTAATACATTTTGTTTCAAATACCTCCATCTTCTTTTTTGATTTTTCCAATTCTAAGGTAAAAGAAAATACACTTCCACTATCTATAGTACTTTGTACAGATATCTCTCCACCCATAAGTTTTACAAGTTGTTTCGAGATACTCAAGCCCAAACCTGTACCTCCATACTTTCGGGTTGTACTTCCATCTGCTTGTGAAAATGATTGAAATAGTTTGGATTGTTGTTCAGGGCTTATCCCTATGCCACTATCCGTCACAATAAAAGTATACATATTTTCTTGTGATGTGATCGTTAGGTGAACATATCCATCGTGCGTAAATTTGATGGCATTATTAATAAGGTTGATTAAGATTTGAGATATTCTTAAGTTATCGCCATAGAGATCTATAGGAAGTTTATCGTCATAAGAGACTACTAAATCCAAGCCTTTTTTATCTGCTTTTAGTTGTACTATATTGATAACGGAAGTTATCAAATGTTTCATATTAAAATTAACTTTATCTATAGTTAATTTTCCAGCTTCTATCTTAGAAAAATCTAAAATATCATTGATAATAAGCAGAAGATTTTTGGCACTTTCTTCTATTTGATCAATGAAGTGTTTTTGTTCTTTATTAAGAGAAGTTTTCAAAGCCAATGCAGACATACCTATAATGCCATTCATAGGTGTTCGTATTTCGTGTGACATATTTGCTAAAAATTCAGATTTTATTTTTGATGCTTGGAGCGCTTTATTTTTTGCTAACTCTAGTTTTTTTTCTTTCTCTTTTCTCTCTGTTAAATCAATGAGTGAGATAACGCGTGTATTTATGCCAAATAGTTTTTTATTGTATGCTTGTATCAATACAGGAAAAATTGTACCATCTTGTTTTATGGCATATATTTCATAAGAATGTAAACTATTATTTTTTATCTGTTCTTGAGCAACCTCAAGAGATTGTGGGGCGACAAAATCTAATGGAGAGATCCCTATAGCATTTTCTTTCTCTTTTATTCCAAAAAGTTTCATCCCTGCATCGTTAATATTGATACATTTTTGATTTTGAAATAATCCAATTGTTTCAATAGTATTATTGAAGAAATATTGAAAATTTTCCAATGATTCTTCTGCAGTTTTTTTAGCTTTTGATATTTTTCTCATCCAATAGAGGCTCAATAATCCGAATAATATAAATAAACCAACGAGTTCCCAAACTAATGTATAATCAACATTTTTCGTATATTTTATTGGAACCCAATTATTGAGTACTTTTTGGTACATTGATTGATCTACATTATTGAGGGTTTTTTGCAAAATATTGAGTAGCATTATATCATCAGAGCGTACAGCTATAGAAAGTTTCCAAGTTTCATTAAATTTCCCTGATATTTTTACGATGTTATTATATCCTTTTTGAAACATATTACTTACTGTTGCTATAGATCCTACATATCCAAAAATTTCCCCTTGAGTTACTTTATTGAGTCCTTCTTCAACATTTTTTACCTCTTGTATTTGAAAATTTGGATATTTTTCTTTTAAAACCTCTATAAAAGCATAGCCTTTTGGAATACCAACAATTTTATTTTGAGGTGATCTCAAATCATTTATAAAAGGGACATCTAATCTTGTAACAATCACAAGTGGTATATTGAGATAAGGATTGGTAAAGTTGAGATATTTTTTTCGGTCTGCTGTTTGCATTGCTAAAGATAATATATCACATTTTCTCTCTTTTACATTGTCGAGTGATTTTTGCCATGTTTTTGTAGGTATTACTTCAATATCTATATTCATAAATTCTCTAAATATTTTATAATAATCTGCAGTTATTCCTTTATGTTTTCCATTTTTATCTAAGCTTTCAAAAGGCATCCAATTTGGATCTATGCACATTTTTATCTTTTTTTTATGGAGCAAGTACTTTTTTTCTTCTTTTGAAAATAGGGTATACTTTTTATCATAAATAAATTTGTTTAAATCTATTTTGTGTCTAGTCAATCCTATAAGATTATACATATCATAGATTCTTTGTATCACTGTTTTTTCTATTTTCCCTAAAGTAGTAGTATTTTTATAGGCTAATTTTTTTAAAAAATTTGCTTCGTAAAAAAGGGCTTCTTTTGTCTTATTTTGAGCATTATACTTTTCAAGGATTAATTCGATTGTCTCATCTATATGATCAAATGCATATTGCCACCCTTTTAAAGATGCTTTTGTAAAATTTTCTACCATTTGTGGATCATTTTTACGGTGCTCTTGGGTCGTAAATAAAATATCGTCATAAAAGTCTATATCTGTATCTATAGGATTAAAAAGATTGTATTTTATCCCTAACCTATCTAATTCATACAGTTCATTTGAAGCAAAAATAGTCATCAAATCTGTTTTTTTATTTATAAGATCATAGATATTAAAAGAGTGTTCTAATAGAGTCATATCTTTTTCGAGTGATATGTTTTTTGATTTGAGTAAAAATATGTAGGCTGCTCTTCCGATTGGGTCATTATTTTGGATCATTATTGATCTCTTTTTAAAATCTTTATATTCTTTGATACCTGAGGATTGAAGAGAGACTATTGTTCCAGGAGAAGATTGGAAAATTGCTGCTAATAGGAGTAAATTATCCTCAATTGATTGGTTTATGATTAAGCTAGGATTTCCTATAGCAAAGGTGGTTTTTTTATTTTTTATATCTTCTACGATATTAATATTGGATTGAAATTCTTTAATATCCACATCTAAATTGTACTCTTGATAAAAGCCTTTCTCTTTTGCTATATAATACCCAGCAAATTCAAATTGATGTTTCCAAAAGAGTTGTAAAGAAACTTTTTGCTCTTGATCTGCAAAAAGAGTTGTAATAAAGAAACAACATAAAAGGATGAAATGTATGGTTATTTTATAATAAATCATTAAGCAATATTTTCTTTCTTTTCTCAAAAGTTACTCAACTCTTATGATTGATTAACCTTTATAATATACATTGTTTACAAGTATATCATAAAATTAATTATTTTTTAGAGTATCATTTTAAAAAAAGTATGATTATGGTAGTATTAGTTTATAATTTTACAGAAAGTGGACTCTAATATGTTTGAAAATAAAAAAATAGTAGAACTTCCAAATTTTACAAGTATAGATACGCAAATCGGCTTATCTTTTGTAGCGAAAAATAAAGAGTTGTATCTCACTCTCTTAAATAATTTTTATCACAATTATAAAGATTTACAAATAGGTGACTTGAAAGATAAAGAGTTACAATTGACTATTCATACGATAAAGGGTTTGTCTTTTACTCTTGGAATGAATAGTTTGGGTGTCATTGCCCAAAGAATTGAGAAGCAAAATGAGAGTATAGTATACACAAAATTTCAAGAAGAGTTGTCAAAAATCTTGGAGGAGTTAAAAAATTCTGAGGTTATAAGTAAATCTTTTCATCATGAAAATATAGAGATAAGCGATGAAAAAAAAGAAGAACTATTTTTGCAACTGAAGCAAAGTGTGTTAAGTAGAAGAATTCAAAAATGTAGGTTGGTTATGGAAGAGATAGAAAGGTATAGATTAGATACGGTAAGTGAAGAGCTTTTTAACAGAGTAAAAAGACTTATACAAAAATATAATTTTAAAGATGCGATAAAAATTTTAGGATAAGAGATGAATAATAAAACGATTTTAGCAGTAGATGACAACTCTTTAAATTTGGATATATTAGTAGATATACTATATGATTATGATGTAATAGCTACAACAAGTGGAATAGAAGCATTAGAGATAGTTAATCAAGAAAAAATAGATTTGATACTATTAGATATAATGATGCCTGATATAGATGGATATGAAGTGTGTAAAAAAATCAAAGAAAATCCACATGCACACAATATACCTGTTTTGTTTATCACTGCAAAAACAGATAAAGAAAGTATAGATAGAGCATATACTGTTGGGGGTGCTGATTATGTTGCGAAACCTTTTAATCCATTAGAGATCATATCTCGTGTAAAAACACAGTTAAGTGCAAGAGAAGAGGTGATAGATCTAAAATATTTAGTAGAAAAAACAAGAGAACTCAATCTTTTGCTTGTAGATGAAGTAGCAGAATCAAGAGAAAATACAATCAATATGTTAAGTAAATTTTTTAATACTATTGATGTTGCTATGAGTGGATCAGATGGATTAGAAAAATATAAAAAGAACAATAAAAAGTATGATATAGTTTTGACCGATATTCAGATGGCAAAAATGAACGGTTTAAGTATGTCAAAAGAGATACTCAAAATCAATAACAGTCAACATATCATAGTGAGTTCTGCAACAAACCAAATTTTAGGTATAGAAGAGATACTGAATATGGGTATATCTTATTTTTTAAAAAAACCTATCCATTTTCACTCTTTGACAAAAGTATTAAATAAAATAATGTGTAAAATTATAGAAAAAAACTATGAGTATAATAAATATAATGAGATACAAAAATTAAATAATGAGTTAGATGCTTTAGTTGATAGTTTTGATACCTATGTCATAGCATCAAGAACTGATTTAAAAGGGAAAATAACTTATGCAAGTAAGGCATATGAGATCATATCTGGATATACAGAAGAGTATCTTTTGGGAAAACCTCATAATATAGTACGGCATCCAGATATGCCAAGATCTGCATTTAAAGAGATGTGGAATACTATTAAAGAGGGTAAACTATGGAAAGGTGATGTGAAAAATCTACGAGAAGATGGAAGTTTTTATTGGGTAAAAGCATATGTCGCTCCATACTTTGATAAAAATAATAAGCATATAGGATATAACTCAATTCGTATTGATATAACAGCACAAAAAGAGGTCGAAAAACTGAATACTGATGTTACAAATCTTTTGGATAATGCAGGGCAAGGTTTCCTCTCATTTAATAATAATTTGCAAGTTATGGAAGGATATTCAAAAGAATGTTTACATATTTTTGCAGTAGAGACTATCGTAAATTTAGATATCGCAGAGTTACTTTTTGGAAATAATTTTACTTATAAAGATCTTTTTATGGAGGGGATGTCTCGCATCTTGAATTGTGAAGATGAGATGAGTAAAGAGCTGTTTTTATCTTTACTTCCAGTTGAACATAGTATTCAAAATAAAAATATAAAAATTATTTATAAGTTACTTGAAGGTAATAAATTTATGCTTATTTTAACAGATATAACAGCTACTAAAAAGTTAGAATCTAAAATCAAAGAACAATCTAAAATACAAAGTATGATTGTTGGAGTGGCCTCAAATAGAAATGATTTTGTAGATTTAAAGAATGATTTTGAATACTTTATGGCACACCCAAGCGATGATATTACTACATTATTAAGAGAATTACATACATACAAAGGTGTCTTTGCCCAAAAAGAGATGGTGAATATTGTTGGTGCTATTCATCATTTAGAAACTGATATGAATGAAGATTTTAACAATCCAAATCATGATATACAAAAAATATTTGAAGATTCAAAATTAGAAAGTGCTTTTAAAGAAGATCTGCAACTTATAGAAAATATTTTAGGAAAAGATTATTTTATCACTGATAATACTATTCAAGTCAAAATAGAATCAATTGAAAAAATAGAAAAACAAATTTTAGATTTATCAAAAAATAATGAAATGGTAGAGTTAGATGAGGTGGCATCTTCTTTGGAAAAATTAAAAGAGATACCAATTTATACAATGTTAAATAATTATCCATTAGCTGTTAAAAAATTAGCAACTAATTTAGAAAAATATATAAATCCTTTGGAAATTATAGGAGATAGGAGATTAACAATACCATTGAAAATGAAACCATTTTGTCAATCACTTATCCATCTTTTTAATAATTGTGTTGAGCATGGAATTGAAGATATAGAAACTCGAATGGAAAATCAAAAAAATGAAATTGGAGAGATTACATGTCATTATACTATTGAAAATAGGAATTTTTGTATCACAATAAGCGATGATGGCGGAGGGATAGATACTAATAAATTAGTAGAAAATGCTCTCAAAAATGGTATTTGTATGGAACAAGAGATAGTCAATATGGATGAAAATAAAAAATTATTTTTAATATTTGCAGATAGCTTGAGTACAAAAAATAACATAAGTTTAACATCAGGAAGAGGAGTAGGGATGAGTTCTATTAAACAAGAATTAGATAAGTGTAATGGAAAAATCAACATACAAAATAAACAAGGGTTCGGTGTAAAATTTACATTTATATTACCACTTATAGATACAAAGGATAAACAATGTTAACTGTATTAGTCGTAGATGATTCTTTAGTCATTAGAAAAATATTATCAGAATTATTAGAAAAGTTAGGACACAAAGTTGTAGGAAAAGCAAAAAATGGTCGAGAATCAGTAGACCTCTACGAAAAACTTAAACCAGATTTTGTTACAATGGATATTACTATGCCTATTATGTCAGGTATAAAAGCACTGACAGCAATTAGAGGAAAATATCAAGATGCTGTAGTTATAATGGTTACATCACATGGGGAAGAAAAACTAGTGATGGATGCTATTTCATATGGAGCAAAAGGGTTCATTTTAAAACCTTTAGAAGAAGAAAGAATTAAGAATGTTATTGATAAAATATTTAAAAAATAGGTAGTATTATGAAAACAATTTTAGATAATATTGTAAAAAGTACCGCATTATTTTTGAGTAATGATATGTGTGTAGATGTCTTAAAAATAAAAAGAATTTACGAGATACAGTATTCTAAACATAATTCATTGATCACATTAACAAATAGTTCAAAAATTACTGTAATGATAAATATTGATGATTCTTTATTTAAATATTTATTTAAAAGGTTTTTTACAACAGTTGGAAAAGAGGAAAAAGATTCACTGATAGCTGCACTTAGTGATGAAATTATCAATATAGTTGTGGGACTTTCTATCAAAGATTTTTCTTTAAAATACGCTGATTGTGAATTGGGATTACCTTTTAAAGCAAGCATTCAAAAGAGAAAAGAGATGATAAAAAAACATCCATCTCACAGCATGCGTATCGTTACACGAGCTGGAAATTTTATATGTACAGTCATATAAAACTTCTAGCAATATTTTATAAAACTAATCCAAATGTTTCAAAGACTATAGATCTACCATCGCTTTAAAATAGGCACCACTTCGTCCGATATTTTCTACATGAACATGCGATCTTTCATCGAGTCTACCATCTTCTATGTATTGTTTTTTTACCTCTAAAAGTACAGGTGTTGTAACGCCAGGAATATCTACTGTATTATAAAACTCACAAAAGAGTGCTGTTTGTGTTGAGCTTATCATTGGTGGAAAATCTTCAAGTGCTTGTTGTACATCAATAGAATATTCTTCTATTTCACTTTTTTCTTTGGCTAGCATCGTAGCACATAATTTTACATCTTCAGTATTTTCTTTATTTACAAAACAAATTGTTGCTTTTTTATGTTTTAAGATATTGTGTAAACTATCTTTTGGAATATCTTTCTCTTTTTGTCCTATAGAAACCACTACAATAGCAGGATTTGAAGAAAGAGGTACAAAATATGAAAAAGGTGCTGCATTTATAACCCCATCATCTTCTGTTACTATCCATGCAATTGGTCGAGGGACTACTGTATCTGACATGATTTTGTATCTGTTCAAATCATTTATATCTTTATAATCTATTATCATCTATTTTCCTTTTTCATCTATCATATAAAAATATGCTTAAAAGCACTTCTCTGGAAAATTTCTTTATGATAAATACTCTATTATTGTTTCATTCTGTAATATTCTCTCAGATGTGAATCCAAGATATGCTATTAAATTATCTATAATTCTTCAATTAACATAGGTAAATCCGATAAAATTTAAATATACTGTTATTCACAGTAATATATAACCCATTGAGAGCTTTCACTATAAGTAAAATATTAGACTTTTAGTTTATTTTAAGATAAAAGGTACTTTTTT